>Ga0209913_1000555_pt1 | contig 30241 bp, 28 predicted proteins | sample PersoiDNA2013203_FD_185805 | JGI IMG/M metagenome (GOLD analysis project Ga0209913, IMG submission 185805) | Permafrost soil microbial communities from the Arctic, to analyse light accelerated degradation of dissolved organic matter (DOM) -... | ecosystem: Environmental > Terrestrial > Soil >... | reverse complement strand
ACTGAAGCGCCCCGGGTTTTGAGGAGGCCCCAACTCTTGAGAAGATGGAGCCATGACCAAGTCAAACAAGTTCTCACCCGAGGTACGCGAACGCGCCGTGCGCATGGTGCAGGCGCACCGAGCCGACTACCCCTCGCTGTGGGCGGCCATTGAATCAATAGCCCCCAAGATTGGCTGCGTGCCTCAAACCCTGAACGACTGGGTGAAGAAGGCTGAGGTCGACAGCGGCCAGCGTGCCGGCATCACCAGTTCGGATGCCCAGCGCATCAAGGAACTGGAGCGTGAGGTCAAGGAATTGCGCCGGGCCAACGACATCCTGAAGACGGCCAGCGCATTTTTCGCACAGGCGGAGCTCGACCGCCGACTCAAGTCGTGAAGGCCTACATCAACCGCCACCGTGATGACTACGGGGTCTAGCCTATCTGCTGCGTGTTGCAGGTGGCCCCGTCGTGTTACTGGCGCCATGCAGCCCGGCAACGCCCCCCCCAATTGGGCAGTGCACGCGCCCAGCGTGACGAGAGCTTGAAGGCCGACATCCAGCGCGTGTGGCACGCCAACTGGCATGAACACATACAAGGCCAATGTGCTTGTAGGTGCTGTACCAGGCAAGAGCAGCGGGCGCACAGTACGAGCGCAAGTGCAGGCTAGGAACGTGTTCGATGCGAAAGCGATGCTGCAGGCACAGTACGGCAAGTCGAACGTGAGCAGCGTTGTGGTGCTGGTTAAGCAGTAAAAAAGCGTGCGTGTTGCTGATGTGCGACAGGTGAACAGAACTGGGAGGGGGAGATGAAGCTATGGGAAATGGACGCGGCTGGGACGGTGGCAAGAGCGCGTGTGAGGCTGCAAAAAACTAATGCTGACAGGGAGAAGAAGCGTGTGAAGCAGCAGAAGGCGAGGGCGGGCTTGCTGGCTGCGCAGGCGAAGGTTGCGGATGCTGGACGGCTGACGGAGTGAGATGGGGGTGCTTTTTTGCTTTTGGATATGGGCTAGAGAGGCTGACGTGGTTAATATGGACACAAGTTGTAACGACATTTGGGGAATTTCATGCACGTTTTTAAGGTTGGGCTTATCGGTGTCGCGCTTGCATTGAGTGGTGCTATGTCGGCACAGGCTGCAGTGTTGACGCCGATTACGATTAATTGCGGCGCCGGTGGTGTAATCGGTTTGCCCAACACAATTACGGGCACCGTTGGCGATACGGTCGTCATTAGTCCTCAAGATGTATTTTGGTGTAGCAACGTTACTGCTACTCCCGCAAGCATTACTGGTTCTGCAGACATTAATAATGGAACGCCGCAAACTTATACCTTGGTGGCGGCCGGTGTTGGACATATTTCGCTAAGTCCGACGTTTGGTGCGAATTATAATATCCCTTTCACTGTTAACGCAGCACCAGTTGCAAACACGACAACTGTCCCGACGCTTAGTGAATATGCAATGATCGCTTTGGCATCTTTGATGGCAATGGGCGGTATCTGGACTATGCGCAAGCGTGGCAAGCGCTAAGCCCTTGTGTAGATAGCTTAAAAGCGTGCATGGCACGCTTTTTTTACGTCTATAGTACTCACGGCTTGCAAGCGTGTGTGCAGCGTTTTAAGGGGGGTGCTGCTCAGGGCTTATTGCTGAGGCACTGCTGTAAAAAGCGTTGTTGCACAGTGTGTAAGTTGCAGTCGCACTGAGCGTTGAAATTGAACTTCTTTTTTGCAAACTGGTTTGGCGCATGTGTTGCGCAATGTCGCACAAAAGTTACACGCTTCGTGCTGAGCATTGTGTAGCAAGGCTTTGCAGGGGTGGGATTATTGAGTGGGAGTGATTGGTGGGATGGATCCTCTGGGCGCGGCGCTGAGTTGGGTAGATGACTTGGCTGGGCGCTTACGATTCAAGCGGTTCCCGCCGAACTGGATCGCTAACCCCTAGCCATGCTCAATTGCGCCCCCTGGCAGCCAGCCCCAAGCTAACGAGCACCCTACTTCTTGAGCGTCAACTCATCGTGAATGGTGTGGGTACCATCCGCAGCCCGAGCAACTTTGATTGCCTCATCGATCTGGGTTTGGGTATCGAGCACACCGATCAGCCTCACATCGCCTTTGAGGGTCACAACCTGGATATCAACCCCCTTGAGCAACACATTTGAGACCAATGCGGTTTTCACATGCTCGTTCACATCAATATCTGACACATTGGCAACCTCAGTTGCCAGCGGCACTGCAGCGGCCTCTGGCGCCTTGCTGCAGCCAACAACAATCACGGAGCCGGCCAATCCGGCGATGATGGAAAACACAGCAGCTAACTTTTTCATGGTCGTTGATCTCTAGTTGAGGATGCTTCACGAAATGACGTTCACGCCAGCATCTACCTCTCCATCAGACATATCGGTGCGATGACGAACTTTGCGGTAGCGGCGATTCGTTTGAATCTCCGACAAGCAGATCAACTTGGACGGACGGGGAAGCAGGCAACGCCATCACCGACAATCCGCCGAAGGCGAAGGGCCTGAAAAGTCGAGCCAATGGAGCACCTCAAGCCAGAAAGGACAACGCTATCGAGGCTTTGTGCGATGCCTGCAAGGAAATGAACGCAGGAGCTATCTAGCCAGCACATCGGGCAACAGGCGGTCGTACTCCGTCTTGACCACCTGGTAGCACTCGCAGGTACGCTTTTCCAGGCCTGGCCGGTCCACCACCGTGATGTGGCCCCTGGAGTACCTGATCAATCCGGCCGCCTGCAGCTGCTGGGCAGCTGCTGTCACCCCTTCGCGGCGCACGCCCAGCATGTTAGAGATTAGCTCCTGGGTCATGATCAGATCCGGCCCGCTGAGGCGGTCCAGGCTCAGCAGCAGCCAGCGGCACAGTTGCTGGTCCAGCGAGTGGTGGCGATTGCACACGGCGGTCTGCGACATCTGCGTCAGCAGGGCCTGGGTGTAACGCAGCAGTAGGTGGAGAAATGGACCAGCCCGGTCAAATTCGCTCTTGAGAATCGAAGCCCGCAGCCGGTAGCCCTCACCCGCACTTTGCACCACAGCCCGGCTGGGCGTTGAGTTTCCGCCCATGAACAAGGCAATCCCTACCATACCCTCATTGCCTACCACCGCGATCTCAGCTGAGGCACCCGTCTCCAGCACGTAGAGCAACGAAATAACAGCCGTCGTTGGAAAGTAGGCATAGCGCATCGCTGTACCCGATTCGTACAAGACCTTGCCGAGTGGAAGATCTACCCATTCGAGCTCTGCCTGAACATGCGCAAAGTCGAGTGTGTGCATCGCCTTGAGCAGGTGGTTGTTATCAAAGGGATGCTGGGTCGGGGGCATGAGACTCCAGAAGCATGGGCTGCTGAGGGAAAACTGCCATCAGCGGATCTGCCGCAGCGCCCTCTTTTGGAATCATATGCAAATGAATGGGGTCTGTGTGTTGGGAAACGCACAGACAAAGCAAACTGTCTAGGCACCAAAAGCAGTGGGTGGCTTGCTTTGAATCGGAATCAGTGGCAGGTTTGGATCGGACAGGCTGGCGGATTTGAATCGGAATTGGTGGTTGAACGGGTCGGAATACTCACTGGGCAAGCACTCAGACTGCGTGCGATGTCAGCGTGCTGAGGAACTGCCTTGAGGAGAGGGGTGAAGTCGAAGAACATGTGCGTCGATACCAAAGGAACGAGCCGCTGACATGACCGTGCCGCACGTCTCATGGGCGGCTACGTCCTACAGCTGCAGCCGCACCACGTTGTCTTGCGCGGGCAAAGATACGTCCCTCGCAAGCGCTTCTTCGATGTGGACGTCCTTGAGCAGCAGGTCCACCTCAGTGATTCGAAGCTGCTCGACCGTTGCCTCAAACTGCGCCTTCCACGCCATTGCGCGCTCGTCGGCTGGCCTGCGCTTCTTCTTTGGAGAGGCGACGACCGTTGGGGCCTTCAGCGCGGCGATTCGCGCGTTGAACGGATCGCGAAGGTCTTTATATCCACTCTTGTTTATCGTCCCTGGGTGGAGCCCTGCCCGACGGCACACCTCGGCGACGGACACGCCTCCTTCAATTCCGGAAAGATCGCCATCTTTGACCTGAACCAGGCGTTCAAGTTCTGCCAACGCAGCACCTAGTGCGGCTCTGTTTTGCTCGCGAGAGTCGGCGTTCTTTGCCTTCTTCTGCTCTCGGGCAGCCGATGTATCTCTCTTGGTCACCCCACCCTTCATCGCTTTCATGCGGCCTCGCCAAACAGTTCGGAAACCACGGTATTGCTCATCCACTTCGCCTTCACGTCCGGGAACCGCGGCACATGGGTACGGACCTGCCCAGCCCAATACGACTCCAACATTGAATCGTCTTCCGCTCTGGCACGCTCAAGGTGTACGACGCAATCTGCGATGGCTCCATCGACGTCGTTTCGCATGAACTTCTCTTCTAGGCGGTGGTCGCAGTTCACCTTGCAGTTGCCGGCCTCGGGGCGCCCCCTCTTGCGGTTGCAGGCGCCGGCCTCACCAGGCAACTTGGTGCAGATAACACCCCGCCGCACATACTCCCAGGCGTCGCCCTTCATCGTCAACAGCTCCGAGAGTTCATAGGCAGACTCAACGCCCCATGCCTTTCCGTTGCGATGAAGGCGCTGGCGGTGTGCACTAACCGCGGAAACGATTGTGACCGCAGCGAATCCGCCATATCCCGCAGTGTGCGGCTCGTCCGGCGCCTGCTCTGCAGCGACTATGTCCTCAATGAGCTCCTTGCCTCTCATCACTTTGAGCTCACGGGTGACGGTCTCAATCTCAGCCCTGAGCGACGAATCGCTCAAGATGTAGTGCAGCGTCATGTGGATCGACTTGTGCCCGAATATCTCCATCAGGAGCTTCGGCGCCTGTGTAAGCGCCAGCGCAACCAGCCTGGCCAGGGTCTTGCGGAAGCGATGAGACCTGATGTTCTGGCCGCCGGGGCTTACGTCCATGCGAAGTGCCTGGGCGAACTCTCGCAGCTTCCTGTTGATGTTAACCAGCGAGCCCGATGCATCACGACTGTGAACACCGATTTGGCCCCACAGGTTGTCACCCGCCTCTAGCTCAGCCGATGGCTTGGCGTTGGCCTGCGCGGAGTGAAATCCGTCTGTCACTGCGATGAGTCGAGCCTGACGCTCTACCGCGACGACTGCAGCATCTGGGACATCCCAGTCGCGCTCCTCCCCTTCGAACCTTTCCACAAGCTTGAAGGTCAAGCCCGTGATGAAAGGGCTCCCGTCCGAGCTTCGACGCAGGCAGTCCCTGGTCAGGCTGAGCGCTTCGGAGGCTCGGGCGCCGATGGATAGTGCGACGGTGAAGTAGTGCGCGGTCTGGATGATTGCGATGAGGTGATGCAGTTCCCGCGCGTCTCTCGGCGGCCACTGGAATGGCATTTGCTCTGTCTCGTCGCCGAGTTTCAAGCGATGAAGCTTTCGAACGTGTACCTCCTTCGGCATCGCCAGAGGAAACGGCACAGCGCTTATGGGTTGGCCTGTTGAGTCACGCCAGACATGAGCAGCTAAGCGCGTGGCCGCGCGGCGGGAGAGCGTGGTCTTGCTCATCGCCCTTCCGCGACTGCGGATGAAGGCGTCCAGCTCACGGCTGAGGTCCGCGACAATTTCAATGACGTTGTCGCACAAGTTCTCGCTCAGCCAGAGGCTTCGTGAGGCCATCAGAGCTGCGTACTCATCGGGGAGTGGGAGATGGGGATCGGTATCGACGCGGGGATTCGCTTTCGGCTCTTCGGCTGTCATCAGCTCCGAGAGCTTAGGCCTCTCCTCATCCGCAACGTCACGCCAGAAACCCATGTTGCGAAGCATCCGCATCCGCTTAAGCTCAATCAGCATGGTATTGGGGCTGTGAGTCTTGATGTCGCGCAGCGCAGGTAGGTCGATGCAGCTGATTAGGTGGTTAGCCGAAGGTGATGGAAGTTTGGACGCGGCGACGATCCCGCGCGCAAAGAGTTCAGGTACTTCCCTATGGGCCAGCTTAGAGATTGACGTGGCGTCAAGGGAGCGATTCTTTGCCTTGTCGCCAAGTCCCGCGGGCCCGCACCGCAGCAGAAGGAGATACTTGATTGCCGACACAACAGCGGTTTCAACTAGCGGACTGGTCGTCAGTGCAGCCTCACCCTGCTTACGAAGGCTTTCGGTGATGCGGGCCTTTAGGTCCGCCTGTTTGCGATAACGCAATTGGTGATTGACTGGAAGCCACTCTATTGGAGTGAGCCAGATACCGAACTCAGGGCCGTGCCCGAAGAGACTCTGAAGTCGAGATAGTCGATCTTTGTCTGCGTCAAGAAGCGACCCAAAGGGTTCAGTGAATGGCACGGACCGACGGGTGATCGCGGCGTTTTCTAGGTTGCGCGTCGCGTCCAGTGTGCGTCCGTTCACACGAGACATGTGGACTCCTCGCTGTGCTTCTCGATCAATTGCTCGACCTTGGTTGGCTCGAACAGTTTGAGCGCGAACTCGATGTTGTCGAGTTCCTCGCGGAACGTGGACGTCTCCCAGGCCACGATGTTCATTGACTGATTGAGGGATCGCAGCTCGACGCTGCGCCGCGCGAGCCCATCAATGCTCTCTGGGAAGATGACCGCATGCTCAGTGCAGAGGAGGCAGCGCTGAACTTCGCAGAGCTTCCTACCGTCCGGGACGAAGTCAGGGTCGATGTGCTTTGGCGGGTTGTGAGGATCGGAACATCCCGTCCCCATGCGGGTGATAGGAATGGTGCGATATTTCTCTAGGCGTTGACGCTGGTGCTGAGTCGCTTCTCGGTCACGAGAAAGCTTTGCCAAGATGGTCGGGTCAATGCGACACGTTTCCTTGATTTCGTTCCAAAGGCTGTTGCTGAAGAGCATGAATAGCTTGCGATGCTCTTCACGAATGAGGGTGTTGGTGACGTATTTCGGAGGCGATCCCCATCCGCGGTGGCCGAGGGCGCGCTTTAATGCCAGCATAGAGCCTCCACTTATGCGGTACACGTCAGCAGCGAAGATGTCGCGGAAGTCTGAAGGCTGAACAATAGCTAGTTGTCTATCTGGGGGTAACGCTTTGTTCAAACGTTCGATGCGTTTCCGCAGGTAGTTCCGTTCACCGCCCCTGGCGAAGCTGTTGTCGTCCAGCCATTTCGCGGTTCCTTGCCCGACGTAGAGCCAAGGAGAGCGAATTGCCCTGCTAATTTGAGATTGCTTGAGCTGCAGCGCGAGAAGTTTCTTAGGGTCAGTTACGCCAGAGATTTTCTTACGGATTTCGCGAAGCGAGACTCGCAGCTGTCTGCGTAAGGGCTCGGTCTTGTCGATGAGGAGTTTGATGATGAAGCCCGCTCCAGCCTGTGTTTTGAACAGTCCTTCGGTCGTCATTTCTTCATCGTCGGCCTTGGCTTTAGTGCTGCGAAGAATGAAGCGCTCAGGGTCTTTCGGATGCGCTTCGATGTAGTTCGTTTCTATGTCCAGGTTGAGCAGGACGGCTGGATTCCAACCAGTGGTGCTCAGGCATAGGTGGAATGCTGCTCGTATGTCATCGCCGTCCGGATAGAGGCCACGGACCATGTCTTTGCTTTTTAGACCAGTGTCGTAGAACGCCTTGAGGGTTGTGAAACCATGCATGAGCTGACTTTGCTTCGGGAGCGGGTGCTTCAGGCGAGCCTGCGCTTTCGCGTAGAAATGGTAGTTCATTCGCAGCGCCTCCGACTTGGCATCGGTTTGCCCACCGCCTGCCCTGAGTAGGTCCGCTAACTCCCACCGGTCGACGACCGCGTACCAATCTCGCTTCAGAGCTTGCCGAAGGATTTCCGATTGCCACTGAGGGGGAAGGAACCGTTTGGGCGGCGAATCGCTCGGGGGCTGCCAGTACAACTTCGGGAGACGCATCGCCTGTCGAACCAGGTCGACAATGCCCAAGAAGAGCGTGAACGGGACGCGGAGCATCCCGCGGTCGTATGCGAGTTGCCTGTGGACGTTCGTAAGCTGCGCGACTGAGGACACGATGGGTTCTCCCGCCGCCTCGGCTGCATCTAGAAGTCGCCACCAACCTCGAAGGGAGTTTAGATATGCGCGGGCAGATTTTTCAGATAGAGAGCAAAGCCTGTCCTTCAGCGCCGGCGCGAGCTGAACGATGAGTGCGGGCCTCGCCGTGAAGGGACCTTCCCAGCTGCCGCCGGTGTTGCCACTTTTATGCGTTTCGCCAGTTGAGAACGGGCGGAGGTCGACGAGGAAGGGCTTGGACGGGTGCTTGGTTAGAAAGAGTAGGGGGTCTTCGTCGGCGGGCTTGACCGGCACCGCCACCAGTAGAGGCGCCGAAGCCTTGAGGTGATCCTTATCCTTCTTGGGTCGGATTGTCATGTTGGTGTCAGCCGAGCGCGGATTCGGTGATGCTGACTGGCGTGGCAACCATGTCGATAAGCCATTTGAGGTAGCGGTCGGTACTGACTTTATCGATATGGCCGAGCTGCGGCTGAATTTCCAGTTCTATGGTTGTTGTCCCGGCGCTGGACAGAATTGCCAAATCATTTTCAGACTGAATATCTAGCGTAGACAATTGGCTTTTCAGGCGCTTCCATAGCTTCGCGCATGCCCACCAGTTCCGGCCATCATGCACAGACCATCCAGGTACTGGTGCTGGCACGGCCTTCCAGCAATAGTAAAGACTGTCCGCTGTAATCTTTGCTCCGGTGCTCTCTTTGAGAAATAGGCATCCGGCGAGCTGCGCATGTGCTCGCCGTGTTCGGCCTGCAGGGATGGCCTTCATCCATTGCACAAAGGCTGCGTTTCGTTGGTCACGGCGGTATTCGTGCCATTTCTCGGCGAGCGCCAATGGAATGTTGATCGTTCGGACTGGCCCGAGCTTTGTGCCATGCTTGGTATATCCATGCCATTCCCCCTTAGTTCCTTGGTCTATTTCCACTTTGATTAGGTGGTTCTGGGGATGCTGTTCCGGATTGATGACCAGCCATTTGGTTCGATCCTTCGGGATTGCCTCCTCGGGTAGTGAGAGGACTTCTTCTTCCCGCATTGCGGTGAGGAGGATCGTTTCACAGATGAGGCCGACGGTGTATCCGAACCGTTCGTAGACGCCGGCAAGCCATTTGCGTAGTGCTGCATCTCGTGGCATGTGTAGTGCTTTGGTTCTCTTGCGGAGCTGACCGCGGCGCTGTTTCACTATCTTTTTGCGTCCAGAAGCTCTGCGGAAGTCTTTTACGAGAACTTCGATGAGCCTATATGGCACATCGAACGCTGGTCTGAGTCCGCGGTCGTGCAACCAGACGAGGTAATCGCAGGCTTGGGTGACTCGATAGTTGATCGAGGAGTTGGCGAGCGGTTTTCCATCACGGGCCCATCGGCCAGTAGCCATGTCTGGCTGATAGCGACCCAGAACGTGGGCTTCGTAGTCGCAGCTATATAGGTCCACGCCGCGGCACTCGACCCATTCAAGAAAGTCGACCAACCACTCTGCGTAGTTCGTGAGAGAGCGAGGCGATGGTATGCGCCATGCTCTACGCTCAAGGCGTGTTTTGGGGTGCCAAACCGCGAGTCCGCGTTCGATCAGGAAGCGGTTAGCAAGCCGGTGATAGGCGCAATCGCCATGAACAATATACGGAATGTGCGCAAGCGCGGGGTATTTCTGGGAGAAAGTGCCGTCGCGAGGGGAATGCCGAACGGAAAAACCGGAACGAGGGTGATCTATGCGGGTAGGTAACACGGGATTGTGGAAGCAGTATGAACGGTTGCCAAGCGGGTGCGAAAAGTCGCTTAGGGGGCCTCTATTCACGTCTTGCGAGTGTTGGGAAGTGGTGGGTGCCTTCGTCCGTCATGGCGTCGTGGCGTTGTCAGCGCCATTCACAAGCGACTCGTGACATTTGATGAGTTTTTGGCGGAGCTCCTTTTGAACGCGAGGACATGACAGCCCCGTCGAACCGTCACAAGCGACCAGATTTTCAAGCGCAAACGAAGGCCAATCCGCTACATCGTCGTCGAGTGCCAGCCAATGCCTAGGTTTTCTCCGCTGCACATCAGCCCAGATTTGCAGCCCGCGCGGCGTGCTTCGAAACGACTCCAGAAGCCAAGGGTCGGCTCCGTGCCAACGCCGGTGAAACGTCCCGCCGATAAACCTCGAACGCAACCCTGCGGGAAAATTTTTGAGTGTTTTGCCAAAACCCGGACGTATGCACCATGTGCTGCTCAAGACAAGTCCAACGTCGGGAAAAGATGCGAGCGCCTCCTCGAGTTGAGGAACCCATTCGAACAAGCTACGCCCGGCAGCTAGTTTCTGACTCATGAACGGACCTTTGCGAGGATGCCAATAAACGGCCTCGTGTTGCACTACGCCGTCTAGATCAAGGTAAAGCAGAACATCCGCAGTAGCCGGCACAGGAGCAGCAAAGTAAGGAACGGCAAGACCTGACATTTCGGATTTGAAAACGAGGAGCACTCGACCTCATATAGATTTTTGGGACGCGATTTATCAATGCAAAAACGATAACAAAAATCGGTCGTGTTTTGAGGCATATATCTCGTGTGATGAGGCGTAAGTCTCGTGCTGTGAGGCACAAACTGACACGGCTCTGTTGCACAAATTGATTTGCAGGCGGCATGACCTCCACCCCAGATAGACCTATGCCGCAGCAGCCACCGGCACCGTTTGAGGACGGCCAATCTGGCTGAAACGATTGAGCAAGGCCACGCGCACATGCAACGTAAGCGCGCGGTTAAATCATCTTGATTGATGAGGGGATACCTGCCCTCTGCGGTATTGGCTGGCCTGGAAAATGCCCAGTCGGTCCAGGTGGTCCTGAGAGGGAGCGCCGTTAAAGAGACGTCGGTGCCAGCGACACTGAGCAAGACCGACTGGACTTGCTCAGAGGTCAAGGCTTGGCTCATGTGAAATCGCCTGCAAGGCCTCAGTCAGCTAATGCGTTTGCGGCAACACGACCTGAGCTGACACGGTTCTGGAAACGTTCGGACCGTTGTCAAAAACTGCGAAAACGTCACAGAGCGAGGGCGCCACGTCTGACTTTCACCTCAGCGCCGCAGTCATCCGCACGGCATCCTTCGCCGGCGGCAGGCCGAACGCACGCGCGTATTCGCGGCTGAACTGTGTCGAGCTTTCGTAGCCGACCTCGTAGGCCACCGAGGTGACGTTGTAACCCGTCGCCAGAAGCAGTGTTCGCGCCCGAAGCAAACGGATTTGCTTTTGGTATTGAAGCGGGCTCAGCGCGGTCACGGCCTTGAAGTGACGATGGAACGCAGAGACGCTCATCGAGGCGTCCTCGGCGAGCTTTTCCATCCGCAGCGGCCGGGCAAACTCCTCCCGGATTCGTTGAACCACTCGGCTGATGCGCTCCAGAGAGGTATCCGGCGTGGCGATGTCGCGCAGCATCCATCCCATCGGACCTTGAAGCACGCGGTACAGGATTTCGCGCTCGAAGGCGGGCGCGAGCGCAGGGATGTCGGCCGGGCTTTTCGTCAGCCGGAGCATGCGAACCCATGCATCCAGCAACTGCGTCGTGACCGCAGCAACGGAAAATGCCTTGTTCTGCTCGCCCTTTTCGGATAAGGCCGGCACATCAGCCAACAAGCCGGCAATGATGGGCTGGGTGAGGGTCAGGCTCACGGCGAGGTATGGCGCGCCCGAAGGGCTGCTGCGCACGATGCCTGCCGCCGGCAGGTCGATGGACATGACGAAATAGGTGGCAGGGTCGTAGTGGAGCGTCTGCCCGCCCACGGTCATCGACTTGCTTCCCTGCAGGATGAGGTTGACCATGGGTTCATACACCGCGGCCAACTGGTGTTCCGGGATAGCGCCTTGGACCATCGCGACGCGCGGAATGCCCGTCTCAGTCCGCCGGTTCTCTGCGTGGGCCGCCAGGCTGCGAAGTTCGTTTAGTTGTTCTTCCATGACGCGATTGGACCTCGATTGCAGGCCACGAACAAGCGAAAAGCAGAAATGGGCAGGAAACGGGCAGGAACAGGTGGGCGCTCATCCCAGCGAGCCTCTATCGTTGCACTACTGAAAACCACTGGAACTCAACATGAAAGTAATCGTCATCACAGGAGGCAGCCGAGGTATCGGCGCCAGCGCCGCTATCGAATGCGCCCGTCGCGGTTTAGGCGTCATCCTGACGTACAACCGCAACCCTGAGGCTGCAGATAACGTTGTCCGGCAAATCGGCACAGCCGGGGGTAAGGCCGCCGCCCTAGCTCTCGACGTGGCGGATGTCAGCACCTTCCCTGCGTTTCGCGAGGCCGCACTGAATGCCCTGGCGACGACGTGGGGCGAGAGCCGACTCAGCGGTTTGGTGAACAACGCGGGCTACGGCCTTTTCAACCCCTTGGAATCGGTCACCGAGGCGCAGTTCGACGGACTGATGAACGTGCACCTGAAGGGGCCATTCTTCCTGACCCAGACATTGCTACCCCTACTAAAGGACGGCGCGAGCATCGTCAACATGACCAGTGCGACCACTCGAGTGGCGACCGCGGGGGTTGCGCCGTACGCCACCTTCAAGGGTGGCCTGGAAGTGCTGACCCGCTACATGGCCAAGGAGTTCGGGGAACGCCGCATCCGCGTCAACTCCGTGTCGCCGGGCCCCATCCGCACCGAACTCGGTGGCGGGCTCACTGCAGAGTTCGAGGCCTTGCTCGCCGCGCAGACCGCGCTGGGGCGGGTCGGCGAGCCCGAGGAGGTCGCCCGCGTCATCGCGACCTTGATGACCGACGACAGCGCATGGGTCAACGCTCAGAACATTGAAGTCTCGGGTGGCTATATCGTCTGAAAGGATTTCTCCATGCTCGACCACATCTTTCTCACGGTCAATGACATCGGCCGCTCCATCGCCTTCTACGAGAGCGTGCTACCACTTCTAGGCATCACTGCTCGACACGACTACGACGGCAAAGACGGCCCGATGGGCCATCCAGACCTCAAAGGCTTTGGCGCGAAAGGTCGCATGTTCTTCTGGTTGCGGCAGGGCACGGCCGCTGCTGGCGCTGTGCACGTTGGCTTCGCCGCCGACTCCGAAGAGACTGTGAACAAGGCGCACGCCAAGGCGTTGGCGGCCGGTGCCACTGAGATTCAGCCGCCTGGCGCGCAGCTTCACTACGACCCGCGCTACTACGCGGGGCAAGTCCGGGACCTCGATGGTTACAGCCTTGAGTTTGTCTACAAAAGCTGGCAGCACGGAGCTGAGTGATGGCTCTGAAGGACGACCCCTTGCGCAACCTAGCCAACACGCTGATTGCTGCAACAAATGCTTTCGATGTCGAGCGCGTGCTCGCCCTGTTCACGCGAGATGCTGTCATCGACGACCCATCTACCGGACATCGTTTCGACGGTCAGGCCGGGGTTCGCGACTACATCGCACGGTTCTTCATCGGCTATCACACGGTGACGCGCCTCCTGTCCATCGAGCAACTCGCGCTCAACCACGCGCGGTTGCGGGTCGACTTCACCGGCGACTTCGGCCACGAGATTGGCCTGCTGGAGTTGAGGGTGGACGAACACGGACTGATTGTTCGCATCGACGCCGACCTCGAGTGAGGCGTCAGCCAAGGGGCAAACGCCGCCGCTTTGGCGGCAAATGCATCTTCATGAATTTTGCATCCCGCAGGCAGCGCCCGGCGGGCCACAACCTGGAGCCCGGCCGGCTGCGGCTGGCAACGCACATATGAAGAAGCATCTGAAGAAACTAATGATTTATGGAGCAGCCGGCTACACCGCTGGCATGGTGGTGGAGCATGCTGCAGCCGCCGGACTCGACCTCGTCCTCGCAGGACGCGACAAGAACCGGGCCGAGCTGGAAGCTATGGCCGCACGACTCGGCGCCGAGGTGCGCCTCTTTGCTGTGGATGACGCCGCAGCCATCGAAAGGGCCTTCGAGGGCATTTCGGTCTTAATGAATGCGGCCGGACCATTCGGAATCACCGCCGAACCCCTCATGGTCTCCGCCATCGAGTGCGGCGTTCACTATCTCGACTTCTCCGCGGAGCTGGACACCTACCGCCGCGCATTGGCACTTGACGCGCGGGCTCGAGCGGCTGGGGTCATGCTTCTACCCGGAAGTGGGGGGAGCGTCGCGATGCTTGGCAGCCTCGCGGGGCATGCTATAGCCCGGGCCTTGGCGCCTCGGCGAATCGATGTCGCTCTGCATGTGGCGGGGGGACTATCGAGAGGTTCGGCGCTCAGTGCGCAGCAAAACCTGATTACGCAGACACTGCAGTTGGTCGACGGCCGGCTTGTGCCTGGCAATCCTGCAGGTATCCGAGACTTCGACTTTGGTCAAGGGCCGAAGTCTTCGTTCCCAGTGACGTTGCCGGACCTGCTGACCATCCAGCTCGCTACGGGAGTCGCGGACATCGGGACCTTCGTTCACCTCTCTTCGGGCACCTTCTCTTCGGGCGAGACTAGCAAACTTGCCGTAGGGCCCAGCAAGCAGGAACGGGAGAGTAACCGATACCAGGCAGCCGTCGAGGTCACCGATGCGGACGGGACGGTGTTGCGGTCGGTGCTCGATACGGTGAACGGTTACAGCTTCACTGCCATGGCGGCCGCGGAGGCCGCGCGACGGGTACTAACCGGCGAAGTACGACCAGGGTTCCAGACCCCAGTGGGAATGTTCGGGAACGGGTTCGCAGAGACCATTGCCGACACCCACATCTCGGATGTCTCCCAGAGGTAGACCCAGATAACGCGACCCTAAAAAGCAAAATGAGGAACCAATACCGCACGAGTTTCGACGTGGCGCCTCGCTCGTCCGGGTAGGTGCCATGAAAACCCTGTTTCTACGTTTGCATCAAAGTATGCACGCGGCCAACCGTCTTAAAGATGTCAATAGGCTCTTAGGCTAGGTCTGCGGCTGCCAGTGATGCGGCAGGAGTTCATGTACCAAGCTGGCGCGCTGTGTTGGCAGGCGCGTCAGCACATCTTTGAGGTAAGCGTACGGGTCATGTCCATTGAGCCGAGCACTTTGAATCAGGCTCATCACAGCGGCACCGCGTTGACCGGCCCGCAGCGAACCGGCGAACAGCCAGTTGTTGCGGCCAACAGCTATCGGCCGGATTTGGTTCTCGATGTAATTGTTGTCGACGGGCAAAGGTCCACGCCATGACGCGTTCGCTCAGGCGCTTGCACGCGTGAATGGACTCGTTGCGGTACGCCGAGCCCGGACTCAACTTCTTCCAATAACTGGCGTTCTTGCGCGGAGGGATCAAAGCCATCGCTTGCCGTTGGGCTGTGGCGTCCATGCAGCTTCGCGTGTCGTAGGCGCCATCGGCGCAGACGCTTCGATGGGCTCTTGCGTGGGAATCTGGGCCAGCAACCCGAGCAGCATCGGCGCGTCGCCGATGGCGTCGCTGGTCACCTCGATGGAGCGTATCCCCAGCGTCTGGGCGTCGATGCCCAGATGAACCTGGCGCCAATTACGCCGGGACTCGGCGCCATGCTTTTTGCGTTTTATTCCCCTTCGCCCAGGAACTTGATGCCCGTGCTGTCCGCCAGTAACTGCAGCGGCGATCTGCTTGGCCGGTAGCTCAACTCAACCTGCAAGGTCTTCTGGCGTCGGCAAACCGTGCTGAAGTCCGGTACCGGTCAGTCCGGCTTGGACAGGTGCAGCAGGCTCTGAACCATGCCCAGCGGCTGCCGCAAGAGTTGACCAAAAAGGCACTTGATGCTCAGGCAGAACTGGATCGCTGCGTCCGAGAAGGTCTAGCTACGTCCACGCTGACCACTGGGCGTGGCGAGCCACCGCATGCCCTCATCGAGCCACGTCGTCAACGAGCCTCGCGCCTTCAGTGCCGCCTTCCCGTTTGTCGTGCGTTATTGGCTACGCCGCTTGTTCTTTACTTCTGTTATGCCTTCAGTCTACCGGCCTTGGCCACGCTATCTGTGCATCAAAGCCCGCTGGCAACTAAAGCCCATTAGTTTTCTGCAAAAGCTGCGGCGCTGCGCATAACCTGCACGAATTGACCCGCAGCGAGGGCCTCGAGCGTCGTCTTACCTCGCAAAGAGCCTTTTTTTGACACAAAAAACTGCATCTTGGCGCCGCCTGGCAGGTCACCAAGGGTCTTTGTTACGGCGCTGAGTTGCTTAACATCGTAGGCCGAATCTGCGAAGAATGACGGAAAGTAGTGTTCCCCGTCTAGCGCCATTGAGAAAATGCGTTTTTCGGTCAGCCCGGCCTGTACGGTTTGCTGTGAAGCCCATCCCATCAATTGTTGGAATGTGGCAGATGAAACCAAATGTCCATTCCTGACCATGTTTTCAGTCGTATCCATCAGGATATTTCTATTTGACATGACAGCCTTTCCGTTCGGTACTTATCAAACCATCAGCGCACGCTTGCGCGTAGATGATCGCATCCCTTTTGCTCATGCTGCTGGGCAGCGATTCGGTTGCCCTTCGGGCGCCGAATGAAGGTTGGCATGTACCTCGGCCACACGTCCGTTTTGCAATCCGAGGGCATCTCCACTTGAAAATGCTCGACGAAACGTTGGGGGTCTCAGACGGTTTCATACTGGGCGCCTAAGAGATGGATGAGTAGTACCCTCATTGCAGCCTCGGCATACGTGTTCCCACCCCGCTTGATCCCTCCAATTTCGCAAATAGCGACTCCTTCTACTACGGTTAGGCTCGCGCCGAGCTTTAAGGCCATGTCTAGCGGGACATGAGCGCAGTCTTTCTGAAAGGACGACTGTGTGGGTGGGCGATCAGTTCCGAATACTGCAACGACTTGATCGTCGGAGATGAGCGTGAATGGCCCCTCTTCCGAGCCAGACGGGTTGAAGCCCGCAGCTTGGGAGAAAAGATACTCGAGTCTCGTACCCATCGGGGGCTCGTTAGCGCATGCCATGGGGCAGCCCTTTCCTAAAAAACCGTAATAGTCAATTTTGGACTAATCCATTTTGGACTATACCAAATTTGACTTCAAGCTATTGGTGTTTCTCTTGCAGGTCCCATGGATAAGTCAATTTACACAAGGGAGTACGCCATCTTTTTGCAGCTGCTACGGACGACCCGCGAGAAGCGAGGGATTACGCAGAATGAGCTAGCAGAGGCGCTCTCAACAACACAAACGTTTATCAGCAAGGCTGAGCGCGGCGAACGTCGTTTGGACGTGGTGGAACTACGTTTATGGTGCCAGGCCCTAAGTGTCGAACTCGACCAGTTCGCTGGACAATTGGTCTCGGCGTACCGTCGAACTGGGGTCTGATTGGTCAATTACGCAGTGTCAGATGGGTGGATTTCAATCACCCCGACGTAGCGTTAGGGTGCATCACCGATATCGTTCGTGACCAGTGGGGCGGCGCGAGAGCGGCGCTGGAATGAAGCGGTAAAAATCGTGCACCCAGTGTGGACAGGCAGGTTGTCCACACGAGAGACACGGACGCCCTTGTTGTGGATAACGGCTCGTTAAATCTCCCATCTTGACTGTAGCAAGGGCTGCGGCGAAAGCAGCAGGCAGCTTCAAAATTCTGCGAAGGCACTTGTGATCTTTGTCAGAGTGCTATCCTTCGCCCGCTTCGAATCTGAGAAACCCGGCAAGGCGACCGGTGCTTGAGTCTGTGCACAGGACTCAACTGATGAGGAAAATGCAAGCCCTTGCAGTGACTTTTTGCTGGACAAGGCAACCGACAAAATCGTCGGAAGTTGGGCTTCCAGCCGCTCCTCCTCTGGTTCGAGGTCTTTTCTGCCCCAGCGTTGTGTCAAGGACTGGCGCCATCGCGCTCGACGGGCGAACGGGACCGACGCGCTGGGGCGGCAGCCGGATCGCAATTCTCATCCACTGCACCCGATGGACGACACACCTCATCCTGGCGGAGGATTGGCCGCCGCACGACTGCGCGTAGCTCGAAGTGCAGTGCGCACTGCGACGACAATTGAGGGAAAGGCAAGACCAGGAGGGTAGATGCGTCCCCCGATACACCAACGATTTGTCGACAAGGCAGACGCGGCGATCACAGCTGCAGTCGAGATTTACAACAAGCCCAGCTTCGCCTACCGTGAAGAGACCTTCGCCATCCTGGCGTTGAACGCCTGGGAGTTGCTGCTCAAAGGTAAGGTGCTAAAGGACGCTGGCAATGACGTTCGGGAGTTGCGTGTCTACGAGCCGCGGGAGCTAAAGAGTGGGGGCAAGTCGACGAAGCTGTATGCGAAACGCAACCGCACGGGAAATTTCCACTCGATATCGTTCTTCGAGTGCGCCAAACGGCTCACTGCGTCCGGCGCCCTGCCAGCCGAGGTGTTTGCCAACCTCGATGCACTGGTTGCCATTCGCGACAACTCAGTTCACTACGTCACCCCGAGCGCGAAGCTGGCCCGTCAGGCCCAGGAGCTGGCGGCGGCGTCCATCAAGAATTTCGTTTTGCTGGACAAGCAGTGGTTCGACCACGACCTGTCGCGAGCGTTGAACCTCATCCTGCCGCTGTCATTCGTCCCCGGAACCGGCCAAGTCGAGTCGGTGGTTACCACCGCCGACGAGTCCCGGCTCATCGACTTCCTGGAGCAAATCGGCCAAGCAATTGGGACGCCGGAAAGCGACTTCGCCGTGGCCGTGCGTCTCGAAGTGAAGGTGGAGAAATCGTCGCTGACCACAGCGTCAAAGGTCGTGTGGTCCAAGGACCCCGATGCCATCAAGGTGGCGCTCACCGAGGCGGACATCAGGACCAAGTACCCGTGGGACTACGGGGAGCTGGTGAAGCGGCTGAACAAGCGCTACATCGACTTCAAGGCCAATCAGAAGTTTCACGACATTCGCATGCCGCTGCTGCCCGATGAGAAGTACGCGAATGCGCGGTACCTCGACCCGGGCAATCCAAAGAGCCCAAAGAAGGATTTCTACAACCCCAACGTGCTGCCCATCTTCGACCAGCACTACACCAAGGCTTAGCCCTCAGGCTTTGGAGGCCAGTCCTGCCCTTAGCATTGCAGATCAATGATCGCAATGGGCGATGAATCCGGCAGCCGCTGGGCCGTTTAGGTGCAAGTGCGCTGATTCAGGTCGGAAGGAAGCGGTCATCGACGGGGCGCCGACCGGCACGTGCAAGGTCTGCGCACCGTGCTACGTGCAAAGCTGGAGTTCGCCCGCCCCGCAGTCACCAAGACCAATGACTGCTTGGTGTCGGTGAGCCTTGGGTCGGCTCTCACGCCCGACTGACCGAGAACGCTGCAGAGCGGCCGCCAGCGCCAGCGCCAGTGCCAGTGGTCATCACTAGCGACCTGGTCAAGCAACACAGGAATGACGGTTAACCAGCAGCGTACGCGCATCACGACTACGCCTAGAGCACACATGCGGCATGCAATGCTCGTTTCCCTCCCTAGTGATGGAAAGAACGTCCAGCACTTGGTTCCATCGCCCGTTATGTGTCCATTTGGAAATAAAAGGGCGAGGTTCAATTTCTAGGTTAGCCCAGGCACGCACGAACATATTCTTTTTTAAGAATCGCATCAAGAAAAGATCGACAGCAGAGAGAGCCGTCGCGCTGTGGAAATGCGAAGAGCCTCCCCGCTGGTCAAGGATATGGCGCTGAGCTTGAGTAGAGGTGACGATCCGGTCAAGGCTACCAGGGCGCCTGCGGCGCATCGCAGACTGAGGAAATGGAAGTCCAGCGCAGAATTATTTGTATATCGTTGTTTTGCAGCTCAGGACTATTTGTACAAGTGGCGCAGAGTAGGCTATTGGAGTGGCGTGGAGTACATCGCGGGGGACGCGGAGGGCAATCTTGACGCTGGGTAGGAAGTGCGGGAGGGGGCTGAGCGCAGAACTATTTGTGCGGGCGCAGAACTTTAATGTCGCGGACCACGCTGACCGCACTCCAGTTACCCCATCAGTTTTGAGATTGAACAGAGGGAGGAAAACAGGCGGGTGGCGCGGTCATGCTGGGATCAGGCGGCTAGTGCGAGGGGCGACTCGGACATAACCAGGAACAGCACGCCGTGGTGCGCCAGCGAAATCTCGCCGGGGCGCGGCGGCGAGCCACCCCCCACCAGGGCCACGGCGCTGGCTGTGTGGTGCGGCTGCCGGGTGGGGCGCCGGCCCCAGTCGCTGAGGTTGAAACGCCCCTCCAGGCTGGCCACGGCGGCGCTTTCCAGGGCCTCGTCCAGGCTCATCTCGGGCAGCAGGCCGGCAAAACGCTGGGCCAGCATCGATTTGCCCGAGCCCGGCGGGCCGCTCATCAGCAGGCTGTGCTGGCCGGCGGCAGCGATTTCCAGCGCGCGCTTGGCCGCCGCCTGGCCCCGGACCTCGCTGAGGTCCGGGCCGGCGAACGCCTGGCTGCGCGCGGGCGCATGCACCCGCACCAGGCCGGTGCCAGGTTCCGGGTCATCCGCTGGGCCTTCGCTGGGCGTCCAGGCAAAGGCCTGCACCACGTCCAGCAGGTGGTTGGCGCGCCAGACCGGCATGTCGGGCACCAGGGCGGCCTCTTCGGCACTGCCGGGGGGCAGCACCAGTTGCACGGGTGCACCCCCCTGACGGTGCAGGGCCAGGCTCATGGCCAGCGCCCCGCTCACCGGGCGCAGCTCGCCGGACAGCGACAGTTCGCCCGCGAACTCGTGCCCGGCCAGGCGGGCCGGGTCGATCTGTTCGCTGGCGGCCAGCAGGCCCAGGGCGATCGGCAGGTCGAAGCGGCCCGAATCCTTGGGCAGGTCGGCCGGCGCCAGATTGACGGTGATGCGTTTGTTGTGCGGGAACTCCAGCCCGGCGTTCTGCAGCGCCGAGCGCACGCGCTCGCGCGCCTCCTTGACCTCGACTTCGGCCAGGCCCACCAGGGTGAAGCTGGGCAGACCATTGGCCAGATGCACCTCAACGGTCACCGGCAGCGCCTCGAAACCGAGCAAAACCCGGCTTTGCACCAAAGAAAGACCCATTTTCATGCACTCCTGTTCATCTCATCACCAGAAGAGTGCATTGGGAGGCCGATCGGCGTAGGCTGCACGTGATTGCACCATTTAGGTGCTTCTCTAACAAGTTTGCAACAAAAAAGCGGGTGCTCTTTCTCGGCGTTCCGCTGGCGGCAACGGGGATTTGCGCAAAGGGCAGCAAAAGTTGGCACACAACCTGCATAAGTCCAGCGTCAACCCGATGATTTTTTTTAACAGGAGAACTCCGTGAAATTCGACGTCAAAAAAACAATGATCCTGGCTGCTCTGACCCTGGCTGCCTCGTCCTCGTTTGCCCAGACCGCTGCACCGGCTGAAGCTCCGGCCGCCGCGCCTGAAAACACGCTGGCCTTCAATGCCAGCCTGGCCTCCGAATACCGCTACCGCGGCATTTCCCAGTCGCGCTTCCTGCCGGCTGTGCAAGGTGGCGTCGATTTCACCCACACCAGCGGCTTCTACGTGGGTGCCTGGGCCTCCACCATCAAGTGGATCAAGGACGGCGGCACCGTGGCCGGCGTCAACGCCAAGGGCCCGGTCGAGCTCGACCTGTACGGCGGCTACCGCGGTGAAGTGGTCAAGGATGTGGCCTACGACGTGGGCTACCTGCGCTACGAATATGTGGGCAACACCTACAAGAACGTGTCGGGCACCAACGCCAACACCGATGAAATCTACGGCGCCCTGACCTACAGCGTGGTCACCGCCAAGTACTCGCACAGCGTGTCTGACCTGTTCGGCACCCCCAACAGCAAGAACAGCGGCTACCTCGACCTGTCGGCCACCTTCGACCTGGGCAATGGCCTGAGCCTGGTGCCCCACCTGGGCCGTCAACTGGTCAAGAACAACGGCCTGTACAGCTACACCGATTACGCCCTGACCCTGAACAAGGACCTGGGCAATGGGTTCGTCGTGTCGGGCGCAGTGCTCGGTACGGACGCCAAGAGCGGCGCTTATGTGTCCCCGTCCAACAAGAACCTCGGTCGTGACGGTGTGGTCGTCAGCGTCAAGTACAACTTCTGATCAGCGGCCCTGGCCCCTAGGAGAACGCATGAAACTCGTAACCGCCATCATCAAACCCTTCAAGCTGGACGAAGTGCGTGAAGCACTGTCCGCGATGGGGGTGCAAGGCATCACCGTCACGGAAGTGAAGGGCTTCGGTCGCCAGAAGGGCCACACCGAGCTCTACCGCGGCGCTGAATACGTCGTCGACTTCCTGCCCAAGGTGAAGATCGAAGCTGCGGTGGCCGACGACCTGGTCGAACGCGTCATCGAAGCCGTCGAGTCCGCAGCCCGCACCGGCAAGATCGGCGACGGGAAGATCTTTGTGTACGACCTCGAGCAGGTGGTCCGCATCCGTACCGGCGAGACCGGTAAAGAGGCCCTGTAAACGAGCCCTCGGTCACGTCCGAAAGAAAGTCACAACCATGAAAAAGCTATTCGCAACGATTGCACTGGGTTTCAGTCTGATGTTTGCCGGCGGCGCCGTGCTGGCTCAGACCCCTGCCGCCCCTGCGGCTGAAGCGCCCGCTGCTGCAGCGCCTGCTGCAGAAGCCAAGGCCGCTGACGCCAAGCCGGCCGATGCCGCAGCACCCGCTGCCGCAGCGGCAGCACCGGCCGACGCCGCTGCCGCCGCTGCACCGCAGCCGGTTCCCAACAAGGGCGATACCGCCTGGATGATGGTCTCCACCCTGCTGGTGATCCTGATGACCGTTCCCGGCCTGGCCCTGTTCTACGGCGGCCTGGTGCGCAGCAAGAACATGCTGTCCGTGCTGATGCAGGTGATGGTCACGTTCTCGCTGATCGTCGTGCTGTGGTTCATCTACGGGTACAGCCTGGCCTTCACCGAGGGCGGCTCCTTCATCGGCGGCTTTGACCGGCTGTTCATGAAGGGCATCTGGGACAACGCTGCCGGCACTTTCGTGAATGCCGCCACCTTCAGCAAGGGTGTCGTGATTCCTGAGATCGTGTTTGCCGCCTTCCAGGCCACCTTCGCCGGCATCACCTGCACGCTGATCGTGGGCGCCTTTGCCGAACGCATCAAGTTCTCCGCCGTGCTGATGTTCATGGTGCTGTGGTTCACCTTCAGCTACGCACCGATCGCTCACATGGTCTGGTTCTGGATGGGCCCTGACGCCTACACCGGCAAGGACGTTGTGGATGCCATGAACGGCAAGGCCGGCATGATCTGGCAATGGGGCGCGCTGGACTTCGCCGGCGGTACCGTGGTGCACATCAACGCCGCTGTGGCTGGCCTGGTGGGTGCTTTCATGGTTGGCAAGCGCATCGGCTACGGCAAGGAATCGATGGCTCCTCACAGCCTGACCCTGACCATGGTCGGCGCCTCGCTGCTGTGGGTGGGCTGGTTCGGCTTCAACGCCGGCTCCGCTCTGGAAGCCAACGGCTTCGCTGCGCTGGCCTTCATCAACACCTTTGGTGCCACCGCCGCCGCTGTGCTGGCCTGGTCTGTGGGTGAAGCCCTGCACAAGGGCAAGGCCTCGATGCTGGGTGCTGCTTCGGGTGCCGTTGCCGGCCTGGTGGCCATCACCCCCGCTGCCGGCAACGTCGGTATCGGCGGTGCCCTGGTGATCGGCCTGCTGGCTGGCTTCGTCTGCCTGTGGGGCGTGACCGGTCTGAAGAAGATCCTGGGCGCTGACGACACGCTGGACGTGTTCGGCGTGCACGGCGTGGGCGGTATCCTGGGTGCCATCCTGACCGGCGTGTTCAACTCGCCTTCCCTGGGCGGCCCCGGCTTCGTGGCTGACTGGGTCACGGCCACCGGCATCACTGCTGCTGACTATTCCATCGCTTCCCAAGTCTGGATCCAGACCAAGGCTGTCCTGGTCACCGTGGTCTGGTCGGGCGTGGTCTCGTTCGTGTCCTACAAGGTGGTCGACCTGACCATTGGCCTGCGCGTCAGCGAAGAAGACGAGCGCGAAGGTCTGGACATCACCTCGCACGGCGAAACGGCTTACAACCGTTGAGGCCATGCCGGAGGGGCCGTAGCTGCCCTGCGACCCCTCCGAGGTTTTTTTCATTGAGAGTCTCCCTTGGATATTGGGCCCGCCTTGGCGGGCCCTTTTTTTTGCGCGGGGCGTTGCGGGCCAAAGGCACAATCCGGGATTCTGTTTTTCGCAGCCCCTGCCGCCAAGGTGAATGCCATGCCCCATGCCCCCGCCCTGATCCTGGACAACACCGCCACGGGCGGTGAGCTGCGTTGCGCGGTGCGCCCCGATCTGGGCGGCTGCCTGGCCGGCCTCTGGTGGCGGGGCGAGCCGGTGCTGCGGCTGCCGCCGCCCGAAGGTTTGGCTCAGGCCCGGCAATCCGGCAGCTACCCGCTGGTGCCGTATTCCAACCGCATCGGTCACGCCGTGCTGCACTGGCAGGGCACCGGCCACCCCCTGGTGAACAACAACGCGCCCGAGCCGCACGCCATCCACGGCGTGGGCTGGCAAGCCCCGTGGCAGGTGCTGGAGCAGGGCCCCGAGCACCTGCTCATGGCCTTCGAGCATGCGGCCGATGGCGCCTGGCCCTTTGCCTTTGACGCCTCCCAGACCCTGCGCCTGCGCGGCAACACCCTGGAGCTGACCCTGGGCATGACCAACCAGTCGCCCCACCCCGTGCCCGCGGGCCTGGGCTGGCACCCCTGGTTCGTCAAGCGCGCCGGCGCCCACCTGGCCTTCGAGGCCACCGCTCGCTGGGAAATGGGCCCCGACAAGCTGCCCACTCATCGCACCCCGTCCACCGGCCTGCACACCGATGCCAAACTGCTGGACCTGGACCATTGTTTCGAGGGCTGGCGTGGCCTGGCCACCTTGCGCGATCCGGTCATGACCGTGCGCGTGCGCAGCAACACCCCCTACCTGGTGGTGTGCACCCAGCCTCAACGAGACAGCGTGGCCATTGAGCCGGTCAGCCATGCCAACAACGCCATCAACCTGCAGCACGCGCAGGGCCGCACACCGGCCGAGCTCGGCGTGCGCACGCTGGCCCCCGGCGAGTCGCTGACCCTGCAGATGAGCATTGAAATCAGCCATGACGAAGGAGACCCCGCATGAGCACCACCCTCCACCTGAACTGGCAGGCCATCAGCCCTGAGCGCAGCAAGCTCGGCGAGTCGCCGTTCTGGCACCCGCACGAACAGATGCTGTACTGGGTTGACATCCCCGGGCGCGAGCTGCTGCGCTGCAACGTGTTCACCGGCCACATCGAGCACTGGGCCCTGCCCAGCGAGCCCGGCTGTGTGGCGCCGGCCCGCGCAGGCGGCCTGGTGCTGGCGCTGCGAGATGGTGTGTACCGGGCCCGCGACTGGGGCGGCACGCTGCAGCGCATCGCCGGCTTCAGCCACGACCCGCGCACCACCCGCTTCAATGACGGCCGCTGCGACCCGCAGGGCCGCTTCTGGGCTGGCACCATCTACGAGCCCCGTGACCGCCGCCTGGGCGAGCTGTTCAGCGTCGATGCCCGCGAGGGCGGCAAGCCCACGCTGGCCTTGCGGGCCATCAACAACGTGGTGTCCAACGGGCTGGCCTGGTCGCCCGATGGCCGCACCCTGTACTGGGCCGACACCCAGGACCACCGGATCGACGCCTGGACCTTCGACCCCACCAGCGGGGCCCTGCGCCGACATCGCCTGTTTGCCCAGCTGCCCCCCAAGCCCGAGGGCTTCCGCTCCGACGACATGGCCGCGGCTTATGGCGGTCGCCCGGATGGTGCCGCTGTCGACGCCGAAGGCAATTACTGGAGCGCCCAGTTCGAGGGCGCCCGCCTGCTCAAGTTCTCGCCCGCGGGCGAGTTGCTGGCCGAGGTGCCGCTGCCGGCGCGCTGCCCCACCATGCCCTGCTTTGGGGGCGACGATGGCCGCACCCTGTATGTCACCACCGCGTCCAATGGTCGCCCGGCGGCCGAGGCCGAACGCTGGCCGGACAACGGCCGCGTGCTGGCAGCCCGGGTCGATGTGCCGGGCCTGCCGGTGAATTTCTTCGCCGAGGGCTGAGCGCGGGCCTCGTCACCGGCCATCTCGGACGGTGCGCCCTGAGCGGTCCTGCAGGCCGGAAATTGCCCGGGCTCAATTTTCTGCATGCCGGGCGTTCAAAAAAATCACGGGGCGTCCTATCGCACCTGCCGGGCCCTGGGCGTACCATTTGCGCCCATGGAGACCGCCTTGCAAACCCTCATCGAGCGCATTCGCGCCGCCGCCGCCGCTGCCACGCCCCTGCGCATCCGCGGGGGTGGCACCAAGGATTTCTATGGCCAGAGCCTTCACGGCCAGGTGCTGGACACCCGCAACCTGTCGGGCATCAGCGCCTACGAACCCAGTGAACTGGTGATCACCGCCGGTGCCGGCACCCCCCTGGCCGAACTGGAGGCCGCGCTGGCGGCCCAGGGCCAATGCCTGCCCTTCGAGCCCCCGCACTTCGGCCCTGGCGCCACGGTGGGCGGCATGGTGGCGGCGGGTCTGGCCGGCCCCGCCCGGGCGGCCGTGGGCAATGTGCGTGACTACGTGCTGGGGCTGGAGCTGGTCAATGGCCGTGCCGAGCACCTCACCTTTGGCGGCCAGGTCATGAAGAACGTGGCGGGTTATGACGTGTCGCGCCTGCTGGCGGGCTCGCTGGGCACGCTGGGGCTGATCACCTCGGTCTCGCTCAAGGTGCTGCCGGTGCCGGTGGCCGAGGCCACGCTGCGCTTTGAATTCGACGAGCCCACCGCGCTGGCCCGGCTGAACGCCTGGGGTGGCCAGCCGCTGCCCGTGAACGCCTCCTGCTGGCTGGCCGGCGTGCTCCACCTGCGCCTGCGCGGGGCCCAGGCTGCGGTACAGGCCGCCTGCCAGCTCCTGGGCGGTGAACTGCTGGCGCCCGAACCGGCGCAGGCCTTCTGGCAGTCGCTGCGTGAGCAGACCCATCCCTTCTTCCAGCCCCAGGCCGATTTCAGCCTGTGGCGCCTGGCCGTGCCCGACACCGCCGTGCCCCTGCAACTGGGGCCCACCCTGATCGAGTGGGGCGGTGCCCAGCGCTGGTTGCACGCGCCGTCCGAGCAGGCCAAGCGGCTGCGCCACCACGCGGTGAGCGTGGGCGGCCATGCCACCCGCTTTCGCGGGCCCGATGCCGCCCTGGACGTGTTCACCCCCCTGTCGCCCGCGCTCGATCGCATCCAGCGTGGCCTCAAGCAGCAGTTCGACCCGGCCGGTGTGTTCGGCCATGGCCGGCTGTACCGCGGCTGGTAAGCCCGTCCCTGCATTCACACCCCCTGCCCATGCGCCGCCTGCGACACCTCACCGGCCTGCACCGTACCCCGGCCACCAACCGCTTGCTCGGTTTTTTGCTGGCCTTCAATGCTGGCGCCATCAACGCCGGTGGCTTTCTGGTGGTGGGCATGTACACCTCGCACATGTCGGGCTTTGTGTCCATGCTGGCCGACAACCTGGTGCTGGGCAATGTGCTGCTGGTGGCTTCGGCCTGTGGGGCCTTGCTGTCCTTCACGGCGGGTGCGGCCCTGACGGCGGTGCTGGTCAACTGGGGCCGGGTGCACCATCTGCGCAGCGGCTATGCGCTGCCCCTGCTGCTGGAGGCCGTGCTGATGCTGCTGTTCGGCCTGATCGGCAGCACCTTCAATCGCCAGACCCCGTTTGCCGTGCCCTTCACCGTGCTGTTGCTGGCCTTCATCATGGGCCTGCAGAACGCCCTGGTGACCAAGATCTCATCGGCCCAGATCCGCACCACGCACATGACCGGCATCGTGACCGACCTGGGCATCGAGCTGGGCAAGATGCTGTACTGGAACGGCGCGTCAACCACCGCCACCCCCCAGGTGCGCGCCAACCCGGCGCGGCTCAAGCTGTTTGCGTCGCTGCTGGGCTTGTTCACCGTGGGCGGCATCGTGGGGGCCGCTGGTTTCAAGCACATCGGCTTCATCTGGGTGCTGCCCCTGGCCACCTTGCTGCTGTCCTTGTCGCTGCCGCCGCTGTTGGGCGATCTGCGGCGCCTGGGGCGCATGCTCGAGCACGAGCCCGCTGCAGATTGAGCCTGCCGACCTGATCGACCCGAACCACCGATTGAGGCGGTAGTCCGCCGTGACGCTTTTCACCATCGTTTTCAACCATGCAAACCCATCTCGCCCCCCAGTACCAGGACAGCGCGGCCGGCCGCGAGGCCGAGGCCATTCTGCGCAAATGTGTGCACTGCGGCTTCTGCACCGCCACCTGCCCCACCTACCAGTTGTTGGGCGATGAACTCGATGGCCCGCGCGGCCGCATCTACCTGATCAAGCAGGTGCTCGAGGGCGAGGCCCCCACCCGCAAGACCCAGATGCACCTGGACCGCTGCCTGACCTGCCGCAACTGCGAAAGCACCTGCCCCAGCGGTGTGCAGTACGGCCACCTGGTGGACATCGGGCGCCAGATCGTCGATGAGCAGGTGCCGCGCCCCGCCGCCGAGAAGGCCGTGCGCTGGTTGCTCAAGGAAGGACTGCCCTCGCCGCTGTTCGCCCCCGCCCTCAAGCTGGGCCAGATGGTGCGCGGGGCCTTGCCGCCCACGTTGCGCGCCAAGGTGCCGCTGCCCCAGTCGGCGGGCCGTTGGCCCAGCGCCAGCCATGCCCGCAAGGTGCTCACCCTGGCCGGCTGCGTGCAACCGGCCCTGTCGCCCAACATCAACAGCGCCACCGCCCGGGTGCTCGATGCAGCTGGCATCGAATGCGTCACCGCACCCCAGGCTGGCTGCTGCGGGGCGGTCAAGTTCCACCTCAACGACCAGAGCGGCGGCTTGGGCCAGATGCGCGCCAACATCGATGCCTGGTGGCCCCTGCTCAGCAGCGGCCAGGTCGAGGCCCTGGTGATCAATGCCTCGGGCTGCGGCGCCACCATCAAGGATTACGGCCACCTGCTGCGTGACGACCCGGCCTACGCCGAGAAGGCGGCCCTGGTGAGCGCGAAGACCCGCGATCTGAGCGAATTGCTGCCCGATCTGGTGCCTCTGCTCAAGCCGCGCCTGAAAAGCGCCCCGCAGGGCGTGGTGGCCTTCCACCCGCCTTGCACGCTGCAGCACGGCCAGAAGCTGCGTGGCGGCGTCGAGACCCACCTGGGCGAGTTGGGCTTTACTGTGCAGGTGGCGCGCAACGAGGCCCACCTGTGCTGCGGCTCGGCCGGCACGTACTCGGTGCTCAACCCCGACATTGCCTACGAGCTGCGCGACCGCAAGGTGGGCCACCTGGAGGCCCTGCAGCCCGAGGTCATCGTCAGCGCCAACATCGGTTGCATCACCCACCTGCAAAGTGGCACGGCGACCCCGGTCAAGCACTGGGTGGAGGTGCTCGATGAGGCCTTGCAAGCCTGAGCCAACCAAGGGCTGGCATGATGGCGGGTTTGTCCCTTTTGCGAAATCCGTTCTGTCATGACTGAATCCGTGTCCGAAACCGCTGGCGTACCTCCCCTGGCCGATGCCGCGTCGGCGTTGCCGCAGGCCGCCGCATCCGAAGTTCCGACCGGTGCCGTCACCGCGGTCACCGCGGTCTCCGCGCAAGAGTCCGCTGGCGAGGCCGGCACGCCTCCCGAGCGCGGCGCGCGGCGTGGCCGCCGCGGTGGCCGTGGGCGCTCGCGCCCCGAGGGCGGGGAGGCCGCTGCCACCCAGCCAGCCGCCACTGGCCGTGAGTCCGGGCGTGACGGTGGTCGTGACGGCGGTCGAAATGCAGGCCGTGAAGGTGGCCGCCGTCCGCAGCGCCAGCCAGGTGCAGAGCGTGCCGAGCGCAGCGCAGCAGCCCCCCCGTCGCCCAAGCCTGCCCGACCGGCGCGCAGCCACCCGGTGCTCGATCAACTGGCGGCGCTTTACCCGGCCCTGTTCGGCGAGCAGCCGCTGCCGCTCAAGCGCGGCATCTTCCAGGACCTGCAGGACGCTCACCCCGAGGTGTTCGAGCGCGAAGCCCTGAAGGCCGCGCTGGCCCTGCATACCCGCTCCAGCCGCTACCTGACGGCGGTGGCCGCAGGCCAGCAGCGCCATGACCTGCAAGGTCAACCGGTCGAGGCCATGGCCCCCGAGCATGTGCACCATGCCCTGCTGGAGGTGTTCCGCCGCCGCCAGCAGCGCCCGGGCGCCGAAGACCTGCGCCCCAAGCTGCGCCGGCGCATCGTGCAGGCCTTCGAGGCCTCGGGTCTGAGCTCCGAGGCCTACGCGGCCCGCGTGATCGGCCGTGACGAAGCCGCCAACGCCGTGCTCGACGAAGCCCTGGCCGAGGCCGCCGAAGCCGCCGCCCGCGACGAGGCCCGCCTGCGCGCCTTCGAAGCCAGCGGCCAGACCGTGCAGGCCTTTGCCGACATGTACGGCTTTGACCCGCGCGACGCGGCCCGCACCGTGGAGCGCGCCCAGCGCCGCCGCCAACTGGCGGCTGATGCGGTCGCTGCGGCCGATGCTGCGGC
>Ga0209913_1000554_pt1 | contig 30250 bp, 25 predicted proteins | sample PersoiDNA2013203_FD_185805 | JGI IMG/M metagenome (GOLD analysis project Ga0209913, IMG submission 185805) | Permafrost soil microbial communities from the Arctic, to analyse light accelerated degradation of dissolved organic matter (DOM) -... | ecosystem: Environmental > Terrestrial > Soil >... | reverse complement strand
AATTTATGTTGCAGTGCAGCATGAATCCTATTCTATGGAAATTTCAGGCAAATAGTTGATTTATGCTGCGCTGCAGCAATTATTAGAGGCAATGGTCTAGCGCCGCTAAGCTGAAGGGCTGTGCAGAGCCAAATAGCAAGACAGCAGCGATACCGTCGCACGACACGGAAAGCCAGAGTCGATGTGGAATAGAAATTGACTTGCTACACGAGTTACGGTACCATGCTGCAACACTGCAGTTTTGTGAACTGCCAATAGAAACAACAGCTTAGCAGCGACTGGACGAAGTCCCGCCCGCTCCGCCAAGTGTTAGAAAAGCCGTTATAAGTCCAGACTTATAACGGCTTTTTTTTAGTTGGAGTCGTCTCATTTCTTGCCGCTTGTCACCACCCACCCCCCAGCCTAGTACCAAACCCCAGCCCAGCAACAAGCCCAAACTATCAGCCAGCCAATCGGCCCACTCTGCCATGCGGTCGGGGGTGAGCGATTGCAGCAGTTCAATCAGCCCGCCGAACGCCAGCAAGCCCGTCAACACCGCCACGGTGCGCGTCGGATAAGCCCGCAGCCCGAGCACGGAGCCAGTGCTGGGTACATGCGGCATGGCGGGCATCAGCGCCAGCACGGTCACGGCTGACATGCAGGCCCAAAAAGCCCAGTGCCAAGTGACAAACCTCATGCGCAGACCCCTTCCAGTGCCTGCTTGGTTGCCATGCTATGCCGCCGCCTGCAAATTACACGCCTTCTGCGCCAGATGCACCCAGTCCACCACCTCGCCATCGGGCTGGTAACCGGGCACCATCTGTTTCAGCAAGCTGCGTATCAGCGGCACATCATTGGCATTCAGCGCCGCAGTCAAACCATCGAGGCAGGTGCTTAGTTCGGGCCACGGCACAAACTGCTCATGCGCCTTCATGATGCGCGGATGCTGGGTGGGCAAGGGGTTGTCGCCAATCAACAGTTCTTCATAGAGCTTCTCGCCCGGGCGCAAGCCGGTGATCTTGACCTCAATGTCGCCCTCCGGGTTGGCTACATCACGCACCGTCAGACCCGACAGTTCCACCATGCTGCGCGCCAGGTCGATGATGCGCACCGGCTCGCCCATGTCCAGCACAAACACATCACCCCCTTGGGCCATGGCACCGGCCTGAATGACCAGTTGCGCCGCCTCCGGAATGCTCATGAAATAGCGGGTGATGTCAGCGTGCGTCAGGGTAATCGGGCCGCCGTCTTTGATTTGCTTGCGAAACCGGGGCACCACTGAGCCCGACGAGCCCAGCACGTTGCCAAAGCGGACCATGCTGAAGCTGGTGTCGCCTGGCTTGGTCTGGCTGGCCAGGGCTTGCAGCACCATTTCAGCCAGGCGCTTACTGGCACCCATGATGTTGGTCGGGCGCACTGCCTTGTCGGTGCTGATCAGCACAAAGTTGCTCACCCCGTGTGTAGCCGCTGCTCGGGCGGTCGTCAACGTTCCTAGTACGTTATTCTTGACGCCCTCGGCCGGGTTGTGCTCCACCATGGGCACATGTTTGTACGCCGCTGCGTGGTACACCGTGTGCGGTTGCCAGGTGAGCATGATTTCGGCCATACGGTCCGCATCACGCACCGACGCCAGCAGCGGCAGCACCTGCACATTGGCCATATTTTTTTCCGGCAGTATTTCCAGCAGTTTCTGGTGCACGGTATACAAGGCCAACTCACTCAGCTCCACCAACAATAGCTTGGATGGCGCCAGCCTGATGATCTGGTGGCACAACTCGCTGCCAATCGAGCCGCCTGCGCCCGTGACCAGTACCACCTTGCCAGCAATGTTTTTCCCAAACAGCGACGCATCGGGCGGTACGGAATCGCGGCCCAAAAGATCTTCAATGTCAATCTCGCGCAGATCGCTGACCAGTACATGGCCTTGGGCCAGGTCCATCAAACCTGGCAGCGTGCGCACTGCCACATGGGCCTGACGCGTTAACTGTAAAATATCCTTGCGCCGTTGTCGGCTGGCAGATGGCATGGCCAACAACACGTCGCTCACTTGCAGGTGCGTCACCAACTGGGGCAACTGTGCTGGGTTGTAAATGCGCAGGCCATTGAGTTCTCGACCATGCAAATCTGGATCGTCATCCAGAAAGCCCACGGCGTGCATCTCCAAACTGCTCGCCATGGCGCCCGCTAGCTGTCGCCCGGCCGAGCCCGCCCCATAAATCAATACCTTGGGTAAGGTGCCACGATTGAGACGGCTCACATACTCGCCACTAAGCCAAAAGCGGGCCAGCGTCCGCCAAGCCCCCACCGTCAGCAGCAAAAAGATCGGTTGGATCAGTCCCACTGTGCGCGGTACTTCAGGCAGGGCCAGAATAGCCAGCAGCGTTGCATACAACACACCGTAAATTAAGACCGCCTTGGTGACCGCCAGCAAGGCAGTTAACCCGGCATACCTGAAAATTGCCCGGTACAAGCCAAACGTCACAAAAACCGGTAAAGCCAGTGCCAGCGACAAACCAATCGCCAGCCACTGGTTGCCGTGCATGACGACCCAGTTCTCGACCCGCAGACTCAAGGCCAGCCACACGGTTAGCGCACACAGCAGTGCGTCCACACCCAGCGCCAACAGGCGCTTGGCTGGGCGGGGCAAGGCCAAAAACGGCTCGGCAAAACGGTTAATCATGATAGCTCCCAGATGGGCAGCCCAGTTCTATGAATCTTTGAGGGGGCAATTATCGCTGAGTGGCAGCTTCTAAAACCACGCAACCGAACGGCATTGACCGTCGGCACCAATAGTCAGCAACCTGTGCATCAGCCAAACACCTCAGCCTCAGCCAGCGTCTTTGCCGCTGCATCCTTGGCCGCCAATTGGGGTTCGGCGGTCAGAGGCCAGCGCACGCCCACGGCCGGGTCACTCCAGAGCAGGCTGCGTTCAAACTCGGGGTACCAGTAGTCGGTTGTTTTGTACAAAAATTCGGCCGTGTCACCGGTCACCACAAAGCCGTGGGCAAAGCCTGGGGGCACCCACAGCTGGCGTTTGTTGTCGGCAGATAGCAGCACGCCGTCCCATTTGCCAAAATTTGGCGAGTTGCGGCGCAGGTCCACTACCACGTCAAACACTTCGCCTTGCGTCACCCGTACCAGCTTGCCCTGAGGGTGTTGAATCTGGTAATGCAGGCCCCGCAGCACGCCCTTGATGGAGCGGCTGTGGTTGTCTTGCACAAACTGTACATCCAGCCCGGTGGCCTGGGCAAAGTCACGCTGGTTGAAGCTTTCAAAAAAGAAACCGCGGGCGTCGCCAAACACTTTGGGCTCGAGAATCAGTACTTCGGGCAGGGCGGTGGGGGTGACGGTATAGGGCATAGGGTCAATCAGGCTTGTTTAATCAGATTGAGCAGGTACTTCCCATAGCCATTCTTGGCCAGTGGCGTTGCCAGTTTTTGAATCTGGGCCGCGTCAATCCAATGCTGACCAAAGGCAATCTCTTCTGGGCAGCTGACCTGCAGGCCCTGGCGCTTTTGCAGCGTGGCAATGAAGCTGGACGCTTCCAGCAAACTGTCGTGGGTGCCGGTGTCCAGCCAGGCATAGCCCCGGCCCATGATTTCCACACTCAACTGGTTTTGCTCAAGATAAACCCGGTTCACGTCGGTGATTTCCAGTTCGCCACGCGGGGAGGGCGCAATGTTGGCGGCAATGTCACACACCTGCGTGTCATAAAAATACAGGCCCGTCACCGCGTAGTTGCTCTTGGGGTTCTTGGGCTTTTCTTCAATGCTGATGGCGCGCTGCTGCTCATCAAACGCCACCACACCATAGCGCTCCGGGTCATGCACATGGTAGGCAAACACACTGGCTCCAACGGTGCGGGCACTGGCGTTGGCCAATTGTTTGACCAAATCGTGGCCATAAAAAATGTTGTCGCCCAGCACCAGAGCACTGGGCTGGTTGGCCACAAATTCGCGGCCAATGATGAAGGCCTGCGCCAAGCCATCGGGCGAGGGCTGCACCGCATACTGGATGTTCATGCCCCACTGGCTGCCATCACCCAGCAGCTCGGCAAAGCGAGGGGTATCTTGCGGGGTGGAAATGACCAGCACATCCCGAATGCCCGCCAGCATCAGCGTGCTCAAGGGGTAGTAGATCATGGGCTTGTCATACACCGGCAAGAGCTGCTTGGAGACCGCTTGCGTGACCGGGTAGAGCCGGGTGCCAGAGCCACCGGCCAGGATGATGCCTTTGCGTTGTGTCATGTTTACTCCATTTTCGTTGCTAGCTGCGGTGACCAGTGCGGTGCGGCGTCTGTTTGCTGGCGGCAGGGCAAGCTGTTGTGGGCCTTTTGACGGGACCCGCAACAGCGGTCATGTGGCTTAGTTGCGGATGGTCTTCAGGGCGGCGGCACCCAGGCCAAACTGGTACAGGATGGTGGTCCAGTCCTTGGCGCCTTCAATGAACTGGGTGTAGGCGGTGCGTCGGTCTATCAAGCCGGGCACAAAAATGGAATCGCCGGGGTTGAGTGTCTTGTTCATCATGCCGCTGCTCCAGAACGATGAGCTGCGCGCGTTGCCTTCGACCGAGCCATCGGCGCGGATCAGCAGAAGGTTGTCGGCGTCGGCATCGCGGGTGAGACCGGCCTTGTCGATGTAGTTGCTGACGGTGGAACCGGGCCTGAAGATGAATGAGCTCTCGGCAAACACTTCACCAAACACACCCACAAAGCTGGGCCGGTGCGGAACAATGATTTGGTCACCGTCTTCCAGCACAATCGAGGGAGTTACGGGGTTGTTGGGGTCCAGCTCCAGTGAAATGCGGCCGTTGGCCTTGAGGCCCTGCAAGCGCCTTAGCATATTTTTCTGATTTTCAATCTGGACTTGCAAGGTAGTTGTTTTGTCCGCGCTACTGGCGTTTTGCACTGTAAAGGCTGTTTGCGCGTTGAGGTCTGATTCCATACGGCGAATCGACTTGTTGATGTTTTCCTGTTGCTGAACGCGGGTCGACTCACGGGTAAAGACCGTGCCGTAGACAAAGGCGTTTTGGCTGAAGCCACCGACTCTTTGGATGAGTCCGGGCAGGGTCTCGCCGGGCTGAATCTGGTAAATGCCGGGCACCATGACCTCGCCCCCGATGCGCACAAACTGACTGCGTTTTTCGGCCGGTACCGGCAGGTCGTTGACACTAAAGATGGTGACCACGTCGCCAGCTTGTAGTGTGAGGTTGCTGGCTGGGTCTTTGTCTTTGACGGCTTTGCCGAGGTTGAAGGGGATGAGCGTGGTGCGCAGTTCCTTGGCATCGAGCCGCTCAATGGAGGCATAGTCCCAATTTATTTCGTTCAGTTGATTTTTTACGTCGTTGACTATTTGATCTGTCGAGACTTGTTTGTTCGCCCCGTTTGGCACCATGTTGCCATCACGACCATAGTTGCCCCCTTCAGACGTACGATCTGCCGGGGACTGCCTGTTCGCCCCGTTTGGCACCATGTTGCCATCACGACCATAGTTAACCCCTTCAGCCGTACGTTCTGTCGGGAACTGTCTGGACAACTCGTACTGCACCAGGATGTTCTTGCGGCTGTAGTAGTCTTCCTGAATCAGCGCACTGACCTCGGGGATCAGATCAGACACTTTCATGCCAGCGCGGTAGGCGTAGCGCAGAGGTTTAGCCACGTTGCCGCGCAAAGTGACGGCGTTGGAAAACTCGGGGCTGATCTTGAACAGGGTGACAACGTCGCCGTCTCGCACCGTGGAATTGAGGCCGTCGGCGTTGAGGACGCGTTCTTCAATGACTCGGGGGGCTTTGTCCTGCGCTTGGTTGATGCGTTCAACCAGGACCTTGTGCGGGGTGGTCAAAATTTGCTGGCCACCGCCGTAAGACAAGAGCTTGCCGAGGGTTTCTTCTTTGCCCGAGAGCTCGTAGATGGCGGCGCTGTCGAGCGCTCCCAACAGGGCCACGCGTGCTCCAGCGGGGGGGATGACGATGACGTCACCGGGCAGCAGCCGGGCGTCGGCGCTGGTGTCGCCGCTATGGATGAACTTGTAAAGGTCGATGGTGGAAATTGTCTTGCCAGCGCGCGTGAGTTGGATCTGGCGCATGCTGCCGGTGGCGGAGGGGCCGCCGCTCTCGAATAAAACGCTGATAAGGGTGGACAGGCTTGACACCGTGTGCACGCCGGGTTGGCGCGCCTGGCCGACCACAAACACCTGAATGGAGCGCAGGCGGCCCAGGGTCGCGCTGAGCTCAAAGTTGTTGTACACACGGCCGATGTGAGTCTTGAGCAAAGCTTCAAGCTGGTCGGCACGGGTGCCCGCTACGGTGACCGGACCCACTTTGGGGATGGTGACCTGGCCGTTGCGGTCTATTGGCAGGTTGAGGTTGACGTCAATGGCGCCCCAGATTTTGATACTGATGTCGTCCCCCGGTCCCAGCACGTAGTTGGCGGGAACGGGTACGTTGGTGAGGGCGGGAAAGCCGTTGCCGTCAAACAGGTTGTAACCATACAGGGGTAGCGTACGGCCCGTGGTGTCTTGCACAAAGCTGGCAAATTGGTTGGTGCCCAGCGGTGGGAGCTTGGCGCGAGGGGTGTCGCCGTTGGCTTTGTCGGTGCCTGGGCCGACGACCGGGTTGCCAGCGGCGTCAGTGGCGCCAGTGAGGGCCGCAGAGCGGGCAGCGGCCATGGCGGCTGGGGAGAGTGTGGTTGATGGGGCCGAGGACGGGTAGCCCGCGGCGGCGCCAGTTCCGGTAGCGGCGGGCGCACCGACCGACGGGCCCGATGAGAAGCCAGTTGCGCTACCCGAAGTCCCACCAGGAGGCATCAGAACCTGCGCCGAGCTGAGGCTAGAGAACACACTAGCAACGATCAAGACGCAGATCGCGGTTTTGGGTGATTTAAAGGCGTTCTTGTGCGCGCTGAAAGCAAATTCTGGTAGCGTCATTGACTAGGTTCTCTGGAAGTTCTTGGCGAGTTCACTCAGCCGCTTGAAGCGGGGCAGTGTAGCTGATTAAGTTTTGGTGCTGCCGCCGAAGCGGCGCTCGCGTGTACCGTACCAGGTGAGGGCGCGGTCTAATTCGTCGGGGGTGAAACTGGGCCACAAAGCGTCGGTGAAAAAGAGTTCTGTGTAGGCCAGTTGCCACAGCATGAAGTTGCTGATGCGTGACTCACCGCCGGTGCGAATGAGTAAATCAGGGTCGGGCGCATACGACAGACCGAGGTGCGCGCTCAGGGCGGCCTCATCCAGCCCATTGACCGACTCGCCAGGGTGCGCTGTTTGCCACGACTTGACGGCTTCAACCAAGTCCCAGCGGCCGCCGTAGTTAGCGGCGATGGTGAGGGTGATGGTGTCGTTGTGGGCGGTTTTTTCTTGCGCTTGAAGGATCAGCTCTTGAATGCGCTCACTAAAGCCCGAGATGTCGCCCACGATCTTCAGGCGCACGCCTTTGGCACTCATGTTTTTGACTTCTTTTTGCAGGTAGAGCGCCATCAAGCCCATCAGGCTGGAGACTTCGTCCTGCGGGCGACGCCAGTTTTCGGTGCTGAAGGCAAACAGGGTGAGGTAGCGCACGCCGCGCTCTGCGCAGGCTTGCACGATTCTGCGCACTTGGCGGGCGCCACTGGCATGGCCCAGCGCTACGGGTAAACCGTGCTGCTTGGCCCAACGCCGATTGCCATCCATGATGATGGCAATATGTTGTGGTATGGGACTGCTGGCTGATGATGGTTCGATTGACACTAAGGAAGGCCTTGTTGCTGAGGGCGGCGCAATGGGCCGCTCCCTTGACAAGTTTTAACTGATTTTTAGGTTTTGTAAGTGTACTTGACGCTTTGTTTTAGTCTTTTGGGGTGAAGCTGATGGTCAAGGAGCTGATGACGCGGCCGTCGACGTCACGCGGCAGTACCTCGGTTTTATCGATGGCGCGCAGGACGGCTTCATCCCATGATTTGACGCCACTGGATTTGGTGAGCTTGCGGCTGATGATGGTGCCGTCCGGTGAGGTACGAACTTCAACTTCGGCGGCTGGGTTGCCGCCGATGTCGTCGGCGAACACGATGTTGGGTTTGATGCGGGCGCGAATGCGTCCGGCATAGCTGGCGGACGGGCCGCTGGATTGCAGTTGCGTGCCCCTGGCCGTGGGCGCGCCGCTGGCGCCTGCCAGGCCGGTCATGCGTTCGATATTGGCTTTGCGCTGGGCAGCCAGTTTTCTGGCGTCCTCTTGCGCCTGGATTGCTTCTTTGCGCTGGACCTCTTGGGCTGCTTTTTTCTTGTCTTCAGCGGCTTTTTTGTCGCTTTCGCGTTTGTCTTGCAAGCGCTTCTTCTCAAACTGCAGCTTTTCTTGTTTGAGTTCTTCCCGCTTCAGTTGGTCAAGGCGCTGCTTTTCCAGGCGCTGTTTGTCCAGTGCTTGTTGTTTTTTGAGTTCCAGGTCCTTTTTTTCCCGCAATTTCTCGCGCTCAAGGGCGATGTTGGGATCGGGCAGGTTGGGCTGAACCTGCGGCACCGGGAGGGGTGGAGTCGGGCGCGCAGGCGTGACGACCGGGGGTTTGGGTGTGGCCGGTGTTGCTATGGGCTCTATAGGCACTTCGACCAGCTTGGGTGCCGCTGCTTGTGGCACGGCCGACCACAACTCAGCCTCGGCGGTCACACTGATGGCGTCGCGCTTCCAGTGCACGCCCCAGGTCAGGGCGGCCAGCAAAAATGCGTGCGCCAGCACAGCCAAGGCCAGTGAACGTAGCAGTCCCGGCGTGGGCGGTGGCGCAAACTCAAGACGATCAGTGGCCGCGTGCACGCCTCTACCTCAACCAGCCAGTTGCACGGACAAGCCCACGCGCTGCACACCGGCGCGCTGCAGGGTGTCCATGACCTTAACGACTGATTCGTATTTGATGCTTTTGTCGGCGCTGATGACCACAGCCGAATTGGTGACCCCGCTTTGCGCTTGTTTGACTGCGTTGGCAAGGTCTTTCAGCCCCAGCGGGCTGGATTTTTCTTGCACTTTCATTTGCAGTGTTTCGTCTTTGCCGATGATGATTTGAATCACCTGGTCGGGCTGGCGGGCGGCTTTGCCGACGCTGGGCAGGTCGATCACGCTGGGCGTGATCAGCGGCGCGGTGACCATGAAGATGATCAGCAGCACCAGCATCACGTCGATGAAGGGCACCATGTTGATCTCGCTGATGGTGCGCCGACCGCGCCCGCGACTGATGACTGAGGCCATGCTGGGGCTCCTTTCAGTGGCCGGAGGCCGACTGGGCGCTGACGTTGCGCTGCAGGATGTTGGAGAACTCTTCAATGAAGGTCTCCAGCCGGATCGCGATGCGGTCAATGTCGTGGGCAAAGCGGTTGTAGGCCACCACGGCGGGAATGGCTGCAAACAGGCCAATGGCAGTGGCCACCAGTGCCTCGGCAATGCCCGGGGCCACAGTGGCGAGGGTCACCGTTTGCATGGATGCCAGCCCGGTAAAGGCGTGCATGATGCCCCAGACGGTGCCAAACAAGCCGAGATACGGTGAGACTGAGCCAACCGAGGCCAGGAACGAGAGGTTGGCCTCCACCACATCGAGCTCGCGCTGGTAGCTCGCCCGCATGGCGCGGCGGGCGCCGTCCATCAGGGTGCTGGCGTCGGTGATGTGTTTCTCGCGCAGTTTTTGGTATTCACGCATGCCGCTGGCAAAAATGCGCTCCAACGGGCCGGAGTCGCGGGCGTTTTGGGCGGCGGCAGAGAACAGATCATTAAGGCTGGTGCCGGACCAAAACTCGCGCTCAAAGGTGTCGTTGAGCAATTTCACCCGTTTCAGGGCAAACAGCTTGCGAAAAATAGCGGCCCAGCTGGCCATGGAGACCACCACCAGCAGCAGCATCACCAGTTGTACAACTGCGCTGGCGTTGAGCACCAGGCGCAGGATCGAAAGATCTTGGTTCATTTCAGGGGTTCCAGATAGGCTTTGAGTCGTGCGATGGCTTCATGCAACTGCGGCATCGAACTGGCAGTAGAAAAGCGGATGAAATTGTGGGCGTCAGCTTTGCCAAAGTCGCGTCCGGGTGTGACGGCAACGTGGGCGTGCTGCATGAGGTCAAACGACAAGTCCCAGCTGTCTTTGACGCCTCGGGTCTGGCAGGCGGCCGAGCAGTCGGCCCAGGCGTAAAAGGCGCCATCGGGCATGACCGGTACGGTGAGCCCGAGGGCGTTGAGCGCCGGTATGAAGTAATCACGCCGGGCCTTGAACTCGGCGCGGCGGCGCTCGTACTCAAGCAGACTGCTTGACTCAAAGCAGGCCAGGGCGGCGTATTGGGAGATGGTGCTGGGGCAGATGAACAGGTTTTGCGCCAGACGTTCAATCACCGGCACCAGCGGCTCCGGCACCACCAGCCAGCCCAGCCGCCAGCCGGTCATGTTGAAGTATTTGCTGAAACTGTTGATGCTGATGATGTTGTCATCGAGCGCCAGCGCCGTCTGCCCATATTGCGCGTCAAAGCTCAGGCCGAGGTAGATCTCATCGACCAGCGTGATGCCGCCCTTGTTGCTCACCACCTGGTGAATGCGGCGCAGTTCATCCGGCGCAATGGAGGTGCCGGTGGGGTTGGAGGGCGAGGCCAGCAAAACGCCCCGCGTTTTTCCTGTTCCTTCGCCACGGGTCTTTGGCCCCCAGGCGGCTTGCACCTTGTCGGCGCTGAGCTGAAACCGCTCGGCCGCCGTGGTGGGGAGCAGCACGGCGCTGCCGTCGGCGGCTGACACAAAGTGCCGGTTGCACGGGTAGCTGGGGTCGGGCATGAGGATCTCGTCGCCCGATTCGACCAGGGCCAGACAGGCCAGTTGCAAGGCTGCCGAGGCACCGGCGGTGATCACAATGCGGCTGGCTGGCACCTGGACATTGAAGCGGCTGAGATACCAGTCGCTGATGCGCTCGCGCAACGGCCCCATGCCGGTGGCCTGCGTGTAGTGCGTCAAGCCGTCGCGCACGCACCGGCAAGCCGCTTCTTGCACCAAAGGTGGCGCGGTAAAGTCGGGCTCGCCAATGTTCAGAAAGATCATGGGCGAGGCGCTGTGCGCGACTTCAGCGGCCAGTGCAGACGCCGCCTTGGCGACCTCCATCACATAAAAGGGCTCGATGCGCTGCGCGCGATCAGAGATTCTCATGCGCGGGTTTTTCCCCGGTCGGCATTCACTTCGGCCGCACGCAGGCTCGGCGCCAGGCTGTTGAGCACGGCGTTGACGTACTTGTGGCCGTCGGTACCGCCAAACTCTTTGGCCAACTCTACGCATTCATTGAGCACGACGCGCCACGGCACGTCCAGACAGTGCTGGAGCTCAAAAGCGCCAATCCACATGATGCTGTGTTCAATGGGAGAAATCTCGGCAAACTTGCGGTCCAGCAGCGGCAACAGCAGGGCGTCCAACGCCGCTGCCTGCTCGGTGCATCCTCGCAGCAGCGTATCGAAGTGCAGCGCGTCGGCTTTGGAGAACCCGGCCAGATCGCGGGTAAAAGCGTCGATGTCGGTCACCGTGTTTTTGCCGACCAGACTTTGGTACAGCGCTTGCAGGGCAAATTCGCGGGCGCGCGAACGATCCGACTTGCTGCCGGCCTTGCGTGCGCCGGTACTGGTCAAGCCGGTGCGGGGCTGGCGGGGCGGGCGGCTTCCCGTGGGTTTGATGGGCTGCTCAGTCATTAGATGTTGTCACTTAGTAAATTGGCCATTTCGACGGCAACGCGGGCGGCGTCGCGCCCTTTGGTGGTTTGGCGGGCAATGGCCTGCTCCAGATTTTCGGTCGTCAGGATGGCATTGGCGATGGGTAATTGGTAATCAAGTGCAACCCGGCTCACACCGGCGCCGGATTCATTGGCGACCAACTCAAAATGATAGGTTTCGCCGCGAATAATGCAGCCTACGGCCACCAGCGCGTCGTATTCTAATTTCTCGGCCAGCGCCAACAAGGCCACCGGCACCTCCAAGGCGCCGGGCACTTGGACCAGGTCAATGTGTTTCTCAGCCACGCCCAGCGCTAGCAGCTCGGCCTTGCAGGCCTGCGCCAGGGTGTTGGTAATGGGTTCGTTGAAACGCGCTTGAACAATGCCAATGCGCAATTTTTTGCCGTTCAAGCGGCTGTCACTGGCGGCCAGTGTTCCTTGGTTTGCGTCAAGCATTTGTTTTTCCAAGATATCCAACAATCTCCAGACCATAGCCGGTCATGCTGGGCATGCGGCGCGGGTTGCCCATGAGCTGCATTTTGTGCACGCCGCATTCGCGCAGAATCTGGGCGCCAATGCCGTAGCTGCGCAGATCCATGCGGCCGCGTTCCGGGCCATGGCTGGCACGGGCGGTGCCGTCAAACTGGGCCATCAATTGCTTGGCGCTTTCGCCGCAATTGAGTAGCACCACCACGCCGCTGCCTTCCGATGCGATGCGGGCCAGGGCCGCATCGAGACTCCAGGAGTGCATGGCGCGACCGACCTCCAGCGCGTCCAGCACCGACAGCGGTTCATGCACGCGGACCAACACCGTGTCGCCTGCGGCCCACTGACCTCTGACCAGCGCCAGATGCACACCATGCACTGTTTTGTCCTTGAAGGCGTGAAGGGTGAATTCGCCAAAAGCGGTGTTGATCGGGCGGGAACCCAATTTTTCGACCAGCGACTCGACCCGGCTGCGGTGCGCGATCAGGTCAGCAATGGTGCCAATCTTGAGGCCATGCTCGGCAGCAAACAGCTGCAGGTCGGGCAGGCGGGCCATGGTGCCGTCGTCCTTCATGATCTCGCAGATCACGGCGGCGGGGGTGCAACCTGCCATGTCGGCCAAGTCGCAGCCGGCTTCAGTGTGGCCGGCGCGCATCAGCACGCCGCCTTCAACGGCTTGCAGGGGAAAGATATGGCCGGGTTGCACCAGGTCGTCGGGGTGAGCATTTTTCGCCACCGCCGCTTGCACGGTGCGGGCGCGGTCGGCGGCCGAAATGCCGGTGGTGACGCCTTCAGCGGCTTCAATTGATACCGTAAAGGCGGTGCCTTTTTTGTCGCCATTGCGCGTGGTCATGGGCGGCAGTTGCAGGCGTTCACAGAGGCCGCGGGTGAGCGTCAGGCAAATCAGGCCGCGGCCAAATCGGGCCATGAAGTTGATGGCGTCGGCGCTGACGTGGTCGGCTGCCAGCACCAGGTCGCCTTCGTTTTCGCGGTCTTCTTCATCGACCAGAATCACCATGCGGCCAGCGCGCATGTCGGCCACGATGTCTTCAACCGGGGAAATGGTTACTGGGATGGGGGCGGTCATGCGGCGGTCTTTCATGGATGACTAAATGTGAGGGTAGGGAGCTGGGTGGCTGACGCGTTAAGGCGCAGCCAGATTGGTCTGCTGCGGGTCCGCGTTGAGCATTCGCTCAACATAACGCGCGATCAAATCAATCTCAAGGTTGACCAGGGAGCCGGTTTGCAGTGTATTAAGCGCCGTATTCTGTACCGTGTGCGGTATCAGGTTAATGCTCATCTCGCAGCCGTCTTCAATATCCTGGACGCGGTTGACGGTGAGGCTGACGCCGTTGACCGTAATCGACCCTTTGTAGGCGAGGTATTTGGCCAGCGCTTTGGGGGCCAAAACCCGCAACTGCCAACTTTCACCCACCTGGGAAAAATGCGTCACGGTCCCGATGCCATCGACATGGCCCGACACCATGTGACCACCCAGGCGGTCGTTGGCACGCAGGGCTTTCTCCAGGTTGATGGTGCCCGTCGCATTCAATCCGGCGGTCTTGTCGAGTGACTCGGCTGAAATGTCGACGCAGAACTGCTGCCCCGCAACATCCAACGCGGTCACCGTCATGCAGGCACCATTGAGCGCGATGCTGTCGCCCAAACCGACATCGTCGAGAAAAGCGGGCGGGCACTCGATGGTGAGGCGCTTGCCGTGGTTTGCAGAGCTGCCGAGGGCGTGAACGGCGTTGATGCGCCCCACGCCGGTGATGATTCCAGTAAACATAAGCGTATTTTCGCAGGGAAAGAGTTGTATTTCTGAAAGGGGTTCTGTCATTTACGGTGGGTTTGCGGTGACTTGCGGCTGCCGTGCTGCCTTATTCGTCGTTGCGACCGCAGCGCCCAAGCCCAGGACAGACCAAGGCGGCAATCTATGTTAATTCCAAGGCTTCAAGCATTTTAGGGCTCTAGCCCCCGTCGTATCTGCCTATATAGCTATGTAATTGATAGCTAAATGAGTTCTGTCAGCCATTCAAAACGTTTCGCGGCCGGGCGGTCTGGCAAGAATACGCAGGTCATCACCGACGGGCTCGATGCTGTGAAAGCGCAGGTTCACGGCGTCTTTGAGTTGCGTGATGGGGCCAAAGTTGGCCATGCCACTGCCAAGCCCAATCAGCTTGGGTGCGAGGTAGACCAAATATTCATCCACCAAAGCTTCCCGAATGAAAGAGCCATTGAGCTTGTGGCCGGCCTCCACGTGCAACTCATTGATTTCACGTGCGGCCAGGTCACGCAGCATGGCGGCGAGGTCCACCTTGTTCCGCCCTGCGGGTTCGAGTCCGGGCGAGTAAATAACTGTGGCGCCACGCGCTTCCAATGCTGCTTTTTTAGCTTCGTTTTGGACGGCAGCGTAGATGTATATGACGCGGCCTGGCGTAAAAAGTGCTGCATCCAGTGGCGTCTCAAGGCGGCTATCCACGATCACCAGATGGGGCTGGCGTGGCGTGTCGACCAGCCGCACGTCCAGCCGCGGGTTGTCCGTGAGCACGGTGCCGATGCCGGTGAGTACGGCGCAGGCGCGGGCGCGCCAGGCATGACCGTCCCTACGCGCAGCCTCCGATGTAATCCACTGGCTGACGCCATTTTCCAAGGCAGTTTTGCCATCCAGCGAGGCCGCCATCTTCAGGCGCACCCAGGGTGTCTTGCGGATCATGCGGCTGAAAAAGCCGATATTGAGTTCACGCGACTCAATCGCCAGTGGGTCGTCAGTAGGCAGCACTTCGACCTCCACCCCCGCTGCGCGCAGGCGCTCGAAGCCTTGGCCTGAGACCAGCGGATTGGGGTCGGCAATGGAGGCGACGACCTTTTTGATACCTGCGGCAATGAGTGCATCGCAGCAGGGGCCGGTGCGGCCATGGTGCGAGCAGGGTTCGAGTGTGACGTAGGCGGTGGCGCCCACCACTGAATGGTTTCGGGCCTGCGCATCGCGCAAGGCCATGATCTCGGCGTGCGCGCCACCAGCGGCTTGGGTGTGGCCTCGGCCTAAAACCGTTCCATCGGTCTTCGCCAAAATAGCGCCAACACGTGGGTTGGGCGAGGTGAGTGTCAGGCTTTGGGTTGCAAGCGTCAGGGCTTGCATTGTTGGAAAGTGCATGTATTCAGTTTGTCAGAGTTTCGACTTGAAAAAGTCCATTTTTCTGCTAATTCTCGCACTGCAAATTTTGTTTGTTTCAACTGGTTTGTCTGGGGATTGCTGTGCAAAGCATGCCGCCTAACCGCCTAACCGCCTAACCGCCAAATTGCGCCGAATGTCGGGATTGGCTTGCGTTACTTGGAGGTAGGAGAATAAGATTTATACATGAAAAATCGCCCGAATGGCTTTACGCTGATTGAAATGCTGGTCGTTGTGGCTATTGCAGCCATTTTGGCATCGTTGGCGGTACCAAGCTTTAGAACCATGTTCGTGAAACGTTCGACGCAGAGCGCGGCGGATACCCTTGTCAGTGATATGCGTTACGCGCGCACACAGGCACTGCAGCGTTCAACCAGAGTGGTGATGTGCAGTTTGGCAGCCAATAGCACGAGCGCCTGCTCTGGAACAACGGCAAGTTGGGCCAACGGCTGGTTGATATTCGTCGATAAGAACAACGATGACATCGTGAACGGCAGTGACGAAATTCTTCGTGTACAACAGCCCATGGCCAACATTGCCTCTATCCAAAGTGCGCCCGTTAATAGTGATCATCCTCAGTTCCGGTTTGAAGCCAATGGGTGGACCAAGTCGTCATCGCAGACTTTTATCATCACGCCGACGGGCAGCGTGCCCGCTGGCTCTACTCAACTGGTCTGCATTTCCAATCAGGGTCGGCCAAGTGTGCGTCCACAGGGGAGTACCGCATGCAACTAAGCCATACTTGCGTGGGATGCCGTTCACGTTTTGGTTCGATGCGGGGTGTCTCTCTGATTGAGGTGTTGATTTCCATTTTGTTGTCAGCGATAGGTTTGTTGGCGCTGGCGGGGGCTAATGTGGCCTCCATCCGGTACAGCAAGATGGCGCAATATCGGGGCACTGCAACATTGCTGGCGACGGATGTTGCCGAGCGCATGCGAGCCAATAAGGCCGGTCTGACAGGTTATGCGGTGGCGCTTGATTTTGCGGCACAGGCAACTGCTCCGGCAGTCGATACGTCGTGTACAGGCTATCTTGTACCGCTGTGCAGCCCCGCCAATTTGGCTACCTATGACCTCAACAACTGGCGTTTTTTGGTTCGCAAACAGTTACCTGAGGGTTCTGTTTTTATTACTACGCAGCCTAATGGCGTGGCAAATGCTGCAGATGTGTGGCTGGTTTGGCGTGACCCTGCGGTGGCAAGTGTGGCAACAGGTGAGGTCAACGACCAACCCACCACCGCCTTGGAGTGTCCCAGCGGGTTAAATCTCGGCTCAGATGCCAGTATTCGCTGCAGTTATTTCAGGATCAACCTATGAAACGCATGCAATCCAGGCGCCGTGTCCGGGGGCTTTCCCTGATTGAGGTGCTGATCTCCATGGCCATTGGGCTGGTGGTGATCGGCGCTGTGATCGTGAGCTATTTGGGATCGGGGCGTGCAGGACGCTATCAGTCTGCTTATTCGCAAATGGATCAAGATGCGCAGATTGGTTTGAACGTCTTGTCCCGGGAACTGCAGATCGCGGGTTACTCGCAGCCTTCCTCGCTGACTCAGAATGCTGCGGCACAGTTAGTGATGAATTACAACATAGGTGCGGCCACCGCAGTGTTTGGTTGCGATACGGGTTTTACCGATCCCAGAGCGGCGACTTTGGTGTGCGACACCGGAGCCGGAACGATTCCCGCGATTGAAGTGGTGTATGAGGCCGATGTAAAAAATACCGTTCCAAATTCAACGGGAACTCCAACGGATTGCCTTGGCAATGGGTTGGCCGGGGCGGCACCCTTCATTGTTCACAATCGTTATTTTGTGCAAATCGGGCCCTCGGGCAGGCCTGAACTTTATTGCGGTAGTGTTGGAACCGTTAACTCGGTGCAGCCGTTGCTTGAAAACGTGGAGAGCATGAAGTTGTGGTACGGCGTTCAAGTGGCCACAAATCCGCGTCAAGTGGTCCGTTATGTGACTGCCACGGATATCAATGGTGTTGGCGCGACGGAGTGGGCAAACGTGATCAGCGTGCGTGTCTGTTTGTTGATGCGCAGCGCGGACCCGGTTCTGAGCGCAGAGGATACGCGGACTTACCTTGATTGTGATTCAACCACCCAAACTTCCAGTGACAATTATCTGCGCCGTGCTTATTTCACGACCACCGCGTTGCGTTCCAAAATGGCATTTTGAGGGTTAACGCAATATGAATATTCCATCTACTTCCGCCGTACAAAAGAGCTCAATGCGAGGTATTTCGCTCATCATCGTTTTGATCATGTTGATCATCATTGGGGTGACCGCAGCGTCGGCCATGCGCAGTGCCACCTCGGCACAGCGCGCCACCAACAACATGCGCATGGATGCGTTGGCACAACAATACGCCGAAGCGGCTTTGCGTTACTGTGAAACACAATTGCAATTACCGGATGCACAACGAACGAACACGTTGAAAGCGGCGGTCATTCCCCCCACGACATTTGCTGCTTCTGGATGGGAGCAGCTTGTGACCTGGACCGGCACGCCAGGCAGCGGTGGTGCATCCGCCACCAGAACCCCAATTCCGGCGCAAAACATCAGCACATCGGGCATTACGGTTGTGCCAACGACACTGCCTGAATGCGTGGCAGAAACGCAGACCACAGGAAGCCCCACGTTCACGGTGACGGTGGTGACAGCACGTGGCTTTAGTCCTGACTACAGTAAAGATTCCAGTGGCAACACGACCGGTGGTGCAGTGGTCTGGTTGCAGTCCATACTCAATTTGTGAATTTACGGAGGTCAATCATGATCACTTCCAAGCTGGTGCGTAGCGTCAGACACATTGCTTTCGCTTTGCTGTCATGTGGTGTGGTGTGGGCACCGGCAGCTTATGCGGTTGACGTACCGACGCAAAGCCCAACATTGACCAAGGTGGGAGCCGGAGTGCCACCCAATCTTATGCTGACGCTGGACGATTCGGGGTCTATGGCCTTCAGACACATGCCAGAAGATAAATTTGCCGCGGACACATATGCAACGACCAATCCGATCAGGAGCAATACCGTGCGTTGGGATCCTCGTGACACTTATCAAGTGGGTACCAATTTCATTGGAACGGTTCCGGGAAACGCAGCCACCACCAGTTGGGTGGTGATGGCGCTCCGGTCGGCTGATACCAACACCATCTATTACAACCCTCAGATTCAATACAAACCTTGGGCAAGCCCGACCGGTGCTGCCTATAGTGACGGTGTCAGCCGCTTGACTGATTCGCCTGTGGCCGCTGCCTATCTGGACCCCATAAATCCAACCACCGGTGGAACGATTAATCTCACCTCCTATACGGCCCCGTCGGGCAGCAGCAACTGGTGCACTCCGACGAGCACCAGTTCAGCCGGATGCAGCAGTGTTGCCAACAACAGTTCATCCCTGCACCATGACCCAGGTGTCTACTTTGTGTTGAATAAATCGGCGACGACCGGGCTTTATTTGTCCCTGACGGCGACTGCGAGTTACAGCGCTTTCAGTATCAATACCGGGACAAGCTTCACCAGATACGCTGATCGTGCCGATTGCTCAGGTGCAGTTGGTGCAGGTGGATGCACCAAGGCGCAGGAGCGGCAAAATTTTGCGAACTGGTTCACGTACTACCGAACCCGTAATTTGATGGTTCGCGGTTCGATGCTGGAGGCTTTCGTCACTGTGGACACCACCACGGTAGACCCGTCTACAGGGACCATTCCGGTCAAGTTTCGCCTTGGATTTGGTCGTATCAACAAAAGTTCTGCGTCGGTTGATGGCACAAATACCGCTGTCATTGAAAGTTCCTCTACCTATGGAACGGGCGGTGTGCGTGATTACACGACTGCACGCAAAACCCAGTTGTTCAACTGGCTGGGTGTTTTTCCGACCAGTGGGGGTACGCCTTTGGTAGAGGCTTTGGACACGGTCGGAAAGTACTTTAGTCGAACCGACACACAAGGACCGTATACCGATAATCCCGGTGGTTCCAACAGTGTTTCAACCAACAAGACGTGCCGCCGTTCCTACAACATTCTGGCGACAGACGGCTACTGGAATGGGCCAGGTGTTAGCGTGGGAAATCAAGACAATACTGCTGGTAGTGTCGGGGGCACCGTCATCTACACGCCGAGTCGACCGTTCATGGACGGATCCAGCAACACGCTGGCAGATGTCGCCATGAAGTACTGGAAGACCGACCTCCAGCCAGCCATGGACAACAATGTTCCGTTCGTACAGGCGCTGGACAACCTGTCAAATTGGCAAAACATGACCAATTTCACAGTTGGTCTGGGTGTACGCGGGAATTTGGATCCCGCAGTTGACTTGCCGGCCCTGATTGCGGGTACGAAAAGTTGGGGGGCACCTACTAGCAGTACCACAGCCCCCAACATTGATGATCTGTGGCACGCGGCACTCAATAGCCGTGGGCAGTACTTCAGTGTCAAAGATCCCCAAAGTTTGGCAAATTCTATTAAAAGCGTGTTGAACAGTGCTGCAGGTCAAACCGGGAATACCGCCGGTGTGGCCACGGCTGCGACAGTGCTCAATGCCACCAATCGTAAGTATTCGGCATCCTTTCTTCCCGGTGTCTGGAGTGGTGATGTCAATTCACTCCCCCTTGATAACAATGGCCAAGCAGGTGTTTCTGTGTGGACAGCTGCTTCACGGATGCCAGCGTGGAACGCGCGCAATATTGTGACCTGGGACGCAGGGTTGACAACTCCAGCGGGCGTGCCTTTTAAATGGACTTCTCTCACGGCTTCCAACCAGGCCGCGCTGGGTAGCAGCGGCAGTAGTGCGTTGATCGATTTTCTCTGGGGAGACCATTCCAAGGAAGGGTTGGGTAACCCCTACCGTTTGCGCATTGGCGGCGATGGGAAGCCATTTATTCTGGGTGATATCGTTGATGCCAACCCGGTGCTGGTCAAAGGTTCATTTGACGGCGGCTACGGTGGGTTGAACTTGGGTGGCGCCTCGGGTTATTCAAATTTCCTGGCGACCAAAGCTGCGCGGGTTGCGGTACTTTTTGCGGGAGCCAATGACGGGATGTTGCATGCCTTCAAGGATACGATGGCGGCAACGCCTGCCTCTGCACTGACCGATGGGCAGGAGGTTTTTGCTTACGTGCCACGCACTGTGTACCCCAATCTCAATTTATTGGCGAATCTGAACTATGGTGGGTCAGTGCCACATCAATTTTTTGTTGACGGCCCGCTACGCGAATCCGATGCCTATGTTAATGCTCCAGGTGCGTCCAGCCCTTCTTGGCGTAACTACCTAACAGGTTCATTAGGTGGTGGCGGTAGGGCAGTGTTTGCGCTCGATGTAACAGATTCTGCTAATTTGGGTGTGAATTCGGTGCGTTGGGAACTGTCCAGCGCCAACGACAGCGATTTGGGTTATGTGGTGGAACCGATAGAAGTAGGCGTGTTACCCAATGGACAGTGGGTAGCCATTTTTGGCAATGGATTTTCCAGCGGCGGTGGGAACGGTATATTGTTTGTCGTCAACCTACAAACGGGCGCCATCACCAAGCTCGCAGTGGATTCAAGTACCAACAACGGTTTGGGCGGTGTGGCCGTTGCACATGATTCACTGGGACAAATCACCAATGTTTACGCAGGGGATTTGAATGGCCATCTGTGGAAATTCAACTACGACCCGACGCAGCCCAGCAAGTTCAAGAAATCAGGTGATGGAGTGACACCCCTGTTCACAGCTACCGACGCGTCGGGAGGTGTGCAGCCAATTACTTCGTCACCTGCCGTGTTTGACAATCCCGCCGGTGGGAAAATTATTGTCTTTGGAACAGGCCGGTTATTTTCGGCGAACGATGTGAGTAACACCTTGGCACAAACAGTCTACGGAATATTTGACAGCCCTGCGACAACGGTTTTTCCGATCACCAGAGCCAACTTGGCTGCTCATGCATTGACATCGTTTGCTGGTACCGGTAGCGCCACCGCCAAGATCTTTTATGGTTTGACGGGTAGCCCCGTTGCTGCTGGTCAACTCGGTTGGTATCTCGATATGGCAGGTGCTTTGCCGGGCGGCCGTGTGGTTTACCCCACTCAGAACGTGAGCTTTGATACCGCATTGGTCAGCCTTGTTGCCCCCGTGCAGGGTGTCTTGGGTGTATGTGATTCAAGTACCGGAGTAGGAATTGACTTGACGTTGCCCGTTGGGGGGGCATTTCTTCCAAGTAGCCCAATGTACGACACCAATGGTGATGGACTGATTACCTCTGCCGATAACACTGCGGCGATAGGTTATAAGACGACTGCAGACGGAATAGACGCCCTTGTAAAAGATCCGAATGGCAGTGGTGGCGGGGGGGGGCTTTGCCCCAAAGGGCAACACCGTGTCGCCATTGAAAATAGTGGCGGTGTAAACATGACTTGTCAGAATGATCCACCATGCACGATTAATTGCACCCCCTCAGGCAGAGTATTTGATCGAACTTGGCGACGTATCATTAATCCGCCAATCCATTGACCTAACTGAAGGGATCGAACCATGGTGCATACAATTTGTTGGCGAAAACGCTTGACGGTGAACGTGAATGACGGCTTCACCTTGATTGAGCTCATGATTGTGGTTGCAGTCATTGGTATCTTGGCGGCCATTGCGCTGCCAAGTTATTCGAGTTACATCCAGCGGGGTAACCGGGCGTCGGCCCGGGCTGCCCTGTTGGAAGCACAGCAGTTCATGGAACGGTTTTATGCGGCGAATGATGCCTACAACCAGGATAAAGCCGCGGCGGCTGTAGCTTTGCCTGGCAGATTGCAGGCAATACCGGCAGGGTCACCTAAATACAGTCTGTCGGTGAGTGCTTCAACAGTGAATTCCTATACGTTAACGGCTGCTCTGAGCCCAGGTATCGTGGACACATGTGGGGACTTGACGCTGACCAACACCGGGGTGCGTGGAGCAAGCCTGGCTGGGGACGCTACTGCTGTGGCGACGTGCTGGAAGTGATTATGTTGCGGCTAGTGAGCATGGGGCAGGGTTACCGCCGCACCTCATCCACCAGCGTCTTGAACTCGTCAATATCCTCAAAACTGCGGTAGACGCTGGCAAAGCGCACATAAGCCACTTTGTCGAGCTTTTTGAGCTCGCGCATCACCAGTTCGCCAATGCGGGCGGATGGCAGCTCGCGCACGCCCAGGCTCAGCAGCTTTTCTTCGATACGTTCCACCGCGCCATCCACCTGTTCCGTACTCACCGGCCGCTTGCGCAGGGCCAGTTTCATCGAGGCCAGCAGCTTGGCGCGTTCGTACTCAATGCGCCGGCCATCTTTTTTGACGATGGCCGGGAAGGTGACGTCGGGCCGCTCATAAGTGGTAAAACGTTTTTGACAGGAGGCGCATTGGCGCCTGCGCCGGATGAAATCCCCGTCTTCAGAAATCCGGGTTTCAACCACCTGGGTGTCAGAGTGACTGCAGAACGGGCATTTCATATTTTTTCACTTGAAGGACTTCGACAAGCTCAGTCCGAACGGTGTATCAGCCGTAAACCGGGAAGCGTGCGGTCAATGCATTGACCTTGGCTTTTACTGCATCAATATTGGCTGTGTCCCTTGGATTGTCTAGCACATCCGCTATTAAATTAGCTGTGATTCGGGCCTCGTCGTCTTTGAAGCCACGGGTCGTCATGGCCGGGGTACCGATGCGCACGCCGCTGGTGACCATGGGTTTTTCAGGGTCATTGGGGATGGCATTTTTGTTGATGGTCATGTGGGCGCTGCCCAGCACCGCTTCAGCCTCTTTGCCAGTGATGTTTTTGGAGCGCAGATCGACCAGCATGACGTGGCTTTCAGTGCGGCCACTCACAATGCGCAGGCCGCGCGACACCAGGGTTTCAGCCACGATGCGGGCATTGGTCAACACTTGTTGCTGATAGATCTTGAACTCGGGCTGCAGCGCTTCTTTGAACGCCACCGCCTTGGCTGCAATCACATGCATTAGCGGGCCGCCTTGCAGGCCGGGGAAGATGGCGCTGTTAATGGCTTTCTCGTGTTGCGCCTTCATCAAAATGATGCCGCCACGCGGACCGCGCAGGCTTTTGTGGGTGGTGCTGGTCACGATGTCGGCGTGCGGCACCGGGTTCGGGTAGACGCCGGCGGCAATTAAGCCGGCGTAGTGCGCCATGTCGACCATAAAGATGGCGCCCACGTCTTTGGCGACCTTGGCAAAGCGCGCAAAGTCGATGCGCAGGCTGTAGGCGGAGGCACCGGCGATGATCAATTTGGGTTTGGACTCATGGGCTTTTCGCTCCATGGCGTCGTAGTCGATCTCTTCCTTGTCGTTCAGTCCGTAGCTGACGACGTTGAACCACTTGCCGCTCATGTTCAGTGCCATGCCGTGCGTTAGGTGGCCGCCTTCAGCCAGGCTCATGCCCATGATGGTGTCGCCGGGTTTCAAAAAGGCCAGAAACACCGCTTCGTTGGCGGAGGCGCCGCAATGGGGTTGCACGTTGGCGGCATCGGCGCCAAAGATTTGCTTGACGCGGTCAATGGCCAACTGTTCAGCAATGTCCACAAACTCGCAACCGCCGTAGTAGCGTTTGCCCGGGTAGCCTTCGGCATACTTATTAGTTAGCTGCGTGCCTTGCGCGGCCATGACGGCGGGCGAGGCGTAGTTTTCGCTGGCGATCAGCTCAATGTGCTGTTCCTGGCGGGCGTTTTCCGCTGCAATAGCGGCAAAAATCTCGGGGTCGGTTTGTTCGATGAGGATGTTACGGTTGTACATGGCAGTCCTTGAAGACGACGGGCCTGGGGGTCATACATTTGATCCCAGGGCTGCCCAGGCGAACGGCTAAACACAGTTGTCACATTGGCAATGCGGCACGCTCCCCCGTGGTGTTCCCACTTCAGCGTCTCACGCCCACAAGGGGTGAGCGCCTATCGCCAGTCGCGTGCCACCCGAGTTTAACTGACGTGACGGATCATCTGGTCAAGCCAGCCACGCGCATCAGGAGTTGAACACGACGGCCGCTGTCTCAGGGCTGCCGTCAGGCGCGCGCGGTGCTGGCGCAGGCGCGACTTGAGGCCGGAAAATCGGCACGGCGCGGCCTTTTGCCACCATTTGCAGACGTGCGTGCTCGGCTATGACCTTGCCAGCGTAGCCGCCATCGTCATCTATATTGGCAGCCCCCACGTAATAACGCAGGCCACCTTCCATGGAGCCGGCACGCTGGATGCATTCTTGCAGTACCTTGACGCCGACGCGCAGGTTGGTGAGAGGATCAAAGGCGGCAAGTTGACCACCAAAGTTTTCGTACTTGTCTTTGTGAATATGGGTCATGACCTGCATCAGGCCTTGCGCGCCCACCGGGCTTTGGGCAAAGGGGTTAAAGCCGGATTCAACCGCCATCACTGCCAGGATCAGCGTGGGATCAAGCTTGCTGCGCTGGCTGAGCTTGTAGGCTTCAGCCACCAGGGCACTCAGTGGTTCAGGAGCCACGCGGTATTTTTTACTGAGCCAAAAAGCAACTGCGGCTTGTTGCTTGGGTAAATCTTGCGGGTTGCTGGCTGTGGCGCGATCAATCGCATCAAGTTGACTCTCGAGGCCAGTCTCTACGATCTGGCGCGTTTGCAGCCAGCTAAACAGTTTGACTTCTCCAAGCTGGCGCAACTCGGGGCGTGCCGTCAAGGTGATGATGCCAAAGATAACAGCCAGCCCGATCAGGGCAAAACTGCTGTGAGTGATTTCAAAAACGCCTTTGGTGATGACGGTAGCAAAAGACCGTAGGCCCAAGGTGAATTTTTCAGACGCTGTCATAGCTTTTCCTTCGTTCGCGGGGGCTTAGGGGTTTGCACTGCAGGCAGTTCAGCACCGTGGGCACCTCGTTTAGGTTGGTACGCTATCAATATCCTGCGATGTGTTTCATATGTGTTGTGCAGAGATTTGACTATGCCGGGTTCGGCAGCGGGTTCGGGTTATCCCTGCATTGATGCGGGGACGGCGGATTCTAGGTGTAGTTTATATATCCAGTCAACAATATAAAGTTCATTCTTTATTCTAAACTTGCTTATAGGATTGCAAAAACTTGGCACCAAGCAGCTTCGCACGGTAATGCTTCGATCGATGAATAGCTTGATTTTTCGCAATTTGTGACCGATTGCCAGACTTTTTGCTACAGCCGGGAAATAGCGGCGAAAATAGCGGTTCAGCCCTGTTCCGAGAACCGGTGGGGATCCTCCTTATTCTTTGCTTGTGCGATTCATGTTTCCTTTTTCTGCCCTCAACAAAACTGTCCAAGCTCCCGAAGTGACGCCAGCTTCAGTCAAAACAAACGAGCCCCATCCGCTGGACGCGATGACCGGCGGGGCCTTTTCGGCCCATACCTCGGGTGAGCGCACGGCGCGCATCCGTGACTGGCTGGCGACAGCGCCCAGTGCAGAGCACATGCAGGCGGTGTTCAAGGAGCTCAGTGGTAAAGACAAAGGCGCGGCCAAACTACTGCGTGAAAAACTCGAAGAGATCAAGCGCAGCAAGAGCCAGGAGTCGATTGCGCAAGAATGGGCTGACAAGGCGCAGTCCTTACTGGCCTTGGCCAAACTCAACATTGCCGATGCCATGGCCTGGCAACGTGATGCCGCCAAAGCGGGCGCGCCATTGAGCAAGGAGCCGCTGGCGACCCTCAAAGGACAGCTTAGCGACCGGGTCAAGGTCATTGAAGATCTGCAGCATCGGGTGCAGGTGCAGCGCGAAGCGGCGGTGTTGCTGGCCCAGCGCATTGAGGTCCTGTCCACCAAGCCGTGGCGCGACGCGCAGGCCGTGCTTGAGGCCTTGCATGCTGATGTGGACCACTGGCAGGCGCAGGCTGTGGCCTTGTCCGGTGATGCCAACTGGCCCAGTGTCGAGTCCAAGTTCCCGCCGCTGCTGGACGCTTCGCGCGCGCAACTGCTCCTGGTGTGGGATGCGTTCAAGAGCGCTTTGGCGCAAGCCGTGGCTGCCGCCAGTGACCCCGCAGCGGCCCTGCCGCCGGTGCCGGTGTGGGCCGACGAACTGCGCGTGGCGCGCGGTGTGCCCCTGGAAGCGGCGGCCAAGCCACAAAAAGCCAAAGTTGATCCTGAAATCAAGGCGCAGGCCCTGTCAATAGTGCGTGAAGCGCTATCTAAATTAGAGCAAGAAATTGCCGAAGGACATGGCAAAGCGAGTGCCGGTGCCGCTAGCGCCTTGCGCAATGCGCTCAAGGAATTCGGCAAAATCATCGACGACAAGCTGGAGAACCAGGCCCATGCGGCGCTGGCGGCAGCGGGTGAGTTGGAGGGCTGGCAGCGTTGGCGTGCCGACCAACTGCGCGAGGAACTGGTAGCCAAGGCCGAGGGCTTGCTCAAGCGCCCTGAAGGGCAGGCCATCGGTGGGCGCAAGATGCAGGAGAGCCTGCGCACGCTGCGTGATCAGTGGAAGCAGACCGACCAGGGTGGTGTGCCCAATCATGGTTTGTGGAAGCGTTTTGACGATGCCTGCAATGAAGCCTACAAGGTGGTCGAGGCCTGGCTGGAAAAAGTCAAGGCTGAGTCGGCCGAGCATCGGGCGCAGCGCCTGGCGCTGATTGAAGAAGTCAATGCCTGGGCTGCTGCCAACCCGGTGGCGCTGGACGACGACTGGAAAGGCTTCAACCGCCTGCTGCACCAGTTTGGCGACCGTTGGCGTGAAGGCGGCCACGTGGGCGAGAAGATGTTTGCCGAACTGCAGCCGCTATGGAAGGCGGCCATCGATAAGGCTGCAGCGCCGCTGGAGGCGCTGCAAAAGCAGAGTCTGGCCACGCGCCACGCCCTGATTGATGAAGCACGGGCGCTGGGGGCTGAACCCGTGCTGCGCATTGATGCCGTCAAGGCCTTGCAGCAACGCTGGCAGGCTGAGACCCATGTGGTGCCGCTGGAACGCCGCCAGGAACAAAAACTGTGGGACGCCTTTCGCAAGCCGATTGATGAAGCTTTTAACCGCAAGACTGCAGAGCGTGAAAAGGCCGACGCGGCGCTGGGGGAACGTGACCGCGTGGTGCTCGATGCCGCCAAAGCGCTGGAAGCGGCCAATGCGGCCGGTGACGCGCAGCTGATTCGCAGCGCCATGAGCGCGCTGGAGGCCGCCTTGCGTGGTCAGGCCCAGGCCAAAGCGGCGCAAGCCGCGCTGCCAACGCCTGAAGAAAATGAATCAAATAAGGCTCTAGCCCCCGTAGATACTGTGCAAGCAGCTATAAATAAAGTAGCAAAAACTGAGCCCTCCGAGGCGCTGTCTGGCCAGGAAGCGCAGGCCGTCGAGTCGGCCGAGGCGTCTACCCCGGTCGAGTCGGTTGAACCGGCTGCGCCCCTTGAGCCGCCAGCGCCGCCCAAAGCCGCTCCGCGCCCGGTGGTGGCGGTGCGCGGTGATGACCGTCCTGGCATGAAAAAGACCGAGCCTGCCCCCATGATGCGTGGCGGCAAGTTCGGCGATCGCAAAGACGGGGGCCGGGAGGGCGCCAGAGACGCCAGCCGTGGCCCGCGTGATGCTACTTTTGCAGGTCGTCCGGATGATCGGGCGCCGCGTCGCGATGCACGTGATGCTCGTCCTTTTGCCGCCGGCCCCTGGCAAGAAGCGCCCCGTTTGGGCGACACTGCGTTTCGTGCCCAGCGTGACGCGCTGGAGCATGCCCAGCTGGCCTTGCGCAAACTCGCAGCGCAGGCGCACGGCGAGGCGTTGACGCAACTGCTAGGCGCGTGGGAGCAGCGTGCTGCCGAGCAAATGCCCTCGCTGCAGGAACTCGGTAGCCGCGTCACCGCCGCTGGTCGTAGCAACTGGGTCAAGGCGCTGGCGCAAGCACCTGCTGGCGACGCCAGCACGGCCTTGCTGCGACTTGAAATGGCGGCGGAGGTGCCCACGCCTGCGGAACATCTGAGCGCCCGGCGCCTGCTGCAATTGCAACTGCTGACCAAACGCAACGATCCAGCGCCAGCGCAAACCTGGGGCCAGGACGCGGCTGCCGTGTTGGCCAGTCAATTTGAAGCTGGCGTGGCACGCCGACTGCAAAATGTGCTGAAGGTCTTGCTCAAACCGTGATTACGCAGGGGTGAAGACAGCATCAAACTGTTTATATTGCAGACGCCGACAACGTCTATAACGCCTGCAACACCCCAAGCGCAAATGACAAACTGAGCACGCCCAGTACGGTCGATACGGTCACCAGTCCTGCCACATAGGCACCGTCATAGCCCATGCGGGCCGCCAGCACGTAGCAACTGGACGCGGTGGGCAGCGCAGAAAATGCCAGCAGGATGGTGGTTTGAACCGGGTCAAGCTGGAACAGACGTGCCAAGCCCCAGGCCACCAGCGGCATCAACAAATGCCGAATCGTCAGCACCGCCAGCGCCAGGATTTTGGCCCGATTGAGGGCGCTCAGTTGCATCCCGGCACCTGCTGCCATCAAGCCCAGCGCCAAGGATGCCGCACCGATGCGGCTGACCGTGGGCTCCAGCCAGACCGGCAGCGACAGACCCAGCAAATTGCCCGCCAGCCCCAATGCCGTGCCGATGATGAGGGGGTTGCGTAGCAGTTCGCCCAGTAACCCGCGCTCGGCATGGCGCACCATCGGCCACACGGCGCCCACATTCATCAGTGGCACCGACACGCCAATCAGCAAGGCGATCAACAGCAAACCCTGCGCCCCGGCCAGCCGGTCGGCCAGCGCCAGGCCGATGAATGAATTGAAGCGAAAAGCCACCTGGGCGCTGGCGGCATGCTGACGCGGCGCGATGTGGCGCCCCAGCCCCGGCCAATACGGCACTGAATAGGCCAGCGCGATGCCAGTCAGCCCCAAGGCCAAGCCCGCGCCAATGAAGCTGGTTGCAGAACCGATGCTGAGCGGGCTCTTGATGATCGAGTGAAACAGCAGCACCGGAAAGAAGAAAAAATACACCAGGGTTTCAACCTGGGCCCACACGGTGCGGTTGAGCGCGGTGTAGCGGCACACCAGATAGCCGCACAGAATCAGGGAAAAATCAGGAAATAGAAGTTGAGCGTAATTCACGCTTAGAGAATAACAGTCAAACGCAGTCGCCCTGCAGCTTGGCTCGGCTCGTGGCAGGATGCTCTAGTTTTGAACAGGGCGGCAGTTACCATGCGCCTTGAGTTTTCACTCCAACAAGTACTTGACGCACCCACTCATCATGCAAGACAGAGCTTTGACACCGCTGGGCGACGCCTCCATCGACGCCTTCATTGATGCGCTGTGGCTGGAGGAAGGCTTGTCAAAAAACACGCTTGCGGCCTACCGGCGTGATCTGACGCTGTATGCCGCGTGGCTGCAGCCGCAGCACAAGGAGTTGTCGGCTACGCTTGAACATGATCTGAATGGCTACTTTGCGGCACAACACAGTGCCACCAAGGCCAGCACCGCGAATCGGCGGTTGACGGTGTTCAAGCGTTATTTCCGCTGGGCGCTGCGCGAGCACCTGATCAGCGCCGACCCCACGCTCAAGCTGCAGGCCGCCCGGCAAGCCCTGCGCGTACCCAAGACGCTGACCGAGTTCCAGGTTGAAGCGCTGCTGGCAGCGCCCGATGAGCAGACGCCGCTGGGCGTGCGTGACCGCACCATGCTGGAGCTGATGTATGCCAGCGGGCTGCGGGTGAGTGAACTGGTGACGCTCAAGGTGTTCAATGTCAGCTTGTCGGACAATGTGTTGCGTGTTTTTGGCAAAGGCAACAAGGAGCGGTTGGTGCCGTTTGGCGAGGTGGCCAGCCTCTGGATCAAGCGCTATCTGGCGCAGGCCCGCCCGGAGCTGCTGGCGGGCAAGCAGACCGAAGACCTATTTGTGACGCACCGCGGCGCCACGCCCGGCACGGCCATGAGCCGCGTCATGTTCTGGATGATTGTGAAAAAGTATGCGTGCAGTGCGGGCATCACGGCGCCCCTGTCACCGCACACCTTGCGCCATGCTTTTGCCACGCATTTGCTCAACCACGGGGCA
>Ga0209913_1000553_pt1 | contig 30252 bp, 6 predicted proteins | sample PersoiDNA2013203_FD_185805 | JGI IMG/M metagenome (GOLD analysis project Ga0209913, IMG submission 185805) | Permafrost soil microbial communities from the Arctic, to analyse light accelerated degradation of dissolved organic matter (DOM) -... | ecosystem: Environmental > Terrestrial > Soil >... | reverse complement strand
GTTAATGAAAAATCTTAAACAGGATGGCAACCGTTCCGGCCAGCATAAAGCCGAGCATCCATTTAAGTAGCTCGAACTGGCCTTTGACCTCGGTGCGGAATTCGTTCAGGTCTGATTTTTTCACGAGTTCAGTATTCATGGCTTCGGCTAATGCCTTGGCGTGGGCTTCTGCCTGATCTGAGGAAATGCCGGATGCAATCAGGCGCTTCACATAGTCATGGGTATCGAAGAAAGTTGTTGCCACGGGTTCTCCTTGGTTAAAAGTATAGCATTAGTGGGATTAAGCGGCCTGGCTGTTGCCGTGGCCGGTTGTAGGTGTTGCTGGTTGGTCGTCTGGTGCCCGAAAGTCTTTGAAGGCGATCACGTCGGCGCTGGCAATGCCGAGCTTGGTACGCATGCGGCCTAGACCGGTTTGGTGCATCCATAGATCGTATTCAAGGCGCTGAAGCCGGAGGATTTCGGGAACCCACCAAGGCATGCGGCGTTTTCCGGCCAGCCAGAGATTGATGGAGTGTTCTGAGCGGCGCAGACGCTTGGCAATATCTTTAGGTTTCTGGCCTTGAGCGTAGTACTGGAATTCGGTGGGATTGCCGTAACGAGTATTGGGATAGCGCATGGTCATTTTTCGAGTTGTAGGCTTGAAAGAGGTATCGGCAGGAACGGCTCGAAATGTTGCCGAATTGAACATTGTTGAGGATTTGCGAAGTGGCTTAGTTCTGGTTATTTATGCGTCTACAACTTCGCATAATTTACATTATGTAAAATTACCTTCGTAAGTTGCCGACCCTTATCCGGCGATGATTTGCTAAAGAATGGGTGTGCGAATCTCATCAAGGCTGCGGGCACGTATTTGACATTAGCCCACGAGCAAGCCGGATACATGCACGCAAACTGTTTCAACGTTACAAAAAGAACTTGCAAAAGGTGTCGGGTCCATACATGCGTCGAAAACTGATCCACTTAGCCGCAAACGTCGCACGTTAAAACAGCTCCATTTGGAGCTGCGCGCGTTGGGTTATGAGGGATCGTATGATCGGATCGCAGGCTTGGCAATACCGTTCTCTTTCTGTGCGGGAGAAAATAGCATCAGAAAAAAGGGCTGTCGGCACACTGGGACGCGTCATCCCGTGTTTGCCGCAACAGCGTCGGACGCAACACGGTTTCGTCCAGGTGCGGCCGGCAATGGTGTACGCGCAATTGCAAGGGCCGCTCTTGCTGAGCGCACACACTGAGCAAGTGATCGCTACCCACCGACAGCAGAAAAAACTGCCACGTTGATGCTTGCGCCACCAACTGCGTTCGCAAGCTCACTCTGCCCCCTGTTTCCAGATCCATGCTGAACTGGTCCAGAGGGATTGACAACCCCAGACTGCGGGCCTTGATCCACGCTTCCTTCAAGGTCCAGTATTCAAAAAAACGCTGACGACGCAGGGCAAATGGCAGCGCATTCAGTCCGGCCACCTCGTCAGGAGAGAAAAAACTGTCGGCCACATCCAGCGGAGCCGCGCGGATGGCAATGTTTTCCGCGTCCACGCCCATTTCCTGGGCTGCACTGACTGCCATCACCACCAGTCCGGCAGTGTGCGAGAGATTGAAACAAAGATGCCGTGCGGCATCCTGCACGACCTGTGGGCGACCGTGGCTGCCGGCAGAAAATTCCCACGCCGCAGGCTCCAGCGCGGCATAGCGCGAGAGCACGCTGCGCACCAGCGCTCGGGTGATGACGAACTGCTTGCGGTCACGCTCGAAATGAAAACGCAGCTCGCGCTCGCGCTCCTGGGGACTGAGCAGCGATTGCCGGCACCAATGCAAATGATCGTCACTGATACTGTCGTCAAAACAGCACCACAGATCAATCTGATGCGGTAAAGCAGCAATCTTCCCGGGGGCATTCATTTAAAAGTTCTCGTTGGCGATCAAATGCAGTTCAGCCGGTAGTGTATGCGCTAAGTGATGGCCGGAAAGTTTTTTAAAAGTTGAGACGCCCGGTATAGTCGCCAAAAATACCGGTGATACCATGCGGAATAAACGAAATCTGTACGTAAACCAAGAATAACTCGCAGCGACAGGATTTATATAACAAGACTGAAATAATCTTCTTGGTATCTTTTCTCAGTAAAAACCGTTCGCTCATTAACTTGTCCCGGCTCAAACGGCACAGCGCTATCGGACCGACGACTGATCATCTGAGGCGGATGGCAAGCCCGACAAAACTGGTTCAAGAGAACATCTGGGATCCCATCCCGACGACCCTTTGAAGCAGGTCATCAGCTGCCTTGATCACGAGGAAATCAGGGCTTTTCTGTGCTATGTTCTTGCTGGGGTTTCAAATGTCGATACTGACAAATATTGGGAAATTATAAAAAAAATGCATACCGATTTTCCACGCGTCTGCCCATCGCAAGAACATGCACAACCGGTGGATCTTTCCGGGTATAGGCGCCATCGCATTCGCGTTCAAACCGACAAGCGAATCAGTCGTCAAGTCGATCATTTTTCGCACTCCCATGCTATCCCGGTCCCGATTATTTTCCTGGGAAGCCTGGCGACGTTTTTACTGCGTTTGTCGATGGAAAATATCGGCATCGTGAAATTGGTCGACGCCACGGTCTCATTCACTAAAGAGACAAGCTTGTTCGATCTGCTGGTGCAACTCAAATCTTCTCAGCCAACGCCCTCTTCTCCTGTCACCCAACTTGATTGGTATTTCGGCGTCGATGAGGAAGCGCTGCAAGCAGCCCAGCAAGAAAACAGATCGCTCGGCCTGGTGGTAAGGCAGATGGATTCGCACTACGAGCTGGAAATGCATTGCCACTCGGAAATATCTGAGGAAGCTGTTTTTCTCCTGCTTGAAAAATACTTCAACAACTATTTTTCGCATGGACTAAGCCGGGCTCGTCAGCCGGTTCAACACTATCCGCTGTTAAGCCCTCGGGAACAATCGCGCCTGCTCAGTTTTGGGAATCAGACTGACTGTCGTTTTCCCAATGTCCAGCTGGTACATGAGGTGTTCAGCCGGCAAGCCAGGAAATCCCCGAACGCGGTAGCGCTGGTTTTCGACGGCGTCACCATGAGCTACAAAGCAGTGGATGAGCAGAGCACCCGTCTCGCACTCATTTTGCAAGAGATGGGCGTCGCCCCTGAGGTTCTCGTCGCGGTATGCTTTGAACGATCATTCGAGATGGTCATCACCTTGCTCGCGATATTCAAAGCCGGCGGCGCCTATCTTCCGATTGATCCGAATGCCCCAGGCGAACGCGTCGCCTATATCCTCAAGGACAGTGAGGTCGGCCTGTGTATCCGGCAGAGCAAGACCGCCCTGCCGCTCTCTCAACCTGAGTCCGCCCAAGTTCGTTTGCATGATTTCGACGAGCTCATGGGGCGATCGAGCAAACAGCCTGCCTTGGTTCGTCACGCAAAACCCGATAATCTGGCCTACGTTATTTATACGTCCGGCAGCACCGGAAAACCAAAAGGTATCGAGATAGAGCATCGAAGCATCATGAATACGCTCTATTTCCTGCAGCGCCAGTATCCCGTCGGACCGGAGGATGCCTACGCATTAAAAACGCACTACACCTTTGACGTCTCCCTCTCTGAATTATTCGGCTGGTTCTTCGGCGGCGGACGTTTGGAGATCTTGCCGCCGCTGCTTGAAAAGCAACCGGACTTGCTCTTCCAATTCATCCGGACGCAGCGCATTACCCACCTCAATTTTGCGCCCTCCGCCCTCAGGGTATTTTTGCTGAGCGTACGCAATCAAGCGATTTCAAAAGCACATTTGGCGCTGAAGTATCTGATGGTCGCAGGGGAAGCCTTTCCGCCTGAGGTGGTGAAACTCGCGCAAGAGCATTTTCAGGGAGTGCAAGTCGAAAATATCTACGGCCCGACAGAAGTATCGATTTATGGATCGTATTTCAGTTGCAACCAGGCACATGCTCATTCCACGGCATCGACCACGCCCATAGGGAAACCCATCTCCAACACAAGGCTTTATGTTCTCGATCTTCATCAGCAAGCGTTGCCGCTGGGCGTGATTGGAGAGCTTTGCATTGCGGGCCCGGGACTGGCGCGCGGCTATCGGAACCGGCCCGCGCTCACCGCAGAAAAATTTGTGCAGAATCCATTTGCAAGGTGGTTCAGGCCGCATGAAAAAAAGCTGTATCGCACCGGCGACCTCGCAAGATGGCGCGCCGATGGCAACATTGAATATCTTGGACGAATCGATACACAGGTAAAAATACGCGGTTTTCGCATCGAACTTGGCGAAATCGAAAAAGTGCTGGAAACGCATGGATCGATCAAGTCTGCAGTCGTGCTGGATAAGCCGTTGGAGAATACGACCCAATTGGTGGCGTATTACGAACCACAGGCTGGGCAGACAAGTCTCGCGCATGATGAACTGGTCAATTTTCTTCAACAGTCCCTGCCCGACTATATGATCCCGTCGGCTTTCTGGCAGGTAGAAAAGATCCCTCATCTGAGCAGCGGAAAAGTCGACCGAGTCTCCTTGCGCGCGCTGAATTTGTCGCCACAACGTCCAGGATCGGAGCAAATAATACTCGACAATCAGTCGAATCCAGCCAAGGTCTCGGAATTGATTTTGAACGCATGGCAGCGCCACTTGCGGCTCGATGACATTGCCCTGGACGACAATTTCTTTCGCATAGGCGGCGACTCGCTGTCCGCCTATGACGTGATGACCACAATCAATCGCCAACTCAAGTCTCCCCTCCCCCTCACCGCGCTGTTTGAACATGTCAGCATTCGCGCGCTCACCCGGTATGCTCTTGACGCCTCTGACGCAAGCTCCGCACGTCAGCCGCCCTCGCATGAAACATCGCATGAAAAATCGGACATGGCCAACCCGGTTTCGGCACAAGATGTGGCGATCGTCGGCATGTCAGGCAGCTTTCCCGGCGCAGCCAATCTTGATGAATTCTGGAAGCTTATCGTCGAAGGGAAGGATTGCATATCCGACGTACCGAAGGGGCGCTGGGACTCGCGCGACATGTTTGGCAGCCCTGAGAGCGGATTCGGAAAAACAAGAATTACCTGGGGCGGCTTCCTCAAAGGCGTGGATGAATTCGATCCGCTGTTCTTTGATATTTCACCCCGTGAAGCAAGCGTCATGGATCCGCAACAGCGATTATTGTTGACGCATACCTGGTGGGCCATGGAACACGCTGGAATCAAGCCCGGCAGTTTCAGCAGCAAGAAAACCGGCGTATTCATCGCTGCCGGGCAAAGCGATTATCAGCACATCGTCGCCTTGTCGGGAGAAGATAGCGCTTACGCAAAAACCGCCGCGCTCGCGTCGATGATTCCCAATCGGATTTCCAGTGTTTTTGACTTGCATGGACCTAGTGAGGCGATAGAGGCGACCTGTGCCTCTTCGTTGGTCGCACTGCACCGTGCCATGCACTCGCTACGCAACGGCGAATGTGAGCAAGCCATTGTCGGGGCGGTTCATCTGTTGCTGAGTCCCGATGCGTTTTCCACCTACGAGGCAATGGGCCTGCTCAGCGCTGAAAGGACGGCGAGACCATTTGAAAGTTGCGGCCAGGGCTATGTCCGATCTGAAGGCGTCGGCGCCATGGTGCTCATGCCGCTGGCAACCGCCATTGCCAATCGTTGCACCATACACGCTGTGGTCAAGGGGACTGGCGTCGCGCACGGTGGTCGGGGCATTTCCTTGACCGCGCCGAACCCTCGCGGCATGAAAGACGCGATCTCGCAAGCCTACGCAGAGGCATCGATCGATCCTCGCACGATCTCCTATGTTGAAGCGCATGGCATTGCCGCGCCCGTTGCAGACGCTATCGAGATGGGCGCGTTGGAGGAGAGTCTGTCCGGCATGACGGACAGTGCACTTAGTGGATTGGGACATAAGCCTGTCATTTTTCCTCAGGAAAAAATCAGCATCAGCAGTTTGAAAACCACCATAGGACACGGCGAAGTCGTGTCCGGTTTGGCGGCGGTTTTCAAAGTGGCGCTTGCGTTGCGACACCGGATCCTTCCCGGTCTGCCAAGGTACACGCCGGAAAATATCAACCCGCAGATCATCGATACGCCATTTGCGTTTTCACCGCACAACCGCGTGTGGGATTCTCTCCCGGGCGAAGACGGAAAAGCCTTGCCGCGCCGCGGCGCCGTCAACGGATATGGCTTTGGCGTGAACGCCCACGCGATCATCGAAGAATATCCGTCGCCGATAAAAATACCTCAGACATCAGGCAAGCTGCCGATCGTGATATCGGCCAGAACGCCGGAACAGCTACGCCTGCTGGCATCCGGTCTTGCCATATTCCTGGAGCAACATCCTGCCAGCGCGATAGCGGATATTGCCTGTACGCTGTGGTCTGGAAGAGAGGCCATGAAGCATCGGCTTGCCCTCATCGCGGCAGATGTCGCGGAAATCATCGGGCATCTGCATGCCTACCTGTCGAATGACGCCCTCATTTCAGAACATGTTGTGTACGGCGTCGCGCAGCCGGGTTCTCCGGCTGGTGCTCCGACTGCGGCCGCCTCGATGCAAGATGCCATCGCACGTTGGGTCCAGGGGCAAGACATCGATCTTGGCGTCTATCTCGCCTCCTCTTCCGGACAACGCATCCCCTTGGTTGCCTACCCATTTTCGACCGATCGCTATTGGTACACGCTAAAAAATGCATCCAATTCGGGATCCAACCCGGCGCCCCATCAAGCGATCGACACGGCAAAACACCCCAAACACTCCAAGCGCATCTGCATCATCGGCGCCGGGCCGGCAGGTTTGGTGGCTGCAAAATCTCTCTTGGAAGAAGGTCATTTGCCAACGATTTTCGAAAAAGAAGAGGTGTTGGGCGGCGTCTGGAACATGAAGCAACAAAAGGAGGCCGGTGCGTATCAAAAAACACGCTTTCAAAACTCCAAGGACACCAGCTTTTTCTCGGACTTTTATCCCGATGTCGATGAGCCGTTCCTGAGTCTTGCTCAGGTCAACACTTATCTCAAACAGTATGCGGAGCGCTTCAGCCTGAGCTCCCTTATTCATTACCAAAGCCAGGTGAAGAGTGTTGAAAAAACCGGCGCGGGTTGGAAAGTCGTCATAGAAACAAACCAGGGAGCGGATAAGGCGCCGCTCACGCAAACCGATTATTTCGATGGCGTATGCATGTGCCAGGGACGCTATCGCGTGCCGAAAATGCCCGCGATTCCAGGCCTGGAGCGGTTTCGTGGCGAGGTTATTCATTCCGGAGCGTATTTTGACAGCGCGAGATTGGCCGGCAAGCGCGTGTTGGTGGTGGGTAATGGCGTCAGCGGCATGGACATCGCCGAAGAAGCCAGTCAGGTTGCGCGCAAGGTGTATTGGAGCATGCGCTCATTACGGCTGGTGTTGCCGCGCATGGTCGGTTTCCTGCCTAACGATTATGTCTCGCCCGCCAACCTGCTCATGCCCGACGAAATCCGTAGTCGGAGAAATCTTGAAAACCTGGCTTTGTCCATGCCCGACTACTCTGCTCTTTATCAAAGCACAGGGCTGTTTCCAAGTCTGGAAGAGTTTAGAAAATATCCGTTTATCCTGATTAACGACGGTGTGCTGCCCTGCGTAGCCAGCGGAAAAATCACGCCTATCCACGATGAAATCGTCTCGCTGGGCGAGAATTCCTGCCAGTTTTCCAAGGAGGGAAATTCGCTCAACGAGGTGGATGTGATCGTGTTCTGTACCGGCTATGCGTATCGGCACAATTATCCCTTCCTGAAAGAAATCGATCCGGACAAAGATTTTTCCATGGGACTGTTTTATGAACAGGATCCCACACTGGTGAACCTGTACGGATTGCTGGATATCGGTACGGTCGGCACCTTTCCATTTTTAGAGATGGCTGCGCGCTGGTACGCACGCATACTATCCGGCACCTATCAGTTGTCGCCGGAGGAGCTGAGCTATCGCAACCATCCCCAGCATATTGTGGTCGCGCCCATCGCCAGCATACTGTTCGGCCTGAAGCTGGGCTTGTTGCCCAGACCGGAAGAGCAATTCAAAGAGTTCTGGAAAATCCTGAATTCACCGGCGTTTTCGATGATCTATCGACTGGCAGGCGATCATGCCGATCCCCATGCGAAGCAGCGCCTCGAGGAATGCCAGCGGCGCTCGCTGATTCATGACGATCGCCACGATCCGGAGTTGCAGAAACTCAAATATCGGATTCTCGCCGGATTGGGCACGGCAACGCTGCAAGCTTTATTCGAGCGAAAAGAGATTAACTCTGAAGAATTCCTCGGCGCGCAAGGGGCGTTTGAAAATCCCCTTCGTCTCGACTGGTCGCTTCAATTCATGACGATGGGCAAGACGGGCGAAGCGGGTCAGTCGCACGACGAAGATCCCAAGCTCCACGCCTACCAGCAGCTCTACCTCAGCGTCAAAAATGGCGAAATAGATAGCCGCAGCCTCATCAATACATTAACTGAAATGGATCTGTAAAATGATTCACGATGCGAACGATATTATTTTGCGTGTCCAACGAGGCGAGCTGTCGGAACAGGAAGCGATAAAACAGATCGCTGCCTTGCATGTCGCCATCAAAGAGAACGGCGCAAAAAAGCCATTCACGTCACCTGATGCCGCAATCCGTTACGAGGACTTTTTCGGGGCGGTTCAACTCCTGGTGGCGACGACGCTCCGGGTTGAACCTCAGATCGTCGCTGCCGATGAACCCTTGAGCCACTATGGATTCAATTCGATTCTGCTCACGGAGTTCTCGCAAAAACTGCTCGCGCAGTATCCCAATATCCGCCTGCAAGCGACCACCTTCATGCAACACGGCTCGTTGGGAGCGCTGTGCCGCCATCTCTACACCGCGTATTTTGACTCAGGCAGCGCCAATACCAAGGCGCCGGCACAGGAGCTGCCACCGCGCCTGACGCCCCAGCCCGAGTCCGCCCCACACCCATCCGCGCAGACGCAAACATGGGAAGATCAGGATATTGCGATCATCGGCATCGGCGGCCGCTTTCCTGGCGCTCAGAATATCCCTGAATTCTGGTCGAACTTGCTCAACGAAAAACCGCTCATCAAGAAAATTCCAAAAGAGCGTTGGAGTTGGCAAGACTATTTTGGCGATGTCAAAGAGGCCAACAAAACCGACTGCTGTCACGGCGCCTTCATTGACGATGTTGACCAGTTCGATCCCCTGCACTTTCACATCTCCCCCAAAGAAGCCGATCTGATTGATCCGCAACAGCGCCTGCTGCTGCAAGCGACGTGGGAAACCCTGGAAAATGCCGGTTACGCCAAAGCAGACTGGGTCGACAAAAAGGTCGGCTTTTTCGTCGCTGCCGAGCGCCTGGACTATCTTGATCTGCTCAAGCTGCATCGCTATCCGGCTGATCCCCAGTTCAACGTCGGCAATGCTCACTCCATGCTGGCCAATCGCGTGTCGCATTTCTTTGGCTGGAAAGGCCCGGTTGCGGCGGTCAATGCCGCCTGTGCCGGCTCCTTCAGCGCGATCTATTCCGCCATGCAAAGCTTGCGCAACGGCGATGCGGACATGGCGCTTGCAGGCGGCATCAATCTCGTGCTGGCGCCCGATGTCCTGATCTACAACCGCAAGCTCGGCTTGTTCACCGCTGAAGAACAAATACGGCCTTTCGACAAAAAAGCCAGCGGGCATTTCTTCGGCGATGGCGTGGGACTGGTTTGTCTACGCCGCATGAAAGATGCCGTTGCCGACAACAATCATATTTTGGGCGTCATCAAAGGCATGAGCGTACGGCATGGCGGCGGCGAGGCTTCGCTGTTTTCTCCCAACCCGCGCTCGCATTGCGAAATCATCGAGGAGACCTTGCAAAAGGCAGGACTGCGCGCCAACGATATCGATTATCTCGAAGCACAAGGCACGGCCAATCCGATTGCCGACCAGGTTGAACTTCAGGCGTATCACCGCGTTTTTTCGCGCTCGCTTGAACATGGCGTGTTGCCGGACAAACTCTTGCTCAGCTCGCTCAAAGGCCATATCGGGCATTTGGCGAGTGCATCCGGCGTGGTGTCTTTGATCAAGTGCATCCTCTCGCTGAACAAAAATACCTTAACCAGGATAGGCAATTTCGAATCCCTCAATTGGGACGACAGCGATGGCGCTTTCGCGTGTCAGACCGTCAGCCAGACCACGCATTGGCCAGCCAAAATGGCAAATGGCGCACGTGTTGCGCGCCATATCGGCATACACAACTTCGGCTTTGGGGGCGTCAATGGGCACATGATCCTGGAAGAGTATCTCGATCACCAGTCCGCCCCGCGCACCCGCGTGCAAAAACCAGAGCTGATTGTGTTGTCGGCGAGAACACTGAAGCAAGTCAAACAGTTTGCGCAGCGGCTTGTCAATTATGTCAACAAACAAGAATTTTCACTGTTCGGCATCCACGAGTTGTACCTGGAGGACATCGCTTATACCCTACTCACCGGACGAGAATTACTCAATGAACGCGTCTTTTTTGTTGCGCATTCTCTGCCTGATCTGCTTGAAAAACTCCGCCATTTCATTGATTCGGGCGAGCACGACATCCCGCCAAACCAGGCCGCTCACAACGCCGATGCAGACCTGTTCAACAGCATTCCCCTTTCCCAAGTTGAATCGATGCTGCAACAATGGGTGAAAGATGGCGAGCTGGACAGAGTCGGCGCGTTATGGCGCAGCGGCTTCCAGATGCAGTGGGCCGCCATCCACGGCCTTGCCGGGCAGAGGAAAAGAATCCCGCTCCCGACTTACGTATTCGACACAAAATCCTACTGGCTCACCCCTGCTCCGCAGATGGTCCAGATGCTGCAGATGCCCCAGGCGCAGCAGTCTGCCCGCCTCGCAGTGACGCCGCCCGCTGCCTGCAGACAGAAAGCGGATCTGTCTGCAGTGGTGCTGGCAGAGCTGGAGTCGCTGCTGGGTGTGCCCGTGCATGAGTTGCAAGGCAAGACGTCCTTGTCCAATTTTGGCTTGAATTCCATCCAGGTCCTGTCCCTGAAATCGGCGCTCGAAAGCCGCCTGGCTTACGAATTTCCCCTGTCTTATTTCCAGTTGAGTCTAAGCCCCGGCGAGTTGGTCGCCACACTCAACCAGTTTATTGCCAGCGGCAAGCCCATGGAGTACGGCACCCCGCAATTGATCCATCAACCGGACCTGCGGTTTGCGCCCTTCCCCATGACGGATCTGCAGCAATCTTACTGGCTGGGACGGCGCTCGACACGGGGCATCAAGGTCGGCAGTCTGGTTTATTACGAGCTGCGCGTCCCTGGGGCGGACATCGACAAGCTCAACACGGCATGGAACGAGGTGGTTGCCGCCCATGAGATGTTGCGCTGTGTGATCTCGGATGACGGCCGGCAAAACATACTTGAGCACGTCGCGCCCTATCACATCGAGCAATTCGACTACCGTACATTGGCGCCGACGGAGCAGAGCAAAATGCGCCGTCAATTGAGAGAAACGCTCACACAAAAAATCTACGATACCAAACAGTTTCCTTTATTCACGTTGTGTATATCGACAACCAAGAATGAAACGCAAGAAGAATCCCTCCTGCATTTCTCCATCGACCCCATCATCGCCGATGGCGCCAGCATCAAGCTGCTCCTGCGTCAATGGGAAACACTGATCAGGCAGCCGCAACAAACGCTCAGCGCGCCGACCAGCTCGTTCCGCGATTACGTTTTATCGATCAAGGATTTTCAGACCAGCCCGCGTGTTCAGAAAGATGAAGCCTATTGGAAACGCCGTCTGGTAGATTTGCCGGACGGCCCCCAACTGTTGAAAGCGCCGGAGTCCGTCGCCGCCTCGAATACAGCCGGCACCCGACTCCGACAGCTGTTGAGTGAGGAAGTCTCCAGCGGCTTAAAACGCAAAGCGGCAGAATTGGAAGTGTCGGTCAGTACACTGGTCTTGTGCCTGTTTACCAACACGCTCCATCATTACAGCTTCAATGCGGATTTCTCGCTCATATTGACCATCTTCAATCGCCTGCGATTAAACGCCGATGTCGATCAAGTGGTGGGCCCCTTCACATCGACCGGTCTGTTCGCCGCCAGGCATACGCAGCAAGTCGATTTCGAATCTTTTGTCAGAGCATCGCATGCGCAAATTTTAAGCGACCTGGATCACAGCTATGTGAGCGGAATACGCGCGATGGAGTTGGCGCGACAAGAAAACCGGCAGCAGCGCTGGCCCAATCTGAACATTGCATTTACCTCGCTCCTGAGTGACTTGCATCAGGAAAAATCGCCGATTGAAGATGCCATCAGCTATTCACTGGTGCAAACGCCGCATATCAGCCTGGAGCATCAGCTATCCCAGACAGCGGACCAAATTGACATCAGCTGGTATGTCGCGAAACAAAGCTATCCGGCTGAGTTGATCGAGCCACTGTTCCGGCACTACCTGGAGGTGATACAGCACTGCGCCTTGCAGTCCGGGACATGGCCGGTTGCGGAAACCGTTCAGCATCGTTCCGCTCTGGGGACGCGCCTGACAACGGCTTCCCTGCACGCTCCGCTGACTTATTTGCAGCAGGCCTATTTGTTCGGCCGCAGTCCGTTTGGTGGCGCCAAAGCCTCGTATATCTATGCTTGTTTTGACATCCAGGAACTGGATATTGCGCTGCTGCAAAAGACCTGGAACAAGCTACTGTCAGCCCATGAGCAGCTGCGCACGGTATTTGAGAAAAACGGCACGCAAAGCGTGCTGGAACAGATACCGGAATACCTGATCCAGAGCACCGATCTGCGTACTCTGGCGCCCGCCCAGGCACAAGCTGCCTGCGACGACATTGCCAGGACGATCTGTGAGGCGAGTACCGATCTGGGCGCCTGGCCCTACTTTGACCTGCGCGTCACCCGACGCGCCGACGCCACATCGCGGCTGCATTGCAAGATCGATTTGCTGGTCGCCGACGGCGCCTGTATCGAATACCTGCCCGAACTGCTGTTTTACCACTACCAACATCCCGAGCTGGAAGTCAAGGCGCCGGCATGCACCTATCGGGATTATGCCGCATCCTTGCGCGCTTTCGAACACACTGAGTCCGAGACCAGGTGTCTCAGCTACTGGGAGACCAAGCTCAGCAGCATCCCGGCCGGCCCCGACTTCTCTTTCGCCAAAACAAAAGAGACCAAACAGACAAAACGCTTCAGCCGACGCCTGAATAACTGGGGCAGCATCAAGCAACTGGCGCAACAGATGGACGTTGCGCCGGCGATGATACTGCTGACCGCGTTTATGGACCTTATTGCAGGCTCGGTCGATCAACAGGAATTCTCCGTTGCCATTCCAACCTGGCAGCGTCAACCCGTACATCCTGACATCTACCAGGTGATCGGCGATTTCACGTCGCTTTCCTGGATATCGCATCAGCCCTCGAACAGATCCTTTGCACAGCGGGTGTTGGAAAATGCGGCCGCCTTCAAGAGCGACATGCAGCATTCCCTGGTGAATGGCTTACGCGGCTTGGGAAAGCTGAAGAGAACGAATACCGAGAAGCGCTTCCCGCTGGTCTTTTCCGATCTGTCGCCATTGAAACTGCCTGGACACCCGGAAAAATTCAAGCGCGTGGATGGCCTGAGTTACACCTCCCAGGTCGAATGGGATCACATCTGCTTCGAAACGGGCGATGAATTGGAGCTCTGCTGGGACATCAACGCGGGGCTGTTCTCCAACGAGCTGATCAATCAGATGTTCGACCGCTATCATCAGGTGCTGGCGTCGCTCCCAGAACATCATGAAGATTTGCCTGATTTTTCTGACACCCGTGCAGCGTCGCCGCAATCGCAGATCGAGCAATGGAATTCCACGGCCGTCCCTTATGCTCGGGCGACTTGCATCCATCAGTTATTCGAAGCATCGGCGCTGAAGTATCCGCACAGAATTGCGGTCACTGATCGGGTGCAGGCATACAGCTATGAGACGCTGGACCGAAAAGCCAATCAGCTGGCCTGGAAACTGAAAAAGTGCGGTGTTGGCCCTGAAGTCTATGTCGGTATCTGCTTGCCGCGCACGGTGGACTTGCTGGTGGGGCTGCTGGCCATTTTGAAGGCAGGCGGCGCTTATGTGCCGCTGGAGTTGTCCGACCCGAGCGCCCGCCTGTTTCGAGTGATCGAAACCGCTGGTATCGGCCATGTGCTGGTCGACGAGGGAACAGCGGCGATTTTTTCAGCGTCGGGACTTTCACTGATCTCCCTATCCGATCCCGGCATATCGCTTGAAAGCGAATCCAAGCCTGTCGATACCGTGAAGTCCCATCAGGCCGCCTACGCCATTTTCACCTCCGGCAGTACAGGTCAACCCAAGGGGGTCGCGGTTGAACATCGCCCCGTCATCAATCTGATTGAATGGGCCAAGCGGGAGTTTCATTTTGACGAACAGGATGTCGCACTGTTTATCACGCGTCTGAGTTTCGATTTGTCGGTCTTCGATGTATTTGGCATGCTTGCCTATGGCGCCAAAATCATCATCGTGGGCGACGATCAAAGAGAGAATCCGCAGCAGATTTCCACCCTGCTCTGTACCCGCGATGTGACGTTCTGGAACTCGGCGCCGGGTACCTTGAACATACTCTTGCCCTTCCTCAAAAAAGAGCGGACCGACAGCGGAAGTCCGTCCTCGTTGCGCCTGTTGTTCCTGAGCGGCGACTGGATCCCGCTCACGCTTCCAGGCGACATCCGCATGCTGTTTCCCAAGGCGCAGTTCATCAGTCTGGGCGGCGCGACGGAAGCGACCGTATGGTCCAACTACTATCCCGTCACCGACATCAATCCGCTGTGGCGCAGCATCCCCTATGGCCGCCCGATACAAAATGCGCGCTACTACATACTCGATCAACAGCTGCAGCACTGCCCGATTGGCGATGAAGGCGATTTGTACATCGGTGGCGAATGTTTAAGCCGCGGTTATCTGAACGCGCCGGCGATCACGGCCACCAGTTTTGTTCCTGATCCCTATTCGTCCGCAGCAAACGCCGTCATGTACCGGACCGGCGACTCGGCCAGATTTTACGCGGACGGCAATATCGAGTTCCTCGGACGAAAAGATCATCAGGTCAAGGTGAGAGGCTTCCGCATTGAGCTGGGGGAGATCGAATTCCATTTTCTGCAGCATGCGCACATCGCAGAGGCCGTGGCATTGGTCAGGGAAACCAGGCCGGGCGACCAGAAAATCGTCGCCTATCTGGCATTAAAGCCGGGTAGTGAAATCGCCATCAAGGATTTGCGCGCCTACCTGCAAGCGCGGCTGCCTCACTACATGCTGCCCAATATTTTCGTCACGGTGGCAGATATCCCCATCACCGCCAACGGCAAATTCGACAGAACCGCGCTGCCGTGGCCGGTGGTCAGCCCCGAGGATGGCTTGCTCAGGCACCAGCAAAAACACAAGTCAGGTAGTCCCAATGCAGAAACCGGTGAGGCAAGCGTCATGACGACAAACAGTGTGATTGAAACGATAGAAGCCATCTTCCTGACGGCACTCGATTGCGCAAGTTTAAGACCGGACGATGATCTGTTCGATCGCGGTGCGACCTCGTTCACCCTGGTTCAGGCGGTGGAAAGAATCCAGGACAAGTATCGTATTGCCATCCCGTTCGACGTCTTGCTGGCCACCCCCACGGTGCAGGCCATCGCCGGCTATGTCGCGGCGGAAGTGGTTTTGCAGCACGGCAGCACAGACCTGCTGGGGGCGAACAGTGCAAGGCCTGCCAACCTGCCGATACAACTCCCGACCGATGATTTTCATGACAGTCATTATCAGGGTGTGTCCGAAGCGGGATACGCCACTCTCATCCCACTGAAAAACCTGGGAGAACTGCTCAGCCTGATCAAGCCGGTCCGGGTGGAAAACAAGAGCAAATACCTGTACTCGTCCGCCGGCGGTCTCACGCCTATCCAGGTGTACGTCTGGGTCAAGGAAAATGCGGTGGAGAACCTGGCGCAGGGGGTGTATTACTATCACCCCGACGAGGGCCAACTGGTTCTCATCGATGGCAGCGCGCAGATCAAGACGGCTTCGTTTTATTACCACGACCAGGCGCTCTATGATGCGTCCGGTTTTGCCATCTTCATGATCGCAGAAATGGATGCCATCGCGCCGCTGTACGGCCGCTCCAGTGAGCAGATGGTGATCCTGGAAGCGGGTTACATCGGTCAGCTGCTGCAAAGCACGCAACATCAGCATCAGGTAGCGCTCCGGCCCTTGGGCGGCCTAGATTTCGACCGGATGTCCTGCCTCTTCAAGCTCAAGCCCAGCCAGCGCTTTGTGCATTGCATTTTGGGTGGCCACGCCACGCGCATGCAGCAGAATCAACAACTGAGCCAACAGTTGAGTGAGCGCAAGAACGAATACCATAGAAAAAATGCCCTCGCCTCCGAGAAGCTCCACTGTATCTCGTCTGCAGATGCCTCGGATATTCAACTTCCGCGGCAAGAAGAGGCGCAACGCATCCATCAGGCGCGCGCCCATTTGCGAGCGATCGCGGGCGATCAGAACATCATCGCCCTGCCCGCTGTCCCCCAGCAGCCGCAATTGCAGCAACTCTATTCGGCCAAACGAAATTTTCAAACGGAGGCGATTTCACAGAAAACCCTGGGTCTGGTTTTATCTCTGTTCAGGGCCAGGTCGATACAGAATGAAGCTCGTTACCTGTACCCCAGCATCGACGGTGAATATGGGGTCAACATACATGTGTTGATTCAGCCCGCCGGTGTGCAAGGACTTGCTGCCGGGGTCTACCGCTACGAGCGCGAAAGCCATCAGCTGGTGCTCATTTCACCGACGCTGTCGGCCGAGTTCAAGAGCTGCTTTACGCCCTTTAACCGGACGCATGCACAAGCGAGTCAATTCGCCATTTTTCTCTCTCAAAAGAAACATCGCGCCTATTTTTCCTTGCTGGAAAGCGGGTACATGGGACAGCTTTTACTGGAACGCCAGGCTGAATTGGGCATTGGCGCCTGCCCGATCGGCGGCATGATGTTCGAGAAACTTTCTGCCGATTTCGGCTTTGCCGATGACGATATGCTGATGCACAGTTTCTTGTGCGGTAGCCATCAAATGCCGATTCCCGATGCGTATCAGACGTTGAATTCCGGAAGAGCGCAGCCGCAACAGCCCGCATTCGCCGCCGGCCGATCCGATGACATTGCGATTGTGGGTCTCAGCGGACGCTACCCGGGTGCGCGCACGCCGCAAGAGTTTGCCCGGAACCTGAGTCGCGGAGAGAAGAGTTTTTCCGACAAGCAGTTTTCTCACGCGACAACATATCGCAGCGCGAAGGAAGCGGTCAACGCGCATCAGCATGCGCATAGTCATCACGGAGGCTTTCTCGATCACATCGATCAGTTCGACTCCCTGTTGTTCAAAATTGCCCCATCAGAAGCCAGGAGTCTTGATCCGCAGGTAAGGCTATTGTTGGAAACAGTCTGGGAATGCCTGGAATCCGCGGGCTATACCGCGCATGCATTGAACCAGGGCAGCAAGGACGTTGGGGTATTCGTGGGGGCGATGTGGAACGACTACCAGTATTACGCCGCGTCGCATTGGGAGGACACGAGGGCGGATCCCGTCTCGCACCCTTCGATGGCGAATCGGATATCTTACTTCTTTGATTTCCAAGGCCCCAGCATTTCGCTTGATACCTCATGCTGCTCGGCCATGACGGCCTTGCACTTTGCTTGCAGCAGTATCAAGAATGGTGAATGCGCAGCAGCCATCGTAGGCGGCGTTAATTTGATGAGCCATCCCTACCATCAATCTCACCTCGACCAACTCGATTTGTTGTCCAAAGATGGACACTGCTATCCATTCGGGAAAAATGCAGCAGGCTGGATCGTCGGCGAAGGTGTCGGCGCCGTTCTCCTTAAACCCCTGGCACAAGCCATGCAAGACCACGATTTTGTCTTGGGCGTGATCAAAGGCAGCGCGATCAGCCACGGCGGCAAGACCTCGCGTTTCGGCGCGCCGAATCCCGACAACCAGCGGCGCTCGATCGAACAAGTGATCAAAAACTCGTCGATTGACATGGCGGACATCAGCTATGTGGAAGCCGCAGCGCCAGGCGCCAGCCTTGCCGATGCGTCGGAAGTGACTGCCCTGAAGCGCGTCTTTGGCGATCGTGCCAGCCCCTTGTACATGGGCAGCGTCAAAGCCAATATCGGTCATCTGGAATCAGCATCCGCACTATCGCAACTGACCAAGGTGCTGATGCAAATGCAATACGGGCAGCTGTTCCCCAGTCTTGACTGCGAACCCGTCAATCCCATGCTGCAACTGAATAATGGCGCACTCAGCATCAACAGCCAACTCAGACCGTGGGAAACACCACGCAAGATCGCCTTGATCAATGCCTTCGGCGCGGCCGGATCGGCAGGTCATGCGGTGATAGCAAGTCACGAGAATCAAATCCGACCAACGCCTGATGTGCCCGCCCTTGTCAAGCTGTCGGCACAATCGCAAACGCAATTGTCAAGCCTGGTCGAAAAACTCCATACCTACCTGAAGCGCCCGCCGCCGATTCAAATCCGACTCAAAGATATCGCATACACCTTGCAAGTCGGTCGGGTCGACATGCCGGAGCGCGTTGCCATCATCGCGCACTCCTTAGCCGATCTCTGCGAAAAACTTGAGCAGCTCATGCGTGGAGCGATCGGTCAAGCCGGTGTATTCAGGACAGGATGCCCTTCGACGCAAACCACGGAGCCACTCGCCCTTGCCGCCTGTACCTGGGTAAATGGAAATGCCGTGGATTGGCCGGCGCTTCACAGCGGCGATGAAATGCGCATCCCCTTGCCCACTTACAGTTTCGCTGCGGACGTGCATTGGGTGAGCGAGCGCGCGATTCCCGCCAACCCCGCCCGTCCTCTTCAGACAAGTGCCCCTCAAGAACAGACGATCGTCAGCAACTCCCTCGTCAAAGACACCGAACGTTATCTGAAAATGATTTACGCGCAGGTTTCCGAAATACCCGCAGAGAAAATCTCGGCCAACGAAACCTTCGACAACTATGGAATCACCTCGCTGATGGTGACCAAGTTGAATACCGTCCTGGAACAGCACTTCTCCGGGCTGTCAAAGACACTGTTCTTCGAATACCAGACCCTGGCCGAACTGGCGGCGTATCTGGCGACAGATCATCCATTGTCGCTCGCATCCCTCTTTGGTAGCCCAGGCAGCCCTGGCGGCGACAGCGCACCGCCACCCGCAATGAACGCAGGAACGGAGAGTTCGCCGCGTCAGACCGGGGAAATCGGCGATATCGCCATCGTCGGACTCGCCGGACGCTACCCGGGTGCGAATACCTTGGATCAGTTCTGGCGCAATTTAATGGAGGGAAAGGACAGCATCACCGAGATTCCCAAGGAGCGATGGGACAACAAGCTTTACTTTCAGGCCAATACCAAGCCCGCCGAAATCGGCGCCGGAAAGTACTACAACAAATGGGGCGGCTTCATTGAGCATGTGGATTCCTTTGATCCGCTGTTCTTTAATATTTCCCCTAAAGAAGCCGCAATTCTGGACCCTCAGGAACGCCTGTTTCTGGAAGTCGCATGGGAATGCCTGGAAGATGCCGGCTATGACCGAGCGGCGCTCAAACGCGCGTTCGACAAAAGGGTCGGGGTATTCGTTGGCGTCACCTATGGCGATTATCAACTCTTCAGTACGCCATTCGACGATCAGGGCAATGGTCGTGCGGTGCGCTCCTGTTACGGCGCCATCGCCAATCGCGTGTCCTACCTGCTGGATTGCCAAGGTCCCAGCATGGCGGTCGATACCCTCTGCTCCTCGTCGCTGACCGCCTTGCATCTGGCCATACAGAGCCTGCAAACCGGAGAATCGAAAGCGGCGCTGGTGGGCGGGATCAATTTGTCGATACATCCGAACAAATACATCCTGCAGTCGCAGATCAATATGAATTCGACCGACGGTCGTTGCCGGTCGTTCGGCGACGGCGGCGATGGCTTTGTGCCGGGTGAAGGCGTCTCCGCGTGCATGTTGCGTCCGCTCAAAGATGCGATCGCAGACGGCGACAACATCTATGGCGTGATCAAGGCATCCGTCATCAATAACGATGGCAAGACCCACGGCTTCACCGTCCCCAATCCCAAGGCGCAGGGCAAACTTATCGCGGAAGCCCTGCGCATCGCCCGACTGTCGGCGCGCGCGGTGAGCTATGTTGAAGCGCATGGCACCGGGACGTCACTGGGTGATCCGATTGAGATTGCGGGTCTGTGCGAGGCCTTCAGGCAGCATACTCAGGACACCGGATATTGCGCCATCGGTTCGGTCAAATCGAATATCGGACATCTCGAAGCGGCCGCAGGTCTGGCGGGTCTGACCAAGATATTGCTGCAAATGAAGCATGGCCAATTGGTGCCTTCACTGCATTCCAGGCAGCTGAATCAGAATATTCATTTCGAGCAAACACCGTTCTATGTTCAGCAAAGCTTGCAGCCATGGTCGCGCCATCAGCAATCTCCACGGATTGCCTGTCTCTCGTCCTTCGGCGCGGGCGGATCGAACGCGCATGTGATTGTCGAGGAATACCGAGCATCGGTTGCGGAGATCTCTGCCTGCGATGAGCCTGAGCTTTACCCTGTCCTGCTCTCGGCGAGAACCCGGCCACAGCTGCTGGCATGCTGCCAACGCCTGTTAAGCAAGCTTCAGCAAGAAACTCAAGAATCGCAAGCAGCGCCTGCGCTACGCGATGTGGCGTTCACCTTGCAAGTGGGAAGAGAAGCCAAAGAACATCGCCTGGCGATGATGGTCGCGTCACTGGATGTGCTCAAGGATCACTTGCAGCAGATCGTAGACAGCGGGCAGTTTCCCGATAGCGTTTTCTACGGCCAGGTTAAATTGAACCAGGAGACTGCCGACGATGGCGGCATGCCGGGGCAAAAAACCGCCGCCGATCTGGTGCAAGGCTGGTTGCAAGGCGCCAGTATCAATTGGGGCGCACTGTATGGAAAAAACACCGCCAAGCGCATTTCCCTGCCCAGCTATCCCTTTTCCCGCGAGTCTTATTGGATAGGACGAGATCGCAAGCTGATCCCGTCAACAGTGACCGCGACGGCCGAGACGACCAATACGGCCAAGACTAGCGACATCAATCAATGGATGATCATCCATGAAAAGACGGTGTCTGCACCGTTTCCGGAGGGGATAAGCTGGCGCGACAGCTTCCATGCGCAAAGCGGGAAAAATATCGCCATTGTCCATTGCCTGGGCGAGGAAGAGCGTGCGATTGCGCTGTCTGACTTGATTCGCAAGATAGAACAATCGGTCGACGCCAAGGACAGCATCCCGATTCAGCTCTTGAGTTGCGATCGGGACGCCAAGCTGGATTTTTCCGCCATCCCCGATGTCGTGTTTGTTCTCACCGGAACGAAGGATAAATCCGCCAGAGACGAATCGGCCTTATACCCCGTCTTCAAAACCAGCCAGACCTTGATGAAACAGGCCTACGACAGACGGCTCTCGCTGTATCTGATCGAAGAGTCTTCGTCGCCGCGCGGTGGCGCATTGAGCGGATTCCTGGGGGCGGCGATGATGGAGAATCCTCAGCACATCTGGACCATCATTGAAAACAAGGAGGCGCCGCGCCTGGACAGCTTGCAATTGGCGCTGCGCGAATGGTTGGCCTATCCTGCCCATGCGCTGAATCAGGCAACGCACAAAGCGCGCCGGCAACGAGGGAAAATTTTCCAGACAGCGGCCTTCTCTCAGGTGGTTTATGAAAATGCCGAAAGAAAAATCAAGCAAAAAATCCCGCTGCTGTTCGACGCCGCAAGCAAGTCGGCGGATGCACACAGCGTGAGCCCGGCCACCCATTTCAGGAAGGGTGGAACCTATCTGATTGCGGGCGGGTCCGGCCTTATCGGCCAGGATTTTTGCAAGAGCATAGCCCGGCAGTTCAACGCCAACATCATCATCCTGTCGCGCCGTCAAAACGACGATGCGATTGCCGTTTTCGCACAGGAGATCGCGCAACTGGGCGGAAATTTGAGCTATTACAGCGTCGATATTTCCGACCTGAAGGCGCTGGGTGCGACCTATGATCTGATTAAATCACAGCATCCTCGCGTGAATGGCATCCTCAACCTCGCCGGTTCCAGCGACGCGACGCTGATCCTGCGCAAGACCTGGGAGGATAGTCTTGCGCACCTGCAGGCGAAGGTGCATGGCACCGAAAACCTGGACACCGTTTCCGCAGACGAAGACCTGGATTTCTTCTTGCTGTTTTCCTCAATCGGCGCGTATGGACTGGCGGGGGCGTCGGCCTACGCCTACGCCTGTGCCTTCCAGAATGAATTTGTGCGCTACCGGGACGACCTGCAAAAACTGAAGCTGCGCCGGGGCAAGACACTGGCTTTGGCCTGGGGCCCCTGGACCAGCGATCCGATTCATGCCAGGGCAGACAGCAAGCGAACAGAAAAAATCCACGCCGATGGTTTTTCGCTGATCGACATCGACCTCGCCTTTCCAGCCATAGAGATGAGTCTCAGGCACACCAACGCCGTGCTTGGACTGGTGTATGCACATCACTTTGACCAGGTATGTGCGCTACTGCAGCTGGAATTTCCCGAGGATCTTCAGCTGTCAGGCAAGCACGCACCAGTGGCAGGTAATGATTTTTCCGGGCAGTTGAAAAGCTGGGAAAGCCAAAAGGCGCAAGGACGAGCGTTTTCCTTTGACGATCTGGCCGGCACCCTCTCGCTGGACCAATTGCGCGCGCTGGACCCATCCAGTATCGAGAGAATTTACCAACTGCTGGAACTTGAGTCGCAACTTGAGTCGCCTCCTGCCCCGGCCAGGCCAAACACCGCGCCAGAGCAAGCCTCTTTAGTGGACAGCATACGAGAAGTCTTGACCAGTGTGCTTGAGTTAAGCGAACTGGATAACGATGAGCATTTTGAGACCTATGGTCTTGATTCCATCTCCGGCACCCAAGTCTCGATGAGACTTGAAAAGCGCTACAAACATGAAATCAAGCCCGAATGGCTGGTTCAATATCCGACAGTGAAGAGCCTTTCAGACTATCTGAAAAAGCATCTTTTAACGATTTATGAAAGCTAAGACTCATCATGGATACCTTTGAAAAATTAAGCGTGCTGGAAAAAGGCCTGGTGCAGTCGCTCAACAAGAGCGCCAAAGCTGAAGTGGCTGCGGCCGCATCCCTGGCCACTGCCGCGGTGCTTCCCGCTGATGCTGCCGCCATGCAGCCGGAGCCGATCGCCATCATCGGCATGGCGGGCAACTTCCCTGCCTGTATGACGCTACAGGAATTCTGGGCAGCGCTCGATCTCGATACCAGCCTGATCCAGCAAACGCCCGACAGCCGTGCCGGCATGAGCGCGCCTGGAACACCCCCAGGCAAACACTGGGGTGGGTTTATTCCCGATATCGCCGGATTCGATGCCGATTTTTTCGACATCTCGGCATTGGATGCGAACGTCATGGACCCGCGCCAGCGCCTGCTGTTGATGTCGGTCTATCACTGCCTGGAAGATGCCTGTTGCACCCCCGGCAGCTTGGCGGGCAGCGACACCGGCGTCTACGTTGCGGCCGAAGAAGATCAGTATGCCCAGACCATGTTGCAACTGGGTGTCGATACGCGTGATGGAATCGGCCAGTCCGCGAGCATGCTGGCCAATCGGATTTCCTATCATTTCGACCTGAGAGGTCCGAGCGAATCCATCAATGCCATGTGTTCAGGCGCCGCGGTGGCGCTGCATCGAGCCGTCAGTGCCTTGAGGACCGGAGAAATCAGCCAGGCCGTGGTGGCAGCGGCGAATCTGTTATTACGCCCGGAACCCTATAACGCGCTGGAACGCGCCAATTTGTTGAATCGCACATCGTCGGTGGCAAGCTTTGGACACCAGGCAAATGGCCACTTGCGCTCAGAAGGCGTGATCAGTCTCTTGTTAAAGCCATTGAAGCAAGCCGAAAAAGACGGCGATGCAATCTACGCGGTCATCAAAAGCACAGCGGTGAATTTTAATGGCCGGGGTGGACTCTCCATCGGCGCGCCCAACCCTGCCGCGCACGCCAGCCTGGTGGAGCGTTGTTACAACGAAGCCGGGATAGACCCGCGTGACCTCGCTTATATCGAAGCCCAGGGCATGGGAAATCCCCTCTCGGACAGTGCCGAATGGCGCGCATTCAATCGCGCACTGGAAAGCATCGCGAAGAAAAAAAATGTAACGCTGCCCGAACAATATTGCCGCGTCAGTTCCCTCAAACCGATGATGGGACATATGGAGGCAGCGTCGGCGCTGGGCGCCGTGGCCAAGATCATCCGCAGTTTTCAGAGCGGCAAGATACACAAAATCCTGGGCTTGAATGAAATAAATGAAAACCTCGAGATAGCAGGACAAGCTTGCTCCCTGGCCACCAGCACCGAAACCTGGGCAAGATCAACACAACCCCGGCTTGCCGCGCTGCATTCCTTCGGCACGGGGGGCAATAACGCCCACATTTTGCTCGAAGAACACCAGGCCACGCTGCCGCCGTCCAGAAGCCGTGGATGCTTTCCCTGCATCATCCCGCTATCGGCAAAAAATCCCGCGCAGTTAAGCGCCATCATCAGGAATCTCAAAAAACACCTCGATGAAAATACCGACTTAGTATTGGAAGACGTGGCGTTTTCGTTGCAAACAGGCCGTGAAGTGATGAATGTCCGGCTGGGACTACTGGTGCATAGTCTGGCCGAGCTGAGCGAGGTCCTGGGAAAGCTGGGGCAACAAGACTGGTCCAAGCCCTCTTCCACCATCGCCTTGAACGACGTCTATTTTGGCCGCAAGGACGAGACTGAACTCACCTTGTCGCTGCTGGCAAATGATGAGGATATGGAGAAGGCCATAGAGGCCTGGGTGGAGAAAGGGAAATTCGGCAAACTGCTCTCCCTCTGGTCCAAAGGCCTGGCTATCAATTGGAAGACCCTCTATGGCAAAGGCGACGCCTATTTGCCCAGGCAAAAACTCCGCTTGCCGGCGTATCCGTTTGAGCGTCGTTATCATTGGTTTGATGCGGATGCAGCGTCCCATGCGACCCCGACTTCAATCGTGTCGTCCGTCCAGACAAAAAAAGACCTGCAGACGGCGCTGATCGGCGATGAGCCCGCGCAATATCTGCTGCGCTTCCTGTCCTTGCGTCTGCGCGCCAGCGCAGAAATTGACATGGATATGCCGATCAACCGCCTGGGGATCAACTCTCTGGTCATCCTGGAGTTGAAGCGGGAACTCCAATCTACATTTGGCTACAGCTGCAGCATTCTCGATTTGATGTCGGACACGACCAGCATCAGCCGATTGGCGCAAGAGATCACAGCAAATAAACCATCTGCCACGCCAGCCACGCCAGCAATGTCGGCAACTCTGGCAACGCCTGCAACCCCGGCCGTCGAAGAACAGGCGGCATCGCGCTATTCCTTGTCACGCAATCAGCTTGCCTTGTGGTTCATTCAGCAGTTGTCTCCGGCAAATAGCGCCTACAACATCTCTTATGCGATTCATTTGAATCACGCAGTTCATTTGTCAACGCTGGCAGCGGCCTTGTCGCGCGTAGTGGCAAGACACAGCCTGTTGCGCGCGCGCTTTCATGTTGACGCTGTTCTGCAACCTTATTTTATTCTGGAGGCGTCGCACCACCTCCCTATCAAGCAGATCGACGCGACCGCCTGGACCGAGCAAGAAATTCAGAACTGCCTGGCGCAGGAAGCGGATGCCCCGTTTGATCTTGGCCGTGACGGCGTGTGCAGGATGGCACTGATAGAAACCGACGCGGCGAAAGAAAATGTATTCGTCTTTTCGGCCCACCATATCGCCTGGGACTATCGTTCATTTGATATCTTGATGCATGAGTTGGGCTATTTTTTAGCGCCCGCCGCGTGCGCCCTGCCGGCACCTGAAGCGCTGCCTTGGCAATATGCGGACTATGTCAATTGGGAAAGCCAGTTTCTGCTCGGACAGCAACATGCTTTGTCGAAGCAGTATTGGTGCGACAAATTGCACGGAGACTTGCCGACCTTAAATTTACCCACCGACTATCCACGTCCCGTGATTCAGACCTACGGTGGTGATACCTATAGCTATGCGATTGATGAGCGCACTTGTGAGCGTGTGCATGAGCTGGCCAAATCACGCGGGGTGACGCCCTACATGATTTTGTTAAGCAGCTTTCACATCCTGCTCAACCGCTATACCGGCCAGGACGATATCCTCATTGGTTTGCCGACTGCTGGGCGCGACGCTGCAGAGGCGCGCAATCTGATCGGCTATTTTGTCAATCCTGTGGTCTTGAGAATCCCCTTTGCATCGTCCCTGTCCTTTAACGATCTGTTGCGGGCATGCCGGACCGAAGTGTTGGAGACGCTGGAACATCAGCAGTATTCCTTGGAACAATTGGTCAATGACCTGGCCATCGAACGCGATCCGAGTCGCGCGCCGATCTTCCAGGTGCTGGTCAACTGGCAGTCTTTGCGCACCACCAACGTCAGCGCTGATCCATCACCAACGTGGTTTAGCCAGGTGGTCGGAACACAGCGCGGCGCCGCGTTTGACATCACCTTGAATCTGCTGGAGCACGACAGCCATCTGGAATGTCAATGGGTGTATAACACCAGCCTTTTTTGCCAGGAGACGATAGCCCGCATGGCGCGACATTTTTCATCCTTGTTGAGCTCCGCCTTGCAGAACCCGGAATCGGCGCTGGTCAATCTGGCGATGCTGAGCGAGACCGAGCGCCAGTTTCTGACGAGACAGAATGTTGTTGCAAGGCCGTCTGAAAACTTTTGCCTGACCCATTTATTCGTAGATCAAGTGCGTCGCAACCGCGACAAGACAGCGGTCATTTTTGAAGAACAGCGATTGAGCTATGCAGAACTGGACAGCGCATCGACACGACTCGCCCACCACTTGCGCTCGCGCGGTGCGAGCCACGACAAGATAGTTGCCCTGTTTATTTCGCCTTCCCTCGACATCCCCGTTTTCTTATTGGCGATACAAAAATCAGGCGCGGCGTATTTGCCCATCGAACCGAACTGGCCAGAGTCACGGATTTCCTGGGTACTCAATGACGCCCAACCTTGTTTAATCTTGTCGCAACCGGAATTGCTGCAAAAACTGCCCGCAACCAGCATTCCCGTGCTTTGCCCAAGTGGCGACCTTCCCGCAGGAGAGGTGAATGAGGGCGTTTTGAATGCGGCGCTTGCCTCCAAAACGGCGTATGTGATTTACACCTCGGGTTCTACCGGCAAGCCCAAGGGCGTGATGGTGCAACACTCCGCCCTGGTCAATCTCATTGAATCAATGAAGCAGCGTCCAGGTTGTGGGGCAAATGATAGGCTGTTGGCACTCACCTCGCTCGCATTCGATATTCATGCGCTGGAGATCTATTTACCCCTCACAACTGGTGCGACGCTGGTCATTGCTTCCGCCGAGGACACCCGTTCTCCCGACGCATTGATTCAACTGATCGAGAAACACAGTATCAGCATCATGCAACAGACCCCCACTACTTGGGGGATGCTGCTCGCCAGCCATTGGTCTCCTTCGAAACCGATTACGGTCTTGTCGGGCGGAGAAGCCTTGAGCGAGACGCTCAAAACCGCCCTCTTGAGTCACCCTAATGTGTCGCTATGGAATATGTACGGCCCTACCGAGAGTTGCGTCTGGTCCATGGTCGCCCACATGCAGGCGGATACGCCAATTACCATCGGTGCGCCTGTAGACAATACCGAGGTCTACATCGTCGATCAACACCTGCGTCAAACGCCCATCGGCGTGGCGGGAGAATTGCTCATCGGTGGTGACGGGGTGGCGATAGGCTATATCAATAAGCCGTCATTGACGGCGACCAGGTTCATCCCTCATCCGTTTACGGAAAAAGAAGGCGCGCGACTGTACTGCACGGGAGATCGCGCACGTTTTCTGCCGAATGGCGATATCCAATTCTTAGGACGCATTGACGATCAAATCAAGATTCGCGGCTATCGTGTCGAACTGGCCGAAATCGAGATCGCCCTGCGCGAACATCCCGCGATCCAGGAAGCGGTCGTGATACTGAGGAATACGCTGGTCGAACCAGAGGCTTTGGTTGCGTTCGTCAAGTTCGTCAAAAGCGACATCACCTTGGACGACATGCAATTGCGCGCCTGCTTGGAAGAACAGATTCCCAGTTACATGATTCCCGCCGTATTCGTGTCACTGGATACTTTCCCCGTCAGCTCAAGCGGCAAGATCGACCGCGTTGCGCTAAAGACCTGCGCGATCGATGTGGATGCGCACTTGTCAAGCTTGCCGGAACCGCGCGCCTTGTCTCCCGTCGAGGAAAAGCTGCGCAGCATCTGGTCGGAGATATTGCTTTCTCGTCAGATCGGCGTCACCGACAGTTTCTTCAAGCTGGGCGGGCATTCGCTGCTCGCGATGCTGGTGATGTCACGCGTGCGGGAACAGTTTGACCTTGCGCTTGCGCTGGATTCCATCTTTCAATTTTCAACGATAGCGTCTTTTGCCAAGCTCATTGAACGACAGCTGCAAACACAAAAGCAAGACAAGAGCGCAGAAATTGTTCACTCAGAACACCCGACAACGCTGATGTCCTATGCCCAGAATCGCATCTGGTTCCTGGATCAATTGGTGCCGGACAATTTGACCTACAGTATTCCGCTCAACCTGGAAATCGAGGGCGATATTGACGCCGGCATCCTGGAAGCCTGTTTCAAGATCATCTGTCAACGCCACAGGGTCTTGAACAGCTACTATCCGGTCAAGGAACAGCAGGCATACACCGCTTACCGCGAGGCAGAGTTCAAACTCGCGGTGTTCGAAGCATTCCAGGAAACGGCTGCGCTGAGCTACGTGCAAAAGCCCTTCAATCTCCTGCGCGGCCCGCTGTTCAGAGCCGCCCTGGTGCGTTCCTCAAGCGAGAAGAACGCACTCTATTTGTGTATGCACCATATTATTTCCGACGGCTGGTCGCTGGGCATCCTGATGGACGAGATCACGGAAATCTATGCTGCGCTGCTGACCCAGCGCGAGATTCGGTTGCCTGCCTTGCCGATACAGTATGCGGATTACGTCGAATGGCAGCGAGATCAATTCGCACTCGCCTCGTCGCAACACCAACTCGCCTACTGGAAACAGCAGCTGGAGGGCGCGCCGCCGCTGTTTCATCCACCGCTGGATTATCCTCGTCCGCCGGTGCCCAGCTTCAAGGGCGCCAGTGTCAATTTCGACATCGACAAAGCCTTGGCCGACAAGCTCAACGCGTTTGCGCAGGCCCGGGACGCGACCTTGTTCATGGTATTGCTGGCGGCCTTCGGCATTCAATTGGCCCGTTATACCGGCGGCACGGATGTGGTCATCGGCTCGCCCATTTCGGGGCGACAAAACAGCCAGGTCGAATCACTGATCGGGCTGTTCCTCAACACCATCGTTCTGCGTCTGGATTATTCGGGCTCTCCTGGCTTCACCAGCTTTCTGGGACGCGTCAAAGAAACCTGCCTGGGCGCCTACACCCATCAGGATGTGCCCTTTGATCGTCTGGTCGATGAGTTGCAGCCCGAGCGCAATCTTGCGCACTCGCCGCTATTCCAGGTGATGTTCGTTTTGCAGAATCAGAAAATGAATCCGCCCGATTTCGGTCAGAGCAAGAGCCGCTTTCAACGGCTGGAAAATCCGACCGCGAAATTTGACCTGACGCTCTCCCTGGACGAATCGGAACACGGTCTTCATGCCAGCTTTGAATACAATGTTGATCTGTTTTCCGCCGCCAGCGTCGAGCGCTTTGCGCTGCATTTCAAGGAGTTGCTGCACACCTTGATGGAAAAACCGGAGGCGGATCATTTTGACTATTGCGCCTTGAGCGAACAGGACGCCGCGCAACTGCGCGTATGGAACGATACCGCCGTCGACTACCCCAAAGAGCAGCAACTCCTGCCCGAGCTGTTTCTCAGCCAGGCCAGGCGAACCCCGGATCGCATCGCCTTGACTTTTGAAGGCGAGCAGCTCAGCTACAAGCTCCTGAATCAGCGCGCCAACCGGCTCGCTGCCTGCCTGCGCCGGCATGGCGTAGCACCGGATGTGGTGGTGGGGATTTGCATGCAGCGCTCGATAGAGCTGGTGGTCGGTCTCCTGGCCATACAAAAAGCGGGCGGCGCCTACCTCCCCCTGGACCCGTCTTACCCGGACGCGCGTCTGCAATACATGATGGATGATGCCCGCATCGCCCTCCTGCTCACCCATCC
>Ga0209913_1000552_pt1 | contig 30279 bp, 32 predicted proteins | sample PersoiDNA2013203_FD_185805 | JGI IMG/M metagenome (GOLD analysis project Ga0209913, IMG submission 185805) | Permafrost soil microbial communities from the Arctic, to analyse light accelerated degradation of dissolved organic matter (DOM) -... | ecosystem: Environmental > Terrestrial > Soil >... | reverse complement strand
TTTTTCACCCCATTTGCTCTGGATGCCCTGGCGCCGGAAAGGGCGGGAACTTTCGGTTTAGCACTCGATCACAGAGAGTGCTAATATTCCGCCATGGAAAGGATTTCTGGTATGAAAATCCAAACTTCAATGACCGCTGCAGCCACTGCCATCGCCCCGGCCAACCCCTGGGCCATGGTGCCTGCCCTGGGCAATCTTGACGCCTACATCTCGGCCGTCAACCGCCTGCCCATGCTCACCCTCGAAGAAGAACAAAAGTACGCCCGCCAGCTGCGTGACGACAACAACGTCGAAGCCGCCGGCCGGCTGGTGTTGTCGCACCTGCGCCTGGTGGTGTCGGTGTCGCGCCAGTACCTGGGCTACGGTCTGCCGCAAGGCGACCTGATCCAGGAAGGCAATGTGGGCCTGATGAAGGCCGTCAAGCGCTTCGACCCGGATCAGGGCGTGCGTCTGGTCAGCTACGCGCTGCACTGGATCAAGGCCGAAATCCACGAGTACATCCTGAAGAACTGGCGCATGGTCAAGGTGGCCACCACCAAGGCCCAGCGCAAGCTGTTCTTCAACCTGCGCTCCATGAAACAAGGCTTCAAGGCCGACGCCATGGACGAAGGCAGCACGCACCGCGACACGCTGAGCGAGCACGAGATCGACGTGGTGGCCCAGCAGCTCAATGTGAAGCGCGAAGAGGTCATGGAGATGGAAACCCGCATGGCGGGTGGCGACGTGCTGCTGGACCCGAGCCCGTCGGAAGACTCCGACCAGGCCTTTGGCCCCATCGCCTACCTGGCCGATGCGGCCCATGAGCCGACCGCCATGATCGAGTCCCGCCAGCGCGACGTGCTGGCCAGCGATGGCATTGCCAGCGCACTCAATGGCCTGGACGAACGCAGCCGCCGCATCGTGGAAGAGCGCTGGCTCAAGGTCAATGACGACGGCTCGGGCGGCATGACCCTGCACGAGTTGGCCGCCGAGTACAAGGTGAGCGCCGAGCGCATCCGCCAGATCGAGGTGGCGGCGATGAAGAAAATGAAGAAGGCGCTGGCCGAGTTCGCCTGACGCGCCTCTGCAGCCTCCCCCACCAAGAGCCGGATCCGTCCGGCTTTTTGTTGCCTGGTCTTTTCTGAGGTGGGCGATGCCCCGCCATGGGGCACACTGTTGGCCCTTGTACTGATTTGCGATGCGCGGAGCCGCTGCCATGCCAACTTCCATTTCACGCCGCCAGGCCCTGGGCCTGACCTTGAGCGGCCTGACCCTGCCCGCCCTGGCCCAGAGCCCTGCCAGCTGGCCCAACAAGACGCTGCGCATCGTGGTGGGCTTTCCAGGGGGATCATCGCCCGATCTGATGGCCCGAACCCTGGCCGAACCCTTGTCCAAGGCACTGGGGCAGCCGGTGATCGTGGAGAACCGCGTGGGGGCCGGTGGCAACATTGCCGCCGAGACCGTGGCCCACGCCACGGACAACCACACCTTGGGCCTGATGATCAACGGCAATATGACGATTGCCCGGCTGCTCAACCCGAAGATCCATTACGACCCGCTCAAGGACCTGGCCCCGGTGAGCCTGATTGCCACGGCCCCGCTGATCCTGGCCGCCCCGGCCAGCCTGCCCGGGGCCACCCCACAGGCGGTGCTGGAGGCCGCACGCAAAGCCGGCGAACAATGGAGCTATGGCTCGCCCGGGGTGGGCACGGTGGCGCACCTGGGCATGGAAATGTTGAAGGCACGCGCCCACCTGGGGGCCGTGCACGTGCCCTACCCGGGCAACCCGCAGGTGATCACGGCCATGCTGGGCTCGCAGGTTCAGCTGGCGTTGTTGCCACCGGGCCTGGCGCTGGCCCAGGTGAAGGCGGGCAAGCTGCGGGCCATCGGCGTGACATCGTCCACGCGCAGCTCACTGGCCCCCGAGGTGCCCAGCCTGGCCGAATCGGGTGTGACGGGCTTCAACCTGGAGATCTGGAACGCGGTGGCCGCGCCGGCCAGCCTGCCCGCGCCGATCGTGGCCCGGCTTTCAGACCTGCTGAGCGGGATTGCGCGAACCCCCGAGGTGCGCGAAAAGCTGTTCCAGATGGGCTGGCAGGTGGCCGGCACCTCGGCCGAAGGCCTGGCCAACCGGGTCAAGGCCGACACCCGAAGCATGGGCGAGGTGATCCAGAAGCAGCGCATCCAGGCCGATTGAGGCCCGCGCCGCGCCCCCCCAACCCAGCGGATCAGGAGGCGCGCAGCAAGGCCTGCAGATCGGACAGCAGGGCCTGCGGGCCCGATCCATAGCGCGCAAACAGGCGCAGCCGCCCTTGCGGGTCGTAGATGTAGCTGCCGGCCGAGTGGTCCATGGTGTAGCTGGACTCGGTCTTGCCCTCGACCTTCTTGTAATAGATCTTGAAGTCTTTGGCGAGCGCCGCCAGTTGCTCTGGCGTTTCGGGCCGCAGTGCGATGAAGGTCGGGTCGAAATTGCCCATGTAGGCCTTGAGCAGTTCGGCGGTGTCGCGTGCCGGGTCGACCGTCACGAAGATGGCCTGCAGGCGCTCACCATCGGCCCCCAGCTGGCGCTTGACCTCGGCCATCTCCGACATGGTGGTCGGGCAGACATCCGGGCATTGGGTGTAGCCAAAAAAGACCACCACCGCCTTGCCCTTGAAATCGGCCAGGGTGCGCACCTGCCCGTTCTGATCGGGCAGCTTGAAGTCGCGCGCGTACTCGGCGCCGGTGATGTCCACCGACTTGAACTCGGTCTTGGCCGGGGCACAGGCCGTCATCAGGCTGGCGGCCAGGCCCGCCCCCAGCAGGGTGAAGCCCCATTGGAGCGCTTGTCGTTTCTTCATGGCATCAGAACAGGTAGTGGTCGATCAACAGGGCCGCAAACAGCAGGCTCAGGTGGATCAGGGAAAAACGGAAGGTGCGGCGCGCCAGCTCATCCGAATAGGAGCGCCACAGGCGGAAGGCATAGGCGATGAAGCCCCCACTGAGCAGCACGGCCGCGACCAGGTAGAACCAGGAACTCATGCCGTAGACAAAGGGCATCAGGCAGCCAGCAAAGAGAACAAAGGTGTACAGCAGCACCTGCAGGCGGGTGAACTCATTGCCATGGGTGACGGGCAGCATGGGCAGGCCGGCCTTGCGGTAGTCCTCGACCCGGTAGAGGGCCAGGGCCCAGAAATGGGGCGGCGTCCAGAGGAAGATGATCAGGAACAGGATCAGCGCCTCGGGGCTCACATCGCCCGTCATGGCGGCCCAGCCCAGCACCGGGGGCATGGCGCCCGAAGCGCCGCCGATCACGATGTTCTGCGGCGTGAGCGGCTTCAGGATCACGGTGTAGACCACGGCATAGCCGACAAAGGTGGCAAAGGTCAGCCACATGGTGATCGGGTTGACCCACACATACAGCACCACCGAGCCCGCCGTGCACAGCAGCGCCGAGAACACCAGCGACTGTCGGTCGCTCAGCTCACCTTTGGCGGTGGGCCGCCAGGCGGTGCGCTTCATCTTGGCGTCGATGCCTTTTTCGACCAGGCAATTGAAGGCCGCCGCCGCGCCCGCCACCAGCCAGATGCCCAGCGAGGCCACCGCGGCCAGGCCCACATCCGACAGGCTGGGCACACCCGGCACGGCCAGCACCATGCCGATCAAGGCACAGAACACGATCAGTTGAACCACCCGGGGCTTGGTCAGCGCATAGAACTGCCGCGCCAGGGAGGGGTAGGAAACAGAAGGGGCGACGCTCATGCAGACAGTCTCGATGCGCTCAGGGATACGGAAGAAGAAAAAGCACCACGGGGGCTGCTGAGGGTCAGCACCCGCGTCAACACCAGCGCCAGGGCCGCGGCACCGCCGGTGTGCGCCACCGCAGCCACCAGCGGCCAGCCCAGCACCACGTTGCTCAAGCCGGTGAGGGCCTGCAACAGCAACAGGGCGGCCAGCCAGCGTGCCTGCCCCCGCAAGGCGGGAACCTGCCACAGACGCCAGCTCAGGAGGCCCAGGCAGAGCAGCACCACGCCGGCCGCCAGCCGGTGGGCAACGTGGATGGCGGTGAGGGCCGCAAAGGTGAGCTGCTCACCGCTGGCCAGTTGGCCCAGCGGGCGCCACAGTTCAAAGCCGCCCGTCCAGTCCATCTCGGGCCACCATTGGCCCTGGCATTGGGGAAAGCTGCTGCAGGCCAGCACCGCGTAATTGGTGCTGACCCAGCCGCCCAGCAACACCTGGGCCGTCAGCAGCAGGGCCGCAGCCCCCGTGAGCAGGTACAGGCCCGGCGACACCGACACGGGCCGCAGATTGCCCTCGGCCAGGCCCTGGCGCGCCACCTGCACGGCCAGCAGCACCAGCAACACCAGGCCGCCGGCCAGGTGCAGGGTGACGATGGCTGGAAACAGCTTCATGGTCACGGTCAAAGCCCCGAAAGCGCCTTGCAGACAGACCCACAGCAGGGTCAGCACAGGCCAGCCCAGACCGGGGCCGCGCCGCCCCTGGCGGCGCATCTCGCGGCGACGGCGCCAGGCCAAGGCCAACTGGGCCACGATCAGGGCCCCCACGCCGGTGGCAAGGTAGCGGTGCACCATCTCCACCCATGCCTTGCCGTGGGTGACGGGGCCGGTGGGCATGGCCTGCTGGGCCTGGGCAATCGGCGCCTGCGCCCCCAGGGGGCTGGCGTGGCCATAGCAGCCCGGCCAATCAGGGCAGCCGAGGCCCGAATCGGTGAGTCGGGTGAAGGCGCCAAACAGCACCAGATCGAAAGTGAGAAACAGGGTGACCAGGGTCAGGGCCTGCAAACGCCCCTGCGGGTTGCGGCCACGGTGGCGCAGCCACCACCACAGCAGGGGACCGGACGCGACCAACGCGCCCATGAGCATCACCTGCAGCAGGGGCGACAGGTCGTAAGCGGGCTGAAGCGTGTTCATGGTGTCAGCGCCCTGCCTCATCCCAGCCGGCCGACGCGCGCATCAGGCGCTCCAGATCGCGCTTGGCCTTGGCGGCACCGGACAGGTCCAGCCGGGCCGGAAAACGCATCATCCAGTGGCCCATCGGGTCGACCAGGTACAGGTGGTCGGCCAGGGCCTGGCCGGCGGCAGGGCTGAGCCAGGCGTTCAGGCCCTCGGGGGGGACCCGCAGCACGGTGGCCTGGCCCAGGGCGGGCAGCAGCGCCGGGCGCACCGGGACCTGGTCGGGTACCAGCCAGACCCAGTCCAGGCGGTCCTTGTCCTTGCCCAGGCTCTCGCGCAGCTGGCGCTGCAGGTACAGGTGCTTTTCGCAGGCCTCGTCACAGGCACCGCCCGCCACGCTGATCAACAGCCATTGGCCCTTGAGCGAAGGCAGCGCCACCGGCTGACCATCGAGGCCCTGGGCCGTGAAGGCGGGCAGCTCGCGTTGGGGCTCGATCAACTCGCCATAGCTCTTGTGGGCGCTGGGACGGATCACATAGTAGGTGAGGTAAGAGGCCAGCACGGGCGCCGCACAGACCAGCAGCACGGCCAGCATCTTCAGGCGGCCCAGGCGTGTGCGCGCGCCGTCAACGCCTGCCATCTGCTCGGGCGTGGGCATCGAATGCACCGTCATGCCCAGCGGCGAGTCGGGCATGTGCTGCAGGTGCGACTGAGGCGGCAGATCAGGACGGGCGGGATTTGCGTCGGACAATTTGGAACCAGACATAAAGAGTGGCCATCAGAGCGCTGAGGCCGAACCATTGGAATGCGTAACCGTAATGTTTCTCGGTGCCGGCGCCGGGTTCAAACCAGTCGCGCTGCAAGCCGTCCGAACTGGCATCGATCTGAACCACGGAACCCGCCTGCAAGCGCAGCCCGATCTCTTCGCTGAAAGCATTCAGGTCGAGATTTTGCCGGATGCGGGAAGACCCCTCGGCGGCAGCGGCCGTCCCCAGCTCCAGCAGGCGGGCCGGGGGGGGCGCCACACGCCCCAGCAGGCTGACCTCGCCCGAAGGGGTTTGCACCTCCGGAACACGGGCGCGGTCCTGGAAATTGCGCGGCACCCAGCCCCGCTGCACCAGCACCACGCCGGCCTTGCCGGGCAGGGCCAGGGGCGTCACCACAAAAAAGCCGGGGTGTCCGTTCATCTGACGGTTGTCGAGGTAGAGGGTGTGCTGCGCAAGCCACTGGCCGCGCAGCACCACACGGCGGTAGTTCAGGTCTTGCCCGGCGCGGCTGGCCTGCAGCCAGCCCTGCCAGCTCAGCGGCGGCAGGGCCCCCTGACTCACCATGGCCTGGTGCAGCCGTTCTTTTTCAGCGGCGCGGCCCAGCTGCCAGCGCCCCAGGACCAGCGTCACCAGCACGCCCAACAGCGCCACGGCCGTGATCAGGACGAAGCGCTTGTCGAGCCTGCTTTTACCGAAGCCGTCGGGCCACGCAGCGGAGCGCTTCACGGGATAATCGCCTTCATGAAATACCTCGTCATTCTGGCTTTTGCCGCCATTTTGCTCAGCCTGGGAACGGCCCTGTTCTTCATGCTCAAAGGCAAGCGCCAGCCGGGCGAGAAACCGAACATGGCTCGGGCGTTGGCGTTTCGCGTCGGCTTTTCCGTGCTGCTGTTCGCGTGCATTCTGATCAGTTGGAAAATGGGCTGGATTCAGCCGACCGGCATCCCTGCCGGCCGTTGATCATCATAGGCGCAGCCGCGCTTCGCGAGGCCGCGCCAGCCCCGTCAAACACCCTGCAAACACCGGGTGCTCAGGGCGCAAGCGGCGACAAAAAAGCGCCTTGCGGCGCTTCTTTGTCAGCGTGAGGGCTTGTCACATCCAGTAGACCAGCACGTACAGGCCCAGCCAGACCACGTCCACAAAGTGCCAGTACCAGGCAGCGCCTTCAAAGCCGAAGTGGCGCTCGGGCGTGAAGTGGCCTTTTTGCAGGCGCAGGGTGATGAAGAACAGCATCAAGGCACCCACCAGCACGTGGAAGCCGTGGAAACCGGTCAGCATGTAGAAGGTGGAGCCATAGACGCCCGAGCTGAGCTTGAGGTTCATCTCGCTGTAGGCGTGCATGTATTCATAGCCCTGCACGAACAGGAAGACCACACCCAGCAAGACAGTGGTCCACATGAACAGAATCGTCTTGCTGCGCTGGCCGGCCTGCATGGCGTGGTGGGCGATGGTCAGCGTGACGCCCGAGGTCAGCAGCAGTGCGGTGTTGATCGTGGGCAGCCAGAACGGAGTCATGGTCTGGAAGGCATCGATGGTGCCGGCCGGCGACCCGGTGGCACCCGGCACGGTGCCGGGCCAGGCGGCCTGGAACCCGGGCCACAGCAGGGCGTTCTCAAGGTTGCCCAGTGCCGGCAACGAGTGGGCGCGGGCCCACCACAGGGCCGAGAAGAACGCGCCGAACAGCATCACTTCCGAGAAGATGAACCAGGTCATGCTCCAGCGGTAAGAAAGGTCGATCTTGTGACCGTACTGCCCCCCTTCGCTCTCGGCAATGGCGTCGCGAAACCACTGGTACAGCACCACAAACCACCACACCAGGCCGAATGCCAGGGCGTATTGGCCCCACTCGCCGCTGTTGATCCAGTTGGCCGCGCCCAAGATCACGAAGAACAGGCCGATCGCCCCCAGCACGGGATGCCGTGACTCGTGAGGAACGAAGTAATAAGGGGCTCCACCATGCGTTGTCGAACTCATTTTTGCTCCTGTCTCTCTCTGACTCTGATTGAATTTATGGAACAAGCCAAGCCGGTCACTGAACCACCCAGTGCACCAGGGCAATCAAGCCCAGCACAAACAGGACAGCCCCAGCCAGACCGACGGCAAGGATGTGGAAGATGTTGAGCTTGGCGGTGTCTTCCTGGTAGTCGCTGTTCTTGCGAATGCCCACGAAAGACCAGGCCACCGCCTGGACGGTGCGCAGCCAGGACCCCTTGCGTTGCCTTGGCGACGGTGTGTTCAGTGGCTGATTCATGACCCGGCCCCCACTGCAGGAACAGCGGCCACTGGCACCACTGGCACCACCGGCAACTGGGCCGCCTGGCCTTCGGGCGCCGGCGGCGTCTTGCCCCCCACCTCAAAGAAGGTGTAGGACAAGGTGATGGTGTTCACGTCCTTGGACAGCTTGGGGTCGATCACGAAAGCCACCGGCCATTGCTTTTTTTCGCCGGGCTCCAGGGTGTACTGGTTGAAGCAGAAACACTCCACCTTGTTGAAGTAGGGTGCCGCCTGCCGAGGTGCATAGCTGGGGATGGCCTGGGCCGACATGCGGCGGTCCTGCACGTTCTGAAACTCGTACATGACCGTGGTCAACTCACCCGGGTGAACCTGCAGCGAACTCTGGGCCGGCTTGAACTGCCAAGGCCCGCGCGAGTTGGCATCGAACTCGACCGTGATGGTGCGACTGGTGTCGATCTGGGTGTTGGCCGGCAGCTTGACGTTGCGCCCGGTGGGCCCGCCACCCGGCACCTCACGCTCGACCAGGGCCAGGATGTTGATGCCCGTGGCCTCGCAGATGGCCTTGTACATGGGCACCAGGGCATAGCCAAAGGCGAACATGCCTGCCACCACGACGGCCAGCTTGCCAACCATGCGGGTGTTTTCAAGGCGGCTCATGCGAGTCCGTTCAGTGCGAGAGCAAGACCATCTTGGCCATGAACCCGATGAAGAACACCGCAGCCACAGAAGCCAGGATCAGGCCCAGGCGCAGATTGCTCTTCTTTTGTTCGGGGGTCATGGTGCGAATCGGCTCAGTGGATGGGCTCAACCGATCACGCGCGAAGCGGTGGCATCGAGCTTGGGCGGGTTCTCAAAGGTGTGGAACGGCGCCGGCGAGGGCACTTCCCACTCCAGGCCTTCAGCGGCTTCCCAGGGCTTTTGCGGGGCCTTGTCGCCCTTGCCCATCATCACCGGCAGCACGATGAACACAAAGAAATACACCTGGGCAATACCGAAGGCAAAGGCACCGACCGAGGCCACGGCATTGAAGTCGGCGAACTGCATCGGGTAGTCGGCGTAGCGACGGGGCATGCCGGCCAGGCCCAGGAAGTGCATCGGGAAGAAGGTGACGTTGAACGCGATCAGCGACCACCAGAAGTGGATCTTGCCGCGGGTTTCGTTGTACATGAAGCCGGTCCACTTGGGCGACCAGTAGTAGAAGCCGGCGAAGAGCGCAAACAGCGAACCGGCCACCAGCACGTAGTGGAAGTGGGCCACCACGTAGTAGGTGTCTTGCAGCTGGATGTCGATCGGCGCCATGGCCAGCATCAGGCCGGTGAAACCGCCCATGGTGAACACGAAGATGAAACCCACCGAGAACAGCATCGGGGTCTCGAAGGTCATCGAACCCTGCCACATGGTGGCGATCCAGTTGAAGATCTTCACGGCGGTGGGCACGGCGATCAGCATGGTGGCGTACATGAAGAACAGCTGGCCGGTCACCGGCATGCCGGTGGTGAACATGTGGTGGGCCCACACGATGAAGGACAGGATGGCAATCGACGAGGTGGCATACACCATCGAGGCATAGCCGAACAGCCTCTTGCGGGCAAAGGCCGGCACGATCTGGCTGATGATGCCGAAGGCCGGCAAGATCATGATGTACACCTCGGGGTGGCCGAAGAACCAGAAGATGTGCTGGTACATCACCGGGTCACCGCCGCCAGCCGGGTTGAAGAAGCTGGTGCCGAAGTGGCGATCGGTCAGGGTCATGGTGATGGCACCGGCCAGCACGGGCATCACGGCGATCAGCAGGTAGGCGGTGATCAGCCAGGTCCAGGCGAACATCGGCATCTTCATCAGGGTCATGCCGGGGGCGCGCATGTTGAGCACCGTCACGATGATGTTGATCGAGCCCATGATCGACGAGGCGCCCAGGATGTGCATGGCAAAGATGCCGGCGTCCATCGAGGGGCCCATCTGCAGGGTCAGCGGGGCGTAAAGCGTCCAGCCGGCAGCAGGAGCACCGCCGGGCATGAAGAACGAGCCGGCCAGCATCAGGGCGGCCGGGATCATCAGCCAGAAGCTGAAGTTGTTCATGCGGGCAAAGGCCATGTCGGAGGCGCCGATCTGCATCGGCAGCATCCAGTTGGCGAAGCCCACGAAGGCCGGCATGATCGCGCCGAACACCATGATCAGGCCGTGCATGGTGGTGAGCTGGTTGAACAGCTCGGGGTTCATCAGCTGGAGGCCAGGCTGGAACAGCTCAGCGCGGATGCCCAGGGCCAGCACACCACCGATCATCAGCATGGTGAAGCTGAACAGCAGATACAGCGTGCCGATGTCCTTGTGGTTGGTCGCAAAAACCCAGCGCCGCCAGCCGGCCGGGGCGCCATGGCTGTGATCGTCGTGCGCATGATCGTGGTGGTCGAGAACTGCACTCATGATGTTTCCTTGTCTTAATCTGGAGGGGCGACGTCGGATTACTTGCCGCGCAGTGCGAGCACTTCAGCAGGCTGCACCAGCTGACCCGTCTTGTTGGACCAATTGTTCTTGGTGTAGGTCACCACAGCGGCGATGTCGGTGTCCGACAGCTGCTTCCAGGAAGGCATGGCACCGTTGTTCTGGCCCTTCAGAAGCACGGTGATCTGGCGCGCATGGTCAGCATCCAGCACCGTGGCCGAGCCATCGAGCGCCTTGATCGGACCAGCCCCCTTGCCGTTGGGCTGGTGGCAGGCTGCGCAATTGGAGGCGTAGACGCTCTCGCCACGCTTGAGGATGGCGTCCAGCTCCCAGACCTTGCTCGGATCATCGGCCTTGGCGGCGGCCTTCTTCTTCTCCGCTTCAACCCACTGGGAGTACTCCGCGGCGGCCAGCACCTTCACATGGATGGGCATGTAGGCGTGTTCCTTGCCACAGAGCTCGGCGCACTGGCCGTAGTAATCGCCGGCCTTCTCGGCACGGAACCAGGTGTCACGCACAAAACCGGGAATGGCGTCTTGCTTGATGCCGAAGGCCGGCACCATGAAGGCGTGGATCACGTCGTTGGCCGTCGTGATGATGCGCACCTTTTTGCCGACCGGCACCACCAGCGGGTTGTCGACCTTGAGCAGGTAGTTGTCGGGGATGTCGCCCTTGGCGCCGTTGTTGGACATGGCGCGCTGGGTGGCGTCCAGGGTGGAGATGTAGGACAGGCCTTCACCTTCGCCCTTGAGGTAGTCGTAACCCCATTTCCACTGGTAGCCGGTGGCCTTGATGGTCAGGTCGGCATTGGAGGTGTCTTTCATGGCCACCACCACCTTGGTGGCGGGCAGGGCCATGCCGATCACGATCAGGAAGGGGACGATGGTCCAGATGATTTCCACCGTGGTCGACTCGTGGAAGGTGGCGGGCTTGTAGCCGACCGATTTGCGGTGCTTCCAGATCGAATAGAACATCACGCTGAACACGGCCACGAAGATGACCACGCAGATGATCAACATCATCCAGTGCAGGTAATGCTGCTCTTCGGCGATGCGGGTCACGGGGGGCGCCAGATTGAGCTGTCGGACGGCCGGGCCGCCGGGCAGGTCATTGACCGCATGAGCGGCGGTGCCAATCAGGGCGCCAGCGGTCAGCAGCAGCGAAGCCAACTTGTTGGAAATGCTCTTCATCGTGTTCACTTCTTCATTGCCTCTATGTAATTGACGCCACCGTGCCAGCGAACCGCGGCGCCGAAGGTCACAAGGTTCGCAAAGCCCTTCGAATTTCACTGGCCAGCACCGGACGCAATTCGGGGCGCACAAAGCGCCCCACTTCGACCATCCGCCCCTGGCCGGACACCTCGATCAGGGAACGGTGCCCTCCCTTGGGCTCCACACTCACCCAGTCGGACTTGAACTCCGTCCGAACCAGGCGCCCTGCCTGCTCCAACTCCACCAGCAAACGCCCCTCTTTGAGGAGGATGCGCTCGCCGTCGGTGGCATGACGTGCGAACACCATGAACGCTACACCAACCACCAGCAGTTCGATGCCCGTGAAAACCATCACCAGCTTCGCTCCCAGGTGCCAGCACAGCCCTGCAATCACCGCCGATACCAGACAGATCGAACCGTAGAACCAGGCCAGTTGCACCGGTGTCACGGAGCAATTGCGGCGCAGTCGCCAGTCGACCTCCCCGCCCGAGGCGCGAGCAAAACGAAATGCCAGATCTGACATGCGTCAAGCCCCCGATGAAACGGTTGCACGGGAAAATGCCCTGAGAAAACCCGGGCCAAGTTTACCCGAGAGACCAGCGGGGTTTGATAATTCTCAAACAGGCGGCAAATTCTTTTTGCCCTGGCGCAACACTGTCTTCATTTGCTCCAATGAGACAGCACTTTCAGGTGCCAATCGGATGCGTGGCGCCGGCTTGAAAGCATGACCGTAGATGATTTCAAAGGTCAGGCTCAGGCGGCCCGGCGCAGGCGCGGTGACCGCCTCGTGGGTCTGCAACCGGCGCTTCAATTCAGCCAGCCAGCCTCGGCCGCGAACGGCCGGAAAACGCCCGGGGTTCAGGTTGCGCCCCAGCTCGCGCAACTCCTGCAGCAGTCGCTCAGGCGACTCATAACTGAGCACGATGCGCTCCATGTCCATGACGGGCTCGGCAAATCCGGCCTCGACCAGCATGTCACCCCAGTCGTGCATGTCGGTGAAAGCCGGCCCGGGCTCGGGCCAGCCGGCGTCGGCGTACAAGGCGCGCAACTCTTTCAAGGTGTCGGGCCCCAGACAGGAGAACATCAGAAAGCCCCCCACCTCCAGCGACTCATGCCAGGCATCCATCAAGGCCCGGGGTTGGTCACTGAGGTGCAGGGCCATGTTGGACCAGACCATCTGCACCCCGCCCGGCGCCGGCAAGCCCAGATGCGATGCCGGCCCCACCCAGCGGGCCGGCTGCCACCAGGCGGGCTCATGCCTTTGTCGGGCCTGGGCCAGGTCGATGGCGAAGGGTTCGTGCACATGGCTGGCAGCCTTGGGGTAGCGCGCCAGCAGGCGCTGGTGCGCCTCCAGCCCCCCCCGGGCGGGCGCCCAGTCCAGCCAGGCCTTGGGCTGCAACACGATCCATTGCAAGCGCTCTTCCATCCGCCGGGCCACCTCCTCATGCAACCAGGGAGAGGCCTGGCTGGCGACACGTCCCCAGCGTTGCACGGCTGAGGGGGCGATGGTGGGGGGTGACGGGTGATTCATGCGGGCTCTCGACAATGCGCCCGCGAGTATATTGAGTCCATGCTCGGGCGGCTTTTCGAGGCGGTGATGACCCGCATTCCAAGTCAGTGCGCGGTGTGCCGGGCCTGGCCGGCACAGCGGGTGTGCGAAGAATGCGTGCGGCGCTTTGCGCGCCCCGTGCCACGCTGCCGCCGCTGCGCCATCCACGTGCTGTCGGGCCAGCCACTTTGCGGGCCCTGCCTGCTGCACCCAGCCAGCCTGTCCAGCTGCCACGCGGCGTTGGACTATGCCTTTCCCTGGTCGGCCTGCATTGCCGATTTCAAGTTCCATGACGACCCCTCCTGGGCCGGCATGCTGGGCCAGTTGATGATGCAGGCCCCCGGTGTGGCCGAAGCGGTGCAGCAGGCCGACTGGGTGCTGCCCATTCCGCTGTCCCGCCACCGGCTGCGTGAGCGGGGCTACAACCAGGCCGCCTTGCTGGCGCGGCAATTGACCCGGGATCGGCTGCACCCTGACCTGCTCTGGCGGCTGCAGGACACCCCGGCACAGGCCAGCCTCACGCGCGCCCAGCGCCTGCGCAACCTTCGCCACAGCTTTGCCCTCAACCCAGGCCAGGCATCTCTGCTGAAGAACCGCCGCGTGCTGCTGATCGACGATGTGATGACCACCGGCGCCACGCTGCACAGCGCGGCCCGGGTGTTGCGGCAGGCAGGCGGGGCCTGTGAAGTGCATGCCTGCGTGCTGGCCCGCACACCCGCGCCCCGCTGAAGCCCTGGCTTGCGTCACGGCGCACCGGGGGCGCGACAATGGCGGGATGTTTCACATTGTTCTTGTCGAGCCCGAAATCCCGCCCAACACGGGCAACGTCATCCGGCTGGCGGCCAACACGGGCTGCACCCTGCACCTGATCGAGCCGCTGGGCTTCTCGATGGAAGACCGCTACATGCGCCGCGCCGGGCTGGACTACCACGAGTACGCCGAGTTGCGCCGGCATGCCAACTGGGAGGCATTCCTGGCCCAGGAGCAACCCGCACGGGACCGCATGTTTGCCCTGACCACGCGCGGCTCGCGCCCGGCCTTCGAGCTGAGCTTTCAACCCGGCGATTGGCTGGTGTTCGGTGCCGAGACCCGTGGCCTGGCCCCCGAATTGCGCGAGCAGTTTCCGCTGGCGCAGCGTCTGCGTCTGCCGATGCGGCCTGATCAGCGCAGCCTGAACCTGTCGAATGCAGTGGCCGTGACCGTGTTCGAGGCCTGGCGGCAGAACGGCTTCGGGGGCGCTCAGGCGGCGCCCAACACGGCAGCCTGAACACGGCCCCGAGGGCTCAGGGGTATTGGCGCGCCAGCGACTCGGCCACGCACACCGGCTTGCTGCCGCCTTCGCGCTCGACCGTCACCTCCCAGGCAAACTGGTAGCCCTGGTTGTCGATCGGCGAGGCCTCCAGCAGGCGCAGACGCGCCCGCAGGCGGCTGCCGACCGGCACGGGCGCCGGGAAGCGCACCTTGTTGAGCCCGTAGTTGACGCCCATGCGGGCCTCGGTCACGGCCAGCGTCTCGCCAAAGAAGCGGGGCAGCAAGGACAGGGTCAGAAAACCGTGGGCAATCGGACCACCGAATGGCCCCTGCTTGGCGCGCTCGACATCGATGTGGATCCACTGATGGTCGCCCGTGGCTTCTGCAAACTGATTGACCTGCTCCTGGGTGATGGTCACCCAATCGCTGATGGCCACTTCCTGGCCCACACAGGCGGCCAGGTCGGAAAGGGTCTGGAAGGTTTTCATGCGAGCACTTTAGCGGCGGCCCGGGGCCGCCCTTGTCGGCCAGGCGACAACCCGCCGCAGAGGGGTCAGGCCTCGCGATCCAGCCATTCACACAGGGTCTGCCACTGCTCCAGATCCTTGGCCACACGGCCGGGTGCCACATCAAACACGCCCAGCCCGTTCGCAGCCAGGTGGATGTAGTTCTGGGTGTCGCGCAGGGTGGCCAGCACGGGCAGGCCCAGGCGGCCCACAAACTCATGCAGGCGCTCGGCAGCAATGGTGCGTTCATCCACCCGCATGCCCACGATGCCGATCTCCACCCGTTGCGCCCGCTTCATGTCGGCCAGCTGGTTCAGGAAATCCTGCGTGGCGTACATGTCGAAAATGCTGGGCTGCAAGGGCACGATCACCTTGTCGGCCAGGCGGATGACCTCTTTGAGGCGCCCGCCATGCAAGCCGGCCGGTGTGTCGAGCACCGCATGCTGCACGCCCTTCGGGGGCCGAGAGAGTTCCTTGTCCTGGTCCGGGATGTCCCAGGCCACGATCGGTGCGGCGGCCGCCGGCCTGAGGCTGAGCCACAGGCGTGAAGATTGCTGCCGATCGATGTCCCCCAGGGCCACCGACTGGCCCCGGCTGGCCAGGTAGGCAGCCACCTGGGTGCTGAGAGTGGACTTGCCCACTCCTCCTTTGGGATTGGCGACGACAACCACCGTCATATCGGTCTCCAAGTCTTGGGTATGCGGCGCATGTTAGCCGCTGCCGATGACAGGGGCCAGCCCCGGCACAAGCTGTTGGCGCCGGGGCACAATGCCCGGCCATGAACAACGTCTCATTTTGGGAGCCCTGGCTGCGGCATGTGCTGGAGCTGGCAGCCACCCTGGCCTTTGCCCTGTCCGGCGTGCTGGAGGGCGCGCGCAAGAAGCTCGACCCGGTCGGCGTGTGCGTGGTGGCCTTTCTGGCTGCCTTCGGCGGCGGCACGCTGCGCGATCTGCTGCTGGACCAGCGCCCGTTTTTCTGGGTGCGGCATGTGGGCTATGTGTGGGGCATTCTGGGCCTGAGCCTGGCGGCGCTGCTGCTGTTGCGGCAACGTCATTTCGAGCCCACCGAGCGGGTCATTCAGCTGCCCGACGCCATTGGCCTGGGCCTGTTCACCAGCGTGGGGGTGGACATGGCCAACGACCTGGGCATGCCGGGGCTGATCTCGGTGATGATGGGTGTGATCACGGGCGTCTTCGGCGGCGTGCTGCGCGACATCGTGTGCAACGAGATCCCCAAGGCCTTCCACGACCACCGCCCTTATGCGGTGTGCGCCTTTGCCGGCGGCTGGCTGTACCTGGGACTGGTGCAGGCCCAGGTGCCCGAGTCACCGGCCCTGATGCTGTGCGCGCTTTGCACGGCCAGTTTCAGGGGCCTGGCGCTCTGGCGCGACTGGCAGTTGCCGGGCTGGCGGCGGCTCTGAGCCTGCCGCCCCCGCCCGAACCCGAGCCCCCCCACCCCGATGTGAGCCGAGCGCGCCTTACACGCGTTCCAGGATCACGGCGATGCCCTGCCCCACGCCAATGCACATGGTGCACAGCGCATAGCGGCCACCACTGCGGTGCAACTGGTTGATCGCGGTGGTGGCCAGGCGCGCCCCGCTGGCGCCCAGCGGGTGGCCCAGCGCAATCGCACCGCCGTTCGGGTTGACGCGGGGGTCATCGTCTTGCAGGCCCAGTTGGCGCAGCACCGCCAGGCCTTGCGCCGCAAAGGCCTCGTTCAGCTCGATGACATCGAGCTGCGCCAGACTCAGGCCGGTGAGGGCCAGCACCTTCTGGGTGGCCGGCGCCGGGCCGATGCCCATGATGCGCGGGGCCACCCCGGCGGTGGCCATGCCCACCACGCGGGCGCGCGGGGTCAGGCCATATTGCGCGGCGCTGCGCTCATCGGCCAGCAGCAATGCACACGAGCCATCGTTGACGCCGCTGGCGTTGCCGGCGGTCACGGTGCCGTCGGGGCGCACCACGCCCTTGAGCTTGGCCAGGGCTTCCAGGCTGGTGGCACGGGGGTGCTCATCCTGGCTCACCACCACCGCATCGCCCTTCTTCTGGGGAATGGTCACCGGCACGATCTCGGCGTCGAACACGCCGGCCTTCTGCGCCGCCACCGCCTTCATCTGGCTGGCCAGGGCCATGCGGTCCTGGGCCTCGCGCTCGATGCCGAAATCGGTGGCCACGTTCTCGGCCGTCTCAGGCATCGAATCCACCCCGTACTGGGCTTTCATGAGCTTGTTGATGAAGCGCCAGCCGATGGTGGTGTCGTACACCGCATTGGCGCGGCTGAAGGCGCTTTCGGCCTTGGGCATCACAAACGGTGCCCGGCTCATGCTTTCAACCCCACCCGCGATCATCAGCCGCGCTTCACCCGACTTGATGGCGCGTGCTGCTGTGCCGATGGCGTCCAGCCCCGAGCCGCACAGGCGGTTGACGGTGGCACCCGGCACCTCGATGGGCAAGCCGGCCAACAGGCTGGCCATGTGGGCCACGTTGCGGTTGTCTTCACCGGCCTGGTTGGCGCAGCCATAGATCACGTCGGTCACGGCCGCCCAATCCACACCGGGGTTGCGCTCCATCAGGGCCCTGAGCGGGATCGCGCCCAGGTCATCGGTGCGCACGCTGGACAGCGCGCCGCCGTAGCGGCCGAAGGGCGTGCGGATGGCGTCGCAGATAAAGGCTTGTGTCATGGTTTTCCTAGTCTCCGGGGTTGAAATTCTTGGGAAGCCGATCGCCGCTGGGCGGCGACCTCAATCGAGCAAGGGCAGGCCGATCAGGTCTTGCAGGGCCTCGCGGCCCAGGCCTTCCACGGCATCGATCAGACGCAGGCCCTGGGGGCTGCATTCGAGCGTGGCCAGGTCGGTGTAGATGCGCTTCACGCAGGCCAGACCGGTCAGCGGGTAGGTGCATTGCGCCACCACCTTGCTCTGGCCCGATTTGCTCAGCAGATCCATCATCACCCAGGTCTGCTTGGCACCGATGGCCAGGTCCATGGCGCCGCCCACGGCGGGGATGGCCCCCGGCTCGCCGGTGCTCCAGTTGGCCAGGTCGCCGGTGGCCGACACCTGGAAGGCGCCGAGCACGCAGATGTCGAGGTGGCCGCCACGCATCATGGCAAAGCTGTCGGCATGGTGGAAGAAGGCGCCACCCGGCAGCAGCGTGACCGGCTGTTTGCCGGCATTGATGAGGTCATAGTCCTCCTGCCCTGGCGCCGGTGCCGGTCCCATGCCCAGGATGCCGTTCTCGCTTTGCAGGATGACCTCGCGCCCCGGGGGGATGTGGTTGGCCACCCGGGTGGGCATGCCGATGCCCAGGTTGACGTAGGCGCCGTCGTGGATGTCGGCGGCCACACGGCGCGCCAGTTCGTCTTTGCTGCGGGGCTGGTAAGTGGGGGTCATGGCTGGTTCTCCGCTCAGGCCGCTGCTTTGAATCCGCCGGCCGTGGTGGCGCGGCGGGGCACAGGCACCACATGGCTGACATGGATGCCGGGGGTCACGATGGCCTCGGGGTCGAGTTGGCCCAACTCGACCACCTCATGCACTGTGGCAACCGTACAACGGGCAGCAGTCGCCATCACGGGGCCGAAGTTGCGCGCCGCCTGACGGTAGGTGAGGTTGCCCCAGCGATCTCCGCGCTCGGCCTGGATCAGCGCCACATCGCCATGGATGGGGTATTCCAGCACGTGACCGCGGCCATTGATGACCCGGGTCTCCTTGGGGCTGCCATCCGGGTTCAAGGCCAGTTCGGTGCCGAAGCCAGTCGGGGTGTAGAACGCGCCAATGCCGGCCCCCGCCGCTCGCAGGCGTTCGGCCAGATTGCCCTGGGGCACCAGTTCCAGCTCGATGCGGCCCTGTCGGTACAGGGCGTCAAACACCTGGGAATCAGCCTGACGCGGAAAGCTGCAGATGATCTTGCGCACCCGTCCGGCCTGCAGCAAGGCGGCCAATCCGGTGTCGCCATTGCCGGCGTTGTTGTTGACCACGGTGAGATCACGCGCCCCCTGGTCGATCAGGCCTTCGATCAATTCAAGTGGAATGCCCGCCGTGCCAAAGCCGCCGATCAGCACGGTGGCGCCGTCCCGCACCCCCCGCAAAGCGTCTGCCACTGACGAAGCGATCTTGTCAATCATGATTTAAATATCTCCAAACGGTAGTGGCGTAGACAGGCCCAGACGGCATACCCTAGCGACCAGACGGACAAAATCATCAGATGTGAGCAACCCTGACCAGGATTCTCATCCCCAGCGGTTCATGGGTGACAACAACGATGTAAATTGTTCACAATAAGAACATTGGTTCGCACAATGAATTTTAGGAGATAGGCAACACCATGGCAATGTCAGCTGACAACGAGAAAGCCGCCCCACGCCCTGGCGACAGCTATGTGCAGTCTTTTGCGCGGGGGCTGGAAGTCATCCGGACCTTCAGTTCGGCGGCACCGCAACAGACCCTGACCGAAGTCGCCGGCCGCAGCGGGCTCACCCGCGCCGGTGCCCGGCGCATCCTGCTGACCCTGCAAACCCTGGGCTATGTCGAGACGGACGGGCGCCAGTTCCGTCTCACGCCTCGCATCCTGGACCTGGGCTTTGCCTACCTGTCGTCCATGCCCATCTGGAACCTGGCCGAGCCTGTGATGGAGGGCCTGGTCGAGCGGGTGAAAGAGTCTTGCTCGGCCGCCGTGCTCGAGGGCACCGACATCATGTATGTGCTGCGGGTACCCACGCACAAGATCATGCGCATCAACCTGGGCGTGGGCAGCCGCCTGCCGGCCTACTGCACGTCGATGGGCCGCATCCTGCTGGGCAGCCTGCCCGACGAGGAGGTGGAGCGCCGCCTGGCGGGTGCCGAGCTCCCGGCCCGGACCGAACACACCCTGACCCGGGTGGACGATGTGCTGGCCCGGGTGCGCCAGGCACGTGACCAGGGCTGGTGTCTGGTCGACCAGGAGCTGGAAGAAGGCTTGATCTCGATGGCAGCCCCGGTGGTGAACCGCAATGGCCGGGTGATTGCAGCCCTCAACATCAGCGGCCAAGCCAACCGCAGCAATGCCTTCGACATGCAGAACCGCATGCTGCCCCACCTGCTGCAGGCGGCCCAGTCGATCTCGCGCATGGTGGGCACCCCGCGCACCTGAGACGGCCCCCGCCGAGCGTGGGGGCATCGCCCGGGGTGATACGCTCGGGCGTATGTTCAACCCCTCTCAAGACGACGTCCGTCGCTTCTTCTGCTCGGTCTATGCCAAGTCCCGCCAAGGCCTGGCCATGGAGGCCATCGAAACCCTGGCCGGTCAGTGGATCGATGAGCACCCCGAGTACCACGCCGACCTGGCTGACGCCGACGCGGCCGTGGCCCGCGTGTACGACAGCCAGAAAGGCGAGACCAACCCCTTTTTGCACCTGTCCATGCACCTGTCGATCAGCGAGCAGTGCAGCATTGACCAGCCGCGCGGCATCCGCCAGGCGGTCGAGCTGCTGACCGCGCGCCGCGACTCGCTGCACGGTGCCCACCACGAGACCATGGAGTTCCTGGGTCGAATGCTGTGGGAAAGCCAGCGCAGCGGCCGCCCTCCCGATGGCCACGCCTACATCGACAGCGTGCAACGCGCAGCGACACGCGATTGACCCCCCAAGCAGCCCGCCTGCAGGCAGGGCCCAGGCATAAAAAAGCCGCTGAGTGATCAGCGGCTTTTTGTTGTCATCTCCAGGGCGCGGTAGGCCCAGGGATGGCTCAGCGGAAGCGCGACTCGGGCACCGTCTTCAGGTCGCTGTCGAGCGTGCTGACATACGAGGCCAGGGCCTTGAGTTCAGCGTGCGAGAACTGCTTGGCCACGCCCCCCATCACGGCGTTGTTGCGGCCCATCACCGGGCTGTTGCTCACCTGGTAGGACTTGAGCGCCACATACAGGTAATCGCTGTATTGGCCGGCGATCTTGGGGTACGAGGGGTCGATGGGTTTGGCGAAGTTGGCGCCGTGGCAGGACACGCAGGCCCCCTTGTTCAGCAAGGCGGCCACCTGGGTGTTGGGCTCGCGGCTGAGCTTGTCGGGCAGCGTGGCGCCTTCGACACGGCCCAGTTGAGCGTAGTAGGCCGAGATCTCGGCAATGTCTTGCTCGCTCAGCGAATCGGCGATGCCGCGCATGGTGGGGTGCTTGCGGTCGCCCTTCTTGTAGGCGGTCAGGGCCGCGGCGATGTACTTCTCGCCCTGGCCGGCAATGCGCGGCACCTTGTAGACCTCGGGGAAGGTCGCCTGGTAGCGATCAATCCCATGGCAACCGATGCACATCGCCACCTTGGCGTTGACATCTGCTTTGACCTCCTGAGCGTGGACGGTCGACGAAAAAGCGGTCACGGAAGCGACAGCAAGGGCAAATACCGTTGTCAACATCTTGTTCATTTTGCGAGCACAATCAAATGGATGATTGGGTACCGAGGGGATTGAGAAAAATCAACGATTGATTATATCGAGCCCCGCTTCTGCAACACATCTGTTAAGCGAACACTTGTCCATGAAATTCCAAGGCTCACAAAATTACGTCGCCACTCAAGACCTGATGCTCGCCGTGAATGCGGCCATCACCCTCAAGCGGCCCTTGCTGGTCAAGGGTGAGCCCGGTACCGGCAAGACCATGCTGGCCGAGGAAGTGGCCGAAGCGCTGGGCCTGCCGCTGTTGCAATGGCACATCAAATCGACCACCAAGGCCCAGCAGGGCCTGTATGAATACGACGCGGTCAGTCGCCTGCGTGACTCGCAACTGGGCGACGAGCGCGTCAAGGACATCGAGAACTACATCGTCAAGGGCGTGCTCTGGCAGGCCTTCACGGCCGAGCAGCCGGTGGCCCTGCTGATCGACGAAATCGACAAGGCCGACATCGAGTTCCCCAACGACCTGTTGCGCGAACTCGACCGCATGGAGTTCTACTGCTACGAGACCCGTGAACTGATCAAGGCCAAGAACCGCCCACTGGTGTTCATCACCTCGAACAACGAGAAAGAGCTGCCCGACGCCTTCCTGCGCCGCTGCTTCTTCCACTACATCAAGTTCCCCGACGCCGACACGATGAAGAAGATCGTCGACGTGCACTTCCCCACGCTCAAGGCCGAACTGCTGGCAGCGGCCATGAAGACCTTCTACGACGTGCGCAACCTGCCCGGTCTCAAGAAGAAGCCCAGCACCTCCGAGCTGCTCGACTGGCTCAAGCTGCTGGTGGCCGAAGACATCCCGCTCGAAGCCCTGCAAAGTGCCGACGCCAAGGTCAGTGTGCCGCCGCTGGTGGGCGCCCTGCTGAAGAACGAGCAGGACGTGACCCTGTTCGAAAAGCTGGTCTTCATGAACCAGCGCAACCGCTGAACCGTCCCGGGCTGCCCGCCCTGCCCCCGCAGTGCGGCGCCCGCATGGCCCCGGAGAAACCATGTCTTTTGTCGAACCCGTCACCCTGCGCCTGAACGGTGTGCGCCTGGAGCCCCTGAGCCTGGCCCATGAGGCCGGCCTGGCCGCTGCGGCCGCCGATGGCGAGTTGTGGAACATCCGCGTCACCTCGGTGCCCGAGCCTGGCCAGACCCGCGCCTACATCGAGACCGCGCTGCAGATGCGCGAAGCCGGCAACCGCTTCGCCTTTGCCGTGATCGAAGAGGCCAGCGGTCAGTTGATCGGCACCAGCAGCTACCACGACATCGTGCCGGCCATCCGTCGCGTCGAGATCGGCTACACCTGGTACGCCCGACGGGTGCAGCGCACCCACGTCAACACCACGGCCAAGTACCTGCTGATGAGCCATGCCTTCGACACCCTGGGCTGCGCCCTGGTGGGCTGGCGCACCGACAACTTCAACCACGCCTCGCAAAAGGCCATCGAGCGCCTGGGCGCGCGCAAGGATGGCGTGCTGCGCCACCACGCGCTGCGCCGCGACGGCACGGTGCGCGACACCGTGATGTACAGCATGAGCGCCGGCGAATGGCCCGAGGCCAAGGCCCAGCTGCTGTACCTGCTGAAGCAGCGCTACCCGCAAACACCCCCACCGCCTGCGGTGGTCCACGGCGGCAAGTGAGCTGCCGTGCCCTGAACCGGAGCCGTCCATGCTGATCGACTTCTTCTACACGCTGCGCAGCGCCAAACTTCCTGTTTCGGTGAAAGAGTTTCTCACCCTGCTGGAGGCCTTGCAGGCCCATGTGGTGGGCCCCGAATCGGACGACGCCTGGAAAATCGACGACTTCTACTACCTGTCGCGCCTCACCCTGGTCAAGGACGAAAAGCACTACGACAAGTTCGACCGCGCCTTTGCCGCCTATTTCAAGGGCGTCGAGATGCTGACCGACTTCACCAAAGACGTGCCTCTTGAGTGGCTGCGCAAGAACCTCGAGCTTGAACTCAGCCCCGAAGACAAAGCCAAGATCGAGAAGATGGGCTGGGACGAGCTCATGGAAACGCTCAAAAAGCGCTTCGAAGAGCAGAAGGAACGCCACGAAGGCGGCAGCAAGTGGATCGGCACCGGTGGCACCAGCCCCTTTGGCGCCAACGGCTACAACCCCCAGGGCATCCGCATCGGCCAGGAGAAAAGCCGCAACAAAAGCGCCGTCAAGGTGTGGGACCAGCGCGCCTACAAAGACTACGACGACACCCAGGAGCTGGGCACCCGCAACATCAAGGTGGCGCTGCGCCGCCTGCGCAAGTTTGCCCGCGAAGGCTCGGCCGAAGAACTCGACCTGCCCGACACCATCCGCTCCACCGCCGCCAACGCGGGCTGGCTCGACATCAAAATGGTGCCAGAACGTCACAACAACGTGAAAGTGTTGCTGCTGATGGACGTGGGTGGCACCATGGACGAGCACATTGCCCGGGTCGAAGAGATGTTCTCGGCGGCCAAGGCCGAGTTCAAGCACCTGGAGTTCTACTACTTCCACAACTGCGTGTACGACTACATGTGGAAGAACAACAAGCGCCGCTTCTCCGAGAAGTTCGCCACCTGGGACATCCTGCGCAAGTACAACAAGGACTACAAGCTGATCTTCATTGGCGACGCCACCATGAGCCCGTACGAAATCCTGCAGCCGGGCGGCAGCGTCGAGTACAACAACGAAGAGCCCGGCGCCGAGTGGCTGCAGCGGCTGACCAACACCTTCCCGCGCTTTGCCTGGATCAACCCCGAGCCCCAGGGCGTGTGGCAATACCGCCAAAGCATCGCGGTGATCCAGCAATTGATGAACCAGCGCATGTACCCCTTGACACTCAAAGGCCTCGAAGACGCCATGCGCATGCTGTCAAAATAGACGCATGTTCTGGTTCAGGCGAGGCAGGCCGGCTTTCAAGCCGGCCTTTTTGATGGGGGTGGCGTGCTCGGTGCTGGTGTTGCTGCTGGTCACCCTGGGCCGACCCGCGCGCGCCGAAGGCGATGGCCAGCCCCCGACCCACCCACAGACCAGCCCACAGACCGCCTCAAGCCCAGCCACCGCCGCAGCGCCCCCGGCCTTCCACCTCGAAGTGCATGCCCCCGAGCCCCTGCGCGACACCCTGCTGCACCACCTGGAGCTGCAACAGTACCGCGGCCTGCAAGACCTCGACCGCGACGAACTCGACCGCCTGCTGGTCAGCGCCCAGGACAACGCCCGCAACCTGCTGGCCACCCAGGGCTATTTCGCGGCCGAGGTGAAAATCTCGGTCAATGAGCCTGAGCCGGCGGCCAGCCCCACAAGCAGCGGCCAGCCCGCATCCGATGCCCCTGCGGCCCAGCACACGCCCTGGGAGGTGCTGGTCGAAGTCACGCCCGGCAAGCCGGTGCGCGTGAGCGCCTTCCAACTGCAACTCAGCGGCGACGTGGCCCACAACCCCGAGCTCGAGGCCGTGCAGCGCAGCCTGACCGAGACCTGGGGCCTGCGCCCCGGCAGCATCTTCACCCAGGCCGGTTGGGACAGCGCCAAGACCGAAGCCCTGCGCCGCCTCACCGCCACCCGCTACCCCACCGGCCACCTGGTCGACAGCCAGGCCCGCATCGATCCCGACACGCAGCAGGCCGAGCTCAGCCTCACCCTCGACTCGGGCCCCGACTTCCGCTTTGGCCAGGTGCTGGTCGAAGGCAACCAGCACCACAGCGCCGAGCTGGTGCGCCGCCTGGCCCAGATCCCCACCGGCAGCACCTACACCCAGGCCGACCTGCTCAAGGCCCAGCAGCGCGTGGCCGACAGCGGCTACTTCGACTCGGTGTTCATGTCGCTCGACACCAGCGGCGACCCGCAGGCCGCGCCGGTGCGCGTGCAGGTGCGCGAAGCCAAGCTGCACAAACTGGTGTTGGGCCTGGGCGCCAGCACCGACAGTGGCGGCCGCCTGTCGGTCGAATTCACCGAGCGCAAACTGCCCTGGCTGGACTGGAAGGCCCTGTCCAAGCTGTCGCTGGACCGTGACACCAAGACCCTGAGCAGCGAACTCACCAGCCAACCCGATATCGACAACTGGCGCTGGGTCACCTCGGGCCAACTGCAGCGCCAGACCGGCAGCACCGCCCCTGTCAACAGCCTGACTCTGCGCAGCGGGCGTGCCAAGACCGACGAGCACTACGACCGCAACTTCTACCTGCAATACGACCACACCCTGACGCAGAGCAGCCCGGCCGAAAGCGCCTCCAGCGTGTCGGCCAACTATGCCTGGACGCAGCGCAACTTCAACAACATCCCCTATCCCACCCGCGGCTACGGCCTGGCGGTGGAGGTGGGCCCGGGCCTGACCCTGGGCAGCCAGCGCTCGCCCTACCTGCGCAGCCGTGCCCGCGTGCTGGGCTTCATCCCGGTCAACGAAGACGCCTACCCCAGTGCCGCCCAGGCGCCCCGCCTGGCCTGGCGCGCCGAAGGCGGTGCCGTGGGGGCCCGCAGCAGCGTGGTGCTGCCCAGCACCCAGTTGTTCCTGACCGGGGGCGACACCACGGTGCGCGGCTACGGCTACCGCGAGATCGGTGTGGTGCAAGCCGATGGCAGCCTCGAGCCCGGCCGCTACCTGGCCGTGGGCAGCCTGGAGTGGCAAAAGCCCATCGTTCGCAATGGCCGCGCCAGCGAATTCGAAAGCACCGTGTTCATCGATGCCGGTGCCGTGGCCGACCAGGCCAGCAAGCTGCGCGCCAAGGTGGGCGTGGGGGTGGGCGCACGCTGGCGCAGCCCGGTGGGCCCCCTGGAGGTCGACCTGGCCTGGGGCGCTGCCACCCGCCGCCTGCGCCTGCACCTGGCCGTGGGCTTCAGCTTCTGAAGGTCAGCATGAGCGCCCAGCAACCCAACGGTTCCCACCCCACCCAAGATCCGAACCCCACAGGCCCGGGCCCGAGGCCCTGGGCCCGTCGCCTGCGCGTGGCCGCCCTGTGCGCAGCGGGCCTGCTGGGGCTGCCCCTGGCCCTGGGCGCGGCCGCCTGGGTCTGGAGCGGCAGCGAAGGCTCGCTGGCCACCACGCTGAACCTGCTGCCGCGCTGGCTGCCGGCCGACCGGCAACTGCAGCTCAGCGGCGTCAGCGGCACCCTGCGCGAGGGGGGGCAGATCGCCGAGCTCCAATGGGCCCAGCCCGGCACCCGGGCCACCCTCACCGGGCTGCACATCCGCTGGGACTGGCGCGCGCTGCTGAGCCGCCACCTGGCCCTGAGCGAACTCAGCGCCGAGCGCCTGGAGCTGCGCGACAACGGCAAGGCCCCGGCCAGCCCGCCGCTGACTGAGCTGACCCTGCCCCTGACCATCGACACCCCGCTGCAACTCGGCCAGATCCAGCTGCCCGACCAGGGCGGCCTGGTGCTGAGCCATATCGATGGCCACTACCACTACGACGGCGAGCAGCACCACCTGCAGTGGTCCGAGCTGGCCGTGGCTGCCGGCCATTACAGCGGCCAGGTCAGCCTGCAAGGCGCCGCCCCCATGGCCCTGACGGCCCAGTTGGAGGGCGAGATCCCCACCGGCCTGGGCGCCCCGGCCCCGGCGCAACTGCTGGCCCGCGCCGGACTGCAGGGCACGCTGTCGGGCCCCGCCGCCGAAATCGCCCTCGAAGCCGTTCTGGACCCCGATGAGGCCCCCCTGCCCAGCGCAAAGACAGCCCCCGTCGGCAAGGGCCACTCGACACCGCCGGGCCTGATGCAGGCCCAGGTGCAGGCCCGCCTGCGCCCCTGGGCAGAACAGGTGCTGCCCGAGGCGCAGGCCCACCTGCAGGGCATCGACCTCAGCCTGCTGTGGCCCCAGGCCCCGAGCACCGCCCTGTCGGGCACGGTCGACATCCACCCGGGCGACGGCAAGGCCCCGGCCTGGCAGGCCCGGCTGGACCTGAGCAACGCCCAACCCGGCCCCTGGGACCAGCAACGCCTGCCGCTGGAGCAGATCAGCGCCCGCCTGCAGCAGCAAGGCCGCGCCTGGGTGATCGACCCGGTGGAAGCCCGCATGGGAGGCGGCACCCTGCGCCTGAAAGGCCGCTGGGAGGCCGGCAGCGCCACCCCCTGGCTGGCCGAGGCCACGCTGCAAGGCGTCTCGCCCCAACGCCTGCACAGCGCCGCACCGCCCGCCCTGCTCAACGGCCACCTGGCCCTGCGCGCCCTGGGCGGCCAGAACGACGCCCTGGGCTTTGAGGTGGACCTCAGCCCCCAGGCCGGCAGCACGACACCCCGCAGCACCCTACGCTCCAGCCCGCCCCCAGCGACAGCCCTGGCCCAGGCCCAGACCGTGCCCCCCGCCAAGGCCACCAAAACCCGCCCAAGCAACACGCCAGCCCCAGGTGGCGCGGCCGCTGCGGCAAGCCCGCAGGCGCAAGCGCAGGCCCTGTGGAGCGCCCTGCAACTGCGCCTGGCACATGCCCAGGGGCGCTGGCAAGGCGGCGAGCTGCAACTGGAGCAACTGCGGCTTGAACTGGCCGAAGCCCGGCTCGAAGGCTCTTTGCAATGGCACACCGGCCAGAACCAGGGCCGGGCCGACCTGAAGCTGCAGACCCCAGGCCTGAACGCCTCGCTGCAAGGCCACCTGGGCGCCGACCAGGGCCAGGGCCAATTGCAGGCCCAACTGGGCGATGCCGGGGCCCTGGGCCGCTGGCTGGCCCGCCTGCCCGGCCTGGGGGCGCAAGCCGCCCTGCTGCCCCAGCAGGGACAGGGCCAGTTCGACGGCCAATGGCAAGGCGGCTGGGGCGCCATGGTGGCCGCCTGGCAAGGCCAGACCGCCCCCCGCCGCGGCCAGGCCCTGAGCCTGAGCACCCGGCTCGACCTGCCCCGCCTGGACTGGGCCGCCACCGCCCAACGCCCCGCCCTGGCCCTGCGCCAGCTGCAACTGCGCCTGAGCGGCACCCTGCCGGGCGATGGCAGCCCACCTGGTACCGCACCGATCGAACTGAGCTTGAGCGGCGAAGCCCGCCAAGGCGCCCGCCAAGCCCGCCTGCAGGTCAGCGCCCATGCCGGCCCCAGTGCCAGCAAAGCACCGGGCACTTTCAACTGGGCCGCCCGCCTGGACGAACTGAGCCTGAACCTGCAAGACAGCGCCACCGCCGCGCCCTGGGGCCTGCGCCTGAGCGCCCCCGCCACCCTGAACCTGAGCCACCAGGCCAAGGCCGACCTGACCGAACTGATGCTGGCCCCGGGCGAAGCCCGGCTGGCCCATGCCGGCGTGCCCGAACTCAGCCTGCGCTGGCAGAACAGCCGCTGGGCCCAGCAAAAAGGCCAGGCCCGCTGGCAGGCCGGCGGCCAGGTGCAAGACCTGTCGCTGCCCTGGATCGAGCAACTCATGGCCCTGGCCCAAGGCGCCAGCAGCGCCAGCCTGGGCGTCTCGGGCGACCTGCTGCTGAACGCCGACTGGAGCGCCAGCGCCGACCCCGCCCTGAAAGCCCAACTGCGCCTGAGCCGCCAACGCGGCGACCTGCGCCTGCAGGCCGACGACCTGCCCCAGGGCGTGCAGGCCACTGAAGCCCAGCGCAGCGCCGGCGCCCGCGTGGCCGAGGCCACGCTGAGCCTGGACGACGGCGCCCTGAGCGCCGCCGTGCAATGGGACAGCGAACGCGCCGGCCAGTTGCAGGCCCGATTTGGCACCCGCCTCAGCAATGGCCCGCAAGGCCTGAGCTGGCCGCCCGACACCGCCATCACCGGCTCACTGAACGCCCAGTTGCCCAAGCTGGGCCTGTGGTCGGTGCTGGCCCCGCCGGGCTGGCGCATGCGCGGCACACTCGATGCCCAGGCCACCCTCAAGGGCACGCTGCAAAAGCCCGAATGGCAAGGCGAGATCCGCGCCAGCGACCTGGCCCTGCGCTCGGTGGTCGAAGGCGTGGAGCTGCGCGACGGCAAGCTGCGCGCCGTGCTCAGCGGCCACCAGATCGACATCGCTGAATTCACCCTGCGCGGCGCCCCGGGCGCCGGGGGCGACGGCGGCAGCCTGAGCGCCCAGGGCAGCGCCCAATGGAACGGCCAGCAACTGCTGTTGCAGCTGCAGACCCGCGCCAACCGCCTGCGCGTGTCCAGCCGCGCCGACCGCCGCCTGGCCCTGTCGGGCGAGCTGAATACCCGCCTGGAGCAAGGCCAGCTCAAGGTGAGCGGCGACCTCAAGGCCGACCAGGCCCTGTTCATCCTGCCCGACGAAACCGCCCCCAGCCTCGGCGCCGACGTGCTGGTGCAGCCCGGCAGCCACGGTGTCGGCCAGGCCGCCAGCCGGGCCTCGGCGGCAGCCCCCCAGCCCCCCAGCGCCCTGCCCGCCGCCGACGTGCAGGTCAGCCTCGACCTGGGCAACGACTTCCGCGTGCAGGGCCGCGGCCTCAACACCCGGCTGCGCGGCGCCTTGAAACTGCGCCTGGCACCAGGCAGCAGCGAGCCCCAGATCACCGGCGAGCTGCGCACCGACCAGGGCACCTACAAAGCCTACGGCCAGCAACTCAACATCGAAACCGGCGTGATGCGCTTCAGCGGCGCCTACGACAACCCCTCGCTCGACATCCTGGCCATCCGCCCCAACCTCTCCACCCGCGTGGGGGTGCAGATCAGCGGCACCGTGCTGTCACCCCGCGTGCGCCTGTTCTCCGAGCCCGAGATGGCCGACGCCGACAAACTGGCCTGGCTGGTGCTGGGCCGCGCCGCCGCCAACGGCGCCGCCGAATCGGCCCTGCTGCAACAGGCCGCCCTGGCCCTGCTGGGCGGCGGCCGAGGCCTGTCAGAAAACCTGGCCCAATCCCTGGGCCTCGACGAAGTCTCGTTCAGCGGTGTGAAAAACACCGACACCGGCGTCACCAGCGCCGCCCTCACCCTGGGCAAACGCCTGTCCAAAGACTTCTACGTGTCGTACGAACGCAGCCTGGCCGGCACCATGGGCACCTTCTACATCTTCTACGACCTCACCCGCCGCTTCACCCTGCGCGCCCAGACCGGCGAAAAAAGCGCCATCGACCTGATCTTCACGCTGAGCTACGACTGAACCCAAGCCCCCGCTGCCAGAATCCGGCCCCCGCAGGCCCTACAATCCCGGGCGGTCCACTCCTCGTAGTTCAATGG
>Ga0209913_1000551_pt1 | contig 30356 bp, 27 predicted proteins | sample PersoiDNA2013203_FD_185805 | JGI IMG/M metagenome (GOLD analysis project Ga0209913, IMG submission 185805) | Permafrost soil microbial communities from the Arctic, to analyse light accelerated degradation of dissolved organic matter (DOM) -... | ecosystem: Environmental > Terrestrial > Soil >... | reverse complement strand
GAGATCATCCTCGCGCAGGGAAGCCCGCCGTGCCAGCCGCCGCATCGCCCATGCTTGCGCGAGCTGCCACGCGACTGCCTTGCGCCAGGATCACGGAAACCACGCCATGACCTGCCGCCATCGTTCCCCCACCCACACTCTGACACCCTGTGCCATTGCAGCCTTGCTGCTGATGGTCCCAGTGGCCTGGGCACAGGATGCCAGCCTTCAACCCGTTGTCGTGAACGACCGGACATCCGCCCCCGTGGCCGACGTGACCGGCTTCGGTGATGTGCCCGTGCGCGAAGTCCCAGCCTCGGTCACCGTCATCGGCCGGGAGCAGCTGGAGGCCTTGGGCGCGCGCAGATTGGCTGACTTGACCACCCTCGATGCCTCGGTCACCGATGGCTACAACGCACCGGGCTATTGGGATTTTCTGACCATCCGCGGCTACACCCTCAACCAGAACTACAACTACCGGCGCGAAGGCCTGCCGATCAGCGCCGAGACCGTGATACCGCTCGACAATAAAGAGCGCATCGAAATCCTGAAGGGCACCAGCGGCATCCAGGCCGGGACCAGTGCACCTGGTGGCCTGGTCAACTATGTGGTGAAGCGCCCCACCGAAACGCCCTTGCGTGAACTGAGCTTGGGCCTCAGCGAACGAGGCAGCCGTCTGCTGGCCTTGGATCTGGGCGGTAGAACCGACAACAAGGTGATTGGCTATCGGCTCAACATCGCCCACGAAGACATGCGCCCCCTGATCGACGCGACCAATGGGCACCGCGACCTGTTCGCGCTGGCGCTCGACGCACGCGTCAGCCGGGACACCTTGGTGGCGGGCGAGTTCGAATGGAGCAGCCAGACCCAGGCCAGCGTGCCTGGGCAAAGCCTGCTGGGCAGCCAGTTGCCCGCGGTAGGCAACCCCAATGTCAACCTGAACAACCAGCCCTGGTCCAAGCCCAATAATTTTGACAACCTCACCGGCACGCTGCGGGTGGACCAGCAGATCAACCCAGCCTGGAGCTGGCAGGCGCAATACGGCCGCCAGAAGCTCAAGAGCAATGACCGCCTGGCCTACCCTTTCGGCTGCAGCGACCCGGTCAGCGGCGCCTACTATGCGGACCGCTATTGCCCGTCCAGCAGCACCGGCAAGGCCAATGTCGGCCTGGCCGACATCTACCAGTTTGAGAGCAACAACGAACGCCGCACCCAGCAAGCAGCGCAATTCAAGCTGCAGGGCAATGTGCGCTGGGGCAGCGTGCAACATCAGGTCAGCACCGGCCTGCTGCGCAGTGTGCTGAACAACCGCTTCGGCTTTCAGGCCGATGCATCTGCCCCCGTGGGCCAAGCCACCACGGATGGTCAGACCACCATCGCCAGCCCCAACCCACCGCTGGCCTTCATCACGCCCAACACCAACCGGGATGAATATTCGACAGAGTTGTTCGTGCAGGACATGGCACGCTGGACACCACGCTTCGTGACCTGGGCCGGCCTGCGCCACACCGAACTGGATCGCCACAGCATCCAGACCGATGGTGGGCAGGAAACCCGCTATCGGCAAAGCTTCAACAGCCCCTGGCTGGGCGCCAGCTACGACCTGGGATCCGGGCTGTCTCTCTACGGCAGTTGGGGACGCGGCACGGAATCTGCCGTGGCACCCAATCGCCCCTACTACGCCAACGCGGGCTCAGCCATCCCGGTGGCGGTCAGCACCCAGAAGGAAGTCGGCTTCAAGCAGGCACTGGCCCAAGGAGCTTGGCAGGTGAACTACTTCGACATCCGCCGCCCGGCCCTGTATGAGACCCAGTTGGCCGGCAGCAGCACCGCAGCCCAGCTTTGCCCCAGCAGCCCCACCGATTGCCGCCTCCAGAGTTTCGACGGTGATGCCCACCACCAAGGGCTGGAACTGTCAGGCGACCTGCGCCTCGGCGCCTGGCGTCTGGGCGGCAGCGGCATGTGGCTGCGTGCGGTGCGCGACAGTGCGGATGCCAGCATCAATGGCCACACCCCCAGCAACGTGCCTTCACGTGTGTTGCGACTGCGGGCCGACTACGCAGTGGCCCAGATCCCAGGCCTGAGCGTTGGGGGGGGCATCAGTCACGAAGGGCCTCGCAAGGTGATCGACAACAGCGCAGAACAAGTTTCGCTGCCATCCTGGAGCCGCGTCGACGCCTTGTTGAGTTTTCAGCAGAAGCTGTCGGCTGACACCCGCACACTCTGGACCTTGGGCGTCACCAACCTGTTTGACCGCCGCTACTGGCGTGAGTCGCCAACCAGCTATGGGCACCTCTATCTGTACCCTGGCGCGGCAAGAACTTTGCGCCTGACGATGAAAACCAGCTTCTGAGTTCTCAAGCCCCAATTTTTGTGTATATAATCTAAGTCTTGTTCCTCGATAGCTCAGTCGGTAGAGCGCCGGACTGTTAATCCGTAGGTCCCTGGTTCGAGCCCAGGTCGAGGAGCCAAGATTCATTGCTAGTTTTCTGTTGATCCAGGCGCTGCCCATGCAGCCTTGTTGAGACAGTATCCGACATTCCTCGATAGCTCAGTCGGTAGAGCGCCGGACTGTTAATCCGTAGGTCCCTGGTTCGAGCCCAGGTCGAGGAGCCACTTGAAGGTCTTGCAGGCAAATGCCCGCAAGACCTTTTTCTTTTTCTGTCGCGACAATCCGCTTGATGCGCAGCGACTGAGCAGCGCCCTTTTCAGTTCAATGGCATGGGCTGGCTTTCAGTGCCGCCTGCCCGGGCAGGAAAATAAATGTGAAACTCTGCGCCGCCGTCGGTCACATTGCAAGCACATATACGCCCACCATGCCCTTCCACAATCTTGCGGCAGATGGCAAGACCGAGCCCCGTTCCGCCTGAACCGTTCTTGGTCTTGCTCGATTGAACGAAGGCTTCAAAGATTTTCTCCAACTCAGCCTCCGGGATGCCCGGGCCATGATCGCGCACGACGATGTGGATCTCCCCGGCGTCTCCCATCTGAGCAGCAAGCGAGACGGTCTGATCATTGGGTGAGAACTTGACCGCATTGGCCAACACATTGCGTATGACCTGCTGAAAACGCAAAGGATCAGCACGCGCCACCAAAGGCAGGTCTGACAAGTCCATGTCGAGAGAGAGGTTCTTACGTGCCAGCAATGGCCCCATTTCACGCGCCACAGGCCTGATCAAGGAACGCAGGTCCACGCTTTCCAGGTGAAAGGTACCCACCGTGCTTTCGATCTTGGAGACGTCCAACAGGTCATTGACCAGTGCCAGCATCCGCTGACCCGAGGCATTGATGTCATGGAACATGGCCACGATGCGATCGCTGCCCTTGCCACGCATCACCCCCAACTCCGAGAAGCCGATGATCGATTGCAGCGGAGTGCGCAATTCATGGCTGATGTTGGCCACAAACTCCGATTTGGAGCGCGACGCCTCCTCTGCCACATCCCGTGCTTCACGGATGGCGCGCTCCGCCTCACGAAACTCGGTCACATCGGTGAGCACCGTCAGCACGCCGATCAAGGCCCCCGACTCACCCGGCACCATCACCTTGCTGATCAAGACATCCCGCATGCCCATGTCGTAGCGCGAGATGCGCGACTCGAACCGAATCTCACCCCCCTGCCGAACCAGCTGCGCTTCAGAGTGTTCATGCAGCTGGGCTTCACTGGAGGGTAGAAAATCGGCGAAGCGCTTGCCGATCACCTGGCCGCGATCCAGGCCCTTGAACTGTTCCCAGGCCTTGTTCACCATCACCAGACGCCCCAATTCATCCGCCATGGACGTGGGCTCAGGGCTGATTTCAAGCATCAAGCCAATCAAGGACAGCTGCATCTGCAACTGGCGCTGCGTCTCCAGCAACTCAGTGATGTCGACTGCACTGCCGGCAAACGCCGTGATGCGCCCATCCACCAACAAAGGAACCACGGCCAACTCGAAGTGACGGGTGCGGCCGTCTGCACCCACCGTCGAGGCTCGGCAATGGCGCACACCATCCAGATGGTCCAGCGCGAACAAGGTGGTGCGATCAGTGGGGCGCTCAGGCACCAACACATCGAGCACACTGCGACCCAATGCCTGATGCGCCTGCGCCCCCAGCAAAGCAGCCCACCTGGCATTCACATAAGTCACGACGCCGGAGGCGTCGGTGCGGAAAATCAACTCCTGCAGGCTCCGCAGCAGAACGCTCAGCTCACGTTCGCTGCGCACCACCTGGTCCCGTGCCCGGTCGAACAAGACCCTGGAACGTTCGCGAGCCCGCAAACTGCGATACAGGACGACTGCCATGCCCAACAGCATGAACACCACCACCAAGCCCGCCACCAACACGGGACGGGCCCGCGCCAACCAACGCTGGGTGGATGCACCTTGCGCCTGCTCCACCAGAACCACCAAGGGCCAAGCCCTCGATGCGCGAAAGGCGACCAACGTATCCTCACCAGCGGCCGAATGTTCCCGATAACTGCCGTGCTCACGCGCCACCTGACGCTCGCTGAATAGGCTGTGGTGAGCCAAACTGAGCCCAGGTGCATCGACCATGTCCACCGTGCTGGTCAACAACAGTCCGGTGTAACTTGCGACGAGAACCGACAGCGGATTGTCGCCAATCACCTGGCGCTGAAAATTCACCAGTGCATCGGGATTGATCAGGGCCACCACCAACATGGGCTGCCCTCCTGCCAAGGCAAAGCCATACATCATGGGCAGGCTGTTGATACCCGAACGCAATTCAGCACGGGACGCCCCCACCTCAAAATCAGCCAGACTGCGTCCGCGGATCAGAGGGCCCAGCAAAGTCTGTCCACGCGCGGGCCGAGGCCCCAACAAGGAGAGGTTCACCTGTCGCCGCACCTCACTGGCGGATGAACTGACCAAGACACGGCCTTGCCCATCCAGGACAGCAATCGAACGAACAAATGGCACACCACTGAGGACCTGCGTCAGCTGGTGGCTCAAATGGGGCAAATCGGCCAACGAGTCCTGAAGCAAGACAGTCTCGGCCAAAGAGTTCTGCACCACCGCTACGGCATCAAACGATCGGCTGGCATGATCCTCGATCACCCGCGCATACAGTTCCTGCTGCCGCAAGTCTTGCTCCACCACCTGCTGGTGGCCACGCCAAGACATCCAGACGATGGCCATCAGCAAAAGCAATGCAAACAGCACCCCCGTGAACAGGGCCAACTGGCTCGACAACCACTGGGCTGACGAAGGTTTCAAAGAGGAATCTTGGCGCATTTAAAAAGAGCCCACCCGCTCGTCAAGGCTGAACCACCATGGACGCCAAACCATGCCGTTTGGCAAGCGCCTCAAGGCGACCGTCTTTTTGGACACGGGCCACAAATTCGTCCACCACAGAATACCAACTGTCATCCCCGGGCTTGACCGCATAGCCGTAGGGCATGACATGGAACGGTTTGGGAGGGGAAATCAAGGTGGCCCAATCAGCGTTATCCAGCAATCGACGACTGTAAGGATAGTCCGTCATGAACACATCGATACGCCCCGCCTCCAACTCCCGTTCGCGGGTCTGCGGCGGCTTGATGCTGACCAGCCTGGCCTGCTTGAGTGTGGCCGCCATCACAGGCTCCATGAAAGTGCCGGTCTGGGTCCCAACCAGGATCCCTGGACGATCTATATCGGACCATTGCTTGATGGCAGAACTGGCCCGTGTCGTGATGGCGTATATGTCGCTGCGCAAATAGGGCCTGGTGAATCTCAGATGCTGCATGCGTTGCGCAAGCATGGCCACGGCAAACATGGCAATATCGCAGCGTTCGCCCAAGACATCGGACACCAGGGAGGCAAAGCTTGAATCAACAAACTCGACTTTCAGCGACAGATCAGCCGCCAGCTCCTGGGCCAAATCAATATCGATCCCCACCAACTGCTGAGTGCGAGGGTTGCGGTAGGTGATGCCGTAATAGTCGGGCCAGATGCACACACGAACAGACTTGCTCGACTGCACGCGGTCATGGGTGCCACCCGCCATTGCGGCAGCCCCGGCCATCGAAAGGCCCACCGTCAAGACCCCAGCCGCCAGAAACCGATGCAACATGATCTCCTCCTGGTATCGACCACCACCTCACTCACCAAGCGCCGGATTCGCGCCGTGCATCACAAGCACCAGCTCCGATCTCACTCCTTGCCGGCGCCGAGTGCTGTCGCCAGGCGACCTCGGCGTTACCTCCCAACGGACATCACGACGATGCTTCCTCAAGCTTGTTGATGGTTTCGATCAACTGCAACAAGCTGAACGGCTTGACCAGATACTCGTCGGCACCCGCTTCAAAACCAGCCGCACGGTCTTCACTTTGCCCCCGAGCGGTCAGCAAAATGACCTTGGAGCCGACCAATTGGGCATTTCCCTTGATGCGCCGGCACACCTCCAGTCCATCAATGCCCCCCGGCATCATCACATCAAGAAGCACCAGATCAGGGCGCAACTCCTCGGCCATACTGAGGCCTGCCTGCCCATCCGCCGCTTCAAATATTTCGTACGCCACAAACTCCATGGTCATTCGCAAAAGCTTGCGAATATCCGCATGGTCGTCGACGATCAGTATTTTTTTCATGCAGTACCTCGCGATAATTCAAAAATCGCCTGACAAGCTGATTTTTGACAAGATAACCATATCATATAAATTATTTTTATCATTTGTCAAGTCTTTTTTTACAGCAGTCGTGCCAAAATACAGCGCATCATGACCCAAGAAGAAAATTCCACACGCGATCACTACACAACCCTCGAGGTAGCCGGCCTGTTGGGCATGGCCGTTCGATCGGTTCAACTGATGGTCGACAGGGAGGAACTCGAGGCCTGGAAAACGCCAGGCGGACATCGACGGATATCTCGTACCTCCGTCGAACGCTGGATTGCATCACGCAAGCCCGCGGGTAGCCAGGCAGATCGCTTCGTGACCGACCCCACGACGGGCCGCACAGCGCCAAGCCCGAGCGGCTGTCGAGTCCTGCTGATAGAAGACAGCACCCATTTCCAAAACCTGGTGAGCATGCTCATCCGTCAGCACTTCCCCAACGTGGACCTGCGCGTGGCCGACGATGGAATTGCCGGTCTGGCGATCTACGGGCAGTTTCAACCCGATATCCTGATTGTTGACATCCTGCTTCCAGGCATCGATGGCCCCACCCTGATCACCAGCCTGAGATCACACCCTCAGTTTGCCCGCAGCCAGTTGATCGTGATCACCTCGCTCGATGAAACCCAGCGAGCACCCTATGCCTTTGCGCTGAAGGGCGTGCGCGTCATCCACAAGCCCAGGCTGGTGGCTGAACTGCCCGGCTTGTTGGCGCAGGTGTTGCCTGCGGGCGCTGGTCAAGTCAAGTCCATTGCCTGAAAGCGCTGCATGCCTCGCATCCTGTTGATTGAAGACGATGCCTCAATCCAGCGCTTCGTCGAGTTTGCCTTGGAGGACATCGGGGCCGAATTGGTGATCACGGACACAGTCAAGCAAGGTCTCAGCTACCTGGAGCAGTCGCCCTTCGATCTGATTCTGACCGACCTGATGCTGCCTGGAGAGTCGGGCATCACCTTGCTCGAAAAACTGCGCGAAGATCCTGATGTTGCGCCACAGACCAAAGTCGTGGTGTTCAGTGCAGGCCTCACGGCCAGCGTGAAGACCCAGCTGGACGCCTTGGGGACCTGGCGCATGTTGTCCAAGCCCATCTCGGTCATGGACCTGCTGACTTGCGTCGAGGAAGGACTCTCCAGCCAGCCGTCCGCGGGGACGCGCATTCCCAGTGCAGCAGCGCCTGTCAGTGCCCCAAGCTCACAAGAGGATCGAGAGCACCACGCCATTGAGACCCATTTCAATGGTGACACCCAGTTGTTCCTGATGTATCGACAGGCCTGCCTGACGCAGTTCAGCGTTGACATTGCAACCGGTGACTTGGCCAGCCAGAACCACGATCTGCCGGCCTTGCGCCGAATGGGCCACAGCCTGAAAACCGTGCTGCTCACACTTGCAGAGGACCATGGCGCCCTGCTCGCCAAGGACCTTGAGCAGCTTGCAGAACAAGAAGCGCTCGAATCCTCCCTGCATCAATGGACCCAGCTGCGCAGCGCGCTGCAGGACGCCCAGCGGCGACATCAGACAGCGCCACAGTGAGCGCTTCTGGCAGGCCTCCTTCGATTTCTTCCTTCGCTCAGTCGGGCGGTCGCCCCTCCGATCAAGGACCGGAAACTCAGTGAAAATGCCCCGCACACCACCGCAATTGCCCTTTCTCACACCGGGTGAGGTCTTCCCACCGGTGGAGCAAAGCTGGGGCCCGCTCGACCCCCTGCCGGGTCTGCTGGCTGCAGGTGCCGACCTCCGTCCAACAACCCTGATTCGAGCCTACCGGCACGGCATATTTCCGTGGTTCAGCGACGGCCAGCCCGTTCTGTGGTGGAGTCCCGATCCCCGCATGGTGCTCCCTCCGACAGGCTTTCGGATGCGGCGCAGCCTGCGGCAGACCCTCGCTCGGTTGCGTGCACAAGGCAACTTCGAGATCCGGTTCGACACCCAATTTGAAGCGGTCATGCGGGCCTGCGCCCAAAGCCCGCGACCCCAGCAGCAAGGCACCTGGATTTCCGAAGACATGATCCAAGCGTATGTCCAGCTGCACCGGATGGGCATCGCTCACAGCGTCGAGACCTGGGTCGATGGGCAGCTGCAAGCGGGTCTATACGGCCTCAACCTTGGGCGCGCCATGTTTGGCGAATCCATGTTCACCCGCATACCGGATGGCTCCAAGCTGGCGCTGGCCGCCTTGGTCGGGTTTTGTCTGGAGCATGACATCGAGTGGATCGACTGCCAGCAAAACACCAGGCATCTCGCCTCCATGGGTGCCCATGAAATCGAACGCAAGGTCTTCACCACATGGCTTGCCGGGGTCACGGAGCAGGCCACGCCAAGCTGGCAATTTAATTCCGTATACTGGGATCGTGTCAGTCGCCTCAGGTGAAGACCCGTGACCCAGCTCAATGACCTGCCCCTGCAAACCCTGCAGTTCTATGCAACAGCGCCCTACCCGTGCAGCTACCTGCCTGAAAGGCAGGCCCGCTCACAGGTCGCGACCCCGGGCCATTTGATCCAAACCAGCCTGTATTCGGATTTGGTGTCCGCGGGCTTCCGACGCAGTGGCATGTTCACCTACCGCCCCTACTGCGATGGATGCCGAGAATGCCAACCACTGAGGATTCTGGTGCAGGAGTTCACCCCCAGTCGCAGCCAGCGTCGGGCCGTCAAGCTTCACGGGCACCTGGACGTCCGCGTGATGAAGCTGCATTTTTCTGCAGAGCACTATCAACTGTATCTGCGCTACCAAGCCGGCCGACACGCTGGTGGCGGCATGGACCACGACAGTGTGGACCAATACACCCAGTTCCTGCTGCAAAGCCGGGTGAACTCTCGTCTGGTTGAGTTTCGGGAGCCTGGCCCGGATGCCTACACACCCGGCCCACTTCGCATGCTCAGCATTCTGGATGTGCTCGACGATGGTCTGTCAGCGGTCTACACCTTTTACGACCCCGACATCGGTGGCAGCTACGGTACCTACAACGTGATGTGGCAGATCGAGCAGGCCAAAACGCTGGCCTTGCCTCATGTCTATCTGGGCTACTGGATCAAGTCCAGCCCGAAAATGAACTACAAGGCTCAATACCAGCCTCATGAAGTCTTGGTGGAGCAGACCTGGATTCGAAGCACTGCGCGCTGAACGGACATCCATTTCACCAAGTAAAATAAGAACAACTACAAACATGGTTAGCAATGCGAAAACGAGATACCACCCAGCCGACCAGCCCAAGCATTCAGGTCATTGAGCGCATGTTTGCCCTCATTGATGTACTCGCTTCTCGCGAGGAGGCCATTTCGCTCAAGGAAATCAGCGAAAGAACCGGCCTGCACCCCTCCACCACCCACCGGATTCTCAATGACCTGGCAACCGGTCGATTCGTCGATCGACCGGAGGCTGGCAACTACCGACTGGGCATGCGGTTGCTGGAGCTGGGTAACCTGGTCAAAGCCCGTCTCAGCGTGCGAGATGCCGCACTTGCGCCGATGCGTGAACTGCACAAGCTGATTCAACAGCCCGTCAACCTCAGCGTGCGTCAAGGCGACGAGATCGTCTATGTTGAACGTGCCTACAGTGAAAGATCAGGCATGCAGGTGGTCAGAGCCATCGGCGGGCGGGCCCCACTGCACCTGACCTCGGTGGGCAAGCTGTTTCTGGCCGTGGACGAACCGCAGAAGGTCAGAGCCTATGCCACGCGCACCGGACTGGCGGGCCATACCCGCAACAGCATCACGCAACTCCCCATCCTGGAGCGCGAGCTGTCCAAGGCACGCCAATACGGTATCGCCCGTGACAATGAAGAGCTTGAATTGGGTGTTCGCTGCATGGCCGTTGGCATCCATGACGACCAGGGCCGCCTGGTCGCCGGTCTCTCCATCTCGGCGCCAGCAGATCGCCTGGACGAGGGCTGGTTGCCAAAGCTTGAGGCAACAGCGGGGGAGATCTCGCAAGCCCTGGGCTACAAACCCAGCAGCCCCAACGCAGGCTGAGCCTCGGCCCGGACCCTGTTTGGGATGCAGAACCCAAAAAGCCCGGATGGTTGACAGGCCATCCGGGCTTTCTTGATTTGCGTAGTTCGCCCTGCACAGGACGAACCGCTGTTCCTATCAACCGTTGCGCGCAGCAATCAGGGGATGGTTGCTTTCCACCCAACGCTTGACACGCTCGGCGTCGGCAATTCGACTGAGTTTGCCAGCGGAGTCCAGGAACACCATGATCAATTTACGCCCTGCCACCTTGGCCTGCATCACCAGGCACTGCCCGGCCTCGGAGATGTAGCCCGTCTTTTGCAGGCCAATGTCCCAGGCCGGGTTTTTCACCAATCGGTTGGTGTTGTTGTATTGCAGCGTGCGACGACCCACTTCAACTTGGTAGCCAGGCGAGGTTGTCAGCTCGCGAAGCACGGGATCGGTATGGGCGGCATTCACCAGGACGGCCAAATCACGTGCGCTGGATTGGTTCTTGCTGGACAGGCCTGTGGGCTCCACATAGCTGGTGTCCACCATCCCCAAAGACTTGGCCTTGGCATTCATCAACGCCACGAAAGCAGACAAACCCCCAGGGAAGGTGCGTCCAAGCGCATGGGCGGCACGGTTTTCGCTAGACATCAAGGCCAGGTGCAGCATCTCACCCCGGCTCAAGGTAGAGCCCACGGCAAGGCGGGAACTGCTGCCCTTTTCCGTGTCCACGTCATCCTGCGTGATCGTGATGTTCTCATCCATCGACAAATGGGCTTCGCTCACGATCACGCCGGTCATGAGCTTGGTCAGCGAGGCAATGGGCAACACCGCCTGATCGTTCTTGCTCAAGAGCACCTCATGGGTGTCCTGATCCACCACCAAGGCCACACTGGAGCGCAGAGCCAAAGGGTCTGCCGAGCCGTGCAAACCGGCCATCTGTCCAAAAGAAGCCTTGGCCGGCACCACAACAGCCGACCGCGCGGCGACTTTGTGCAAGCGCGGTGCATGGGCCACCTTTTGAATGGCATGGGCCCGGGTCGCAGGCGCTTTCTTGCGCTCCGCAGCGTGCACGCCCCCCACCGAAACAGCCAGCATCAAAGCCGAAAAAGTCATCAAACGGTTGAAACGGTTCATGGGAGCGATCAAAGAAGAAATCATGCAGGCTCTCCGTGCTAGATACGAATCTTACACACGGCTACGATAAAGAAAAACCCGCGCAAGATCAACCACTTGCGCGAAGTTTTTCAGGCTTTCCAGTAATTATAAAGAGCCCGCTCAGCCCTGTGCCGCAACCCGATCAGCTTTACTGTGCAATTTGTTCAGCGCGCTCAAGTAGGCCTTGGCCGATGCGACGACGATGTCAGGATCAGACCCCACACCGTTGACCACGCGGCCGCTGTTTTGCAAACGGACCGTGACTTCGCCTTGACTCTCAGTCGAGCCACTGATGGCATTGACCGAGTAGAGCACCATTTCAGCACCGCTTTTCACATGGGATTCAATGGCCTTGAGCGAGGCGTCCACCGGCCCGTTGCCATCCGACTCGCCCCGCACTTCCTTGCCTTCCACCGTGAAGACAATGCTGGCACGGGGACGCTCACCGGTTTCGCTGTGCTGCGAAAGGGACACCAGGCTGTACTGCTCCTTCTCGGTCGCAACACTCTCGTCACTGACCAGGGCCAGGATATCTTCGTCAAAGATCTCGCTCTTGCGGTCTGCCAACTCCTTGAAACGGCTGAAGGCTGCATTGACCTCTTGCTCGCTTTCCAGGCTGACACCCAACTCCTGCAGGCGCTGCTTGAAGGCATTGCGCCCACTGAGTTTGCCCAGAACGATCTTGTTGGCGGACCAGCCCACATCTTCGGCCCGCATGATCTCGTAGGTATCGCGCGCCTTGAGCACGCCGTCCTGGTGAATGCCGGAAGCATGCGCAAAAGCGTTGGCACCGACCACCGCCTTGTTCGGTTGGACCACGAAACCTGTGGTCTGGCTCACCATGCGGCTGGCGGCGACGATGTGCTGGGTATCGATGCCCAGATCGAGGTTGAAATAGTCGCGACGGGTCTTCACCGCCATGACCACCTCTTCGAGCGAACAGTTGCCAGCGCGCTCGCCAAGGCCGTTGATCGTGCATTCGATCTGACGGGCCCCGCCGATCTTGACGCCGGCCAAAGAGTTGGCCACCGCCATGCCCAGATCGTTGTGGCAATGAACCGACCAGATGGCCTTGTCGGAGTTGGGCACCCGCTCGCGCAGGGTCTTGATGAAGTTTCCGTACAGCTCGGGAACGGCGTAGCCCACGGTATCGGGAATATTGAGGGTGGTAGCCCCTTCATTGATCACGGTCTCGAGCACACGGCAGAGAAAATCCATGTCGCTGCGATAGCCGTCTTCAGGACTGAACTCAACATCGGCCACCAGGTTGCGGGCAAAACGCACCGCCTGCTTCGCCTGTTCGAGGACCTGATCCGGCGTCATGCGCAGCTTCTTCTCCATGTGCAACGGAGAGGTTGCGATGAAGGTGTGGATGCGCGAGCTGTTGGCACCGCGCAGCGCCTCGGCAGCACGGGAAATATCCCGATCGTTGGCGCGGGACAGAGAGCAGACCGTCGAATCCTTGATCGCATTGGCAATGGTCTGGACGGCCTCGAAGTCCCCATTGGAACTGGCCGCAAAGCCGGCCTCGATCACGTCCACTCGAAGGCGCTCCAACTGACGTGCGATGCGCAGCTTCTCGTCCTTGGTCATGGAGGCGCCAGGGGATTGCTCGCCATCACGCAAAGTGGTGTCGAAAATGATCAGCTTGTCAGTCATGAAGGTCTCCGGAAAGGTTGAATCTTGAGCCCAAAAAAGAAAAGGCCCGCAGCAGATGAAACTGGCGGGCCGCTCGGGGTAATCCTGGTGTCAGATGTACGCGCTCAGCCCGCCCTGCTTAGCAGAAGGGCCACTAGCGACAAGCCGATGTAGGCAAGCAACTCAAGCTTGAGAGCCGCACCAACACCGACACGCAAAAAGTGGGAAACACGCATGCGGGCAAATGTAGCACAGGCCCCACTCACTTGTGCAAGCCGCGTTCATCCGGCTCGTCGGTGCTTGTACTGATCACACTGGTCTGCATGCCTTTGGTTCGGCGCCAGATGTACACGCCATAGCCACTGAACCCATAGATGATGAACAAGCCAAACAATACGATGGGCGGGTGGATGTTGATGACGGCAATCCCCAGCGCGATCAACACAATCACAGCAAACGGAACGCTGCGCTTGAAATGCACGTCCTTGAAGCTGTAGAAGGGAACGTTGGTGACCATGGTCAGGCCGGCGTACAGGGTCAGTGCGAAGGTGATCCAGGTCACCTGGGTCCAGGTCAGCCAGCTTGACTCGCCGGCCCGGATACCCGCTTCAGTCACCAACCAGATCAACCCGGCCACCAGGGCAGCAGCAGCAGGCGACGGCAGCCCCTGGAAGTAACGCTTGTCGACCACACCGGTATTGACATTGAAACGGGCCAGTCGAAGCGCTGCACATGCACAGTAGACGAAGGCCGCGATCCAGCCCCAGCGCCCCAAGCCCTTGAGCGCCCACTCATAGGCAATCAAGGCAGGTGCCGCGCCGAAAGAGACCATGTCGGCCAGCGAATCCATCTGCTCACCAAAGGCACTTTGGGTGTTGGTCATGCGCGCCACACGACCGTCCAGGCTGTCCAATACCATGGCGCAAAATACACCGACCGCCGCCTGATCGAAACGGCCATTCATGGCCATCACGATCGAATAAAAGCCACCAAACAAGGCTGCCAACGTGAACAGGTTGGGCAACACATAGATGCCTTTTCTGCGCTTTGGCAGCACCACCTCATCCAGGCTGTCAGGTGATGACGCATTGCCATCGTGCATGAATCGTTCTCCATTCAATAAAGCCGCAACCCGCTCGGGGCTGCCTGCAGGGCCGGGCGAAGCGCCCAGCCGAGTCAGCCAAGTTTAAGCCACAGGGCTCCTGTCAAACCAAAAAACAAGGGCCACCCGAGGGTGGCCCTTGTCTGCAACAGGCTAGGGGCTCGCGGCCAAGCCAGGTTTCATCAGTTGCGGGTCTGGTCAACCAGCTTGTTCTTGGCGATCCAAGGCATCATGGCACGCAATTGACCGCCCACCTTTTCGATGGAATGGTCAGCCGTGTTGCGACGACGAGCGGTCATGCTCGGGTAGTTCAGACGGCCTTCCTGGATGAACATCTTGGCGTAGTCACCGTTTTGGATGCGCTTCAGGGCATTGCGCATGGCGGCGCGCGATTGCTCGTTGATCACTTCGGGGCCGGTCACGTACTCACCGAACTCAGCGTTGTTCGAGATCGAGTAGTTCATGTTGGCGATGCCGCCTTCATAGATCAGGTCAACGATCAGCTTGAGTTCGTGCAGGCATTCGAAGTAGGCCATTTCAGGCGCGTAGCCGGCTTCAACCAGGGTTTCGTAACCCATCTTGATCAGTTCGACCGCACCACCGCACAGAACGGCTTGCTCGCCGAACAGGTCGGTCTCGGTCTCTTCCTTGAAGTTGGTTTCGATGATGCCGGCCTTGCCGCCACCGTTGGCCATGGCATAGGACAGGGCCAGATCACGGGCCTTGCCGCTCTTGTCCTGGTGCACCGCCACGAGGTGGGGCACGCCGCCGCCTTGGGCGTAGGTCGAGCGAACGGTGTGACCAGGGGCCTTCGGAGCCACCATCCACACGTCCAGGTCGGCGCGGGGCACCACCTGGTTGTAATGCACGTTGAAACCGTGGGCGAAGGCCAACGAAGCGCCTTGCTTGATGTTGGGGGCCACGTTGTTGGTGTAGACCTCGGCGATCTGCTCGTCGGGCAGCAAGATCATGACCACATCAGCGGACTTGACTGCATCGTTGACTTCGAGAACAGTCAGGCCGGCCTTGCCAACCTTGTCCCACGAAGCGCCACCCTTGCGCAGACCGACCACAACCTTCACGCCACTGTCGTTCAGGTTTTGAGCGTGTGCGTGACCTTGCGAGCCGTAGCCGATGATGGCAACAGTCTTGCCCTTGATCAGGCTCAGGTCACAGTCCTTGTCGTAAAAAACTTTCATGATGTTCTCCAATGAATGAGGTTTGGCGATAACGCCCAGTGACAGGCTCGGGGCGAACGCTCGGGAACAATCGCCATATAAAGATCGGTGCGTGTTGAGCCTGTCGAAACACGACCGAACAGAAAATCAGACGCGCAGTATTCTCTCACCGCGACCGATGCCGCTGGCACCCGTGCGGACGGTCTCCAGAATGGCACTGCGGTCGATGGCGTCCAGGAACGCATCGTTCTTGGACAGATCACCCGTCAGTTCGATGGTGTAGCTCTTTTCGGTCACGTCGATGATGCGGCCTCGGAAGATGTCAGCCATGCGCTTCATTTCCTCGCGCTCCTTGCCCACGGCACGGACCTTCACCATCATGAGTTCGCGCTCTGTGTAGGCGCCCTCGGTCAGATCAACCACCTTCACCACTTCGATCAGGCGATTCAAGTGTTTGGTGATCTGCTCGATGACGTCATCAGAACCCGTGGTCTGGATCGTCATGCGCGACAGACTGGGATCCTCGGTCGGAGCCACCGTGAGCGACTCGATGTTGTAGCCGCGGGCCGAAAAAAGACCCACCACGCGGGACAGGGCACCTGCCTCGTTTTCGAGCAGGACAGCAATGATGTGCTTCATGAAAAGGATTCCTCTTTTCGCCGCCCTCCCCGCACCACGGTAATGGTGCAGCTCGGCGGTCAATAGATTCGTCGAAAGATAGAGCTTGGTGCCAGGCTGGCACCAAGACCCGCATGTCAGAGGTCTTCAGACCCCAGCAGCATCTCGGTGATGCCCTTGCCGGCCTGCACCATCGGGAACACGTTCTCGGTGGGGTCGGTGCGGAAGTCCATGAAAACGGTGCGATCTTTCAGCTTGCGAGCCTCACGCAGGGCAGGCTCGACATCCTGAGGGCGCTCGATCAGCATGCCCACATGACCATAGGCCTCTGCCAGCTTCACGAAGTTCGGCAGCGCATCCATGTAGCTGTGGCTGTAGCGTCCGGAGTACTCGATCTCCTGCCACTGACGCACCATGCCGAGATAGCGGTTGTTCAGAGAACAGATCTTGATCGGCGTGTTGTACTGCAAGCAGGTGGACAGCTCCTGGATGTTCATCTGCACAGAACCTTCGCCCGTGATGCAGAACACCTCGCTGTCAGGCTTGGCCAGTTTGATGCCCATGGCGTAAGGAATGCCCACGCCCATGGTCCCCAGGCCGCCCGAGTTGATCCAACGGCGCGGCTCATCAAAGCGGTAGTACTGGGCGGCCCACATCTGATGCTGGCCCACATCGGAGGTGATGTAGGTGTCAGCGTCGCGGGTCATGTTCCAGAGTGTCTCAACCACAAACTGCGGCTTGATGACCTCGCCATTGCCGTGGTCGTATTTCAGGCAGTCGCGCTTGCGCCAGCCTTCGATCGTGTCCCACCAAGCCCCCAGTGCAGAAGCATCAGGGCGCTGACTGCCTTCACGGATCATGCTGATCAACTCGCCCAGCACATCCTTCACATCACCCACGATGGGGATGTCCACCTTCACCCGTTTGGAGATGCTCGAGGGGTCGATGTCAATGTGAATGATCTTGCGCTCGTTCTGCGCGAAATGCTTGGGGTTGCCGATCACGCGGTCATCGAACCGGGCCCCCACCGCCAGCAGGACATCGCAGTTCTGCATGGCATTGTTGGCTTCGATGGTGCCGTGCATGCCCAGCATGCCCAGGAACTTGCGGTCGGACGCAGGGAAAGCGCCCAAGCCCATCAAGGTATGGGTCACCGGGTAGCCCAGCAGCTCGACCAAGGTGCGCAGTTCCTGCGTCGCATTGCCCAGCAACACACCACCACCGGTGTAGATGTAGGGACGCTTGGCCGTCAACAACAGTTGCAGGGCCTTGCGGATCTGCCCGCCGTGGCCTTTGCGCACCGGGTTGTACGAGCGCATTTCGACGGTCTCGGGGTAGCCAGCGTAGGCCACCTTTTTGAAGGACACGTCCTTGGGGATGTCCACCACCACGGGGCCGGGCCGGCCGCTGCGTGCGATGTGGAAAGCCTTCTTCAGGGTGAGCGCCAGATCGCGGGGATCTTTCACCAGGAAGTTGTGCTTGACGATGGGGCGCGTGATGCCCACGGTATCGCATTCCTGGAAGGCATCCAGGCCGATTGCCGGCGTGGGCACCTGACCACTGATGATCACCATCGGGATGCTGTCCATGTAGGCCGTGGCAATGCCGGTGACCGCGTTGGTCAAGCCTGGCCCAGACGTGACCAAGGCAACGCCCACGTCACCCGTGGCACGAGCGTACCCGTCTGCGGCGTGAACAGCAGCCTGTTCATGTCGCACCAGCACGTGCTGGATCGTGTCTTGCTTGTACAGTGCGTCGTAGATGTAGAGAACGGCACCGCCGGGGTAACCCCAGATGTACTTGACGCCTTCAGCCTGAAGACCTTTGATGAGAATTTCCGAGCCCATCAGCTCTTGCGAGGGCACTGCAGCAGCAGCGGAGGCCAGTTCAGCCTTTGAGATTTCCATGATCAACCTTTGTGAATTTCTCTGACGAAAAACCTTGGGTGCCCCTTCCCGAGCTCTTGTGGAGCCGCGTCAGGACTTAGGACCACAGCCATGGGCACACTGATTCTTGTGCCGGACGGTGACCCGTTTGCCGTTAATTTGCTCGCGCATTATCGCATCCAGGCCCTTGAATTCGCGCGTATCGCCAAAAATTTCGACCTGTCAATGCCATAATTCGCGCCTGCCTTGGCGATGATCCTGCCGCCAATGCATATCAACCCCGCAAAGCTGCACACGTCAGAGCCCACTTGGCCACCGAACAAGAACTGTCGGATTTCCTCAGGGATGTCGAGAAGCGCGCCTTCAAGCGCTCCCTGTACCACGTCCGCAACGAAGAAGCGGCGCTGGACATCGTTCAGGATGCCATGCTCAAACTGGCAGAGCATTACGGGGACAAGCCTCCGAATGAGCTTCCCATGCTCTTCCAGCGCATTCTCTCGAACTGCACGCTGGACTGGTTCCGCCGCCAAAAGACTCGCAATGCCCTTTTCTCGAGCCTGAGCGACTTCGAAGGCGCAGGCGACGACGGCGATTTTGACCTGCTGGAAACTTTTCGCGGCAGCGACCCCTCAGAGCAGACTGAAAGCGCTGAAGACACGACCCGTCGGGCGCAAATTTTGCATGCGATCGAAAAAGAGATTCAGGACCTGCCCGCTCGTCAACGAGAAGCGTTCCTGATGCGTTACTGGGAGGAAATGGACGTTGCCGAGACGGCAGCAGCCATGGGCTGCTCGGAAGGCAGCGTCAAGACACATTGCTCCAGAGCCGTTCAGGCGCTGGGACGGGCCTTGAAGGCAAAGGGACTACAACCATGAACAAGACGCTTCAATACAACCCTTCTCAAATGGCGGCAGAGGACCTCTTCGGCCAGAAGGTTGCAAAACGCCTGGATGCGGCATCCCAAGACCTGCCTTATGACATCTCCGAACGCCTGCGTGCCGCTCGGATGCAAGCCCTGTCCAAGCGCAAGGTCGTCGCCGTTCGCACCACAGCCCCCGCCGTGATGAACGCCGGCAATGGGGCTGCCACACTGAGTTTTGGCGGTGAAGGCTTTGGCCTGTGGGGGCGTCTGGCCTCCGCCCTGCCCTTGATTGCGCTGATTGCAGGCCTTTTCGTCATACAAGTTGTCCAGGATGAAGACCACGCCAATGAACTGGCAGAGGTCGACACCGCACTCCTGACGGACGACCTGCCCCCGCAAGCCTACGCAGACCCCGGCTTCACCCAATTCCTGAAAACACGGGCCAGCGAAGAACATTGACCTCAGCTTGTATGCTCCTGGCGCCTCGGCACACCCTCTCGATCGTCCGCAACCTCGCTGTCTTGTCGGCATGCGTGTTTGCGCTTGGCGCTGCGACTGAATTTGTCCGCGCCACCGAGACCCCAGCAGGCGTGACTGAAGAGCCTCACCCTGAAATCAACACCCCTCCCCTAGGCGCCTCCGTCACCCCTCCGAGCGCAGGCGCCGAGCAGCACAAAGCCCTCACGCCCAAGCCGGCCCCCAAGCGACCGGTGCTCAACCAGCGCCCCATGTGGGTTGATCTGACCCGCGCACAGCAAGAAGCACTGGAGCCTCTTTCGTCACGCTGGGACACCATGAGCGATGCCCACAAACGCAAGTGGATCGCTCTGTCACACAACTTCAAAAGCCTCTCGACCGAAGAGCAAGAGAAAATGCACAGCCGCATGGCTGAATGGGTAGGCTTGACGGTACAGGAGCGCGTCCAGGCCCGATTGAACTTTGCCCAGACCAAAAAGCTGGCCCCCGAGGAAAAGCGAGCCCAGTGGGAAGCCTACCAAGCGTTGACGGACGAAGAACGCAAGGAACTGGCGACGCAGGCCCTTGTCCACCCCATGGGCGCGGCCACCCCTGCCAAGCCCGTGCCGGCCAGAAAGCTGGCCATGGTGCCGGTTTCAAGGTCCACCGTGCGCAGCACGGGCAAGATCGAAACGGGCCCACACCATGTGGACATGCACACGCTTCTCCCCACCTCGTCTGGCACCTCAGCCGCCAGCAGCGCGTCGCATTGAACCCGGCCAGCAGCACAATGCCCTCCATCGGCTCCTCCGCACACGCAAGCTCTGACACCCCCTCGCAACTTCAGGCACCCAGCCTGAAACGGCGCATGGCCTGCTGGCTGTATGAAGGCATGCTGATGTTTGGCGTGGTCTTCATCTCCGGCTATCTTTTCAGCACCCTCAGCCAGACACGAAACGCCATGGACAACCGTCACGGGCTGCAGGCTTTTCTGTTCGTGATCTTTGGCATCTACTTCGCCTGGTTCTGGGCCAAAGGCCAGACCCTGGCCATGAAAACCTGGAATATTCGCGTTGTCGACCGACAAGGCAAGGCCATCAGCCAGGCACGCGCCCTGCTGCGCTACACCCTGAGTTGGATCTGGTTTTTGCCCGCATTGGGCGCTTCGGCCGCCCTGGGCTTGAGCGGTGCAGAAACGGCCGTGATCATCGGCGGCTGGGTGGCCATCTGGGCCATCTTGAGCCGATTCCAGCCCGAAGGTCAGTTCTGGCACGATGTGCTGGCGGGAACCCGGCTGATTCACTCACAGCCCTTGAGCCGCTGAAAGCGGGTTGTCATCAGACTGGACATCGGTCAGACGCACAATAGCCAGATGTCTTCACCACCGAGTTCCCCCAGGCCATCCCACTCGCCGCCCCCCAACGATTCGAGCAATCCCCAAAAGGCCCGGCGCGGGCTCAACCGGATCTGGCATGCCACGGGTTACTCACTCGAAGGCTTGCGCGCCGGCTGGACCGAAACCGCCTTCCGGCAGGAAGCGATCGTCGCCACCGTCCTCGTCCCGACGGCTTGCTGGCTGGGTAAGAATTGGGTGGAATCGGCCTTGCTGGCCGGCAGCGTGATCGCCGTGCTGGTGGTCGAGCTTCTCAACACCGGCATTGAAACGGCCATGGACCGCATCGGCCCCGAATGGAATCACCTCTCCAAGCGTGCCAAGGACATGGGCAGCGCCGCTGTTCTGCTCAGTCTGCTGACCTGCATCACCCTCTGGGGCGCTGCCCTCTGGAAACACTTTTCACCATGACACCTGCATTTTCACTTGCCGTCTACTGCGGCTCCCGCATGGGGCAAACGCCCGAATTTGCTGCCTGCGCCCAGGCCGTCGGCCACTGGATTGGCAGCCGTGGAGGGCAATTGGTTTACGGCGGGGGCAACAATGGGCTCATGGGTCAGGTCGCCAATGCCACACAGGATGCGGGCGGCCGGGTGGTCGGGGTGATTCCGACATCGCTGGTGGAACTGGAGTTTGCCAACAAGCGCTGTGATGAACTCCACATCGTGGACAACATGCACCAGCGCAAGGCCATGATGGCCGAGCGTGCAGACGCCTTTCTGGCACTTCCCGGAGGCATCGGCACCTTTGAAGAGCTGTTTGAGGTCTGGACCTGGCGCCAGCTGGGCTACCACAACAAGCCCATCGGCATTCTGAACCTGGCTGGCTACTACGACGAGATGCTCTCATTTCTGGGCAGTGGCGTGCGCCATGGCTTCATGAGCGAATGGCAGATGTCGCTCATCGAAACCAGTGGCGACCTCAACACACTGCTGCCCAAGTTGGTCGAAACGGCCGGGCTCAGCCAGCAGCGCGACGATCTGGCCAAGCAGATCTGAGGCCGACGGACACACGCGCCCATGAAAACGGCCCGGGAACACCGGGCCGCATCGAGAGGCATCCAGGGTGTTGTCAGCCACACCCTGCAGGGTCATCTCACTCAGACAGCAGATTCATCCTGCTCGCCCGTGCGGATGCGCACAACGCGCTCCACGGCCGTGATGAAGATCTTGCCGTCACCGATCTTGCCGGTACGGGCCACGCGAACGATGGCATCCACGCAGCGCTCGACGTCATCGCCTTTGACGACCACTTCGATTTTGACCTTGGGCAGGAAATCCACCACGTACTCGGCACCGCGGTAAAGCTCGGTATGGCCCTTCTGGCGACCAAAGCCCTTGACCTCGGTCACGGTCAAGCCGGTCACACCGCATTCGGCCAAGGCTTCACGCACCTCTTCCAATTTGAAGGGCTTGATGATGGCTGTGATTTGTTTCATGGGTTCTCCTGTGTTCATGTTTTGTGGATTCGTCGCCTGGGCCCCGCCCCGGCCATCAGGGCTCAAGCCCTGAAGTGACTGGTGATAGGGTAACGCCAATCCTTGCCGAAACTCCGGTGGGTCACGCGAATGCCCACTGGCGACTGGCGCCGCTTGTACTCATTGATCTTGATCAGGCGGGTCACGCGCTCGACGTCGGCCCGCTCAAACCCTGCCGCCACCAGGCTGTCGATGGATTCATCGTTTTCCATGTAGCGCTCGATGATCGCGTCCAGCACCTCATAGGGCGGCAGGCTGTCCTGATCCTTCTGGTCAGGGCGCAACTCCGCACTGGGCGGCCGGGTGATGATGCGCTCAGGAATCGGATCGAGCCCGGTGCCGTAGGGGTCGTGCGCGTTGCGCCAGCGGGCCAACTCGAACACCAGCGTCTTGGCCACGTCTTTGATCACCGCAAAACCGCCGGCCATGTCGCCATACAAGGTGCAGTAGCCTGTGGCCATCTCGCTCTTGTTGCCCGTGGTCAGCACAATCGAGCCGAACTTGTTGGACAGCGCCATCAGCAAGGTGCCACGGATGCGCGCCTGGATGTTCTCCTCGGTGGTGTCTTCAGCCAATCCGGCAAACTCCCCCTTCAGCGAGGCCTTGAACGCCTCGAACTCAGGCACGATCGAGATCTCGTCGTAGCGCACGCCGAGCCGCTTGGCCATGTCACGCGCATCGATCCAGGAAATGTCGGCCGTGTAGGGCGAAGGCATCATCACCGCACGCACCTTGTCGGGCCCCAGGGCATCCACAGCGATGGCCAGGACCAGCGCCGAATCAATGCCACCGGACAGCCCGAGCAGCACCCCCGGGAATCGGTTCTTGCCGATGTAGTCACGCACGCCGGTGACCAGGGCCTCCCAAAGCTCCTCCAGATCGGAGGGCATCGGCTCAAGCGGCTCGGCCGGCGCCTGCCAGGCCAGGCCATCGCCGCCACGCTGCAAGTTCAAGCTCAGCAGGCTCTCCCTGAAACTGGATGCCTGGGCAGCGCGCGAACCATCGGCCTGCAAGGCAAAGGAGGAGCCATCGAACACCACCTCATCCTGCCCGCCCACCAGGTGGGCATAGACCAGCGGCAGCTTCACGGCCCGCGCACATTCAGCCATGCGGGCCATGCGTTCGACCGACTTGCCGACGTGGAAAGGGGAAGCGTTGATCACCGCCAGCAACTCCGCACCGGCTTCCAGGCTGGTGCGGGCTGGCGCATCAAACCAGGCGTCCTCGCAAATGAGCAGCCCCACACGCACCCCCTGCACCTCGAACACACAGGGCCGATCGCCAGGGGTGAAATACCGCCGCTCATCAAACACCTGGTAGTTGGGCAGTTCCCGCTTGGCATAGGTGGCCAGCACCTGCCCCTCGCAGAGCACGCTGGCCGCATTGAAACGGTGCGTCACGGACACGGAGCGAGCCCGCTCATGGTCGCCTGCAGGGTGACCAACCACCACGCACAAGCCCTTTAACCCGGCCAGAGCCTGGGCCACTTGTTTCACGGCATCATCGCAAGCAGCCATGAAAGCGGGCCGCAGGTACAGGTCTTCGGCCGCGTACCCGCAGATGGACAACTCGGGCGTCAACACCAGCCGAGCCCCCTGCGAATAGGCCTGCTGGGCTGCATCGATGATCTTGCGCGCATTGCCGGGCATGTCACCGACGACGAAATTGAGCTGAACGACGCAGATTTGAAGAGTCATGAGAACAAAGGTGGCGGTGATGGCAGAGCGTGACAACCAGACCGGCAGCCGGGGGCTTGAGCCAACGCCCGGGGCCAGCGGGCCCATGCCCATGAATGAGAAGGATTATCTCATCCGGGTCATGGACTCGCTGGCGGAGATGCCCCAAGCCCCTTGGAATCAATTGCTGGCACAGCAAGCCCATGCCACCCCCTTCATGCGGCATGAATACCTGCTCGCGCTCGAGCACAGCGGCAGTGCCACACCGCGCACCGGCTGGTCACCCCAGGTGATCAGCTTGTGGCAGGGCGCAACACTGCAGGCAGCCTGTGTCGTCTACCTCAAGACCCACTCGTATGGCGAGTATGTCTTTGACTGGTCATGGGCCAACGCCTACCAACAGCACGGCCTGGCCTACTACCCCAAGGCCGTTCTGGCCGTGCCATTCACGCCCGTGCCAGGCACCCGATTGATGGCCAGCAGCCCCGAATGGCGCCAGAGGCTGCTTGAAACAGCCTTGGAGCATTGCCAGAAAATGAGGCTTTCCTCATTGCACCTGCTCTTTGGCAGCCAGGAGGACGTGCAAACCAGCCAAGCGCTGGGCCTGATGACCCGCCACACCCTTCAGTTTCACTGGTCCAACCAGGGCTACCGAGACTTCGACCATTTCCTGGCCCAGCTCAGCCAGGAAAAACGAAAAAAAATCCGACAGGAGCGGCGCAAGGTCCAGACAGAAGGCGTGACCTTCAGATCCGCACGAGGTGCCGCCATCCGATCCAGCGATTGGTCCTTCTTTTACCGCTGTTACGAACGCACCTATCTGGAGCACGGCAATCCGCCCTACCTGACCCCCGAATTCTTCCAGCAACAAGCGGAGCACCAGGCGCCAAGTTGGTTGATGTTCATTGCCGAACGTCAGAACCAGCCGATTGCCGCCAGCCTGATTGCCCTGGAAGATGAAGGTGGGGGCAAGCGCACGGCCTACGGGCGCTATTGGGGGGCTCTGGAGCGCGTCGATTGCCTGCACTTCGAGGCTTGCTACTACCAACCGCTGCAGTGGTGCATCGAACACGGTTTTGACAGCTTCGAGGGTGGCGCACAGGGTGAGCACAAGATGGCCCGCGCCTTGCTGCCCACCGACACCCCGAGCACCCATTGGCTGGCCCACCCGGCCTTTGCGGAGGCCGTTCAAGATTTTCTTCAGCGCGAGGGGGCAGGCATGGAGAACTACCTGCAAGACCTGCAGAAGCACACGCCCTTCAAGGAGACGTGACACCAGCGCGGCCGGCCAGAGGAGACCGGCCGATCAGATCAGATCAGATGAGATCAGAAAGTTTCCCAGTCATCCTCCGACCCTGCCTTGGCAGGGGCCGCCGGCGCACCGGCTCCAGGCGCACCCAGGCTCGGAGCCGGCGCAGCCGGCTTGGCCTGCGCCACCCGCTTGGGGGCCGCGGCCGGACGCGGGGCTGCGACGGCCTTGGGCGCCCCAGGCGAACGCACCGGTGCCGCCACCGACTTGCTGAGTGCCGAGGCTGCAGGCGCAGAGCCATCGCCCGCCAGCTTGAACACCGCCACGGCACGGACCAGTTCCTGGGCCTGAGAAGTCAATGCCCCTGCAGCCGCGGCCGACTGCTCCACCAGCGCCGCGTTCTGCTGCGTGGCCTGATCCATCTGGGTCACCGCCTCGCTCACCTGCGACACCCCCGCACTCTGCTCGGAGCTGGCGGAACTGATCTCGCCCATGATGTCGGTCACACGACGGATCGAGCCCACCACCTCGCTCATGGTGGTGCCAGCACGGTCGACCAAGGCCGTGCCCTGCTCCACCCGCTCGACGCTGGCACTGATCAGGCTCTTGATTTCCTTGGCCGCTTCGGCACTGCGCTGCGCCAGGCTGCGCACCTCACCAGCCACCACCGCAAAACCACGCCCCTGCTCACCGGCTCGGGCAGCCTCGACTGCCGCGTTGAGCGCCAGGATGTTGGTCTGGAAGGCAATGCCGTCGATCACACCGATGATGTCGGAGATCTTGCGTGAGCTTTCATTGATGCCCTTCATGGTGTCCACCACCTCGGCCACCACCTCGCCGCCTTGGGTGGCCACCGTAGATGCATTCAGGGCCAGCTGGTTGGCCGCGCGTGCGTTGTCGGCATTCTGGCGAACCGTGGAACCCAGTTCCTCCATCGAGGCCGCGGTTTCTTCCAGGGCCGAAGCCTGTTGTTCGGTCCGGGCCGACAGGTCGTTGTTGCCCTGGGCGATCTCCATGCTGGCATTGGCAACACCGTCGGCGCCGTGCCGGACCCCCGAAACCACCCGGGACAAAGATTCGCGCATGTCCTCCAGCGCGTGCAACAAATCCCCCACCTCGTCGCGCCCCTTGGCCGCGATGGCAAACGCCAGGTTGCCAGCGGAAATCTGCTTGGCAGCCTGCACAGCCTCTGCCAGCGGCGCCGTGATCAAGCGGGTGATCACCCAGCCCAGCACCGAAGCGGCCACCACCACAAAGGCCAGCACGGCGATCAACAAGGCGCGCGAGGCAGAAAACGAGGCCTCGGCATCGGCGCTGGCGGTGCGTGCGCCTTCACCATTGAGTTGCGCCAACTTGTCGATGGCCTCGACCATGGCCGCGAAGGCGGTTTCCGACTCGCCTTCGAAATACTGAACCGTGGCAGCCATGTTGCCCGCATTGGCAAAATTGCTCAGCCGTGTCTGGGTGGCCCAGAAGGCATCACGCTGCACCTTGTACTGATTGAAAAGCTCGGTCTCACGCCCAGGAGTGACCATGGCGCTGTAACGAGACTCGTGCTTGGCGAACAAGCCCTTCAACTCGTTGGCGTTCTTGGTCTGCACCTCCAGATCATGCGGCGAGGAGGCTGAGGCCATGCGCCCTTCAGCGCGCCGCATGCGGTTGAGTGCAATGCGCATGTCGCCCAACGACTCGATGCTGGGCAGCCAGTTACCAGCGATTTCCTGCGTGTTGGCATTGATGTGTGAGAGTTGCGTGAGTGCCACCACCCCCAAAAGCAAGGTGCTCAGCACCAGCACGAAAAATGCTGCGCCCAGCTTGTAACCGATGCGCCAATTGTTGAAACCCATACTGTCCTCGCGTGGTCAAGTGATCGAACCCAGATCGCCTCCACCTACGACCTCTGCCTGTTTGTTAATTTTTATCAATTCAGGCCGTGCAATTTTCTCTGAAACCAGGGGACGCCGAGTCAACAAACCCGCCTTTTTGCCCCCCGGAAACCCGCATATCGACGTGTCGATGCGACCCGGGTGGGCCCACAAAAAAAATACCCGCCACCACCGGTGACGGGCATTTTTTGGCAACGCCTCGAGGGCGCTGCCGAAGTCAGCTCAAAGGACTCAGGCCTGCTTGGCGAAATTGGCGATGCCGTCCAGGATTTCCTGCTTGGCCGCGTCAACACCTTCCCAGCCCAGCACCTTGACCCACTTGCCGGGTTCCAGGTCCTTGTAGTGCTCGAAGAAATGAGCGATCTGCTTCAGGCGCAGCGGGTTGATGTCTTCCGGCTTCTGCCAGTGGGTGTAGATCGGCAGAATCTTGTCGGTGGGCACAGCCAGCACCTTGCCATCCACGCCGCCTTCGTCTTCCATCTTCAGGATGCCGATGGGGCGGCAGGTCACCACCACGCCCGGAATCAGCGGGAACGGGGTGATCACCAGAACGTCCACCGGATCACCATCACCGCTGATGGTCTGCGGCACGTAGCCATAGTTGGTCGGGTAGTGCATGGCGGTGCCCATGAAGCGGTCCACGAAGATCGCGCCAGACTCCTTGTCCACTTCGTACTTGATCGGATCCGCGTTCATCGGGATTTCGATGACCACGTTGAATGCGTCGGGGGCCTTGTCGCCTGGTTTGACTTTGTCGAGAGCCATGTTGTTTCGGTCTTGGTTAGGGTTGATCGAACGGATCGGGCCGTTGGCCGGCCGGATTAGGACCGATTTTACTTTCGTGAGCCTTGCGTGATGCAGCGCAGCAGGCGTTTTTCGATTTCCGCCGTATATTGAAGCGTTGGCCAATCGCTGCCCGAGGGTGCTGCGAGGAAGCAACGCAGCGGAGACACTCCCGATGCGTTGTGTCTCTTCCAAGCGTATTCACCAAGGAGAACAGCATGACAAACCATCCTGCGCTGATCCTGGCGCTGGCTTGCGGTGCCATCGCAGTGGCCTACGGCTTCTGGGCCCGAAGCTGGATTCTGGCCAAGGACCCCGGCAACGCGCGCATGCAGGAGATCGCGGCCGCCATCCAGTCGGGCGCGGCCGCCTACCTGGCCCGCCAATACAAGACCATTGCCCTGGTGGGCCTGGTTCTCGCCGTGCTCATCGGTCTGTTCCTCGACCCCGCCTCGGCCGTCGGGTTCGTGGTCGGTGCCGTGCTGTCCGGCGCCTGCGGCTTCATCGGCATGAACATCTCCGTGCGCGCCAACGTGCGGACGGCACAGGCCGCCACGCAGGGCATCGGGCCAGCGCTGGACGTGGCCTTTCGTGGGGGCGCCATCACCGGGATGCTGGTGGTCGGCCTGGGTCTGCTCGGCGTCAGCGGCTTTTACATCTACCTGCAGGCTGGCGCTTTGCCAGACACCACGCTGGCCCAGCAACTGAACCCACTGATCGGCTTTGCCTTTGGTTCATCCTTGATCTCGATCTTTGCCCGGCTTGGCGGCGGCATCTTCACCAAAGGGGCCGACGTGGGGGCCGATCTGGTGGGCAAGGTGGAAGCCGGCATTCCCGAAGATGATCCGCGCAACCCGGCAGTGATCGCCGACAACGTGGGCGACAACGTGGGTGACTGCGCCGGCATGGCGGCCGACCTGTTCGAGACCTACGCGGTCACCCTGATCGCCACCATGATGCTCGGCGCCCTGATGGTGACGCACGGCACCCTCAATGCCGTGCTCTATCCACTGGCACTGGGCGCCGTGTCCATCATTGCTTCGATCATCGGCTGCTTCTTTGTGAAGGCCTCGCCCGGCATGAAAAACGTCATGCCCGCCTTGTACAAGGGGCTGGCGGTGGCCGGGGTGCTGTCGCTGGTGGCCTTCTACGGCGTGACCACCTGGCTGGTGTCCGACGACGCCATCACGGCCAGCGGCAGTCAGATGCGCCTGTTCGGTGCCTGTGCCGTCGGCCTGGTGCTGACCGCGGCACTCGTCTGGGTCACCGAGTACTACACCGGCACCCAATACCCGCCGGTACAGCACGTGGCCCAGGCCTCCACCACGGGGCATGCCACCAACATCATCGCGGGCATAGGGGTGTCGATGCGCTCCACGGCATGGCCAGTGCTGTTCGTCTGTGCAGCCATCCTGGCCGCTTACGGGTTGGCCGGGCTGTTCGGCATTGCCGTGGCCGCCACCTCGATGCTCAGCATGGCGGGCATCGTGGTCGCACTCGATGCCTACGGCCCCATCACCGACAACGCAGGCGGCATTGCCGAAATGGCCGAACTGCCCTCCTCCGTGCGTGACGTCACCGATCCCCTCGATGCCGTGGGCAACACCACCAAGGCCGTCACCAAGGGCTATGCGATCGGCTCGGCCGGCCTGGCTTCGCTGGTGCTCTTTGCCGACTACACGCACAAACTGCAAAGCTTTGGCCAGAACATCAGCTTCGATCTGTCCGACCCGCTGGTGATCGTGGGCCTGTTCATCGGCGGGATGATCCCCTACCTGTTTGGCGCCATGGCCATGGAAGCGGTGGGCCGTGCCGCAGGCGCTGTGGTCGAAGAGGTACGACGCCAGTTCCGGGAGATCAAAGGCATCATGGACGGCTCGGGCCGCCCCGAATATGGTCGTGCCGTGGACATGCTGACCACCGCCGCCATCCGCGAAATGATGATTCCGTCGCTGCTGCCCGTGGTCACCCCCGTGCTGGTCGGCCTGATCCTGGGGCCCAAGGCCTTGGGCGGCCTGCTCATGGGCACCATCGTCACCGGCTTGTTCGTGGCCATCTCGATGTGCACCGGCGGTGGCGCCTGGGACAACGCCAAGAAATACATCGAAGATGGCCACCACGGTGGCAAGGGTTCAGACGCCCACAAGGCGGCCGTCACCGGCGACACCGTGGGTGACCCCTACAAAGACACCGCCGGCCCGGCCGTCAACCCCTTGATCAAGATCATCAACATCGTAGCCTTGCTGATCGTGCCCCTGGTCGTGCGCCTGCACAGCTGACACCCGGTCGCCGGCCCACAAAAACTTGCAGTTTTTCCGCGAAAGTACAGAATGACAGCTGCTGGTGTTTGGATTCTTGTCTCAAAGAGATCAAATCACCCCAAAAGTCAGGCTACAATCACGTCAGTCGGGGCGTAGCGCAGCCTGGTAGCGCATCTGCTTTGGGAGCAGAGGGTCGTGAGTTCGAATCCCACCGCCCCGACCA
>Ga0209913_1000549_pt1 | contig 30371 bp, 29 predicted proteins | sample PersoiDNA2013203_FD_185805 | JGI IMG/M metagenome (GOLD analysis project Ga0209913, IMG submission 185805) | Permafrost soil microbial communities from the Arctic, to analyse light accelerated degradation of dissolved organic matter (DOM) -... | ecosystem: Environmental > Terrestrial > Soil >... | reverse complement strand
CGACGTTGAAGCCGTGCGACAGAACCGCTGCATTCATGGCGCCGGCGCTGGCGCCGCTGATGCCCTCAAACGCCATGCGCCCGTCTTCCAGCAGACGATCCAATACACCCCAGGTAAAGGCGCCGTGTGATCCACCGCCCTGCAACGCCAATGTCACAATCTTGTTTTGCATGCTATTCCTTGAGTAAGTCTTCATGCCGCCTGTCATGGCGAAGTCACGGCGTCGCGATATGCTCGCTCCGTGATAGGTGTGGCGATGAGCATGTTATAACATGCTCGTATTGTTTTAATTCGAGCGAGAGAAAATGAAATCCATCTGTGTTTATTGCGGTTCTTCCGCCGGCGCGTCCGAAGTCTACGCGGAAGGCGCACGCGCGCTGGCGCGGGAAATGGTCAAAGACAATATTGCTCTGGTGTATGGCGGCGGCAATGTCGGCCTGATGGGCATTATTGCAACAGAAGTCATCCGCTTGGGCGGTGAAGCCACGGGGGTAATCCCGAAGGCGCTGCTGGACAAGGAGTTGGGCCACAACGGCCTGACCCGTCTGCACATCGTCAAGGACATGCACGAACGCAAGGCCATGATGGCGGAGTTGTCGGACGGTTTTATCGCCATGCCGGGCGGCATGGGTACGCTGGAAGAACTGTTTGAAGTGCTGACCTGGGCGCAGCTGGGTTTTCACTACAAACCGATCGGCCTGCTCAATGTGGACGGTTTCTACAACAACCTGATCGCCTTCATCGAGCATCTGGTGTCGCAGCGCTTCCTGACGGCGGAACAATCGCTGCTGATGATGCATGAGCAAAATCCGGCGGATCTGCTGCAGCGCTTCAAGACGTACAAGCCGAGCTATACCAACAAGTGGGCCGACAACACTGCGCCTGCGAAGCTGCTGCCGTAATTCAGCAAGGCACAGAAAACAAAACGGTCATGCCGGCGCAATGCCGGCATGACCGTTTTTCATGATGATCAGATCAACCTGCTCATCATGCCATCAGGAATCCAGCGCCTGCCTGAAATCTTCCACCAGATCGTCCGTATCCTCAAGACCGATCGAGACGCGAATCAACGATTCGGCGATACCCATCGCGGCGCGGCGCTCTTGCCCCATTTCATAGAAAATGGTGTGCGCCACGGGAATCACCAGCGTGCGTGTGTCGCCGAGATTGCTTGACGCCACCGCCAGTTGCAGACGGTTCAGGTAATCGAAGCAATCGATGCCGTCCTTCAATTCAAAGCTCAGCAAGCTACCATAGGAACGGAACAGCTCCGTCGCCAGTGCATGTTGCGGATGCGACGGCAAACCCGGGTAATACACGGCCTCCACACGTGGATCGGCGTCCAGCATCTGCGCCACGGCCAGCGCATTGGCGCATTCGCGCTCCTGGCGCAGCGCCATGGTTTCTGAACCGACGGCGATGTGATGCGCCGCTTCCGGTCCCAGCGAAGCGCCGAAATCGCGCAAGGCCTTGGCGCGAATCTGCGCCATACCCCATTGTTTCTGTGGATTCTTTTTGTAGTTGTCGGCGATGTGCGGATAGCGCGACCAGTCGTACAACCCGGTATCGGTCAGCGCGCCGCCCAGTGCGTTGCCATGACCGCCGATGGATTTGGTCAGTGAATTGACCACCAGGCCTGCACCAACTGCTTTCGGCTGGAACAGATAAGGCGACGTCATCGTGTTGTCAACGATATACAGGATACCGCGCTCACGGCACAGGTCGCCGATACGTTTCAGGTCGGCGATCTGGGTGCGCGGATTGGCGATGGTTTCGACAAACACAACGCGCGTCTGCGGTGTCAGTGCCTCTTCCACCAGCTTGACATCTGTCGCGTCAACCATCGACACGCGCGCGCCTTGCGCATTGACCGTCATCCACATGCTGTTGGTATTGCCGAACAGGAAAGCCGACGACACCACGTGATCGCCTTCGCGCAACAGCCCCTGAATCACGGCGCCGATCGCCGCCATACCGGTAGCGAAGCAGATGGTTGACAGTCCGCCTTCCATCTTGGTGATCTTCTCTTCCAGCGCCGACACGGTCGGATTGCCCTGGCGGCCGTAACGATAGCCGGACTGCTTGCCCTGGAATACTTCAGCCAGTTGGCGCGCATCCTTGTAGCCGAACGCCACGGAGGTATGGATAGGTTTGTGCAGCGAGCCGTGTTCGATCTCTTTCTGGCGATCGCTGTGCAAAATGGTGGTGGTGAAACCGTAGCTCTTCTTGTCGTTCATAGGTGTGGATGCGTAAGACAGTAAAACTGGGGAACAGTGATGATAAGCCAGTTCTGCCGCTGCCGCAGCAGCAATGCTTGCCTCAATGAAAAACGCCGGACGCTGTGACAGCGATCCGGCGTTTTTTCTGCTCCGTAAGCGATGGAATTTAGTCCACGCGTGCCAGGTTCAGATTGAGTTGCGAGCGCACTGCATCTTCCAGCGCCGGTTTCGGATTCTTGCGTGCAAACTCGAGGCGATCGAGGTAGTCACGCGAGATGTCGCCGGTGATGTAGTTGCCGTCGAAGCACGATGCTTCAAAGTTCTTCAACGCCGGATTGACGTCGGAGATCGAGCGCTTCAAGTCTTCCACATCCTGATACACCAGCGCGTCGGCGGTGATTTCGCGGCAGACTTCCTGATCGGTGCGGCCATAAGCAATCAGTTCGTCGCGTGTCGGCATGTCGATACCGTAGACATTCGGGAACTTGACTGGTGGCGCTGCCGAAGCAAAGATCACGCGCTTGGCGCCGGCTTCACGCGCCATTTGCACGATTTCACGACTGGTCGTGCCACGCACGATCGAGTCATCAACCAGCAAGACACTCTTGCCCTTGAACTCGGAACCGATGGCATTGAGCTTCTGGCGCACGGACTTCTTGCGCAGGCCCTGGCCTGGCATGATAAAGGTACGGCCGATGTAGCGGTTTTTGATGAAACCTTCGCGGTAATCGAGGTTCAGCTTGAGCGCCAGTTCCATCGCGGCAGGACGCGACGAATCAGGAATCGGCATGACGACATCGATTTCACCGCTGGAGATTTCGCGACGGACCTTCTCGGCCAGGTATTCACCCATCTTCAGACGGCTGGCGTAGACCGAAGCACCGTCGATGACCGAGTCAGGACGCGCCAGGTAGACGAATTCGAACGCACAAGGATTCAGCGTCGGATTGTCGGCACATTGCTGGTTGTACAGCTTGCCGTCGTTGTCGATGAAAATCGCTTCACCCGGCATCACATCGCGCAGGAAGCGGAATCCGAGGCCTTCCAACGCCACGGATTCGCTGGCCAGCATGTATTCGGAGCCCTTGTCGGTTTCGTTGAAACCCAGGCACATCGGACGAATGCCGTACGGATCACGGAAGCCCAGCAGGCCGTAGCCGGCGATCTGCGCCACCACGGCGTAGGAGCCGCGCACGCGCTTGTGCACCATCGCCACGGCCTTGAAGACCGCAGCCGGATCCAGCGAATAGCCGGTCGTGGCTTGCTGCAACTCATGCGCAAACACGTTGACCAGCACTTCGGTATCGGAATCGGTGTTGAGGTGGCGGCGGTCGTTCTTGAACATCTCGACCTTGAGCTGTTCCGCATTGGTCAGGTTGCCGTTATGCGCCAGAATGATGCCGAACGGCGCATTGACGTAGAACGGTTGTGCTTCTTCTTCGCTGGACGAGCTGCCGGCGGTCGGATAACGCACCTGGCCGAGGCCGGTGTTGCCTGGCAGCGAGCGCATGTTGCGCGTACGGAACACGTCGCGCACCAGACCGTTGGCCTTGTGCATCGAGAAACCGTTTGCGTGATTGGTTGCGATACCGGCTGCATCCTGGCCGCGGTGCTGCAACAGCAGCAGCGCATCGTAGAGCAACTGATTGACTGGACTATGGGAAACGACGCCGACAATGCCACACATGGTGGACTCCTAATGAAAACAAAGACGAAAAAACAAAATTAAAAATGGACGTGCTGCGCGAACTGGCCCGGCAAATAGGGTTTAACGGTCTCCGCGGCGGTTTCCGCCAGCGGGCTTAACCTCGCATCTTTCCAGAATGGCTGCTGCGGAATCGACGTCGTACCGCATAACAACACCACCGCCAGCACAATCACCGCACCGCGCGCCAGGCCAAACACTGCACCCAGGCTGCGATCGATCAGCGACAGGCCGCTTGCCTTAACCACTTCGGACATCGCTCTGGTCACCAGGCCCATCAACAGGCGCGTACCGATGAACAAAGCGATAAATCCCACAATCAATCTTGTCGACTCGCCCGGAATCACGTCGGGTAACATCGTCGCCAATGTTTCACCATAGGCGTTGGCGACGACTAATGCAATTATCCAACTGGCCAGCGACAACACTTCCCTGACCAATCCTCTTAACATGCTGATGATTACTGAACAAACCAGTACCAGCAATACCAGATAATCAAAAATCGTCACAATAACAACATAAGCAATATGCGACCGGTCATCGCGAAATTCAAGCCGGAACGATCGTAGCGTTCAGGCCGAGCTTATTAATCCTGGCACGCATCTTGTCGGCCTCGTCGCGGCTGGCAAACGGGCCGACGCGAATACGCGTACGGTCGCCCGATTGGGTTGCCACTTTTTGCGTAAATGACTTGATACCGGCGCTATTAAGCTTGCCGCGCAGCTCATCAATCTTTTCCTGAGTCGCCAACGCGGCGACCTGAATCACAAATTTACCGCCAGTTGCGGCCGGCGCCGATGCTGCCGGCTTCTTGTCGGCTGTCGCAGACTTGCCCTCCAGAATCGCCATGGCACGCGCCGCATCGTCAGGCTTATCTGCGGTCTTGGGCTTGGCGGCTTCCTTCACGTCCTTCTTGTGATCGTCTTTGTGCTCGGTTGGCTTGGCTGGGGCCTTACTCTCTTTTACGTCTGCTTTGGCGTCGGCTTTAGCCTCTGGCTTGGCAGCAGGCTTGGGTGCTTCAGGCTTGTCGGCAGGCTTTTCCGCCACGGCAGCAGCTGGTTCAGTCAGTTTCGCCAGCGGCGCATTGGCAGGACCGGAAGGCATCGCCGGAGCACCAGGAGCAATCGCTGGCTTTTCATTGGCAGGCGCCAGCGTTGCAGGGTCAACAAACTCTTCTTTCGGTTGTGCAGCTGAATTTGCTGAGGCAGCCGATGTTGCCGGTTTGGCATCTGCAACCGTATCCTTGGCGGCATCCTTGCCATCTTTGGAAGGAATCTGGATCGCAATATCGTCCGCCAGCGGGCGCGGTTCGGAATCGAGAATCATCGGCAACACGATCACCACTGCCAGCACCAGCGCAACGGCGCCGATCAGGCGACGGCGTGCACGTTTCTTTTCCGGCAGTACGGGATCGACAGACTCATCTTTGCCGGCCTTGCTGGACTTGCGCGAATTCCCGGCGCTGCGGCTGCCACGGCTGTTCTGTGCGGCCGACGACTCTCCTGCGGAACGCGACAGGAATTCGCCTTGACCGGAAGCAGATTCCTGCTTGTTTTTACGAAAAAACGAGAACAAGCCCATGCTGATCTATGTAAGGTGGTCTGAAAAATACGGATGACAAATACCGGGCGCAGCGGATGCGACTGATCGCATCAAAAAACAAACTGCAACATCCCAGCCGAAAACGACGCAATCCGAGGCAAAACGCGAAAAACTCAATGCAATTCCGGCTTACGGGCTTGCATCACGCCTGCAACAGTAAGGAAGGATCCAAAAACCACAATTCTATCATTCTCGGTAGCTCTGCTCTGCGCATTTGCGAATGCAGCAGCAGGCGTTTCAAAGGTTTCTATGGTGCAGGCCGCATCAGGCTTGAATTCCGGCTCGACGCCCGCTTCCAGCAACTTGTCCTTCAATTGCTGCGCCGTAGCAGCGCGCGGCAATGGCAAGCCGGTCACGCACCAGTGATCGATCTTGCCCTTCAGGTGACTGATGACGCCCTCGATGTCTTTATCCAGCATGGAGCCGAACACCGCATAGGTGTAGGGATGGAAACCCATGTTGTCGAGATTCTGCGCCAGCGTGGCGGCAGCGTGCGGGTTGTGGGCTACATCGAGGATCACCAGCGGCTGTCCAGGCAAGACCTGGAAACGCCCCGGCAATTCGACCGTAGCCAGGCCGGTGCGTACTTCTTGCGCGCCAACTGGCAACACATCGCGCAACGCCTCCAGCGCCGCCAGTGCCGCCGATGCATTGAGCAGTTGATTGGCGCCACGCAAACTCGGATACGCCAGCGAATTGCGGCGCTGAGCGCGACCGCCGTAGGCCCACTGCTGCTTGTCGCCCTGATAGTTGAAATCGCGGCCCATCAGCCAAAGATCGGCGCCGATGGATTCAGCATGCTTGATGAGCGACTTCGGAGGCACGGGATCTCCGCAGATCGCGGTCTTTCCTGCACGATAAATGCCGGCTTTCTCAAAACCGATTTCTTCGCGCGTAGTGCCGAGGTATTCGGTGTGATCGATATCGATGCTGGTGACGATGCCGACGTCGGCATCAATGACATTGACGGCATCCAGACGGCCACCCAGCCCGACTTCCAGGATCACGACATCCATCTTGGCATCGGCCAGCAGCTTCATGATGGCCAGTGTGGTGAACTCGAAATAGGTCAGCGAAATATCGCCGCGCTTTTCTTCCACCGCCTCAAATGCAGCGACCAGCGCCGCATCGGATGCCGGCACGCCTTCGACACGTGCCCGTTCGTTGAAATGCAGGAAATGCGGCTTGATGTACAAACCCACGCGATAACCGGCGCGCATCAGGATCGATTCCAGCATGGCGCAGGTCGAGCCTTTGCCGTTGGTGCCGGCCACCGTGATGACGGGGCAATCGAAACGGATGTCGAGCAATTCTTTGACCTTGCCGACGCGTTCCAGGCCCATGTCGATGGACTTGGTATGACGGGTTTCCAGAAGGGTCAGCCATTCGGCCAGGGTAGAAGGTTTTGCTTGCGCTTGCATGAGTTGAATCTACAGTGAATCTGAGATGACCTGCATGGAGCTGATGGGCTCGATGAATGACTTGGAACGACTTGGAATAACTTAAAAGCAAAAACCCGAACTTGCGTTGAACGACGACAAGTTCGGGTCTGTCTGCAGCATCGCTATCAGGAAACGGTTTCGGCCGCCTGATTTTGCAGCAACGCCAGCAAACGTGCGATTTCTTCGCGCATCTTGCGACGGTCGACGATCATGTCGATAGCGCCCTTGGTCACGAGGAACTCGGAGCGTTGGAAGCCTTCCGGCAACTTTTCGCGCACGGTGTTCTCGATCACACGTGGACCGGCAAAGCCGATCAGTGCTTTCGGTTCGGCCATCACGACGTCGCCCATGAAGGCGAACGATGCCGACACGCCACCCATGGTCGGGTCGGTCAGCACGCTGATAAAGGGCAGCTTCTTCTCGGACAGCTTGGTCAGCATGGAAGTGGTCTTGGCCATTTGCATCAATGACAGCAAGCCCTCTTGCATACGTGCACCGCCGGTGGCGGTGATGCAGATGAACGGTACTTTTTGTTCCAGCGCCATTTGTGCGCCGCGAGTGAAACGCTCGCCCACCACGGAACCCATGGAGCCGCCCATGAATTCGAACTCAAAGCAGGCAACCACGACCGGCAGGGTCATGATGGCGCCGCCCATGACGATCATGGCATCGGTTTCACCGGTGGATTCCAGCGCGTCTTTGAGACGATCAGGATATTTCTTGCTGTCTTTGAACTTGAGCGTATCGACGGGCAAGGCTTCCTGGCCGATTTCATAGCGGCCGCCTTCGTCGAGCAGCGAATCCAGGCGCGCACGGGCGCGGATACGCATGTGATGGCTGCACTTGGGGCAAACGTGGAGATTGGATTCCAGATCCGTACGATAAAGCACTGCTTCGCAGGATGGGCACTTGACCCATAAACCTTCGGGTATCGACTTCCGGCTTGCGGAATCGCTACGTTGAATTTGAGGCGGGAGTAATTTCTCTAGCCAGCTCATAGAAACCTCTTTCTAATTTCCGGTGGCGCATTGTACCAGAGGCAAAGCCGCACAACCGGAGACGATGATTTGATTGCTTTTCGATAATTTCTTTTGAGAAATTATGTTTTCAGGAGAGGCCCACCTCGCTGTCGGCACCCTCCCAGCGCCCCAGGGATCAGGCGTCCATTGCCTTGCGAATATCAGTGACAAAAGCCTGAACCGCTTCCACCGCACGCTCACGCGGGGTATTTTCCAGCTCTTGAATAATGCGGCTGCCGATCACGACGGCATCCGACACCTGGCTCACCGCCCGGGCGGTGGCGCCGTCGCGAATGCCGAAACCGACGCCGATCGGCAGTTTGACGTGCTTGCGGATTTCCGCAATGCGCTTGGCGACTTCGGCGGTATCAATGTTGCCGGCGCCGGTCACGCCCTTCAAGGAGACGTAGTAGCAGAATCCGCTACTGACCTTGGCGACTTGCTGGATACGTTCTTCGGTCGACGTCGGCGCCAGCAGGAAAATCGGATCGAGTCCCTGTGCCTGCATTTTTTGCGAAAACTCTTCGCATTCTTCCGGCGGATAATCCACGATGATGGTGCCGTCCACGCCCGCTTCTTTCGCTGCCGCAATGAAGGCATCGACGCCGAAGCGTTCAAGCGGATTGGCATAACCCATGAGTACAACCGGCGTTGTGCTGTTGGTCTTGCGGAACTCACGCACGTAACCGAGCACATCGCGCGTGCTAACGTTGAATTTCAGTGCGCGCTCGCAGGCACGCTGAATGACCGGACCTTCTGCCATAGGATCGGAAAAAGGCACCCCAAGTTCAAGAATATCGACGCCACCGGCGACCAGCGCATGCAGCAGAGGCACGGTCAGTTCGGGGGCCGGATCACCGGCTGTGATAAAGGTGATCAGCGCCTTCTTGTTGCTGGCTGCCAGCGCGGTAAAAGTGGATTGAATTCGGGACATGGTGTGAAATGTGTTGTTCGTCGATTCGGCCAGCCCTGCTTTGTTTTTGCAGCTTGCGCGCAGCGGATGTTAAGTCCGCTGCACGCATGCAGAGCTGGAGCCTTTTTGCTGGAGCTTATTTAACCCTGATGTTGCTGGACGGTATGCATGTCCTTGTCGCCGCGCCCCGAGAGATTGGCCAGCACAATACGGTCTTTCGGCAAAGTCGCTGCCAGCTTGGCCGCGTAGGCCAGCGCATGGCTCGATTCCAGTGCGGGAATGATACCTTCGATGCGGCAGCAGGTATGAAACGCCGCCAATGCCTCGTCGTCGGTGATGCATTCATAGCTGGCGCGACCGCTGTCTTTCAACCACGAGTGCTCAGGACCGACGCCTGGATAGTCAAGACCCGCCGAAACCGAGTGCGTTTCCATGATCTGGCCATTTTCATCCTGCAGCAGATAGGTGCGATTGCCGTGAAGAACACCTGGCGTACCCAGCGTCAGCGAGGCGGAATGGCGGCCGGTATCAAGACCGTTGCCGGCGGCTTCAACACCGACCAGTTTGACGTCCTGATAATCGATATAGGGGTAGAAAATACCCATCGCATTGGAGCCGCCACCGACGGCCGCCACCACGTAGTCAGGCTGACGGCTGGCGATCTCAGGCATTTGCACGATACATTCGTTGCCGATTACCGATTGGAAGTCGCGCACCATCATCGGATAAGGATGCGGACCAGCCACTGTCCCGATGATGTAGAACGTGCTTTCAACGTTGGTGACCCAGTCGCGCATCGCTTCGTTGAGTGCATCTTTCAGCGTCTTGGAACCGGATTCCACCGGCACCACTGTCGCGCCCAGCAGGTTCATGCGATAGACGTTCTGCAACTGGCGCTTGACGTCTTCGCTGCCCATGTAGACGATGCATTCCATGCCAAAACGTGCACAGATCGTTGCTGTCGCCACGCCATGCTGACCAGCGCCGGTCTCGGCGATGATGCGCTTCTTGCCCATGCGCTTGGCGAGCAAGGCCTGACCGATGACGTTGTTGATCTTGTGCGCGCCGGTGTGATTCAGGTCTTCACGCTTGAAATAGATCTGCGCGCCGCCTGCCAGTTCGGACCAGCGTTTGGCGTGATATACGGGGCTGGGGCGGCCGACAAAATGTTTCAGCTCAGTATGAAACTCTGCCAAAAACTGTTCTTCGTTCTGGTAGTGCGCATAGGCTTCACGCAGCTCGGTGAGTGCGTCGGTCAGGGTTTCCGCTGCGAAGCTGCCGCCGTATTGGCCGAAGTGGCCCCGTGCGTCCGGCAGGTTGTAGGGCGCAGTCTGATGCAAGGCCGCAGCGGCAATAGGCTGACGCTCGGAAAAGTTGCCGAGCGGATTCAATTCTTTCATGGTATTCCTCAAATGTTCTGGTGAGATGGCTGCCAGGCTCAGGGATAGCTAATCAGGTCTTGTCCGCCAGATGTACGGCGCTGATGAAAGCGGCGATCTTGGCGGCATCCTTGATACCTTTGGCTTGCTCGACACCACTGCTGATGTCGACGGCGTGCGGGCGCACGCGCTGCACCGCGTCAGTCGCGTTTTGTACGCTCAAGCCACCACTTAAAACGACCCGAGGCGCGAGTTCTTTTGGAATGAGAGACCAATCGAAAACCTTTCCGCTGCCGCCGTATTGCTCAACCAGGGTGTCAAGCAAGAGCCCCGTAAAGAAAGGGCTGGCGGAACGATAATCCTGTTCCCATTCTATCAAATCTTCAGGCGTGGTCGAGCTTCCGATGCGTGCTGCGCGCATAAAAGGCCGTTTGACGGCTTGCGCAATGGCGGCGCACTGCTCCGGAGTCTCGTCACCATGAAATTGCAACAACGACAAGGGCGCCTGTTCCAACACCGCGCTGACATCCTCCGCACTGGCATTCACAAACAATCCCACCGTAGATATGAAGGGTGGCACCGTGCGAATCAATTCCGCCGCTGCCGATGCAGTGACATAGCGCGGGCTCTTGTCGTAAAACACAAAGCCGATCGCATCCGCACCGGCTGTTACGGCAGCAGCAACATCTTCGGCGCGGGTCAAACCGCAAATCTTGATTCTGGTTCTGTGCATGATGACTAAATGGGGTCGTAAGCAAAAGTGGCAAGACGCCTAGTCTAACCGATTGAGATATCGCACCAGATCACAGCCAGGGCCAGGCGGCTTCTTCCTGGGGCAATGACCAGCGTGCCGGATAATCGACTTTGGCCAGATACAAACCATCGGGCATGAATGTCGGTGCGGCAAGGCTTCGATCCTGCTGCGCCAATATGTGCGCAATCCATTCCGGCGGCTGCCTGCCGTTTCCGACAAAAATCAGCGATCCGACGATATTGCGCACCATGTGATGCAAGAAAGCGTTGGCTTTCAACGTGAAGACAATCATGTCGCCATGGCTGCGGACCTGCAGGGATTCCATTGTGCGTACCGGCGACTTGGCCTGGCACTCCACTGCCCGAAACGTCGAAAAATCATGCTCACCTACCAGATGATTCGCCGCCTGCTGCATCAAATCCACATCCAGAGGACGGAAGGTCCAGCCGGCCTTGCCCGCCAGCAAAGGCGAACGCACCGGATGGTTGTACAACATGTAGTGATAGGTACGTGCAGTCGCGCTGAAGCGCGCATGGAAACCGTCTTCGCGCTCATTGAGAGCATTGCCTCCGCCATCATCCGCCGGCAACTCAATCGCCCAGCGCACGGCTATCGACGGCGGTAAAAAGGCATTGACGCCGCGTACCCACGAGGACTTGTCGCGCGCAATCGTGGTGTCGAAATGAACGACCTGCTCCAGCGCGTGCACGCCGGAATCGGTGCGACCGGCACAGGTGGTATCAATATTAACCAGCGTGAACTGCTTCAGTGCTGCTTCCAATTTATCCTGCACCGTCAGCCCATGAGGCTGTGTCTGCCAGCCTTGCCAGGAATTCCCGTCGTATTGGATTCCGAGCACAATGCGATGCAGCGAGCCAAGCGGACGCAAAGTCGGTCCGGAAGAAGTCTCCTCGATAACTGCCTGCGGCGCTGCGGAAAGGGAAAGTGCTGGTTCGATCACGGTAGTTCGTTTCTGCGTTGTTACGTGCGTTATTACATGAATTATTACGTGGGTTGCTACTTTATTGATCAGGTTCGTTGCTTCGTTGATTGCTTCGTTCGCCGTTGCATTCGTTAAGCGCCATCTGATCTGGATGCTATGCAGTCACCGCACCGCAAATCTCTGCATCCACAGCATATTTCAATCGCAAATCAAAAAGCAAACGGGCGCCAATCTCGGCGCCCGTCTCCGGACAAGTCGGTATGCGGCTTACGGCATCCGCCTTACGACAGCTTCGACAACATTTCCTTGGCACGCGCGATCTGGGCATCGCTGCCGCCACGAATGACTTCGTCCAACAGTTCGCGGGCACCTTCCTTGTCACCGATTTCCTGATACGCCGCGGCAAGATCCAGCTTGGTCGACATTTCTGCAGCAAAGGCAGACTCGTCGTCTTCCAGTACATCCTGCTTAGGTGCTTCCACCGGCTCAGGCAGATCCAGATCGATGTTATTGACGACTGGCGATGGCTTCGGCAGATCATCCAGCAAAGAAGCTGCATCTTCTGCGTCAGACTTGCCGCTATCAAGCTCCAGATCAAAATCGATCTTGCTACCGATATCTGTGACCGGCGTCGCGCCCGGTTGAATTTCTGCGCCCTTGAAGTCGTTCAGATCGAACTCGAGATCCTGCTCTTCAGGAGCAGGCGGCTCCGGCTCAGGTTCCGGCATCTTCTCAACCACCGGCGCTTCTTCGGCGACGACCTCTTCCACCGGAGATCCACCGTACAGTGGATTGGTTGGATCAAGCACAATGCCCATGGCAGCGGCTTGTTCCCATTCCGAACCGATGCCGCCGGTGGCGTCATGCAATTCCCTGGCGACATCATTGAAACCTTCGACGTCCTGACGCTTGGAATAAATTTCCAGCAGCTTAAGGCGGATAGCCTGACGATTCGGATCGCTCTTCAGGGCCAGACGCAGAATATCTTCGGCCTGCTCTTCGCGACCGTAAGAAATATACATATCCGCTTCAGAGATCGGATCGACCGCATCCGGCTCGGAGGCTGCTGCCACTGCCGCTGTAGCGGCGACGGTTTCAGGCGCTGTCTCTGCGACAACTTCAGGCGCGGTTTCCGGTTCTGCAACTGCGGCTGCTTCGGGAGTCGGTTCAGGTTGTTTGGTTACCTTTCCCGGCTCATCCTCCTTGTCTGCATCGGCAGATGCAGCAGTTGCTGCCTTCTTCCGATTATTGCGAACGCGCACAATGCCCCATGCCGCCAGCAGTGCGACCAGCGCACCGGCGCCAGGCAAGACGAAAGGATTGTCTTGAATGTTGTCGAAGAAATTTGCTTTGACGGCAGGCACAGGTGCTGCTGCAACCTTAGGCGCCACTGCTGCCGGCGCAGCCGCAGGTGCCGGCGCTGCTGGAGCGGGAGCCGGTGTTTCCGGTTTAGGCTGTTCAGCCGCTACCTCAGCCGGCTTGGCTTCGGCCGGTTTTTCTTCCGGTTTGACTGCGGCAGCAGGCGCTGGTGTCGGTTGTGCTGGTGTTTCCGGCTTGGCAGCGGCAGCTTTTTGCTGTTCGCTCATTTCCGCCAGTGTCTTGTTCTTGATTTCCAGCAGTTTTTGCAAATCGCTGACGTTTTTCTCCAGCGCTTTCACGCGCTCGTTCGCTTCAGCAATCGCTTTGTCTGCTGCGATTTTGTCCTCCGCTGCGGCCTTCTCAGCTGCAGCGCGATCACTCGCGCCAGCCTTGGAAAGTTGCAACTTGTCCTTCGCATCGCCCGCGCCGGATTTTTCTTCCACACGTGCGGTCACCTTGCCGCTGCTGCTTTGCCTGGAGTCCCCCGCTTTACGTGAAGGACCGTTGGCGACCTGGCCTGCCAGCTTGTTGCGATAGGCGTTGAAATCCTGTGCCTGAGCAACGACGGTGGTACGCGCTTCGCCCTTGTCGACGGCATTTGCAGTAGCGGCGTCAGGCACCGACAACACGCGGCCTGCGCGCAGGCGGTTAATGTTGTCGCCGATGAAGGCATCCGGATTGGCGCGGTACAAAGCGACCAGCATCTGATCCAGAGAAACGGTGTTGTCTTTGGTGCGGTTGGCGATTTCCGCCAGCGTATCGCCCTCTTTCACGCGATACGATTTGCCTTCTGTTTTGGCATCCGGCTGTGCGGCATTACTGGCGGCTTTGCCACCTTTACCGCGTTTGCCTGAAGCGGCAACAGCAGGCGTTGCCGCAGCATCATCCGCTTTGGCATCCATCTTTGCTGGAGCCGCCGGCACAGTCTTTTCTGCCACAGCAGCGGGCACTGGCGCATTGGTCAAACTGCTCTGGTCATTGCTGCGGCCATTGCGTATTAGTTCTTCTGCCTGACTGGAAGGAGCCGACTTGGTGACGATGCGCGAAGTTGGTTCTTCATCGCTGTTATTGATTGCCGCCGCTGTCGGAGTGGCATTTGCAGCTGGAGCCGAAGCTGCCGGTGCAGCCGCAACCGGCGCAGCAGCCGGCTTGGCAGGCGCAGTTGCAGGCGCACTGGCCGCTGGCTTGGCGGCAGGCGGTGTCGCCGGGGCTGATTGTGGGGTCTGCGGCTTGCGCATGTCCGGTGGATCCAGCAAGAACGTGTATTCACGCACCAGACGCGAACCGCCACCGCTCAATTCCAGCAGCAGGTCGACGAAGGGTTCGTTGATCGCTTGCGACGAACTGATGCGGATCAGTTGCTTGCCCTGCCGTTGCTCTACCGAGAAACGCAGCGATGACAACACCGGGTTGAAATCGATATTGGCCTTCTTGAAAGCGTCTGCCGGTGCGAGCCTTGCCACCAATGCGCCCTCTTCCTCTTTCGATACCGAGTTCAACTCGATTTCCGCGCGCAGCGGTTGCCCTAAAGAGGAGAGCACCGTGAGTTTGCCCAGTCCGGCGGCATTCGCAGCCATTGGCAAGGCTAATGCCAAGGTCACGGCAGCACTCAGTTTTTTCAGGCGGGACAGCGCAAACTTATTATGAGTATATAGAGGCATGTTTATATGGTTTTAGATAGACGTTCTACTAAAGAAGGCCTGAAGACCAAAGTTTATTTCATCGATGACAATCAAAAGATCGACAACTCAACCAAAGCCCTCCAAATTGCCATGAAGCAATGGATTTGAACATCCCTCATAGTAAGGGGCTTTAATGACCGGATTGTTGACAGTGATGAGATAAATTCTGATTTTCAACATATCATCAAGAACTTAGGCCTGCAAGTGTAACCAAGTTCTCAAGATGGTCAAAACCCGCCAACATTCCAGTGAAGGAATGTTTGACGGGTTTGCGTTGCAAATTGACAACGGAAGGCCAGGCCTCCCGCGCCATTATTTACCCAGAATGATGCGCAGCATGCGGCGCAACGGTTCTGCGGCCCCCCACAGCAACTGATCGCCGATCACGAAGGCCGAAATATATTCCGGTCCCTGGTTGAGCTTGCGCACACGGCCAACACCGATTTCCAGACTGCCTGTGATGGATGCGGGCGTCAGCTCCTTGACGGTGATGGCGCGATCATTCGGCACCCATTTGACCCATTGGTTACCCGAACGGATGATGGATTCGATGTCGGCCAGCGGCAGGTCGCGCTTGAGCTTGATGGTCAATGCCAGGCTATGGCAACGCATCGCACCGATACGCACGCACAAGCCGTCGACAGGAATGACTTTCTCGCTGTCGAGGATCTTGTTGACTTCAGCCTGCCCCTTCCACTCTTCCTTGGACTGGCCGTTTTCCAGTTGCGCGTCGATCCATGGGATCAGGCCGCCCGCCAGTGGCGCGCCGAAGTACTCGGTCGGCACGTCTTCGCGAATGGTCTTGGCAACCTTGCGGTCGATATCCAGAATCGCCGACGACGGTGTCGCCAGTTCATCAGCCACGGCTGCATTGATGACGCCCATGCCTTTCAGCAGTTCGCGCATGTGATTTGCGCCGCCGCCGGAAGCCGCCTGGTAAGTCATCGAGCTGACCCACTCAACCAGACCTTCTTTGAACAGACCGCCTACGCCCATCAGCAGGATAGAGTTGGTGCAGTTTCCGCCGATGTAATTTTTAACGCCCTTGGCCAGCGCGTTCTTGATCACATCGTTGTTGACCGGATCCAGCACGATCACGGCGTCATCCTTCATGCGCAGAGTCGACGCCGCATCGATCCAATAGCCATCCCAGCCGGCTGCACGCAGCTTAGGGAAGATCTCAGTGGTGTAGTCGCCGCCTTGCGCGGTAATAATGATGTCGCATTTTTTCAGCTCATCAATGCTGTTGGCATCTTTCAGCGTCGTTGCCGTTTTGGCGAACGACGGAGCTTTACCGCCTGCATTCGAGGTCGAAAAAAATACCGGTTCGATGTGATCGAAATCACGCTCGTCCTGCATGCGTTGCATCAGGACCGAACCCACCATTCCACGCCAGCCAACTAAACCAACCAGTTTCATCATCTTTCCCTATTAATGAACTTCCATAATCAATGAACTACAACGTTAAAAAAACCACTGCCGCAGTCAGCTTCGAACTCAACCCAGTGCCTTGACGACTGCGTCGCCCATTTCCTTGGTGCCGACCTTGGTAGTGCCCTCTTCATAAATATCGCCGGTGCGATAGCCTTGTGCAAGGACTTTCTTCACCGCCGCTTCAATACGGTCTGCCTGTTCCGCCTTGTTCAGCGAGAAACGCAGCATCATTGCCGCCGACAAAATGGTCGCCAATGGATTGGCGATGCCCTTGCCGGCGATGTCGGGCGCCGAACCGTGCGACGGCTCATACAAACCCTTGTTGTTAGCATCCAGCGAAGCCGATGGCAGCATGCCGATCGAGCCGGTCAGCATTGCCGCTGCATCCGACAGGATGTCGCCGAACATGTTGCCGGTGACGATGACGTCAAAATTCTTCGGCGCCTTGACCAGTTGCATTGCTGCATTGTCAACGTACATATGAGTCAGTTCGACTTGCGGATATTCCTTGTGCACGTCGGTGACGATATCTTTCCAGAACTGGAAAGTTTCCAGCACGTTGGCCTTGTCTACACTGCACAGACGATTACCGCGCTTGGCGGCTGCCTGGAACGCAACGTGTGCGATGCGGCGGATTTCCGGCTCGCTGTAGCGCATGGTGTCGAAGCCTTCGCGCGCGCCCTTGAAAGGACCGTCCGGCGCTTCGCGCATGCCGCGTGGCTGGCCAAAATAAATGTCGCCGTTCAGTTCGCGCACGATCAGGATATCCAGACCTGCAACCAGTTCAGGCTTGAGCGATGACGCGCCGGTCAGTTCCGGATAGCAGATCGCAGGACGGAAATTGGCGAACAATTGCAGATGTTTGCGCAGACCCAGAATCGCTTGCTCAGGACGCAGCGGACGATCCAGCGTGTCGTACTTCCAGTCGCCGACAGCGCCAAACAGGATCGCATCGGCTTCCTTGGCCAGCTTCAGCGTGCCGTCCGGCAGCGGATGACCGTGTGCTTCATAGCCTGCGCCACCGACCGGCGCAGTTTCCATTTCAAACTTTTCGCCCAGTGTATCGAGTACACGTACGGCTTGCTCAATGATCTCGGGACCGATGCCGTCACCTGGCAAAATTGCAATCTTCATGTCGTCGTCTTCTAGTCTTGGAAAATAATAGCGCCGGAGGCCACATCTGCATCGGTCTTGGTGACCATGCAATGCGGCATCCGGCTGATCAGAACTTCAGAAACCTGCTGCGAATATCTTGGAAGCCCAAGCCTAACTGGCAGTACTCAGATAGTGTTTGCCAACCAAGGTTGATCGTACAGGTGACGCTCTTCAAAAGCGCGGATTTTGTCCGCTTGGCGCAATGTCAGACCGATGTCGTCCAGGCCGTTGAGCAAGCAATACTTACGGAATTCGCCGACCTCAAACGGATAAGTCTGACTACCATTGGCGGTAGTGATGATCTGTTTTTCCAGATCAATGATCAGGCGGAAGCCCGGGAATGCTTTTACTTCATCGAACAGATGGTCGATCTGCTGTTCCGACAGCACGATCGGCAGCAAGCCGTTCTTGAAGCAGTTATTAAAGAAAATATCGGCAAAGCTCGGCGCAATCACCGCGCGAAAGCCGTATTGATCCAACGCCCATGGCGCGTGTTCGCGCGAGGAGCCGCAACCGAAATTCTTGCGTGCGATCAGGATCGACGCGCCTTGGTAGCGCGGTTGATTCAGCACAAAATCAGGATTTAGCGGGCGCTTGGAGTTGTCCATACCAGGCTCGCCGTGATCCAGATAACGCCATTCGTCGAACAGATTCGGACCGAAGCCGCTGCGTTTGATCGATTTCAGGAATTGCTTGGGAATGATCGCGTCGGTGTCGACGTTAGCGCGGTCAAGCGGAGCAACCAAACCATCATGGACAATAAATTTATTCATGGCACTTTTATCGATGATGGATCGCCGCACCATGCGGCAATCCGGATCAGCCGATTTCTTTTATCTCTTCAACAAACGAATCAGCAACAGCAACACAACCGCGCCAACTGTCGCCACAATCAGGGAGCCTAGCAAACCGGAACCGGCACCGATGCCCAGGAAGCTAAAGATAAAGCCACCCAACAACGCACCTACTATACCGACCACCAGATCGCCAATCAGGCCAAAACCGCCACCTTTGACAAACTGCCCTGCCAACCAACCGGCGGCAATACCAATCAATACGAACCAAACGACTTCCATGAAATGCCCTTATTAAAAAACAAAAAAACCGACACCCCACGATTGCTCGCTCTCGCCTTGCCGATACTGCCTGCCACAAGCATCTTCTGATGCCCCGACCCTGGCGCTCCCGCCTCAAACTCCCAGCGACTGCGTCACGGCCTTTTTATTGTTATTTCTTGCTAGCGTCTTGCATCTTGTCGCCGACCTTTGCGACATCCTCACCAAAACCGTGGACGGTATTGCATGCAGTCAGAGTCAGCATAGAAGCAGCCAGCAGAGCCAAAGCGATTATTTTTTTCATGATTTCATCCAAGTAGGTTTACAAAGAACGGATATCAACAAAATGTCCTGCAATGCCTGCCGCAGCAGCCATCGCAGGGCTTACCAGATGCGTACGACCACCCGCGCCCTGACGCCCTTCGAAATTGCGATTGGACGTCGACGCGCAACGCTCGCCCGGCTCCAGACGGTCGGCATTCATCGCCAGACACATCGAACAGCCCGGCTCGCGCCATTCAAAACCGGCATCGCGGAAAATCTTGTCCAGGCCTTCGCGTTCGGCTTGTTCTTTCACCAAACCGGAACCCGGCACCACCATCGCCAGCTTGACGTTGGATGCGCGGAATTTGCCACGCACCACCGCCGCCGCTTCGCGCAGATCTTCGATGCGCGAATTGGTGCAGGAGCCGATGAACACCTTGTCGATGCGAATATCTTCAATCGGGGTATTGGGCTTGAGCGCCATGTAGGCCAGCGCCTTTTCCATACCGTCGCGCTTGGTGGCGTCTTTTTCCTTGTCCGGATCAGGGACACGGCTGTCAATGGCAACCACCATTTCCGGCGATGTACCCCAAGTCACTTGCGGCTTGATGTCTGCAGCGTTCAAGGTCACGACCATGTCGAACTTGGCGCCCGGATCGGAATGCAGCGTACGCCAGTAAGTCACGGCGCGCTCCCAATGCGGACCCGACGGTGCGAACGGACGGCCCTTGAGGTAATTGATCGTCGTGTCGTCAACCGCAACCATCCCGGCACGCGCACCCGCTTCGATTGCCATGTTACAGACCGTCATGCGGCCTTCCATGGTCAGCGAGCGCAGAGTAGAGCCGGCGAATTCAATCGCATAACCAGTGCCGCCGGCTGTGCCGATCTTGCCGATCACGGCCAGCACGATGTCTTTGGCGGTCACGCCGACAGGCAATGCGCCGTCGACCTGCACCAGCATGGCTTTGGATTTCTTGGTCAGCAGCGTTTGCGTTGCCAGGACGTGCTCGACTTCCGACGTGCCGATGCCGTGCGCCAGACAGGCGAAAGCGCCGTGCGTGGAGGTGTGCGAGTCACCGCAAACCACGGTCATACCGGGCAGCGTCGCGCCTTGTTCAGGTCCGATAACGTGCACAATGCCTTGGCGCTTGTCGTTCATGCCGAAATAGGTCAGGCCGTATTCCTTGGCATTGGCGTCCAGTGTTTCCACTTGCAGACGGGAGATCGGGTCGGCAATGCCGTTGGCGCGATTGGTTGTCGGCACGTTGTGGTCGGCTACCACCAGATTGGCGGCATTGCGCCATGGCTGGCGACCGGCCAGTTTGAGGCCTTCAAATGCTTGCGGGCTGGTCACTTCATGCAGTAGATGACGGTCGATGTACAAAATGGCCGTTCCGTCTTGTTCGGCATGAACAACGTGAGATTCCCAAAGTTTGTCGTAAAGCGTCTTAAGCATGATGATGCGGGCGTGTAAAAGCTACGCAAGTCGTTGAAATGAGCCTTTGATTATGCCATAAACGCGCCTTTCCCGAGGTGGGAATGTGGGTTTTAGGGCTGCGTTGTACAACGCTTTGCGGCCGCCGGCGTTCAGCGAGTCTTCTTGCTTTGCTCGTAAAGCGGCATCACGCGCTGCGAATAAACCGTGAGATCGCTGATCCGGTCTTCACGCGAGGGGTGAGTGGACATGAATTTCATCGGTTCGCTGCCACCGATCTGGGCCATTTTTTGCCACAGGGTAATGGCTGCGCGCGGATCATAACCGGCACGAGCCGCCAGCTCGACACCGATGCGGTCGGCTTCGGTCTCGTGGGTACGTGAATTTGGCAAACCGACAAGACCCATGTACGCGTACTGTGCGCCCTGCTGCCCCAATTCGCCGACGCCCAGAATCGATGACCCAATGGAAATCAGCGACCCCGTCACGGCCTGCTCGGAGGCGCGCTCACGAGCATGCTCGCGCAAGGCGTGGGCGATTTCATGCCCCATGACAGCGGCCAGCTCATCATCGGTAATCTTCAGTTTTTCAATCAAGCCGGTATAGACGGCGATTTTTCCGCCTGGCATGCACCAGGCATTGGCCTCAGGCGAGGTGATGACGTTGACTTCCCACTTCCACTTGACGGCATCGGGACGGAAAGCGGCGGTCTGCGGAATCAGGCGATCGGCAATGGCGCGCACGCGACGTACCTGAGCTGCACTCTGATTCAACGCACCTTTCTTCTTTTGCTCATCGAGCACCTGCGCGTATTCCTTGACCGCGGAGGCATCGACTTCTTGTGCAGACAACATCATGCTTTGCTGGCGCGTGATGCCGACTGCTCCGCCTTGCGTGGTTTGCACGCTTTCGCAGGCGGCAAGCATCAACACTGCAGCAGACAAAAGAAAATGAGGAAGAAAACGAGGGAAAAGTTTTACCAAGTGCTGCATCCGGGAATCCATGCCATCTCCATGAGAAAAATAAAAATACGGAGGAGCCTGACCTGACCAAGACCATTCGCATTCGATTTTCTGCGCGATTCTTATTGTCGGCGCAGCGCTCCCCCATGCTTGCATGGCCGTTCGACCCGCGCATGACAACTCAGTTCTGACTGCCTGGCAAAAGCCGGTAAACTTCGTCTTATTTCTGTGCGGCGATTTGCGGCGTAGCCACCTTGACATCGCCGCATTGCGCGCGATGACGCAAGGCATGATCCATCAAGACCAGCGCCACCATGGCTTCTGCAATGGGTGTGGCACGAATGCCGACACAAGGATCATGACGGCCATGCGTCTCGACTTCGGTCGCTTGCCCGGTTTTGTCGATCGATGGGCGAGGCGAACGGATGCTCGACGTCGGTTTGATAGCGATGGATGCTGTGATGTCCTGCCCGGTCGAAATACCGCCCAGGATACCGCCTGCGTTATTGCCGACAAACCCGTCAGGCGTCAACGCGTCGCCATGTTCCGTCCCCTTTTGCGCCACCGATTTAAAGCCGGCGCCGATCTCGACACCCTTGACGGCATTGATGCCCATGAGTGCGTAAGCGATTTCCGCATCGAGCTTGTCGTAAATAGGTTCGCCCAGACCGACCGGCACGTTTTGCGCCACCACGTCGATGCGCGCACCGCAGGAGTCGCCGGCCTTGCGCAGCGCGTCCATGTACTCTTCCAGTTGCGGAATCATGGTCGCGTTGGCTGCGAAGAATGGATTTTCACGCACCTGATCCCAGGACTCGAACGGAATCGCGATATCGCCAAGCTGACTCATGCAACCCTTGAACGTCGTGCCGTATTGTTCGAACAGCCACTTCTTGGCCACTGCTGCCGCGCCGACCACCGGTGCCGTCAGACGCGCCGAAGAACGCCCGCCGCCGCGTGGATCGCGAATGCCGTATTTGTGCCAATAGGTGTAATCAGCATGACCGGGACGGAAGGTATCGAGCAGATTGCCATAGTCCTTGCTGCGCTGATCCTGATTGCGAATCAGCAGAGCAATCGGCGTGCCGGTTGTCTTGCCTTCGAACACGCCGGAGAGAATTTCGACCGTATCCGGCTCCTGACGCTGCGTTACGTGGCGCGAGGTGCCCGGCTTGCGGCGATCCAGCTCCGGCTGGATATCAGCCTCGGACAATGCCATTCCCGGCGGACAGCCGTCGATCACGCATCCGATGGCCGGGCCATGGGATTCGCCGAAGGTGGTAACGGTAAACAGCGTGCCGAGGGTGTTGCCGGACATAGCGAAGCTCTACTTTTAATTATCTGAAGATGTGATTTTACCAGACCGGCCCAGGGACTATTTCCACTCGCCGCGCAACTCGCTCACGCGCTGCTGCAAGTATTCCGGCGTAGCCTGCTCCGCCGCAATCGGTTCGCCCACCGCCAGCTCCAGCTTCGAAAACAAGCCACGCTTGAAGGACCGATGGAAAGGATTACCGCTGCCGCGCGTCAGCAGGCTGCCCCACAATCCGCGCAAGGCCATCGGAAACACCTGTACCGGCGTGCGGTCGATGATCTTCTTGATGCCGCCCTTGAACTCATTGATCTCACCGGTGCTGGTCAACTTGCCTTCCGGAAAGATGCAAACCAGATCGCCTTCATGCAAGGCTTGGGCAATGTCGACATAGGCCTTCTCCATCAGCCACGGATCTTCCTTGGCCGGAGCGATGGGAATCGCCTTGGCCGTACGGAAAATCCACGACAGCACCGGCGTCTTGAAGATGCGATGATCCATGACAAAGCGGATCGGCCGCGGGCTGGCCGCCATGATCACGATGGCGTCGACGTAGCTGACGTGATTGCACACCAGCACCGCCGCACCATCCCTGGGGATCAGGTTGGCATTGACGGTACGCACACGATGGATGGTGTGAATCAGCATCCACGCCAGGAAGCGCATCAGGAATTCCGGCACCAGCGAGAAGATATAGGTCGCCACAATGGCGTTCAGAATCGCCGTGATGAGGAAGATCTGTGGAATCGTGAAACCCGAGCGCAGCAGCACCATCGCCAGCAAAGCAGCGACCACCATGAACAGCGAGTTCATGATGTTCATGCCGGCAATGGTGCGCGAGACGTGTTGCGGATCGCAGCGCGTCTGAATCAGCGCAAACAGCGGCACGATATACAAGCCGCCAAACACGCCGATCATCAGACAGTCGAACAAAATACGCAGGCTGCCGTGCTGAGCGATAAAGCCGCTCATATCGACGGCTGCCGTCGCGCTGTAACTGACACTGGCGAAATACAACTCCAGACCAAACACAGACAGGCCGATGGCGCCAAAAGGCACCAGCCCGATTTCAACCTTGTGACCGGACAGCCTTTCGCACAGCAGCGAACCAACGCCGATCCCGACCGAAAATACCATCAGCAGCAAGACGAACACACTATGGTCGCCGTGCAGGTAATTCTTCGCATACAAAGGGAATTGCGCCAGCACGATGGCGCCGTAAAACCAGAACCAGGAGTTACCGAGTATCGACAGGAAAACGGGACGATTACGACGCGAAAAACCGAGATTGCGCACCATTTCCGAGAATGGATTCCAGTTGATCTTCAACTCTGGCGCAGGCGCCGGCGACAGCGGTATGGCAAGACTGGTGAGCCATCCAAGAATTGCAAAGCCGATGGTCACAAAGGCGATGGTCTCCAGTCCAAACGGCTTTTGCACCACGAGCACGGCGCCCAATACCTCGCCCAGCAAAATGCCGACAAAGGTGCCCATTTCAATGACACCATTGCCGCCGACCAGCTCTTGCGGCTTCAGTTGTTGCGGTAAATAGGCATACTTGACCGGACCAAAGATGGTCGAATGGATGCCCATGCCAGCCACCGCCACCACCAGCAGCCACAGGTGATGCGTCATCCAGCCATAGGCAGCGATCCCCATGATGACGATTTCCAGCAACTTGACGTAGCGCGCGAGACGGCCTTTTTCCATCTTGTCGGCCAACTGCCCTGCCGTCGCTGAAAACAGAAAAAACGGCAAGATGAACAAACCCGGAATCAGGTTATTGAGCAGACCGGTGTCCAGCGTGGTCCAGCTCAATGCATCGTAGGTGAGAATGGTCAGTAAGGCCGTCTTGAAAACGTTGTCATTGAGCGCGCCGAGGAATTGGGTCCAGAAAAAGGGAGCAAAACGACGCTGACCGAGCAGGGAAAACTGATTGGATTGACTCATGGAGCGAGCAGAATGGGCAAGTTGGACGAATCGGTTAAAAAAGACGCCGTTCGGATAACAAAAAACCGTTCATGACGACATGAACGGTTTCTCGGATAAGCGGCGTACCCTGTTTCAACAATATAGCAGGGACGCTGCCGATGTTTTTTCAGCTATTTCAGCTATTTTCTTCCTCGGTCGGCCAGTCGCGGATATACGCCTTGAGCATTTTGTTCTCAAAGCCCTGCGCATCCAGCACTGCCTTGGCGACGTCATAAAAAGACATCACGCCCAGCAGCGTCTTGGCGTCCATTACCGGCACATAGCGCGCATGCTTTTCCAACATGATGCGGCGCACTTCATTGAGGTCGGTGTCAGGAGTGACCGTGATCGGATGGTCGTCCATGTGCTTGCGCACGGTATTGGTGCCGACGGATCCGGCGTTTTCCTGCAGGGTCTTCAACACCTCTCGGAAAGTCAGCATACCGACCAGCTCACCGAATTCCATGACCACCAGCGAGCCAATGTCTTTCTCAGCCATCGCACTTACGGCTTCCGCAATCGGCGTGTCGGGGGTAACGGTGAAGAGAATGTTACCTTTGACTTTAAGAATTTCAGAGACTTTCATGGTGTCATCCTTAAGTTATTGTGGCCTTATCGGGAATGTAGCCCAAGCGTGGGCAAAAATCTACAAACCAGTGGCGGTTTCTCCATGGTACGAGGTTTGGCGCCTGCCTACAATCACCATTCCATATTAAAAATGAAATTTTTTCATTGATTACGCCCCATAGACGGCCTACTCTGAAATAACAAGATAAAGGAGACAAGCATGCCTACCGTTCTGCAACATGAAAAGTACGCCAGCTTTGAGGAGTTCTATCTTACTTATCTCGGAGAGCATTCCAACCGGATTTGCCGTCAGCTGCATTTCGTCGGCTCTACGCTGGCGCTGCTGTGCCTGGCCATGATGCTGCTAACGCACAATTTATGGTGGCTGCTGGCCGCAGCGCTATCCGGCTACGGCTTTGCCTGGGTCGGACATTTCAAGTTCGAGAAAAACCGGCCGGCGACATTTCGCCACCCCCTGTATTCCTTCATGGGCGACTGGGTGATGTATTGGCAATTGCTGACCGGTCAGATTTCGTTCTGACCGGCCTAGCGACCGGCGATCATCCCGACCGGGCTTATTTCGCGTAAGTCAGGGCCGTCATGGGCTTCTGAAAAATAGGATTCCAGCGTCTGATCCAACACCGCTGCGACGGCGCCATCCACGCGATTGACCAGTGAGCGGTCTTCGTCGACATGCGCGGCGGTGTCGAAGACAAACAAACGATAGACATCGACCAACTTCAGAAACTCAGGATTGATGAGCAAGGTCCAGCGATCCAGGCCATCCACGAGCCGTTTGTTCCAGGCTGATTTCTTCGGTGCCTCGCTCTTGAGTGAACCGACCCAGCCCGCGTCCAGCATTCTATGCAGCAGGTTCTGTAACTCTTCCAATCCCATGTGCGTATGCGCGCGCAATATTGCCACGTCCACTGTCGCCGATTCGCCGTTGGCGCGAGCCTCGTGCAGAATTTTCAACACCTTCATTGCGTCGACGAATTCACTGCCGGGCGAAGCGACATGCCACCAGCGCTCATAACGTACGATCGGCAAAGCAGCCGTCAGCAGCGCGCCCACCAGCGTGATCATCCACAGCATGTAGATCCACAGCAGAAAGATCGGCAAGGCCGCCACCGCACCGTACACCATGGTGTAGGTCGGAAATTTCATGACGTAGGAAGCAAACAGGCGCTTGGCGATTTCCACCGCCACGCCTGCCAGCAAACCACCCCAGACGGCGTCGCGCCAATCCACCCATTGATTCGGCACGGCGATATACAGCAGGGTAAATGCGCTGGTCGTCAGCAGCACCGAGATCAAGGTGTAGAAGCTTGCCCCGATAAACGGCACGCTCGTGACCACGCCGTTGGTCGCGGAATACAGATAAGACGTCACGCTGATCGACACGCCAATCAACAGAGGACCAAGGGTAACAATGGCCCAGTAGACCAGGATACGCTGCAGCAGCGGGCGCGACTTCTTGACGCGCCAGATCTGATTGAACACGCGGTCGATGGTCGCCATCGTCAGCACCGAGGTCAAAATCAGCGCCACACCACCGACCGCCGACAGACGCGCCGACTTCGATGAAAACTGGTTCAGGTAGCCGAGAATAGTATTGGCCACGCCCTTGGGCATCAGATTCTGGACGAAATACGCCTCCAGCGCCGACCGGAAAGTACTGAACAGCGGAAATGCCGTAAAGATTGCCAGCGCAATCGTCAGCAGCGGCACCAGCGACAGGATGGTGGTAAACGTCAGGCTGCCTGCCACTTGCGGCAAGCGATCGTCGCTGAGCCGTTTGACGGCAAATCGGAACAAATCACGCAACTGGGTACGAGACAAGCCCTGCATAGGTTTTAAAAAAGTAAGCAAAATGAGGCAATCAAAATCATGACGGACGCTGCAGAACGATCGAACAGAGTCTGCAAAAGGACCTATCATGCACCGGAGACTTAACGAGCAAACGCGAGCATTCCAGCGGTAGCAACTGAGAATTAAAGGCCCCTATAATACCAACATGGCGAACATAACTAATACAACGATACTGGTCCTTTACTATTCGAGACACGGCTCCACCCGCAAACTGGCCGAATTGATCGCCCAGGGCGTGGAAAGCGTGCCCGGGTGCGACGCGCGCCTGCGCACCGTGCCGGCGGTCTCTACCGTAACCGAAGCCACCGAACCCGATGTGCCGCAAGAAGGCGCGCCTTACGTCGAACTGCAAGATCTGGAGCAATGCGCCGGTCTGGCGCTGGGTTCGCCGACGCGCTTCGGCAACATGGCCTCCGCAATGAAATACTTCTGGGACGGTACTGCGCCGCAGTGGTTGTCCGGCGCACTGGCGGGTAAACCTGCCTGTGTCTTTACCTCCACCGGCAGCATGCACGGCGGCCAGGAGTCGACGCTGCTGTCGATGATGATTCCCTTGCTGCATCACGGCATGCTAATCATGGGCCTGCCCTACACCCAGCCTGAACTGATGAGCACCAGCACCGGCGGTTCGCCCTACGGCGCCAGCCACTGGGCCGGCGTCAACGGCAACCAGGTGGTTTCGGACGACACGCGTGCGCTGGCCATCGCACTGGGCCGACGCCTCGCACAGAACGCCATCAAATTGCAGGAGACTTGAATGAGCTCGCAACGATTCCGCTTTTTCCATCTGGGTGCAGCCATCAGTCTGGTGGCGCTGATTGTCCTGTGCGTTGCCTGGGAACTGGCGCTGGCGCCTCTGCGACCAGGCGGATCGTGGATGGTGCTCAAAGTGATTCCCTTGCTGTTCCCGCTGCGTGGCGTACTCAAGCGCGACGTCTACACGATGCAATGGTCATCAATGCTGATCCTGCTGTATTTCACCGAGGGCATCGTGCGCGCCACCAGCGACCGTGTCGCCATGTCAGTGACGCTGGGCTGGATCGAAGTCGCCCTGAGCTGCATCTATTTCCTGTGCGCCATTCTCTACCTGCATCCGTACAAAAAAGCAGCCAAGGAAATCGCACGTCAGGCCATTCAAAAGGCCTCGCAATAATTCTCTGAAGGTCGCCATGACGGCAGCATCACCGGAAACATTCCTGCAAGCCTGCCGCGCCGCCATCGGCGCTGCCCATGTCCTGACAGAAGACGCCGACACCGCCGGCTATCTGACCGATCAGCGCGGACGCTTTACCGGCAAGGCGCTGGCGGTACTCAAACCCGGCAGTACCGAAGAAATCGCGGCCGTCGTCAAGCTGTGCCATCAGCATCTCGTGCCGATCGTGCCGCAAGGCGGCAATACCGGTCTGGTGCTCGGCAGCGTACCCGACACCAAAGGCAACGCGGTGCTGCTGTCGCTGACGCGGCTCAATCGCATTCGCGCAGTCGACCCGGTCAACAACACCATGACGGTCGAGGCCGGCTGCATTCTCCAGAACATCCAGCAAGCCGCCGCCGCGGAACATCGCCTCTTTCCCTTATCGCTGGCGGCCGAAGGCAGCTGCACCATCGGCGGCAACCTGTCGACCAATGCCGGCGGCACAGGCGTTCTGCGCTATGGCAATACGCGCGAACTCTGCCTGGGTGTCGAAGTCGTGACCGCTCAAGGCGATGTCATGAGCAGCCTGCGCGGTCTGCGCAAAGACAACACCGGCTACGACCTGCGCGATCTCTTCATCGGCGCGGAAGGTACATTGGGAATCATCACCGCCGCCGTGATCAAACTGTTTCCGCAACCGAAAGCGCAAGTTACTGCGCTCGCCGCATTGCGCACGCCGGACCACGCATTGCGCCTGCTGAGCCTGGCGCAAGCACGCTGTGGCGCGGCGCTGACCGGGTTCGAATTGATGTCGGATTTTTGCCTGCAACTGGTGGCCAAACATTTTCCACCGCATCGTGCGCCGTTCGACAAGCCGCACGCGCAATACGTCCTGTTGGAGTTGTCGGACAGTGAGTCGGAAGTCCACGCCGCCGACATGTTTGAAGCCGTCATCGGCGAGGCGCTGGAGCAAGAACTGATTGACGATGCCGTCATCGCGACATCGATTGCGCAATCGAAATCGCTTTGGCAATTGCGTGAACACATTTCAATGGCGCAGGCGCATGAGGGCAAGAACATCAAGCACGACATCTCGGTGCCAATCTCCCGCATCGGCGAATTCATTCGCGTCACCGATGTGCTGGTGCAGGAGACTTCTCCTGGCTGCCGGATGGTGACATTCGGCCATCTCGGCGACGGCAACTTGCACTATAACGTGTCGCCACCGGTAGGCGTGAAAGACACCGACTTCATCGCCCAGCAAGAAAAAATCAATCGCACAGTGCACGACAGTGTCGATAAATTCGGCGGCTCGATTTCGGCAGAACACGGTTTGGGCGCACTCAAACGCGAAGAAATCCTGCGTTATAAATCTCCGGTAGAACTACAACTGATGCGCACCATCAAACAGGCGCTGGATCCTCATTCATTGATGAATCCAGGAAAAGTCATCTGACCGCGCCTTCTCTCGGAGTTTTGCCCATGCAGCACGCCTCACCTCTTTGGCTTTCCGCCAGCCTATCCCTGAGCCTCTTCGTCGCCACGCCGGCATGGGCGATCTACAAGTGCGAAGCGGATGGAAAAGTGACCTATAGCGACGCCGCCTGCACCAACGCTAAAACGATCAATGTCGACACCAGCAAAGGCAATGCCGGTATCGCACCGCCCCAAGCCGCCCAAAACAAGACCGAATCACAGCGGCTGGCACGCGAGCGCACGAAGACTGATAAACAGCAAATCAAGGCACAGCAAAAAGCCGAGCGTGAAGCCGCCCGCGCCAAACTGGTGGAAGACAAACAGAAACGGAAATGCGCCCAGCTGGCGCAACGCAAAAAGTGGGCGGATGACGACGTACGCACCGCCACGGTAAAAAATCTGGAAAAAGCACGCCGCAAGAGCTCGCGCGTGAATGACCAATATCGGGCGGAATGCGCCGCTTAAAAAAGCGGCCGTCGCTGCGCAGTCAAACACTGCGACAACGACGGCCTGGCTCCCCTTCCCCCGAAGTTCCCCGCTCTTCCCCGATTACTCCAGACGTGGCGCAGGATTGATATCAATCGTGCGACGCGAATTTGATGCCCCCGGCGCACCAAGGCTGCCGGTACTGGTGATGTTGAACACACTAACGAGCTGCGCCAGCTTGCCGGCCTGTTCCTGCATGGATTGCGCTGCTGCGGCGGCTTGCTCCA
>Ga0209913_1000548_pt1 | contig 30377 bp, 28 predicted proteins | sample PersoiDNA2013203_FD_185805 | JGI IMG/M metagenome (GOLD analysis project Ga0209913, IMG submission 185805) | Permafrost soil microbial communities from the Arctic, to analyse light accelerated degradation of dissolved organic matter (DOM) -... | ecosystem: Environmental > Terrestrial > Soil >... | reverse complement strand
GACGGTTCGGTGCAAAAGTACCTGAAGGAAGTGTCGCTGTTCAATCAGTCTTTCGTGAAAAACGACAAGCAAACTGTTGAACAAATGCTGAAGGCGGCTAACACCAGCGTCAAATCGTTCAGCATGTTTGTGGTTGGTGAAGGCATCGAGAAGAAACAAGATGACTTCGCAGCCGAGGTGGCAGCCCAGGTTGCTGCCGCCAAGCAAGCGCAGTAATAAGTAAGGAAGCGGGCCGAGAGGCCCGTTTTTTTAAGCCTCTTGGTTTTCAAGAGGCGGCGGGGCTGGAAACATATTCCTGTTTCGGCAGACATTTTAAAATGTAAGCAAGTCCCCGGCAGTAGAGTACAGCAGCATACAATGATGTCCTCGCCTGTATCGAGCAACACTTTCGCGCGCCACTTCTGCGGCAAGCATAGCAAGCACAAGCAGGCAGCAAGCAGGACAGACAGAATCAGTTAATCGGATAGCAAACGGAGCCCAGCACATGACGACACCAGCCTATAAGCGCGTACTCCTCAAACTTTCCGGCGAAGCCCTGATGGGCGACGACGCCTACGGTATCAATCGCGCGACTATCGAGCGCATGGTTGCCGACGTGGCCGAGGTCAGCCAATTGGGGGTCGAGTTGGCCATCGTCATCGGCGGCGGCAACATCTTCCGCGGCGTAGCCCCCGGTGCGCAGGGCATGGACCGCGCCACAGCCGACTATATGGGCATGCTGGCAACAGTAATGAACTCTCTCGCACTGGCGGACGCCATGCGTCAGGCAGGCCTTACCGCACGCGTCATGTCGGCAATCGGCATTGAGCAAGTTGTCGAACCCTACGTGCGCCCGAAAGCCTTGCAATATCTGGAAGAGGGCAAGATCGTGGTGTTTGCCGCCGGTACAGGCAATCCTTTCTTTACGACCGATACCGCAGCGGCATTGCGCGGCTCGGAAATCGGCGCCCAAATCGTTCTTAAGGCAACCAAGGTGGATGGCGTTTATACTGCCGACCCAAAGAAGGATCCTTCGGCGACGCGTTACAGCACCATCACGTTTGACGAAGCAATTGCCAAACATTTGCAGGTCATGGACGCAACTGCATTCGCGTTGTGCCGCGATCAGAAGCTGCCGATCAAGGTTTTCTCCATCGTCAAGCCGGGTGCGCTTAAGCGCGTCGTGCTAGGTGAAGACGAGGGTACCCTGGTTCACGTGTAAATAATTACGTTTTTCGAACACTGTAAGATAGTTTTAGATGATAGGAGAGCAGCATGACCATCGCTGACGTTAAGAAGAGCACCGAACAGAAAATGACCAAGTCGATCGAGTCGCTGCGCGCCGATCTGGCCAAAGTGCGTACTGGTCGCGCCCACACAGGTATCCTGGATCACGTCCAGGTCGACTACTACGGCTCGCCGACGCAATTGTCGCAAGTCGCCAATCTGACGCTGATCGACGCGCGTACCATCGGTGTGCAACCGTACGAAAAGAAAATGCTGGCAGCCGTTGAAAAAGCCATTCGTGAAGCCGATCTGGGCCTGAATCCTGCCACGCAAGGCGAGTTGATCCGTGTGCCTACCCCGCCGCTCACCGAAGAGCGCCGCAAGGAAATGGTCAAGCTGGTCAAGGGCGAAGCAGAAGATACGAAGATTTCGATTCGTAACATTCGTCGCGATGCGAACGAAGGTCTCAAGAAGCTGGTCAAGGACAAGGTTTGCTCCGAAGATGATGAGCGCCGCGGTCAGGACGACATCCAGAAGCTGACCGACAAGTTTGTCGCTGAAGTCGATAAGCTGGTGGCAGAAAAAGAAAAAGAAGTGCTCACGGTGTAAGCAAAGCCATTGTTGGTGGCTGATGCAACGACTTATGCGATGATGTCGGTCTTGGTTTCAGGCCAAGGCCGATTTCGCGTTTATCTGGATTTTTACACTGTATGACTTATAAAAGCTCAACCCAGGCTGTGCCGCAAGTTTCTGCGGTGCCGCGTCACGTTGCCATCATCATGGATGGCAATGGGCGTTGGGCGACCAAACGTTTTTTGCCGCGCGTAGCAGGACACGTGAAAGGCGTCGATGCAGTTCGCACGATAGTCGAGGCATGCTCGCAGCGCGGCGTGGAATACCTGACGCTGTTTGCGTTCAGTTCTGAAAACTGGCGTCGTCCTGCAGACGAAGTGTCTTTGCTGATGCGTTTGTTCATGACGGCGCTGGAGCGCGAAGTCAGTAAGATGCACGCAAATAATATCCGTTTGCGCGTTGTGGGCGACCTCGGTCGCTTCGATGCCAAATTGCAGGATATGGTCGCCAAGGCCGAGGCGCAAACAGCCGGCAATACGCGGCTGACACTGACAATTTGCGCCAACTATGGCGGTCGGTGGGACATCATGCAGGCGGTCGGCAAGATGCTCAAAGAGCAGCCTGGTGTCACTGACTTTTCTGAAGAGCAATTAACACCCCATTTGGCGATGGCCTATGCACCCGAGCCGGATTTGTTTATCCGTACCGGCGGCGAAGAGCGCATTTCCAATTTCCTGCTATGGCAACTCGCCTATAGCGAATTGTATTTTACTGAGACCTATTGGCCCGATTTCGATGGGGTGGAGCTGGATAAGGCGATCGACTCATATCGTCAGCGCGAACGGCGTTTCGGTCGCACCAGCGAGCAATTGGTCGAGCAGAAAAAGGCTTCCTGATGCTAAAAACGCGTGTCATCACAGCGTTGGTTCTCCTGGCAATTTTGTTGCCGATTCTCTTTTTGAATAATTTCTTTGCGTTTGCTGCGGTGACGCTGGCGTTTTTCGCTGCCGGTACCTGGGAAGGCCTGCGCCTGTTCCGCCTTTCGCGACCACGTCTGTGGGCCGGTTTTTGGGCCGTCGCCTACGCAATCATCGTGTTCGTAAGCGGCTTGCCGAGCGTGCGCAGCTTGTTCGGCTTATGCGTGGCGTTGTGGGTAATTCGCTTCGTACCCGCGTTGAAGCTTGGATTGCCGGCGCTGGGAACGCCAAGCAATCGCCTGCTCAGTGTCACCTATACGTTATCGCTGATGGGCTGCTTTATCGCGATTGTTTCCCTGTTTCAACACTCCCCGTTGTACTTGCTCTCGGTGATGGTGATCGTCTGGGTGGCGGATATCGGCGCCTATTTCGCAGGGAAAGGCTTTGGCCGCCATAAGCTTGCGCCATCGATTTCTCCCGGGAAGTCTTGGGAGGGGGCCGTCGGTGGCTGGCTTGCAGTGCTGGTGATTGCGGCGGCGGTCGTGATGTATTTCGATGGTGAAACGTTTTCAGGCCGTCTGTACGGCCGTTTCGGCTGGCCCGGTTTCATCCTTGTGATGACCTTGCTGGTCGCGGCGAGCGTTGTCGGGGATTTGTTCGAGTCGCAATTGAAGCGCCGAGCCGGTTTCAAGGACAGCAGCAACTTGCTGCCGGGGCATGGCGGCGTATTGGATCGGATTGATGCGTTGATCCCGGTTCTGCCGCTGGCAGCGCTGATCGATCTCTGGTTGTAGGAATTTCATGCAGGCAATTACTGTTCTCGGCTCTACCGGTTCCATCGGCGTTTCCACGCTGGATGTCATAGCGCGTCACCCTGATCGTTACCAAGTGTTTGCCTTGACGGCCCATTCGCGAGTCGATGAGCTTGCGGAGCAGTGCGTCCGTTTTCGCCCCAAGCTGGCGGTTGTCGGTTCGGCACAGGCTGCCCAGGCTCTGCAGCAAAAGCTCAAATCCAGCCAGTTGCGCATTGAAGTTCTGTATGGCGCGCAGGCGCTGTGTGACGCTGCAAGTGCTGACGAGTGCGATATCGTCATGGCGGCAATCGTTGGCGCTGCAGGTTTGGCGTCTACGCTGGCCGCAGCGCGCACCGGTAAGAAGATTCTCTTGGCCAACAAAGAGGCGCTGGTCATGTCCGGACAGCTACTGATCGATGCCGTGGCGCAGCATAAGGCGACCTTGCTACCCATCGATAGTGAGCACAACGCCATTTTTCAATGTTTGCCGCACGATTATCGCCGTTCGCTGCCTGATGCCGGAATCGCCAAGATTCTTTTGACCGCATCGGGCGGGCCGTTCCTCAAGCGTGACGTCGGTACATTGGATAGCGTAACGCCGGAAGAGGCTGTGGCGCATCCGAAGTGGGTCATGGGCCGGAAAATTTCGGTGGATTCAGCCACCATGATGAACAAGGGCTTGGAAGTCATTGAGGCGCATTGGCTGTTTGGTGCGCCGGCTGACAAGATCGAAGTCATGATTCATCCGCAAAGCGTGATTCATTCGATGGTGTCCTATATCGATGGCTCGGTGCTGGCTCAACTGGGCAATCCAGACATGCGTACACCCATCGCCAATGCACTTGCCTATCCCGAACGGATCGAATCCGGAGTTGCCCAGCTGGACCTTGCTCAGATCGGGCAGTTATTTTTCGAGCGTCCGGATTTTGGGCGTTTTCCGTGTCTCAAACTGGCGTATGATGCACTGCAAGCCGGGGGCAGCTCGGCGGCAATCCTCAATGCCGCCAATGAAGTTGCTGTCCAGGCATTCCTGAATCAAGAAATTGGATTCCGCATGATTGATCAAGTGATCGCTCGCGTCATGGATAAGCTTCCCCATGGCCCTGTCGCAGATATCGACGCCCTGATCGAGCAAGATCAGCAGGCACGCTCGATTGCGCAATCCTGCCTGTCCTTATGATCATTCTGTCATGAATCTGCTGCACACTCTGCTGGCCTTCGCGGTCGCTCTCGGTACGCTTGTCGTCGTGCACGAATTAGGGCATTACTGGGTGGCGCGCTTGTGCGGCGTCAAGGTTTTACGCTTCTCGGTCGGCATGGGGCGGGTGATCTATTCTCGCCGCTTTGGGCGTGATCAGACTGAATGGGCGCTATCGATATTGCCGCTGGGTGGTTACGTCAAGATGCTGGATGCCCGCGAGCAGGATGTTAGCGACATATCCGCGCAGGATCTCAAGCGCGAATTCACACGCCAGTCCGTCTGGCGTCGTATTGCGATCGTTGCGGCCGGTCCATTGGCTAATTTCATCCTTGCCATTCTCTTGTTTGCCGGCTTGTTCATGCACGGTATTCCCGAACCGGTTCCTAAACTACGTCCTATGGCGACGCAGACTGCCGCATATCAAGCAGGTCTGCGCGGTGGTGAAACCATCACGGCCATTAACGGCGTCGCTGTTCAGGCATGGTCGGAAGTGCGTTGGGAGCTGATGCAGCACGTTCTGGAGAAGACGCCTGCGCGACTGGACGTTGAGCGCATCAACAATGGAGTAAGCGGCGGAAAGCTGCTGGATTCGGTGAATTTGCCACTTGATGGCGTATCAAGCAAGGATCTGGAAAGCGATTTTCTGGCAAAACTGGGCTTGTCCTTGGCACGTCCCCCGGCGATGCTTGGCAAGGTCATGGATGGCCCCGCCATGCAGGCTGGATTGCAAAAGGGCGATCTGATCCTTGATGTCAACGACGAGTCGATCAAAGACGGCCTCGCACTGGTGGAGCTGGTTCGCGCCTCTCCCGGCAAGCCGTTATCGCTGCATGGTATGCGTGGACAAAGCGAGTTTCGCATCCAGGTCACGCCTGACACGCTGAGCGACAATGGTCAGACGATAGGGCGTATCAAGGTAGAGGTGCCGCTCGCGCCGGAAATGATTGTTGTCAGCGATGCGCCTTGGACGGCGATTGTCAAGGGCGCCCAGAAGACCTGGGACACCAGTACGATGACGCTGAAGATGATCGGAAAAATGATCGTCGGACAGGTTTCATGGAAAAATATTACCGGCCCGATTACCATTGCCGATTATGCCGGGCAGACTGCCAAAGTCGGACTGGTCAGCTATCTGAGCTTCATCGCGTTTATCAGCATCAGTCTTGGTGTAATGAACCTGCTGCCCATCCCGGTTTTAGATGGCGGCCATTTGCTGTATTATTCGCTGGAGATTTTGACTGGACGTCCTGTTTCTGAGCGCTTTGGGGAAATTGCTCAACGTGCCGGTCTGGGTATTTTGATGACATTGATGATCGTTGCTGCATTCAACGACATTGTTCGTCTGATGTTTTAAGGATTCGTCCCAAGCCTTCCTGATGATAAGGATGGCTTTTGACTTTACATATGTTCGACCATCGTAAAAAATGGTCAGCAAAAACATAGTTAATAAACGATAGCTAATGAACTTACATTCCGCGCATTTCCCTGCACCGACCTTTTCCCGTAGCTTGATCGCTGTTGCTGCGCTTGCCCTTTGCAATCAGGCATTTGCCGTCGAACCGTTCGTGGTCAAGGACATCCGTGTCGAAGGCATTCAGCGTACCGAAGCAGGCACCGTGTTCAGCTACTTGCCGGTGCGAGTGGGCGACACCTTCACTGACGAAAAAGGTACGGCTGCGATCAAGGCGCTTTACGCAACCGGCTTCTTCAAGGACGTTCGTGTTGAAGCTGAAGGCGACGTGCTCGTGATTCAGGTGGAAGAGCGTCCGGCGATTGCTAGTGTCGACTTCACGGGTATCAAGGAATTTGACAAGGAACAACTTACCAAGGCACTAAAGGAAATCGGCGTCGCTGAATCGCGTATTTTCGACAAGTCGCAAGTCGATCGCGCTGAACAGGAACTCAAGCGCCAGTATTTGTCGCGTGGTTTGTACGGTGCGAAGGTCACCACGACCATTACACCAGTTGAGCGTAATCGCGTCGCGGTGAGTTTTGCTGTGGATGAAGGCGATGTTTCGCGCATCAAGCAAATCAATATTGTCGGCAACAAGGCGTTTTCCGACGGCAATCTGCGCGATCAACTGAAGTTGACAACACCGGGCTGGTTTACCTGGTACACCAAGGCTGACCAATATTCGAAGCAAAAACTGGCTGGCGATATCGAGTCGCTGCGTTCCTATTATCTGGATCGCGGCTATCTGGAAATGCAGATCGAGTCGACGCAAGTTTCCATTACACCAGACAAAAAAGACATCTACATCACCATCAATATCAACGAAGGTGAAAAGTACACGGTCTCCGACATCAAGCTTGATGGCGAAATGTTTGGTATGCAGGATGACCTGGCAGCACTGGTTCAACTGAAAAAAGGTGACGTCTATTCGGGTACCAAGCTCACTGACAGCACCAAGAAGATCAGCGAACGTCTCGGTAATTTCGGCTATGCATTCTCCAACGTCAATGCCAATCCAAACGTCGATCGTGAGAAGAAGGAAGTTGCCTTTACCATCATGGTCGATCCGGGCAAGCGCGTGTATGTGCGTCATATCAACATTGCCGGCAATACCAAGACCCGTGACGAAGTTATTCGCCGGGAGTTCCGTCAGTTTGAAGACTCCTGGTATGACGGCGAGAAGATCAAGCTGTCGCGTGATCGTGTCGACCGCCTGGGCTATTTCAAGGAAGTCACCATTGAGACGCCGGAAGTGCCGAACAGCACGGATCAGATCGACGTCAACATGAAAGTGGAAGAGAAACCAACCGGTAACATCATGATCGGCGCCGGCTTCTCACAAACTGACAAGCTGAGCCTGACTGGTTCGATTTCGCAGGAAAACGCCTTCGGTAGCGGCAATACGGTCGGTATCGAAGTCAATACCAGCTCGCGTTACCGTACGATCGCTGTTTCGCAGACGAATCCGTACTTCACGGATGACGGTATCAGCCGCACTTATGAAGTGTTCCTGCGTACGATTCGCCCATCGGCCTACACGACCGGTGACTATCGCGTGAAAACCATCGGCGGTAGCGTCAAGTTCGGTGTTCCGTTCTCTGAGCTGGATCGCGTTTTCTTTGGGGTTGGTATTGAAAATACCAAGGTTGACACCGATAGTTCCAGCCCGAGCTTGTATCGTCAATACGTACGTGACTTTGGCAGCGGCACAGGCGCAAAGGGATGCGATGTCGTCAATGACGGTACTTGCGGCATTGGTACTGCCACCACGACCAGCTTCCCGCTTACCGTCGCGTGGCAACGCGACAGCCGCGACAGCGCATTGGTTCCGACCAAAGGCGTCTATCAACGTGCCAACCTGGAAGTATCGGGTATTGGTACCTTGCAGTACTATCGTGCAACGTATCAGCACCAATACTTCCAACCGTTCTGGAGCAATGCGGCGACGCTGGCCTGGAATGGCGAAGTGGACTACGGTAAGGGCTTCGGCGGCAAGCCATACCCGATTTTCAAGAATTACTACGCTGGTGGTATTGGCACAGTGCGCGGATACGAAGCATCGTCCTTGGGTAACCTGAAAGACCAATACGGTGACTCCATGGGTGGTGCATCACGTCTGGTCGCTAACGTGGAGTTGCAATTCCCGTTCCCGGGTTCGGGGCAGGATCGTAGTTTGCGTTGGTTTACCTTTGTTGACGGCGGTAACGTTTTTGCCGACGGAGAACGTATTAAAATCAATGACTTGCGCTATTCCACTGGTTTCGGTATCAGCTGGATTTCGCCAATCGGCCCGCTGAAGCTGAGCTACGGTAAGCCGCTGAACGCGAAGACCGGCGATAAAGCGCAAAACTTCCAGTTCCAGTTGGGAACCGGCTTCTGATCAGCGAATCAACTGATCAGCCCATGGCATAATAGAAATCTGTATTACGGAGAATGATCTTGAAGTTTATTACTAAATCATTGATGTCGGTCCAAGCTGCCACACTGGCTGTCGGCATGTTGTCGTTTGCCAATGTGCATGCGCAAGAATCGAAAATTGCTTTTGTCAGCACCGAGCGTATTTTCCGCGAAGCCGTGCCTGCAAAGGCCGCGCAGACCAAGCTTGAAGCTGAGTTTGCCAAGCGCGAAAAAGATATCGCTGATATGGCTGCACGCCTGAAGGCGCAATCAGACAAGCTGGACAAGGATGCAGCAGTACTGTCTGAGTCGGAACGTGTAAAGCGTCAGCGTGATCTGTCTGATATCGACAAGGAATTTCAGCGCAAGCAACGTGAATTCCGTGAAGATCTGAATCAGCGTCGCAACGAAGAATTGTCAGTCGTTCTTGAACGTACCAACAAGGTGATCCGCCAGATCGCTGAAGCTGAAAAGTACGATATCGTCTTCCAGGAAGCCGTCTATGCCAGCAAGCGTATCGACATCACCGACAAGGTTCTGAAAGAGCTGGCGAAGTAAGCCTGGTTCAAATCTTCATCATGCTTATCCCAGGCGCGCAGATTGTCCCGAAGAGAAATCGCCAATCTGCGTTGCTTGAGCAGGTAACGCAATAATCTAAGAAGGCCAAGATGGGTATTCGGCTAGAACAGTTGGTCGAACGCTTGGGTGGCCAGCTAAAAGGCGATGCGCAGATTGATGTCAGCGGCATCGCTCCTCTGGATGTGGCGACATCGTCGCATATCACGTTCCTCTCCAATCCCAAGTTTCGATCCCAGGCAGAGCAAACGCAGGCCGCTGCATTGATTTTGTCTGAAGTGGATGACGCAGCCATCGCCAGTTATCAGGGCGCACGTATTGTCACCAAGAATCCTTACGCCTATTTCGCCCACGCAGCGCAATTATTCGCGGCGCAGGCGGCAGTGCCGGTTACTGCAGGCATTCACCGCAGCGCCTGTGTGGATGAAACGGCGCAGGTGTCTGCAAGCGCAACCATCGGCCCACATGTCGTCATTGAGGCCGGTGCCGTTATCGGCGAACGCGCTGTGATTGACGCGGGCAGTTATGTCGGTCGTAATGCGCGTGTCGGTGCTGATACGCATTTCTATGCTCGTGTAACGTTCCATTCTGGCTGTGAAATCGGCGAACGCGGCATTGTGCATTCTGGTGTTGTGATTGGCGCAGATGGTTTCGGCTTTGCCAACGAAGGCGGTAACTGGATCAAGATCCCTCAGGTAGGTCGGGTGGTCATTGGCAACGACGTTGAAATTGGTGCCAATACGACCATAGACCGGGGTGCTTTGTCCGATACGGTGCTGGAAGACGGGGTCAAGCTCGACAACCAGATTCAGATCGCCCACAACTGCCATATTGGCGCGCATACCGCGATTGCAGCCTGTGCCGGCATCGCCGGCAGCGCCAAAATCGGCAAATACTGCTCGATCGGCGGCGCCGCAATGATCCACGGCCATATTACGATTGCTGACAAGGTGCATGTCTCGGCGGGCACACTCGCGCTTCGTTCGATCCTGGAACCAGGGCAATATACCGGCTTTTATCCTATCGCCAAGCACGGCGAATGGGAAAAATCAGCAGCATTGGTGCGCAATCTGGGCACAATGCGTGAGAAAATCCGTGCGTTGGAAAAAACGATTAAATCGCTTTCAGAGCCGCATACTGAGCAAAATACTGAGCAAAAAAATGACTAGTCTCGATATCAATCAAATCAAAGAATACCTCCCGCACCGCTATCCGCTGTTGTTGGTGGATCGCGTTCTCACATGGGAAAGCGGCAAGGACATCACTGCCATCAAAAATGTGACCGTCAACGAAGAGTTTTTCAACGGCCATTTTCCTCACAAGCCGGTGATGCCTGGTGTGTTGATGATCGAGGCGCTGGCACAGACAGCTGCTTTGCTGTCCTTTTTGACAGAAGGTCGCAAGCCTGATGCCAATACCGTTGTGTATTTCGTCGGCATCGACAATGCGCGTTTCAAGCGTCCTGTCGAGCCAGGCGACCAGTTGAAGATGCATGTGGAAATTACCCGCCGTGCCCGCGGCATCTGGAAGTACAAGGCTGTGGCGACAGTTGATGGCCAGGTTGCTGTAGAAGGCGATCTGATGTGCACGATGCGCAACGCCAACGACGCCAGCCAGGCAGGCTAAGCCATGTCGCGTATCCATCCTACTGCCGTCATCGAGTCGGGGGCTCAGCTCGATTCGACGGTCGAGGTCGGTGCTTATTCCGTGATCGGTGCCAACGTTCGCATCGATGCCGGCACAAAAATCGGTCCGCACGTCGTGATCGAAGGCCATACGACCATTGGCCGTGACAATCAGATCTTCCAGTTTGGCTCTCTTGGCGCTGCACCACAGGACAAGAAATACGCCGGTGAACCGACGCGTCTGGAAATCGGTGATCGCAATACCATCCGCGAATTCGTTACCTTTAATCTGGGAACCACGCAGGATGCCGGTGTGACGCGCATCGGGGACGACAACTGGATCATGGCATACGTGCACATTGCCCATGATTGCCAGCTTGGAAGCAACATTATTCTGGCCAACAACGCGACACTCGCCGGTCACGTACATTTGGGCGATTGGGTGTTCCTTGGCGGTTTTACGTCGGTGCATCAGTTTTGCCATATCGGCGCCCATGCGATGACCGCGTTCACAGCAGCAGTGAGCCAGGATGTTCCGCCATTTGTGACGGCTGCAGGCAATCGCGCTGTACCCGCCGGCATCAATAGCGAAGGCCTGAAGCGTCGTGGTTTTACGCCGGAGCAGATCGCTGCGATCAAGCGTGCGTACAAGGCCATCTATCGTTCCAGTCTGCCGTTGGAAGAAGCCAAGCAGGAACTGCTGCTGCAAGAAGAAAAATCCCCTGAATCCGCAGCACACATCCGCCTGATGCGTGAATTCATCGCATCGTCCTCTCGTGGCATCATCCGATAAGATTTCCATCGCCATGGTCGCCGGCGAAAGCTCTGGCGACCTGCTGGCGAGCCGTTTGCTATCAGGCTTGCGTCCTCGTTTGCCGGATGCGCGTTTGCATGGTATTGGCGGGCCCCACATGGCTGAGCACGGTTTCATCAGTGACTGGCCGATGGATAAGCTCACTGTGCGCGGCCTGTTCGAAGTCATTCCACGCTATCGCGAGATCAAGGGCATCCAGAATGCTCTGCGTGATCAGTTGCTGGCAGAGCGCCCGGCAGTATTCATCGGCGTCGACTATGGCGGCTTCAATCTGGGGCTGGAGCTGCAATTGCGCGAGGCCGGTATTCCCACGATGCATTTCATCGGCCCGCAAATCTGGGCCTGGCGTGGCGGGCGGATCAAGAAGATAGCGCGTGCTGTGTCGCACATGCTGGTGATTTTCCCCTTCGAGGAAGAAATCTACCGCAAGGCAGGTGTGCCGGTGACCTACGTGGGGCATCCACTGGCGGAGGTTATTCCCATGGAGCCGGATCAAGCCGCAGCACGCACAGCATTAGGCCTGCAGCAAGATCGCCGTGTCGTTGCCATTCTTCCCGGCAGCCGCATGTCAGAACTCAAGTACAACACAGCGAGTTTTCTTGGCGCTGCCAGATTGCTGAAGCAGCGGGAACCGCAATTGCAATTCGTCGCGCCAATGGCCGGTGAAAAACAGCGTGCCTATTTCGAACAATTGATTTCGCAGACCAATAGCATCGATCTGGATATCAAGATCGTCAGCGGGCAATCGCATGCAGCGATGGCGGCGGCGGATGCGGTATTGGTTGCCTCAGGCACTGCGTCGCTGGAAGTCGCGCTCTACAAGAAGCCGATGGTGATTGCCTACAAGATGATGCGTGCGTCTTATGAAATCATGCGTCACATGAACTACCAGCCGTGGGTAGGTTTGCCGAATATTCTCGCGCGCGAGTATGTCGTACCAGAACTATTGCAAGATGCGGCCACTCCACAGGCGCTGGCTGATGCGCTTTGGAAACAGTTGGACGATCCGGTCCATTTACAAAATCTGCGTCAACGGTTTACCGACATGCATCAATCGTTGTTACGCGATACCGCCAATGTCAGCGCGCAGGCAGTATGTACTTTGCTGGATCGTCAGCAGACGCGCTTTGCGCAAGGAACTTAGGCGATATGGCCAAAAAACACGATTCGAATTTGTCTTTGTTCGCACTCGACGATTACGCCGGTGAAATCATTTGCGGCGTTGATGAAGCCGGACGTGGTCCCTTGGCAGGGCCGGTCTTCGCTTCAGCCGTCATTCTCAATCCGGCACGACCTATCGTCGGTTTGCGCGATTCAAAGAAACTGAGCGAAGCCAGTCGCGACGCCTTGGCCTTGGAGATCAAGGAGCACGCGATTGCCTGGGCGATTGCTGAATGTTCCGAAGACGAAATCGATCAACTCAATATTCTCCACGCAAGCATGCTAGCGATGCGCCGTGCTGTGGAGGCCTTGCGCACCATTCCCACGCTGGCGCTGATTGACGGCAATCGTTGTCCGGTGATGGCGATTCGCTCCGAAGCGATCGTCAAAGGCGACGACAAAGTACCCGCCATTTCGGCAGCGTCGATTCTCGCCAAAACGGCGCGCGATGCGGCCTTGCGTCTACTGCATGATCAATATCCGCATTACGCGTTTGATCAGCACAAGGGATATCCGACCGCATTGCATCTGGAGCGTCTGCGCCTGCATGGCGTATCCCCTGTGCATCGCAAGTCTTACGCCCCCGTTCGCGCCTTGCTGGCCGGTGCCTGAGGATCGTTGATGAAGTCGATCTCTTCTCGCGATAACGCGCTGTACAAAGAACTCAAGCAACTGGCAACCAGCGCACAGGCGCGTCGCAAGGCGGGGCGCAGTTTGCTCGACGGCGTACATCTGGCGGAAGCGTATTTGCAGCAGGCAGGCGAGCCCGAATTGTGTGTCGTCGCCGAGAGTGCTGTGTATCACGCTGAAGTTGCACCGTTGCTGGCTCAGTGTGAAGCCACGGGCAGCCAATGCATTTGCTTGCCGGATGCGCTGTATCAGGCGTTGAGTCAGGTTGAAAATGGCGTCGGCTTGTTGTTGATCATCACAACGCCTCAGCCGCAAGTGCCGGTGGCATTGACGGCATCGGCAGTTTTGCTCGATGGCTTGCAGGATCCAGGCAATCTCGGATCAATTTTGCGTAGCGCGGCGGCGGCTGGAATTCGTCAGGTATTTTGCTCGGCAGGCACTGCCGCAGCGTGGTCACCGAAGGTGTTGCGAGCAGGCATGGGCGCACATTTTTTGCTCCAGATTTTTGAAGGCGCCGATTTACTGAGCCTTTGCAAGACCAGCAAAATTCCCGTATTGGCGACCAGTTCGTATGCACAGGAAACCATTTATCAGATCGATCTGACGCAAGAAGTCGCCTGGCTGTTCGGCCACGAAGGGCAGGGTGTCGCCGACGATTTGATGGATGCCGCCGGCGTCAAAGTAGTTATCCCACATCTGGGGCAAATGGAATCGCTTAACGTTGCAGCAGCAGCGGCAGTCTGTTTCTTTGAGCAAGCCCGGCAAAGGCAGGGCGGCGGTTGAGGGCGGTTCGCCTGACTGCTATTGATATTGAAGACGGACGCTTGCATGCATCCTAATCTCTACGCTTATTTCAGCGGAAGCTGGCGTTTCACGCGCAGCATGCTTGGCACGGACAAGCTTGTCATCGGCGACGCTGAGGGACGTGCTGAATTTCATCCTGGCGAAGCGAACTGTCTGCAGTACAAGGAATCCGGTCAGTTGCGTTTGGCAGCTGACCAGCGTGTCGTGTCGTTCACCCGGAGGTTTGATTACCGGATTGAGGGCGACGTGGTCCATGTCGCCTTTGCCGATGGTGTTCAGGCAGGGCAGGCGTATCAGAGCTATCGATACGATCCGGTGCAAAAAGCGCTATTGCCGCTTGAGACCCATCTTTGCATCCTGGATCGTTACGACGGGCGCTATGTACTGATTGACGCGGACCGCTTCGATTTGCATACGCGTATCGAAGGGCCACATAAAGACTATCTGCTCCACACACAGTTCAAGAGGGCAATCGGCGGAGTCGGAATCAGCGAGTTTCCGGCTTGATTTCCTGCAGAATCGTCGCCGCAATTTCCTCGATCGATTTGGCTGTGGACGACATCCAGCGTATGCCTTCGCGTCGCATCATTTTTTCCGCTTCATTGATTTCATAACGGCAGTTTTCAATCGCGGCGTATTTGCTGCCGGGACGACGCTCGTTACGTACTTCCGACAGGCGCTCCGCCGCGATCGTCAGGCCAAAGATCTTCTTTTTGAAATTGACCAGTCCGCTCGGCAATTTATCGCGCTCGAAATCCTCGGGAATCAGCGGGTAGTTTGCCGCCTTGATGCCGTATTGCATGGCCAGATAGAGGCTGGTCGGTGTTTTGCCCGAACGGGATACGCCAACCAAAATGACATCTGCGCTGGCCAGATTTTTGTTCGACTGGCCATCGTCGTGCGCCAACGAAAAATTGATCGCCTCAATGCGGTTTTTGTATTCTTCCGAATCGGCCGTGTTATGGCTGCGGCCAATGGTGTGCGTCGATTTGACGCCAAGCTCTTGTTCCAACGGTTCGACAAAGGTCTGGAACAAGTCCATATGCATCGCCTTCGATTGACGGATGACGGCCGACAGGTCGGCCTTGACCAGCGTCGAGAAGACGATGGGCGCCTTGCCATCGGTTTCTGCCACTTCGTTGATGCGGCGGGTGGCGTCATAGGCTTTATCGAGGGTATCGACGAAAGGCAGGCGCACCTGCTTGAAGCGCAGCTCGAACTGGCTGAGAACGGAATGCCCCAATGTTTCCGCCGTAATACCGGTACCGTCAGAGACGAAGAAAACCGTACGGTTGGCCGGAGGCAAAGGGACGGGGCAGGCGGGCGGTGCAAGATCGAGCATAGTGTTGTTAAAAAGAAAACAATAAAAAATAACGGGCCAGATGAAAAATTTGCTGGCTACCCTGTAAAATGCCATGCAACAGATTGAGAAGCTAGCTCAAAATGATCCTGACAGTGCTGCGCAAGTTGACTGAATGCCTCTGGATGTTTGCTCATGCAAACACCTTCGGAACTGCCGCGCGCCAATTATGTCAGCTCATGTATCGGAACCTGCATCAGGTATTGAGCCAAGCCGCTGTATCGATTATGTCGCCTTCGTCCCAAAATAACAAAGAACAAATGACGACTGCCGGCCGCGTGAAGATTTCTTATCATCAAACTAGAGGTTGTTATGTCCAACGCAGTAAACATGGGTTCTCCCCAGGGGGCCGCATACGTAGTCTCCTTTGAAAATCTTCGCATGACGGATGTCGAGTCCGTCGGCGGCAAGAACGCGTCGCTGGGTGAAATGATCAGCCAGCTGGCCGGTGCCGGAGTCCGAGTGCCAGGTGGCTTTGCCACGACAGCACAGGCTTTCCGCGACTTTCTGGAACACAGTGCAAATGGCGGCGCAACGCTGGCCCAACGCATTGCAGATCGTCTCGTAACGCTGGACATCGAAGATGTGCGTGCATTGGCGCAAGCCGGTGCGGAGATTCGTCAATGGATTATCGACACGCCTTTCCAGCCTGCGCTGGAAGAGCAGATCAAATCTTTCTACGACAAACTGGTTGCCGACTCCACTGGTGAGATGTCTTTCGCCGTGCGTTCGTCTGCAACGGCAGAAGACTTGCCTGACGCCTCTTTTGCCGGTCAGCAAGAAACATTTCTGAATGTTGTCGGCATCGACAACGTGCTCGAAGCGATGAAGCACGTGTTCGCCTCGCTGTACAACGATCGCGCTATCTCGTATCGCGTTCACAAGGGCTTCACCCACGCTGAAGTCGCGCTTTCGGCAGGCGTGCAACGCATGGTGCGCTCTGACGTCGGCGCTGCCGGCGTGATGTTCACCATCGATACCGAATCGGGCTTCAAGGACGTGGTTTTCATCACCTCCAGTTACGGTCTGGGCGAAACAGTGGTGCAGGGCGCGGTTAATCCGGACGAATTCTATGTCCACAAGCCGATGCTGGAACAAGGCAAACTGCCGATTATCCGTCGCAACATCGGCTCCAAGCTGATCAAGATGGAGTTCACCGGTGAGGCCAAGGCCGGCCGCTCGGTCAAGACCGTCGATGTGCCTGTTGAAATGCGCAACCGCTATTCGCTGAACGACGCCGAAATCGTCGAGTTGGCCAAATACGCCACCATCATCGAAAAGCACTATCAGCGTCCGATGGACATCGAATGGGGCAAAGACGGTCGCGACGGCAAGCTGTACATTCTGCAAGCGCGTCCTGAAACCGTGAAGTCGCAACAAAAGGCGACTGACGCGCAACAACGTTTCAAGCTCAAGGGCTCTAGCGCCGTGCTGGCAACCGGTCGTGCAATCGGTCAGAAGATCGGCGCCGGTCCGGTGCGCGTGATTCGCGATGCGTCCGAAATGGAACGCGTGCAACCAGGCGACGTGCTCGTCGCCGACATGACCGATCCGAACTGGGAGCCGGTCATGAAGCGCGCTGCAGCCATCGTCACCAATCGTGGCGGTCGTACCTGTCACGCGGCGATCATTGCGCGTGAACTGGGTGTGCCGGCAGTGGTTGGTTGCGGTGACGCTACCGATATCCTGAAAGACGGCAACCTGGTGACCGTTTCTTGCGCTGAAGGCGACGAAGGCAAGATTTATGATGGTCTGCTGGAAACCGAAATCACCGAAGTCGCACGCGGGGAACTGCCACCGATTCCGTTGAAGATCATGATGAACGTCGGCAATCCGCAGTTGGCATTCGACTTCCAGTCGATTCCAAATGGCGGCGTTGGTCTGGCGCGTCTGGAATTCATCATCAACAACAACATCGGCGTGCATCCAAAGGCGATTCTGGAATACCCGAACATCGATGCCGACCTGAAGAAGGCTGTTGAATCCGTTGCACGCGGTCACGCATCGCCGAAGGCGTTCTACGTCGACAAGCTGGCCGAAGGTATTGCGACCATCGCTGCCGCGTTCTGGCCGAAGCCAGTGATCGTGCGCTTGTCCGACTTCAAGTCGAACGAGTACAAGAAGTTGATCGGCGGTTCGCGTTACGAACCCGACGAAGAAAATCCAATGCTGGGTTTCCGCGGTGCCGCACGTTATCTGGCCGCTGATTTCGCGGAAGCATTCGAAATGGAATGCCTGGCCATGAAGCGCGTGCGTAACGACATGGGCCTGACCAACGTCGAGATCATGGTGCCGTTCGTCCGTACACTGGGACAAGCGGAAAAGGTCATCAACTTGCTCGGCAAGAACGGCCTGACACGCGGCGAAAATGGCCTGCGCGTCATCATGATGTGCGAAGTGCCTTCCAACGCGATCTTGGCCGAACAATTCCTGGAATTCTTCGATGGCTTCTCGATTGGTTCCAACGATCTGACGCAGCTGACGCTGGGTCTGGATCGCGACTCCGGTATGGAGTTGCTGGCTGCCGATTTCGACGAGCGTGATCCTGCGTTGCAAGCCTTGCTGACCAAGGTCATCTCGACTTGTCTTGCCAAGGGCAAATACGTTGGTATCTGCGGTCAGGGCCCATCGGATCATCCGGATTTCGCAGAATGGCTGATGAAGCAAGGTATCGAATCGATTTCGCTGAATCCAGACTCCGTGATCGACACCTGGCAGAAACTGGCCGGCACTAAGTAAGCGCCAATACGGTCTAATCCGGACAGGTTCGCTTGTCTGGTTTCGGAAAACAAAAACGCGGGCTTTATGCCCGCGTTTTTGTTTTTAGCAATAGTGCGTCAGAGGCTGTTAAAGTCTTGCCAGCAAGCAGTGGCTTGTCTCACATCCAAAAAGGAAATCAACATGATGGACTGGGCGATATGGTTCGTATTGGCCGGACTGGCAATCGGGGTGGAGCTCTTTACCGGAACATTCTATTTATTGATGATCGCCATTGGTCTGGCCGTCGGCGGTGGCGTTGCCTTGCTTGGCGGGGCCGCCGAGTGGCAGTTCCTGGCGGCGGCTGTTGTCGGCTTCGTCGCGGTAGGTTTGCTGCGCCGCAGCCGCTTTGGAAAAATGAACAAGGAAGCCGCCGCGCGCGACCCCAATGTCCTTCTGGACATCGGGCAGGCAGTACACGTCGAGCTCTGGACCGATCTCGACGGCACACCGACATCGCGTGTCCGTTATCGCGGCGCCGAATGGGACGTGGAACTGGCTCCCGGCAATGCAGTTCAGGCCGGTCAATTCATCATTCGGGAAATACGCGGCAGTCGTCTGATCGTCGCGCATGCAGTTGTGCAGTAGACGTCACTTAGCGTCAGCTGCAATCAAGCTTCATTCACAAGGGGAATTTCTATGTTCGGTAGCGTCACGCTGGTTATCTTTTTCATCGCGATCATCTTCGTTGTCAAGACCATTAAGGTTGTGCCACAGCAGCACGCCTGGGTCGTAGAGCGGCTGGGCAAATATCATGCAACGCTCGGGCCGGGGCTTAATATCGTTGTGCCATTTATCGACCGCGTTGCCTACAAACACATCCTTAAAGAAATCCCGCTGGATGTACCTCCACAGGTCTGCATCACGCGCGACAACACGCAATTGCAGGTCGACGGCATCCTGTATTTTCAGATCACCGATCCGATGCGTGCCTCTTACGGCTCATCGAACTACATCGCTGCAATCACACAACTGGCGCAAACCACCTTGCGTTCGGTCATCGGCAAGATGGAGCTCGACAAGACCTTTGAAGAGCGCGATCACATCAATACCACCATCGTCAGCGCGATCGATGAGTCCGCCGAAAACTGGGGCGTTAAAGTCCTGCGATACGAGATCAAGGATCTGACGCCGCCAAAAGAAATTCTGCACGCCATGCAGGCGCAGATCACCGCAGAACGTGAAAAGCGCGCACTCATTGCTGCGTCGGAAGGTCGCAAGCAAGAGCAGATCAATATCGCTACCGGAGAACGCGAGGCATCTATCGCCAAGTCGGAAGGTGAAAAGCAGGCATCGATCAATCGCGCCGAAGGGCAGGCCGCGGCCATTCTGGCGATTGCAGAGGCTAGCGCCGAAGCGCTGCGCAAGACCGCAGCGGCGATTCAATCGCCCGGTGGCGCAGATGCAGTCAGCCTCAAAGTCGCCGAGCAATATGTCGCCGCATTCTCACAATTGGCCAAAACCAATAATTCGATTATCGTTCCCGCCAATCTTGGCGACATGAGTACCTTGATTGCCAGCGCAATGCAGGTCGTAAAGGCTCAGCAAAAGTAGTCAGGTAGAAGTCGTCAAGAACAAACGGAGTGCAAATGTAAAAAGCGCCTGAAAAGAGATTTTCAGGCGCTTTTTTATCTCGATGTTCTCAGGTCCAATTTCTCAGGCGTGATGGTCGTTGCTGCCTGCAGATGGCGGCAAGGGATCAATGCTGTCGTAGGGTAATGAGATGTTCACGCACAAGCCGCCGTCGATGCGATTGAAGGCGCGGATGGTGCCACCGTGGGCCTCGACGATACGTCGCGCAATGGTCAGCCCAAGGCCATAGCCATGTGTGCTTTTTTGCGTACGTGTGCTGCGGAAGAAGGGTTCGAAAATCAGTTGCAATTCGTCTTCCGGTACGCCGGGGCCACGGTCAATGACGGAAATCTGCACATGCTTTTTTTCCTGGTCGACGAGCGTGTTGATCGCAACCACGGTATCGATGGCGGTCTGCTTGATGGCATTGCGCACGACGTTTTCAATCGCCCTGTAGAGAAGCTCGGCGCCCCCCTTGATGACGACGTTGGTGCGAGCCTGGCCTTCCACATGCCGATCTATCGATTCAGCCTCAAAGCGCGCATCGTCGATGATTTCACCCAGCAGATCCTCAATGCGGATGTGATCCTCCATGGCGCCCGTGACGCCGGCTTCCAAGCGCGACAGCGTTAACAATTCTCCGACCAGTTTGTCCATGCGCACGCCTTCGCGTTCGATGCGCTCCAGCGTAGCCGCGGTTTTTTCCGGTTGCAGGCGCGCCAGACCGATCGAGGCCTGAAGTCTGGCGATGGGCGAGCGCAATTCGTGCGACACATCGTGCAGCAGGCGGCGCTGACTTTCCATCAGTGCACGCAGTTTGTCCGTCATGCTGTCAAAGTCACGACCGAGATCAGCCAGTTCATCACTGCGTTTGCTCATCAGCGGCGCCAGACGATCATTCAGATTGCCTGAAGCTGCATTGGCAAAAGCCGATTTGAGTTGGCGAATCGGTTGCGAAAAATACCAGGCCAGCAACATCGCAAAAAACAGGCTGGCGATTGTTGAGACCAGCATCGGCATCATCGGGAAAGAAAATGGTGGCGGCGGTGGAGACGGATTCTCATGGCGCGGCTCCCGTCCGCTATTCATGTGCGACGGCGACGGCAGGAAGAGCAGGTAAGTATGTCCGTCGGAAGCCTTGATTTCTTCCACCACGCGACGACGTACTTCAGTGGTCAGCAAGGTGCGCGCTTCCTCGATCAATTTGGGATTGACGTCGCGTCCGAGCAGCTCCTGCTGATCTTCGTTCACGACATACACCTGATGTCGCTCCGCGTTGAGTATCAGCTTGCGCAGTGCCTCGGTGCCGCCATATTGGAGTGTCGCCGCAGCAGAACGGATGGTAAACACCGCCGGCGGACTCAGATCTAGATCGGTGGCGCGTTGATTGCGTTCGCGGTTCTCGAACGAGAACATGATGCCCACACCGATGATGGCGGTCATCTGCGCCACCATGATGAAGAAAAAGAACTTCCAGAACAGCCGGCCCACCGATTACTCCTTGATGAACTGGTAACCCAAGCGATAGACGGTCTGGATACAGGATTTGTCGCTGCCGAGCGTGGATATCTTTTGGCGAATGCTGCTCAGATGCACGTCGATGTTACGGTCGAAACGTGCAAGAGGCCGGCCCAGGCCTTGTTCGGAAAGATGTTGTTTGCTCACTGGCTTACCGGCGTTGCGCGCCAGGACTTCAAGCAGATTGAATTCGCTGCTTGTGAGTTCCAGAGGTCGTCCTGACCAGGTAGCGCGGCGCTGTTCCGGCCACATGGAAAGGGCGCCGACTGCGAGTGGCGAGTAAGGGCTGTGATCCGGATTGTCGATAACGGTGCGGCGCAGGATGGCGCGTACCCGTGCAGTCAGTTCGCGCGGGGTGCAAGGCTTTGGGACATAGTCGTCGGCGCCGAGTTCGAGGCCGATGATGCGATCGGTATCGTCGCCCTTGGCTGTCAGCATCAAGACAGGAAGATTGCTCTTGGCGCGGATACGGCGTAATGTTTCCAGTCCATTGAGGCGAGGCATCATGACGTCGAGCACCACGATGGCATATTGGTTGGTCAGGGCTTCGGCAACACCCGACTCGCCGTCATAGGCAACGCGGACTTCAAACTTTTCTTGCTCAAGATATTCCTTGAGCATATCAACGAGTTCAATGTCGTCGTCTATCAGTAATACTTTTGACATCGTTGTTTGCTTCTCTTTCTTTGATTGCTGCTGCATTTCGGATAGTTCAATCATATGCGCAAAAAGCCTGCGGACGGTACAACGGTAACGATTAGTGTCTTCATCTTTACACTTTTTTACCCGCCCGCTCCCGCGCATTTTATCGTTGGAAACTGTGCCTTTTTCCGGCATGAAATAGTGTCATCCCGGCAATGCTGAAACAGCGCAAGAAGTATCGTTGATACCGGCTGAAAAAGTGCCGTCAATCAACTTAAATTTACCCTAATTTACACACGCGGACCGGGATTTACATGTGCGTATCGCCGATACTTGTTAGGTGCGCAGACAACACTTTCAGGTTTTTTTGCTGCGCGGTGCAAATGACGGTAAAGAATGATGTCCGTCTATGCAAGGGGCAACTTGTCAGAGGGAGAGCAACATGAGTATCAGCGGCGTATCTAGCAACAGTCTTTTTTCTTTGGCCGATCTGAGCGGTGCCAGCGGCGTCGACCAGACCAGCGCAACGGTCAGTTTTTCCGATTTTCCAACGCCGCCACCGCGGCATCACGGAGGCGGCGGCGATTTTATCGGCGCTATTAAAGAAGCGTTGGCGTCCCTTGAGGCAGATACGGCGACGTCCAGTACGGTATCGACTTCATCTACCGATGGCACGACATCGACGCAAAATGTCGATGCTGCGCTGAACAGCTTTCTGCAAAATCTGTTGACTGCTTTGCATTCGGAGAGCACGTTAAATTCGACAACCGATAGCAGTACCGACAACGACAGCGTCACTTCGGCGTCGGCGGTTGCGGCAGCGACGGCTTCTTCTGCAGCTACAGCGGCCAACCGCCCGCCACCACCAGGCGGACGTCTTGAAGGAGATCTTACCAAGTTGGTCCAGTCGCTCTCGGCTTCGGAGTCCAGCACGTCCTCGACAGACACAGCTGCCGCCAGTGACTCCAGCACTTCCGGCAGCTCAAGCTCGTCGTCGACCAACACAAATCTGGAAAGCAGCTTTGCCGATCTGCTGAGCGCGCTAGGCGACTCGGGCGGCACCTCGCTGAGCAGCTTTCTCCAGAGCATCACAAGCAAATTGCATGCGACGCCGCCCAGTGGCAACATCATCAATACGACGGCATGAGCCTGGCAATGGATGGGAGGTCGGATGGAGGATTTGATGGAAAATCACTGGAAGCCTGGTACACCTGCATGGACTTGATGGATCTGATACATGCTGCATGACAAGCTTTTGCAAGACCCTGCACATCTGCAAGAGCTGATGCATCTGCTGACGCAGAGCATTACCGCAGACGTGCAGGGAAAGTCCGAAGAGGCCATGGCTTCTTTGGAATTGGCTATCAAGCTTGATCCTGGCTTCGTCCCTGCACTGATGCGTCGCGCCGACCTGTTGCTGGCGGTAGAGCGTTATCACGAAGCTATTACGGCTTACGACGATTGCCTGACACGTTTCCCCGCTTTGCTGGAAGCGCGTCAATCGCGACAGCGCGCGCTGTTTCTTGCGCTGGAGCAGTCCGAGATGGCGCTGGAAGAATCCCCTCAGGATGCCGATCTCTGGTGTCAGCAGGCCGCGCTGCTCACGCATCTGGAGCGTTTCGATGAAGCGCTATCCTCGCTGGATCGTGTGCTGACATTTGCGCCGTCGCATCAGCAAGCGCTGAATCAGCGCGGCAACGTCTTGCTTCATTTGAACCGGCATGAAGAAGCCGTAATTTGCTACGACCGTATTCTTGCGCATTCAGCCGCCAATGCCGCTGCCATCTTCAACCGCGGCAACGTCCTCCAAAAAATGAATTGTCTGAATCAGGCGCTTTGGTGTTACGAGCAGGCACTGACGCTGCAACCAAATTTCCCGGAGGCGGAGATGGCCCAGAGCCATTGCTTGCTGTTGCAGGGAGATTTTGTCGGTGGCTGGCAGCGGCATGAAGCGCGTTGGCGAACTCCACAGCTGCGAGGACAAGAAATGTTTCCGGAAATACCGGCATGGTTGGGCGAGCCATCCCTGGAAGGCCGGAGCATTTTGCTCTGGGCCGAGCAGGGGCTGGGAGATACGATACAGTTCGCACGCTATATCCCTCTCATCGCTGAAGGAGCTGCAAAGGTCACCGTCTGCGTACCGGAAGCCTTGCACAGGCTCCTGGCTTCGTTTGAGACGCTGCCCAACGTCACTATCGTCGTGAACGACCTAGGCCTCGCACCGCACGATTTTCACTGTCCTTTGATGAGTTTGCCGCTGGCCTTAAGCTGGAAGCTGGCGACGATTCCCGCCGCCGCACCTTATCTGCGTGCCGACAGCAATGCGCTGCAGCAATGGTCATCCCTACTCAACACAGAGTCGGCGCAGAACGCAGGCTCTGCGGCGTATCTGAAAGTGGGCATGGCTTGGGCGGGCAGGCAGGTCGGCGTATTGAATCACACGCGCGATATTCCCTTGCGTTATCTGCGGCCCCTGGCGGATATCCCGGTGGATCTGATCAGCCTGCAACGGGAGATTCCAGAGGGGGATGTTGCCGAGATCGAGGTATGGCAAACCATGCGCCGTTTCGAAACATCAATGAGCGATATGGCTGAAACGGCAGCATTGATCAGTCATCTTGATCTGGTCATCAGCGCCGACACCGCCGTCATTCATCTTGCCGGTGCGCTCGGTAAACCAGCGTGGCTATTGCTACGGTACGAAAGCGAGTGGCGTTGGGGATGGCAAACGGGCACGTCGCGCTGGTATCCGACGGTCAAGGTGTTCCGTCAGAAAGTCCGTGGCGATTGGTCCGGGGTGGTGGAAGAGGTTGCCGAATGCCTGCGTCTGGCAGCCGGCAAATAAGATCCTGATAACAGGATTCTGATCAAGCGCCGTTGAGTAGGGCGTGTCGCCGGTGAGCTCAGCGCCGCCGATCAGCGGCGGTGCGTCTTCATGGCGGCCTGGATTTCGCGTTGGCTGTCGCGCTGCTTTTCTGTTTCCCGCTTGTCGTGTTGCTTCTTGCCCTTGGCCAGGCCGATCTCGCATTTGATGCGGCCTTTGCTGAAATGCAAGTTCAGCGGCATCAGCGTGTAGCCTGAACGTTCCACTTTCCCGATCAGTTTGGCAATTTCTGCCGCGTTGAGCAGGAGTTTGCGCGTGCGCGTGGTTTCCGGATGGACGTGCGTGGACGTGCTGGTCAGGGCGCTGATGTGCGCGCCGAACAGAAAGATCTCGCCGTTGCGAATCGTCACATACGCTTCCTTGATCTGTGCTTTGCCGGCGCGGATAGCCTTGACTTCCCAGCCTTCCAGGACGATGCCGGCTTCGAAACGCTCCTCGACGAAGTAATCGAAAAAAGCTTTTTTATTATCAACAATACTCATCTAATCGGAAAATCCGTGGTGTCGGTTAAAATTTCAACTTTGCGATTTTATCAAACGGACCACCTTTCATGGCAGTCGTACATAAAACAGTCCTGATCAATTACAGCGCGGAGCAGATGTTCAAGCTCGTCGACCGCGTCGAAGATTACCCGGAATTCTTGCCCTGGTGCGGTGGCGTCGACGTTGAAGAGCGTCAGGGCGATACGCTCAAGGCCAAGCTCAAGATCAACTATCACGGCCTCAAACAGTCTTTCACCACAGAAAACACCAATGTGCCGCCAAGCAGCATGACCATGCATCTGGTGGAGGGGCCGTTCAAACATTTCGAAGCACGCTGGAATTTCAAAGTGCTGCGCGATGATGCCTGCAAGATCGAATTCGACATGCAGTACGAGTTTTCGAGCCGCATTCTGGAGTCGGTGATCGGGCCGGTATTCAGCATGATCGCCAACAGCTTCGTTGATTCTTTTTGCAAGCGTGCAGAACAGATATATGGCTGAAGCGGAACAATTGCAAGTCGAGATCTGCTATGCCACGCCGGATCTGGAGATCCGCAAGCCGGTTCGCGTCGACGCCGGCGCAACCGTTCAGCAGGCCATCATGCAAAGCGGTCTGCTGCGGGAGTGTACAGCAATCGACCTGACCGTTTGTCGTGTCGGCATCTACGGCAAGCTGAAAACACTCGATACGGTGTTGCGTGACCAGGATCGCATTGAGATTTATCGACCGCTGATTGCCGATCCGATGGATTCGCGCCGACGCCGGGTGCAGAAGAAGGGCGGTTGAGTACTGTGCGGTCGGGCTTGAAGGGGCGGGCTGCGCGCGGGAGTGATTTTTGACAACAGGTGCGCCCACGCCACACCTTGAGTGCATATTTCACGGAAAAATCAAGGTCTCCGCGACGAGCGCAAAAGTTTTCTGTATAATTCGCTTTTGCGCCTATAGGAAATGCTATGCGTCTTCTCCAAAAAGCACTCACATTCGATGACGTGCTCCTCGTCCCGGCTTATTCGGACATCCTCCCTAAAGATACTTCCCTTGCCACGCGTCTGACACGCAACATTCGCCTGAACATTCCGCTTATCTCTGCGGCAATGGACACAGTGACTGAAGCACGCCTGGCAATTGCCATCGCGCAAGAAGGCGGTATCGGTATTGTTCACAAGAACCTGACGCCGAAGGAGCAAGCGCGCGAGGTTTCCAAGGTCAAGCGTTTTGAATCCGGCGTGGTGCGCGATCCGATCACGATCCCGCCGACCATGAAGATTCGCGAAGTCATCGCATTGTCTGAATTGCACGGCATCAGTGGCTTCCCCGTTGTTGAGGGTAGTGCCCTGGTTGGTGTGATTACCAACCGCGATCTGCGTTTTGAAGAAGATCTCGACGCAGAAGTCCGCGCCAAGATGACGCCACGCGACAAACTGGTCTACGTCAAAGACGGCGCCGATCCGGAAGAAGCCAAGCGCCTGATGAACAAACACCGCCTTGAGCGCGTGATGGTCATCAACGACAACTTCGAGTTGCGCGGCCTGATCACCGTCAAAGACATCCAGAAGTCGACAGCCCATCCATTCGCCAGCAAAGACAGCCAAGGCAAGCTGCGCGTCGGCGCTGCAGTCGGTGTCGGTCCGGATAACGACGAGCGTATTGAGTTGCTGGTCGCTGCCGGTGTGGACGTGTTGGTCGTCGATACCGCCCACGGTCACTCGGCAGGCGTATTGAATCGCGTCAAATGGGTCAAGACACGCTTCCCGCACGTTGACGTCATCGGCGGCAACATCGCTACCGGCGCGGCTGCCAAGGCGCTGGTCGAACACGGCGCGGATGCGGTCAAGGTCGGTATCGGCCCAGGCTCGATCTGCACCACGCGTATTGTTGCAGGCGTCGGCGTACCGCAAATCTCGGCTATCGCCAACGTGGCAAAAGCACTCGAAGGCACCGGCGTACCAGTCATCGCCGACGGCGGTATCCGCTTCTCGGGCGATGTTTCCAAGGCCTTGGCTGCGGGTGCTTCGACCGTCATGATGGGCAGCATGTTCGCCGGTACTGAAGAAGCACCGGGCGAAGTGATTCTGTTCCAGGGCCGTAGCTACAAGTCGTATCGCGGCATGGGCAGCGTCGGCGCGATGACCGATGGTTCCGCTGACCGCTACTTCCAGGACGGCGAAAACAACGCCGAAAAACTGGTGCCGGAAGGTATCGAAGGCCGTGTTGCCTACAAGGGCAGCGTGCTGGCGATTCTGTATCAACTGGTCGGCGGCGTGCGTTCTTCCATGGGTTACTGCGGTTGCGCCACGATCGATGAATTCCGTGAAAAAGCTGAATTCGTCGAGATCACCTCGGCGGGTATGCGTGAGTCGCATGTCCACGATGTACAGATCACCAAGGAAGCTCCTAACTACCGCGCCGACTAAGCAAGGTGACGATAGTGACAAAAGGCCGCGCCACTTAGTTTTGGCCGCGGCCTTTTGACTTATTTTTGCCGCTGAAATAATTTCAAACTTGCCTACCTCCACTGCCATGCACTCAAAAATTCTGATCATTGATTTCGGTTCCCAGGTCACCCAGCTGATCGCGCGTCGCGTACGCGAAGCCGGCGTGTTTTCCGAAGTCTTTCCTTATGACGTGAGCGACGAATTCGTCCGCAACTATGGCGCTTCCGGCGTGATTCTCTCCGGCGGCCCGAACAGCGTGACCGAAGGCGATACGCCACGCGCGCCATTCGCAGTGTTTGAACTGGGTGTGCCGGTATTGGGCATCTGCTACGGCATGCAGACCATGGCTGAGCAATTGGGGGGCAAGGTCGAAAACGGCAAGCTGCGCGAATTCGGTTATGCCGAAGTGCGCGCACACGGTCACACCGCGCTGCTCAAAGATATCGCCGACTTCACGACAGCCGAAGGCCATGGCATGTTGAAGGTCTGGATGAGCCATGGCGACAAGGTCAATGAAATGCCGCACGGCTTCAAGCTGATGGCATCGACCGGCAATTGCCCGGTTGCCGGCATGGCCGACGAAGAGCGTCGTTTCTACGCCGTACAGTTCCACCCCGAAGTCACCCACACCGTGCAAGGCAAGGCATTGCTGGGCCGTTTTGTGCATGACATCTGCGGCTGTAAATCGGACTGGAACATGCCCGACTACATCGCCGAAGCGGTCGAATCGATTCGCCAGCAAGTCGGCACCGATGAAGTCATTCTCGGCCTGTCCGGCGGCGTTGACAGCAGCGTGGCCGCTGCGCTGATTCATCGCGCGATCGGCGATCAACTGACTTGCGTATTCGTCGACCATGGACTGTTGCGCCTCGATGAAGGCAAGATGGTCATGGACATGTTCGGCAAGAATCTCGGCGTCAAGGTCATCCACGTCGATGCAACCGATCAGTTCATGGGCCACCTGACCGGCGTGACCGATCCGGAAGCCAAGCGCAAGATCATCGGACGCGAATTTGTGGAAGTCTTCCAGGCTGAGTCCGGCAAGCTGAAGAATGCCAAATGGCTGGCACAGGGCACAATTTATCCTGACGTCATCGAAAGCGCCGGCAAGGGCAAGAAGGGTGCGCACACCATCAAGAGCCACCATAACGTGGGCGGCCTGCCAGAGACACTGAACCTGAAACTGCTCGAGCCGCTGCGCGAACTGTTCAAGGATGAAGTGCGCGAGCTGGGCGTGGCCCTCGGTCTGCCGCACGAAATGGTCTACCGTCATCCATTCCCGGGCCCAGGCCTGGGTGTGCGTATCCTCGGCGAAGTGAAGAAAGAATTTGCCGATCTGCTGCGCCGTGCGGACGCGATCTTCATCGAAGAACTGCGCAACACCAAGGAAGCCGACGGCCAAAGCTGGTACGAAAAGACCAGCCAGGCATTTGCGGTTTTCCTGCCGGTCAAGTCAGTCGGCGTGATGGGCGATGGCCGTACCTACGAATACGTGGTGGCCTTGCGCGCCGTGCAGACGCAGGACTTCATGACCGCACACTGGGCGCATCTGCCGCATGAGTTGCTGGGCCGTGTGTCCAACCGCATCATCAATGAAGTGCGCGGCATCAACCGTGTGGTCTACGACATTTCCGGTAAGCCGCCTGCAACGATTGAGTGGGAATAATGTTTTCGTAAGAACGCATTATTTGCTCGCTTTATTCGCTGCGTGGTTGACTATCAAAGCCCTGTTTTTACAGGGCTTTGTATTCTGGGCACCGCATCGGCGGCGGATAATAGCAGCGACATCATTTTCAGCATCACTTTTGGAATTCCATCATGGAAATTAAAGTCAACTTTCTCGATAAGCTGCGCCTTGAAGCCAAGTTTGACGACTTCACCGTCATCGCCGACCAGCCTATCCGCTACAAGGGCGATGGCTCCGCGCCCGGTCCCTTTGACTATTTTCTGGCCTCGTCGGCCTTGTGCGCGGCTTACTTCGTGAAGTTGTACTGCAATACGCGCAATATCTCGACCGAAAATATCCGTCTGTCGCAAAACAATATTGTCGATCCAGAAAACCGTTACAAGCAGATCTTCAAGATCCAGGTGGAGTTGCCGGCGGATATCGAAGAGAGTGACCGTCGCGGCATCTTGCGCTCCATCGAGCGCTGTACCGTGAAGAAGGTGGTGCAGGAAGGCCCGGACTTCATCATCGAAGAAGTAGAGAACCTCGATGCCGATGCGCAGTCTCTGCTGACGTTGAAGCCAGACGCTGACGCCAGCACCTTCATTCTGGGCAAGGATCTGCCGCTGGAACAGACCATCGCCAATATGTCGGGCATGTTGGCGGACCTGGGCATCAAGATTGAAATCGCGTCGTGGCGCAATATCATTCCTAACGTATGGTCCTTGCACATCCGTGATGCGCACTCGCCGATGTGTTTTACCAACGGCAAGGGCGCAACCAAGGAAAGCGCGCTGGCGTCGGCCTTGGGCGAGTACATCGAGCGCCTCAACAACAACCATTTCTACGCCGGTGCGTTCTGGGGTGAAGACATCGCCGAGGCGGAATTTGTCCATTATCCGAACGAGCG
>Ga0209913_1000547_pt1 | contig 30389 bp, 18 predicted proteins | sample PersoiDNA2013203_FD_185805 | JGI IMG/M metagenome (GOLD analysis project Ga0209913, IMG submission 185805) | Permafrost soil microbial communities from the Arctic, to analyse light accelerated degradation of dissolved organic matter (DOM) -... | ecosystem: Environmental > Terrestrial > Soil >... | reverse complement strand
TGTCGCCTCTGAGCGCCCTGGCTGCCGACGGAACCATCACCTTCCAAGGCAGCATCACCAATGGAACCTGTGCCGTCAGCACATCAGGCGGCTCATCGAATATGACGGTGACGATGCCCAACACCCCCAGCAGCGCATTGGCAAAAGCAGGGGCAACCTCCCAAAACATCAGCTTCAACATCAATCTGAGCAAATGCAGCGCAGATATGTTCAACAATGTATCCGCCTATTTTGAAAGTCCGAATACCAACCCTGCCACTGGCAATCTCAAAAATACCATCCTCACTGGCGGTGCCAGCAATGTCGAGGTTCAACTCCTGGATCGATCGTCGAGCCCGATCAATTTGTTGTACTCGCCTGAAGAGCAACGCTCAACCTCATCGGTTACGAACAGCATTATCAATGGTGCTGCCGTCATGAGTTACAACGCTCGTTATATTGCAACTGGCATGAGCAAGCCGGGCCCGATCAACACATCGACCAACTACACCGTTGTCTACTGGTAATCATCAATAGCACAGGGCTTGGCAAGCCAAAATAAAAACCCATGTGCCACGCCCCCCAAGAACGAATTCATGTCGCAGCGGGGGGCATATGGCTATTCATTCTATTTTTCATCTGAGCAATTCAACGAAAAGTCGAAGAAATCAGTCCACTTACAAATCTCAGCCAAATAATTTCGCAATGCATTGAGTTTCGAACTGGCTGGCCACTTATATCAGAAGCTGATGGTTTTCCCATGCCTTTCAAAAAATTGATTTATCTGGCATTTTTCGCGCTGACATCCACATCGACTTTTTCTGCCGTCATATTGAATGGAACCCGCGTCATCTATCCAGCAGCGAGTCGTGACGTGAGCATTCAAGTCACCAATGTTGGTGAGACCCCTTCTGTCGTTCAAACCTGGACTGACGATGGTGATAGTCAAAAAACAGCCGATGCGAGCGAATCTCCATTTGTCACATCCCCGCCAATGTTTCGTATCGACCCAGGAAAAGGCCAACGTGTTCGTATCGCCTACACGGGTGAAGATTTACCCAAAGATCGCGAGTCGGTATTTTGGTTGAATGTTCTGGAGATTCCACCAAAGACCAAAGACCAACAAGAAAAAAATCTTCTCCAGTTCACGGTCAGAAACAGGCTGAAAATATTTTTCCGGCCACCAGATCTCAAAGGCAGCCCGATCAAGAGTGCCGAATCACTCGAATGGTCATTTCAGAAAACAAAATTGGGGGCCTGGCAATTCGAAGCAAAGAACAACAGCCCTTTTTCAGTGTCGCTATCAAAAATATACATCTCCAAAAACAATGAAGCATTGGCAAACATTGCCCCAAAAACAATAAAACCATTCTCCAGCGAGATATTTGAAGTCGATCCCGAAAAAGTCAAATCAAGCCCACCACCGGACAGCATTGAATATCAATTTATAGACGACTACGGAAATGCTCAAAAGAACAACAAAAAAATAAGCAGCACAGACCCAAGCGATGAGCACAGCGCCCCCCAAAGCAAATAAAGCACAAAACCAAGCTCAAAAAACGCAAGCAGAAATAAAAATCAATCACAAGCAGGCCATCGCCACAAACTACAAGAATCAATGGTGGCTGCCAATCATTATTTTGGTGATGCATTGCGCAATGGCCCATGCGGCGCCCCAAGAAGGTGGGAACGAAGATTTTGAATTCGATCCCAAGCTTCTACTCAATGGTATGCCTGCTGATCTCACCCAATTTTCAAGAGCCAACGCCATTGCGCCAGGAACTTATCGCGCCGATGTTTATTTGAACCAAAAATGGCTCGCCAACACAGATATTTTGATGATGCGTCGAACTGCTGAAACCACGACCAGGCCCTGTCTGGATCCAGAACTGGTGCGTCTGCTTCAAATTGAGGCCCCAGCTGGACATGGGGGACCGGAGAGTTCAGCCCAGTCAAATGACGCATCAAGTCGCTGTCGATACTGGGATCAGATTTTAGGAGCCGGCCAGGCTGATTTTGATCTGTCCACTCAAAGTCTGCAAATCTCCGTACCTCAAGCGTATTTGAAAAAAATGGGTACAGGCAGCATTCCGGAAGAGATGCTCGATGATGGCATCACGGCGGGCAGCATCAGCTATCAATTCAACACCTACCACGGCAGTGGCAGTCAAGGGCAAAGCCAGAGCGCATACCTCGGGTTGAATAACAGTTTCAACATGGGGGCCTGGCGCTTTAGAAACCAAGGCTCGTTCCAACAGAGCAGCGGTGGAACTCATTATCAAAAGATAGCAAACTATGTCAATCGGGATATTTTTTCAATTAAATCCCAAATAAGTCTGGGACAGATTTTCACAGAGGGCCAGCTTCTGAGCAGTTTTGGACTGGAGGGCATCAAGCTGAGCAGCAACAATCAGATGCTGCCGGAGTCAGAGCGCAGCTATGGCCCCGTCATCCGCAGCGAGGCCCGATCGAATGCCAAAGTCAAGGTGGCTCAGGCTGGGCTGGTCATTTATGAAACGGTGGTGCCCCCCGGCCCCTTTGTTCTGACGGATCTGCACCCAGTGGGTATGGGCGGGGAGCTCGAAGTCACCATCACCGAGTCGGATGGAAGTCAACGCAGTTTCAATGTCGCCTATTCATCCATGGCCACACTGGTTCCTTCCGGACAGTGGCGCTACAGCGCGGCCATTGGGCGCGTGACAAATTCGGAAACTCCAATTCATGCCAGTCAACTCACTGTTCAATTTGGACTCAATGATCATTGGACACTCAACGGTGCAGCCATTATCAGTGAGCAGTATTCTGCCGCCTTGACGGGTGCTGGGGCGTCGTCCCCCTACGGCACGCTCATGGTGAATGCACTGGCCTCCCAATTTCGATTGAAAGACAAGCTGAATGTTCAGGCGAGCGGCCTGAATTACAGCTGGAGCAAATCAATTGACTCCATACGGTCCAACATTTCACTGCAAGGCCAACATTACAGCTCCACCCGCTTCCATGGTTTACAAGAAGCTGTGAGCCTGATGAATAGTGCCCGAAACACAAGCAGTGACAATTGGGTGGGGACACGTCCCCGCAATATCATTCAAGGCAACTTGAGCCGCCAGATTGGATCAACAAGTACATTTTTTCTCACTGCCTCTCGCACAGATTTCGGCAGTCGCCGCTCGCCCTCGACTGGCTTCCAATTATCCTACACCGGCAGAACCAATCTGGGTATTTTCAACATCAATGCGGGTCGCGAGTACTCCGGCGATTCAAAACGATCTGTCACTACGCGATTTTCGATTGGATTGACGCTGCCTATCGATCATTTATTTGGTTTGCCAGCGTATGCCAACAGCCTGTACCAATACGATTCCAAAAGCGGCGCAAGCAGTCAACTCGGCGCCTTGGGAAGCTTCGGTGAAGACATGGAAGGCAACTACAACCTGTCCGTCGCCAAAAATCAATCCGGCACTCAATCTTCAGCCAATTTGGGTTATAGAAACAGTTTTTCTCAAATTGGATTCGGGCTCATGAGCGGCAGAGGTCAGACGCAGGCGTCACTGACGTCAACGGGTGCGGTGGTCATTCATGCCGGGGGGGTGACGCTCACCCCGTCACTCGGGGACACCATCGGCCTGGCGTGGATCGAGGGGGGTCAGGGCAGCCGTATCACCGGTCTGCCTTCTGGGATGGCTGACCGCCAGGGGTATCTGGTGGTGCCCTTCCTGATGCCTTACAACATGAATACTGTGGATTTGGACTTGACCCATGCCTCGCCGAATCTGGAATTGAATGACACCAGTGCGAAGACAGCGCCAACCACGGGTGCGATCGTGCATTTGAAATTCACAAAATCTCTGAGCACCACCGTGATGATCAAAACCCGATTGCCCAATGGCAAAAATCTGCCTTTTGGAGCCGCTGTCACGAATGAGGCACGGCAGCAGGTCGGCGTGGTGGGGCAATCCGGACGACTGCTGGCCCAAGTGACTCAAAAATCTGGAAAATTGATTGTCAACTGGGGAGACGAGCGCAACGAAACATGCCAGATTGAATATGCACTGCCTGAGGAGACTTCACTGGCACTGCCTCAAATCGACAGCATCTGCACCCCGCCCAGCGGCATTGGACTGGACCCTCAGAAATATTGATGGTATTCCAAGGGTCAGGCAGCGGTCTTTTGGTAAATCTGCCAACGGCCCACTTGGGGTGCAACGCCAAGATAAAACCGATCCCATCCTCATCATTTCACGAACACAGAAGAGCACACCATGAATAAGACCCGTATTTTTGCGGCCATCGCCGGGATGGCAGCGGCCTGCGCCCAGGCTCAGTATCTGCCGCAATGCAACAAACCCGTCGTGACATTGGCCCCCCCGCTGCCAAACAGTTTCGTGTCCGTGCCCAGGGCCGGACACATCGCATGGTCCGGGCAGATCTCGGTACAGATGAACAATTGCGGTGCGCCTGGCTCGAACCTGCCCGGAAGCCTGGAGATTGCCATGCCCATCAACAGCCGTCTGCCGATGCCTTTGGCAGGCGTGACCGGTTTGGCCCTCAGCGGGACCGGCGCAGCCCCCACCTGGAGCCTCTCCTGCGGCAGTGCCTACGGCATGCAAAGCAACCCGGAAGACGCGTCGCCGATGGGATCTCCTTCAACCTCCGTGCGGCTGAACGTTCAGCCTGGAGCGCCGGCCTGCTCAAGAATTGCAGTGAATTTTCCAGCGCAGATCATGGCCACAGGGGCCCCCATTTCCGGCACGCTGTCACCACTGCAGTTGGTGGACGCCGCGCCGCCCTGGTTTGGCGGAGGCGCGGGCGGTTGGGTCACGTTCAACAACCAGACGCCCGTTGCGGGCCTGGGCCCCTACACTGTGGACATGAAATCCGTCCAGTGCACGGTGGCCGTGGCCCACCAGGTTGTGGCCCTGCCTGCAATGACGGCCTCGACGCTGGCGACGCAGCGCCTTGGTGCAGCCATCCCCTTCGAGGTCGCCTTGAAGGGTTGCAGCCCCTCCAGCACCCCTTATGGCGTGAAACTGCAGTGGAACTGGGCTGCGCCGCCGCAAGCAGGCGCGACCTCGACCATTGCCAATACGGCCATGAATGGCGCCAGCAACGTCTCGATCCAGCTGCTGGATGACCACATGGCCCTCATTGAAAATGGCAAGCCCAGCAACTTCGGTGCCGCGATGGACACCGGTGCGGGTCAGATCACGCGCAAGTTCTACGCCCGCTACCATGCAGACGGCGGCCCCATTACCGCAGGAGGCGTCTCTGGCGTGGCTGATTTCACCATCATTTACAACTGACCGGACGGGTGGGATCGCGCTGTCGAGCCTGTTGCGTGTGGGCTTTTGGGCCCTTCCAATGGTCCAAACCCCTCTTGAATGGCGAACCGCCCCCCCGACATCGGTGGTGGCTGAGCCATAAGGGCCGCCAGTCGAGGTCTTTCCGAGCAGCGATAATCTCGCGATGGTGCGTCCCAGGCCTCAACCCGGACGCCCTTCATTGCAACGACCCGGAACGAACTCAAGGACCCCAGATGCCAGCTTACCGCTCCAAGACCTCCACCTCTGGCCGCAACATGGCGGGCGCACGCTCTCTGTGGCGCGCCACCGGCATGAAGGACGACGACTTCAGCAAGCCCATCATTGCAATCGCCAATTCGTTCACCCAGTTCGTTCCGGGGCATGTGCACCTGAAGGACATGGGCCAGTTGGTGGCACGCGAGATCGAGGCGGCTGGCGGCGTGGCCAAAGAGTTCAACACCATTGCCGTGGACGACGGCATTGCCATGGGCCATGACGGCATGCTGTATTCGCTGCCCAGCCGCGACATCATTGCCGACTCGGTCGAGTACATGGTCAACGCCCACACCGCCGACGCACTGGTGTGCATCTCCAACTGCGACAAGATCACCCCTGGCATGCTGATGGCCGCCATGCGCCTGAACATCCCGGTGGTCTTCGTGTCGGGCGGCCCGATGGAAGCCGGCAAGGTGCGCCTGGCCAACCCGGTCACCCAGACCATTGAATTCAAGAAGCTCGATCTGATCGACGCCATGGTGATGGCGGCCGACAGCAAGGTCAGCGATGCCGACGTGGCCGAGGTCGAGCGTTCGGCCTGCCCCACCTGCGGTTCGTGCTCGGGCATGTTCACCGCCAACTCGATGAACTGCCTGACCGAGGCGCTGGGCTTGAGCCTGCCGGGCAACGGCACCGTGGTGGCCACCCATGCTGACCGCGAGCAACTGTTCAAGCGTGCCGGCCACCTGATCGTGGACCTGGCCAAGCGTTATTACGAAGGCGACGACGAGACCGTGCTGCCGCGCTCGGTGGGCTTCAAGGCCTTTGAAAATGCCATGACGCTGGACATCGCCATGGGCGGCTCGACCAACACCATCCTGCACCTGCTGGCCATCGCCCAGGAGGCTGGCATCGACTTCACCATGACCGACATCGATCGCCTGTCGCGCGTGGTGCCCCAGTTGTGCAAGGTGGCGCCCAACACCAACAAATACCACATCGAAGATGTGCACCGCGCCGGCGGCATCATGGCCATCCTGGGCGAACTGGCCCGTGCCGGCAAGCTGCACACCGACGTGCCCACCGTGCACAGCAAGACTTTGGGCGACGCCCTGGCCCATTGGGACATCGTCACCACCACCGACGAGGCCGTGCGCACGTTCTACCTGGCCGGGCCCGCCGGCATCCCCACCCAGGTGGCTTTCAGCCAGGCCACCCGCTGGCCCAGCCTGGACACCGACCGTGCCGAAGGCTGCATCCGCTCATACGACAACGCCTTCTCCAAGGAAGGTGGCCTGGCCGTGCTGCGCGGCAACATCGCCATTGACGGCTGCGTGGTCAAGACCGCGGGTGTCGACGACAGCCTGCTGGTCTTCGAAGGCCCGGCCCATGTGGTCGAAAGCCAGGACGAAGCGGTCGAGCACATCCTGAACGACGAGGTCAAGGCCGGCGACGTGGTGATCGTGCGCTACGAAGGCCCCAAGGGCGGCCCGGGCATGCAAGAGATGCTCTACCCCACCAGCTACATCAAGTCCAAGGGCCTGGGCAAAGCCTGCGCCCTGCTGACCGATGGCCGCTTCTCGGGCGGCACCTCGGGCCTGTCGATCGGCCACTGCTCGCCCGAAGCCGCGGCTGGCGGCACCATCGGCCTGGTGCGCCATGGCGACCGCATCCGCATCGACATCCCCAATCGCACGATCAACGTGCTGGTGAGCGACGAAGAACTGGCCGTGCGCCGCGCCGAGCAAGATGCCAAGGGCTGGAAGCCCGTCAAGCCGCGCCCACGCAAGGTGTCGGCGGCGCTCAAGGCCTACGCACTGCTGGCCACCTCGGCCGACAAGGGCGCCGTGCGGGATCTGTCGCTGCTCGGCGACTGAACCCCAAGGCTTTCAACGCACCCAGCAAAAAGCCCCGAAAGGGGCTTTTTTTCATGGAGGCCCCCGCAGGGGCCTGGCGGACCTCGGACTGGATCCGAGGTGGGGCACTCAGGCCAGATCGAAGCGGTCAGCGTTCATCACCTTGGTCCAGGCCGCCACGAAGTCCTTCACGAACTTCTCAAGGCCATCGTCCTGGGCGTAGACCTCGGCATAGGCCCGCAACACCGAGTTCGAGCCGAACACCAGGTCGGCGCGGGTGGCGGTCCAGCGCACGGCACCCGACTGGCGATCGCGGATCTCGTACAGGTTGCTGCCGGTCGGCTTCCAGGTGCAGGCCATGTCGGTCAGGTTGACGAAGAAGTCGTTGGTCAGGGTGCCCACCCTGTCGGTGAACACGCCATGGGCGCTGCCGCCATGGTTGGTTCCCAGCACGCGAAGCCCGCCGATCAGCACGGTCATTTCAGGGGCCGTCAGGCGCATCAGCTGGGCGCGGTCCAACAGCAGTTCTTCGGCGCTGACCACGTAGTCCTTCTTGAGCCAGTTGCGGAAGCCGTCGGCCACCGGTTCCAGCACATCGAACGATGCCGCATCGGTCTGCTCGGCCGTGGCATCGCCCCGACCCGGCGCGAACGGCACGGTGATGTCGAAACCCGCCGCCTTGGCGCCCGCCTCGACCCCCACATTGCCGGCCAGCACGATCACGTCGGCCACGCTGACGCCGAACTTCGCGGCGATGGGCTCCAGCACCGACAGCACTCGCGCCAGGCGAGCCGGCTCATTGCCTTCCCAGTCCTTTTGCGGGGCCAGGCGGATGCGGGCTCCGTTGGCGCCACCGCGCTTGTCCGAGCCGCGGAAGGTGCGGGCGCTGTCCCAGGCCGTACTGACCAGATCAGCCGTGCTCAGGCCGGTGGCGGCGATGGCGGCCTTGACGCCACCCACGTCGTAGTCACGACGGCCGGCGGACACCGGGTCTTGCCAGATCAGGTCTTCCTGCGGCACATCGGGGCCGATGTAGCGGGCCTTGGGGCCCAGGTCGCGGTGGGTCAGCTTGAACCAGGCCCGGGCAAACACTTCCGAGAAGTACGCCGGATCCTTGTAGAAGCGCTCCGAGATCGCACGGTAGGCCGGGTCCATCTTCATGGCTATGTCGGCGTCGGTCATGATCACGCGGGTGTGGCCGCTGGCGCCTTCCACGTCGCCCGGGCGATCTTCTTCCTTCAGGTTGGTCGGCTCCCATTGCCAGGCGCCGGCCGGGCTCTTCTTGAGTTCCCAATCGTGGTTCAGGAGCATCTCGAAGTAGCCGTTGTCCCAGCGGGTGGGATGGGTGGTCCAGGTGCCTTCAATGCCGCTGGTGACGGTGTCGCGCCCAATACCTCGACCACTGTGGTTGATCCAACCCAGGCCCTGCTCTTCAATGCCGGCGCCCTCAGGAGCCGCCCCCAGTTTGCCGGCATCTCCGTTGCCATGGGTCTTGCCCACGGTGTGGCCGCCGGCGGTCAAGGCCACGGTCTCCTCGTCGTCCATGGCCATGCGGGCAAAAGTCACGCGCACATCATGGGCGGTCTTGAGCGGGTCGGGTTTGCCATCCACGCCTTCCGGGTTCACATAGATCAGGCCCATCATGACCGCAGCCAGGGGGTTTTCCAGATCGCGCTCGCCCGAATAACGGCTGTTGGGGCCGCCGCTGGGCTCCAGCCATTGCTTCTCGGAACCCCAGTAGATGTCCTTCTCGGGCGCCCAGATGTCTTCGCGACCGAAGGCAAAGCCAAAGGTCTTCAGGCCCATGGATTCATAGGCCATGTTGCCGGCCAGGATCATCAGATCGGCCCAGCTCAGGCGGTTGCCGTATTTGCGCTTGATGGGCCACAGCAGGCGGCGGGCCTTGTCCAGGTTGCCGTTGTCAGGCCAGGAGTTCAAGGGCGCAAAGCGCTGGTTGCCGGTGCCTGCACCACCACGGCCATCGGCGATGCGGTAGGTGCCGGCCGAGTGCCAGGCCATGCGGATCATCAGGCCGCCGTAGTGGCCCCAGTCAGCCGGCCACCAAGGCTGGCTGTCGGTCATCAAGGCCTTCAGATCGCGCTTGAGGGCTTCGACGTCCAGCTTGCGCACTTCCTCGCGGTAGTTGAAGCCATCGCCCAAGGGCTGGGTCTTGCTGTCGTGCTGGTGCAAGATGTCCAGATTCAGGGCCTTGGGCCACCAGTCGACATTGGTCTTGCTGACCGAGGTCATTCCACCGTGCATGACCGGGCATTTGCCGGCTGCATTCGCGTTCCTGTTTTCCATTACGAGCTCCTTTGAAAAAAGATGACGGTCTGGGTCGACCTTGACCCGATGGCAACGCCCTCACCGGCCACGAAGGCGGTAGGCCGAGCACCAACTTGTCGGTCGCTGTCCGTTGGCATCCATTCTGAATCCCGCAGGCCTCAAAACCACAAAAATATCACCCAATAATCATTATCATCACAATAGAAAAATACGAATGACTTTGACTTTTGATAGCTTTGTTCGCACGGCAATCACGGGCAGCGACCGGGCCGCGCCTATCGTGCCTTGCACTTGCAAATGCGTGTGGGTTTTGTAAAGCGGGATGCAGCCGATCCGACGAGCGGAGGTTGCCTCCCTCGCCATCACGCCATCACGCTGCACACCCTCAGCCTTTGCGGCAGAGATCCGAGGTGGAAGCCTGCGGCATGTCGCGGCTGGGCAGACTGATGCGATAACCCTGGGCGTAGTTGATGCCCATGTCGCGCAGCGCCTGCAGGATCTCGTCGCTCTCGACGAACTCGGCCACGGTCAGGATGCCGATGTCCTGGCACAGGCGCGACAGGTTGTGCACCAGCGCATAGTCGACCTTCGAGTTGAGGATGTTGCGCACAAAGGCGCCATCGATCTTCACGTACTCGAACTTCAGTTCGCGCAGGTAGTGGAATGAGTTGTACCCGCTGCCGAAATCGTCCAGCGCGAAGGCAAAGCCGCGGCTGCGCAACTGCGTGAGAAAGGTGCGCATGTTGGTCATGTCGCCAATCGCATCGCGCTCCAGGATCTCGAACACGATGCACTGCGGCGGGATGCCCAGCGTGTTGCACAGGTCTTCGGCGTAGGCCAGCACACCGCGCCCCTGGATCTCCTGGGCCGACAGGTTCAGGAACACCTTGATGTCGGGGGCGCCGCTGAGCATGCGTTGGCGCTGGGCCTGCAAGGCCTTGCGGATCACGATGCGGTCCAGCTCACGGCCCATGCCGTATTTCTCGATGGTCTCGATGAACTGACCGGCCACCACGATGTCGCCATTGGGCTCGATCATGCGGGCCAGGGTCTCACAGGCAAACAGTTCGCCGCTGTGGCAGTCCACGATGCTGTGGAAATACGGCACGATGCGCTCCTGGTGCAGCGCCACGCGCAGGCGCTCGGCGTAATCGCGGGTCTGGCGCCCGGCCTGCGTCTTGCCCTTGAGCGAGTCCAGCGTGCAGGCACCGTCCTTGCCCATTTCCTTGGCCCGGTACATGGCCTGGTCGGCACCGGCCAGGATGTCGGCCTCGTTGCCGGCGTCTCCCGGGTACACCGCGATGCCGATCGACACCGTGAGGTGAAAGTGCTTGCCGTCGGGCGCGGTGAAGCTGCGCTCGCGCAGCGCCTGCCCAAGCAGCTGGGCCACGGTGCTGGCGCCGCTGCGGCCGGTCTCCATCAGCAGCACGGTGAACTCATCGCCACCGATGCGTGCCGCCACATCCCCCTTGCGGATCTGGGTGCGCAGGATGTCGGCCACGCCACGCAAGGCCTCGTCACCCACCTGGTGGCCATAGGTGTCGTTGATGTCCTTGAAGTCGTCCAGGTCCAGCATGAGCAGCGAGAACTCATGCCCATGGCGCTCGGAACGCCCAAACTCGTACTCCAGCACGTTGCCGAACTGGCGCCGGTTATACAGGCCCGTCAGCGGGTCATGCATGGCGTAGTACTCCAGCTCGGACAGCGTGCGCGACAGCAGCTTGCTGGAGCCCACCACCATCACCATCACCGACAGGATGGAGCGCACCACGCTCTCCTCCTGCGGTGTCAGCTCGTTGCTGCCCACATAGGCCACGCCCAGCAGGCCGGCCAGGCGCGGCGTGTGCTCGGGCACCGCCACGGTGATCATGCGGATGTCGTCCACCGCGGCGTCGTTCTCGGGCACGGCGATCTCGAACTCGTCGATCTCCAGCAGGGTGTCGGCCGGTAGATTCAGCCCGGCCAGCATCTGACGCGACATCATCTCGCGCGCACTCTTCTTCATCTCCTCCGGGTACTCGCCCAGGTAGTAGAGGTACAGCGACAGGCCGTGTTCCTCGGCAAACGCGATGTAGAAGAAATTGAACGGAAAGATGGCGTGAAAGTCGGCCAGGATCTCCTGCACAAAGGCCTTCCACTGGGCCACATGCTCGTGCGACAGGATGATGCGCTCCAGCACCCGGCTCTGGCGCTCGAACAGGTCTTTCTCGATCAGCGTCGAGGCCAGTTCGGTCACCGTCTGGTTGAACTCCAGCAAGGTGCTCTTGGCGTGCTCGGCATTGCGGCTCCACTGGCGCTGGCGCTCGCCCAGCAACAGGGCCATGGTCTGCTCCAGACTGCGGTAGGTGTCGATCACATGGCGCAGGCGCAGCGCCAGGTTGTGCGGCATGTCTTCGGTCGACAAGGCCTCCAGCTCAGCCATCACCTCACTCTGCACCTGGCGCACCAGGGCCCCGAGGTTGCTGGCGAAGGCCCGGCTGCGGGTCTGGCTCTCCAGCAGAGAGGCCATGCGGTCCATCACCCGCAGGCGCAGGGCCTCCAGGTGGTTGGTGAAGGCGGGAGCGCTCATCGGGTGAAGCGTCCGCCGCTTTGCAGCAGGTCGATGCCACAGCGCAGCTCGCCCAGCCAGGCCAGGAACTGCCCCACCGCGGCCCCGCGGTACACCGGCCCATGCTGGGGTGCGATCATCTCGATGTCCAGGTGGGCAATCGTCTCCAGCCAGCAGCGGATGGCCCGGTTCGAGCCCATGTAGCGCCGATGAAAGCCCTCGATGTAAGGCAGGTGTCCAGCAAGCTCATCCACAAACGGCGCGTCCTGGTCCTGCGGCAACATGGCCGCACCGATGTCACCGGTGAACAGCACCTTGGCCACCGGGTCGTATACATTGATCTGACCCTCGGAATGCAGAAAATGCGCCGGCACCACCTCCAGCGCAAAGCCCTCGGCCACCTCGCAACGCATGCCCTCGTCTGGCACCCCCACAAAATGGGACATGTCCTTGAGCCCGTAATGCGGCAAAAACCGCATCCAGATGCTCGACACGTAGACCGGCGCGTCCAGCAACTCCAGCCAGGTCGACAGCCCGCCCACGATGTCCGGGTCCTGGTGCGACAGAAACACCGCCTTGATATCGGCCGGCTGCACGTAGCGCAACATTTCGGCCAGCACCCGGGGCATCACGCCAAAACCACCGGGGTCCAGCAACGCCCCCTGGCCCTCATGAATCACCAGATATTGATTGGACCTGATCCCATCTTCTTCTCCCGGTTCACTCTCATTCAACAAAATGAATTGATGTTTGTCTGATTCATGGAGCTTGATATTGCGCATAACCTTCCGGGAGCTTCAATGGGCAACGCCGATGATCGGCGAAAGGGAAAATGATTTCGCAGCGGCAATGCATTCCATTTGCGTTACGTCAAGGAATCCGGATTGGATTTTTGTTCAAGGGAAAACCCGGTATTCCCCGTGGTAGAGACGACACAAATCGGGTCACGGGAAAACCTGAAAAATGAAATCGACCGCACATTTTCTTCATCTATGATTTTCAATCCTGCCCCATGAGCCCGCCGTGCCTTCATCTGCCTTTCAAAAATCCCTGGCCTTGCTGACCAGTCGGCGCTTCGGCACCTTCTGGGTGGCCAGCCTGCTGGCCAACATCGGCACCTGGGCGCAACAGGTCACCCAGCCCTGGCTCATGCTCAGCCTGGGCGCCTCGCCCCTGATGCTGGGGCTGGATGCCTTCGCCCTCAGCGCGCCGGCCCTGCTGCTGACCCTGGTGGGTGGCGAACTGGCCGACCGGGCCGACCGGCGCCACACCATTGCCGTGTTCCAGTCGATCCAGATGCTGTGCCCCTTGCTGCTGGTCGCCGGGGTCATGGGCGGCTGGATCCTGCCCTGGGAGGTGGTGCTGCTGTCCCTGGTGGTCGGCGTGACCGACGCCTTGTCCATGCCCTCGTTTCAATCGATTGTTCCGTCCATCGTCCAGCACGAGCAGATCCCGGCCGGCATCGCCCTCAATTCCAGCCAGTTCAATCTGTCACGCATCCTCGGGCCCGCCGTCGCTGGCGTGCTGATGGGCAGCGTCGGCATGGCGGGCGCCTTTGCCGTCAGCGCGGCCTCCTACCTGCCCTTCATCGGCGTGGCCCTGTGGGTGCTGCCCCGCCGCTTGCAGGCCCCCACGCCCGCAGCACCCGGCGGTGCCCCGCCCGCCCCCCAGGCCCGGGGCAACAGCCAAAGGCTTTGGCTGGGGCTGCGCGAGGTGTTGGGCCAGGCGCGCCTGCGCAGCGCCTTGCTCACCGTGTTCCTCAATGCACTGCTGTGCGCCCCCCTGATCACCTTCTGCCCGGTGCTGGTCAAACAGGCCTTTCAAGGAGACGCCGCCCAGTTCAGCCTGAGCGCCGGCGCACTCGGGCTGGGTGGCCTGCTCGGTGCTGCGGCCCTGATGGGTTTCGATGCGCAGCGCGACCGACGCCCCTGGTGCACCGGCTTTGCCCTCGCCTACGCCGTGATCGTGTTGCTGGCTGCGCTCAACCCCTGGGCCGAAGCGCTGGCCCCCCTTTTCGTGCTGGCCGGGGTGGCCATGACGGCCAGCAATGCCTCGGCCAACACCCTGCTGCAATCCAGCGCGCCAGAGCACCTGCGAGGTAAGACCGTCAGCCTGTTCATGCTGGCCATGCGGGGTGGACTCTCCCTGGGCAGCCTGCTCACGGGCTTCAGCGTGCACCTGATGGGCGTGCGCAGTGCACTGGCCCTCAATGGGGTTCTGGCGTTGCTGGCCTTGTCCGCCTTGGGGCTGGTCTGGCGCCGGGCGAGCCGGGCCATCCATTTGTAAGCACTTGGTAAAAAACGGCATCAAGATTGCCGAAAAAGTTCATTTTCGGCCGCCAACGCCGATATCCATGGCATGCAAGTCAATTCCAGCACCTCCAGCAGCGCCGTCACAAGCACCTCCAGCTCGGGCGGTACCGACAATGCCAGCCAGATTGCGGCCCTGCAAAAGCAGTTGCGGCAACTGACGCAGCAGCTCAAAGACGTCGCCAATTCCGAGGGTGACGCCAAGACCAAGCAAAAGCGTGCGGCCCTGCTCCAGACGCAGATTCAGGTGGTCCAGGCGCAGATATCGGCTTTGCAACAACAACAGCAACAAGAAAAAACCGACAAGGCTGCGAAAGTGCAGCAAACCAAACCAGCCTCGGCCACCAGCCAGGGCCAGCAAGCCCAGAAAAAAAACCAGGATGAGCAAAACGCACTGGGCCAGCAGATCGACGTCTACGTCTGAAATCAGGGGAAGAAGAAATCGCCCCCCTTGCTCTGCGCTGAATAAAGCCTGATTTTTCTGCGCCAGCCGGCCAAGCCCCGCCGATTCATTGCGATTCGGACTGGATAATCCAGGCGCTTCGTGTATCTTGTTGTATCAAGCCCGCAATTGAATATCCCTGGTCTGCTGGCAGATGCCCCTTCACGATGCGATCGTCCCCCTGAATCAAGGTGCCCCGGCCCCTGAGGCCCTCGCTTTGCCGACGATTTTGCTGGTGGACGACACGAAGGAGAACCTCTCGGTCATCGGCCAGATGCTGCGCCCGCTCTACCACGTGCGGGTCGCCAATTCAGGACAGCGCGCCTTGCTGGCCCTGCAAAACCCGCCCCGCCCCGACCTGATCCTGCTCGACGTCATGATGCCCGACATGAACGGCTACCAGGTGCTGGAGCAGTTGCGGGCCAACCCACAATGGCGCGACATCCCGGTGATCTTTGTCACCGCCCTCAACGCCGACGACGACGAAGAGCACGGCCTGGCCCTGGGCGCGGTGGACTATGTGACCAAGCCCGTCAAGCCGGCCCTGCTGCTGGCCCGGGTGCACGCCCAGCTTGAGCTCAAACAGGCCCGCGACCGGTTGACCCACCAGAACGCGTTCCTCGACGCCGAGGTGCGGCGCCGCATGGCCGAAAACGAACTGATCAAGAACCTCAGCCTGTTCGCCCTGGCCACGCTGGCCGAAAAGCGCGACAACGAAACCGGCAACCACCTGCGCCGCACCCAGGCCTACATCGAGGTGCTGATGAACCAGCTGATGGATCACCCGCGCTTTTCCCAGGCCCTGGCCGCACCCGATGTGCGCCAGCGCATCGCCAAGGCGGCGCCGCTGCACGACATCGGCAAGGTGGGCATTCCGGACGCCATCCTGCTCAAGCCCGGCCGCCTCACACCCGACGAGTTCGAGATCATGAAAACCCATGCAGCCATCGGGGCCCAGGCCCTGGAAGAGGCCATCGACCGCGCCCGCGAACTGCAGCACACGCCGACCACCTTCGGACAAGCCGCGGACGCCCTCGACAGCCGGCCCTCGTTGGACTTCCTCGAAACGGCGCTGCAAATCGCAGCCAGCCACCATGAAAAATGGGATGGCAGCGGCTACCCGGCGGGCTTGCAAGGCGACGCCATCCCCTTGCCAGCCCGCCTGATGGCCCTGGCCGATGTGTTCGACGCCCTGATCTCGCGGCGCCCCTACAAGCCCCCCTTGCCCATGGACACCACGCGGCAGATCATCACCGAGGGCCGTGGCAGCCATTTCGACCCTGACATCGTCGACGCCTTCCTGACCCGTTTTGATGAATTCCAGACCATTGCCGAACACTATGCCGACCAAGCCTGAGTCTGCCTTGCCACGCCGCGCGGCCCTGCTGGCGCTGCTGGGGCTGGGCTGGGGCGCGGCGCAGGCGGCAGACACCAGCCCCCCGCCTGCCCCACCGCCCTTCCAGGAGGTGATGGCCAGGCCCGAGCTGCTGGGCCAGTTGCGTGCTGGCGGCTACGTGCTCTACATGCGCCACGGCACCACGGACAACAGCCGCGCCGATGCCGTCACCGGCCTGCGCCTGGACGACTGCAGCACCCAGCGTGTGCTCAATGACGAAGGCCGCCGCCTGGCGGTCACCCTGGGCAACACCCTGCGCCAGGCCCGCATCCCGCTGGCCGAGATCTTCCACAGCCCCTTGTGCCGCACCACGGAGACCGTGAAGCTGGCCTTCCCCGACTTCAAGGGCCCGGTGCATGCCGACCCGGACCTGATGTACACCGCCAACCTGACCAGCGAGCAGAAGAAGCCGGTGCTGCAAGCCACCCGGCGACTGGTGAGCACGCCACCGCCACCGGGCAGCAACCGCCTGATCGTGGCCCACGCCCCCAACATGGCCGATCTGATGGGCTACTTCGTCAAGCCCGAGGGCACGGTGGTGGTGCTGCGACCACTGGGTGCGAACGGCTTCGAGTACCTGGCCAGCATCCCGCCGGCCCTGTGGCCCCAGCTGTTGAAAGCGGCCCCAGCGCCATGACCTGGCGCACCGACTCCAAGCAACTGCAGTTCCTGCTGCTGCTCTTCCTGCCGGTGGCGCTGGCCCTGCTGCTGGGCGGGGTGCTCAACCGGGTGACCGAGCAGCAGTTGCAGCAGACCCGCAGCGAGTACGACCGGGCCCAATCACGCGACCTGGGCTCGGCCAGCGAGGCCTCCTCGATCAGCCTGCAGGCCCTGGTGCTGCAACAGGAGCTGACCGATGCCCTGGGCCAGGCCCAGGCTGGGCGCGTCGATGAGGCGGGCGCCTATCGGCTGCACACCCGCATCGTTGACCAGGTGGCGCAGTTCGAGCAACGGCTCGCACGGCTGGGCCAGGCCGAGCTGTCCGCACAGCAGGCCCAGGCCCTGCGCGCCGCCCAGGCCGAATTCGGCAATTTCAAGCGCTTTGTGCTCATGAGCACCGACCTGGCCTCGATCGACACCCGCCTGGCAGGCCAGCACCTGCTCACTGCTCATGACCACTACGTGAAACTGGCCCTGCAGCTGCAGGCCATCGACGAGCAACTCACCCGACAGGCCCAGCAACGCAACACCGAGGCCAGCGCCGCCCTGCAAGCCATCCGCAGCCACATGCTGGCGCTCAGCGCCACCGCCACAGGCGGGGTGCTGGCACTCTGGCTGGCCGTCGCCTTTCGCCTGGCACGCCGCCTGGGCCGGCTCAATGCCGCATTGAACTACCTCAGCGAGCAAGACGATGAACAGGGCGAAGCCCCTCTGTTCGCCGAACTGACCGCCAGCGTGCGCCGCCATGGCCTGCTGGCCGACATGACCCGCGCGGTGCTGGCCTACCGCGCGGCTCGCCTGGAACGCCGTGCAGCCCAGCAGGCGCTGGATGCCGAACGCACCCAGTTGCACGCCCTGATCCAGGGCATGCCCGACCTGGTCTGGCTGAAAGACCCCCAAGGGGCCTACCAGGTGTTCAACCAGCGCTTTCTGCAACAGACCGGGCACAACCCCGAGACCTTGAAAGGCCTGCGCGACCCGGATCTGTTTACCCCCGAAGAGGCTGCGTTCTACCTCAGCGGCGACCAGATCGCCATCGACACCGGCCGCTATGAGCTGCCGCCCCACTGGCGCCAGTTTGCCGATGGCCACCGTGAACTGGTGACCGCCATCAAGACCCCCATCCGAGACAGCCAGGGCCAGTTGCTGGGCGTGCTGGGTGTGGGGCGCGACATCACCGCCCTGCACCAGACCCAGCAGGCCCTGGCCGACCGCGAGCGCCAGTACGCCAGCATCGTCAGCCAGGCCCCCATCGGCATCGTGCTGGTCGATCTGGCCAGCCTGGGCTTCATCAGCTTCAACGACGCCGCCTGTCAGGCCATGGGCTATGAGCACGACGAATTCGCACGCCTCACCATCTACGACCTGCAGGCGGATCTGAGCCGCGCCCAGGTGGACACCATCGTGCAGCGCATCGTGGCCGAGAACGGTCTGGAATTCGAAAACCGGCGCCGCAACAAGCAGGGCGAGCTGCGTGAGTTCTGGATCTCCATGCGCCCGCTGCAACTCGATGGCCGGACCTGCCTCACCGGCGTCTGGATGGACGTGACCGAGCGCAAGAACACCGAGCGCGAACTGCAGCGCCACCGCGAGTTGCTGGAGCAGCGGGTGATCGAACGCACGGCCAGCCTGGAGGAGGCCAGCCGTCGCCTGTCCGAGCAGACACTGCAGCTGCGCTCGGCCAACAGCGAGCTGCGCGGCATCTTCGACCACGCCACGGTGGGCATCGTCATCCTGCAGGCGCGCCGGGTGCTGCGCTGCAACCGCAAGTTCGAAGAGATCTTTGGCTACCCCCCAGGGGCGCTGCTCGACCAGAGCACCCGGCTGTGGTACGGCAGCGATGCCGAGTATGAGGCCGCCGGCCAGCTGATAGAACGCCAACTCGAGCAGGCCGGGCCCCATGTGCGCGAGCACGAGATGCGTCGGCGCGACGGCAGCCGCTTCTGGGCGCGCCTGACCGACGCCCGCATCGACATCCCCGAATTCCCCAACGCCATCATCGGCATCATCGAAGACGTGACGGCCGAGCACCGCCATGCCGAAGAGCTGCGCCGCGCGCGCGACATGGCCGAGAGTGCCAACCGGGCCAAGAGCAGCTTCCTGGCCAACATGAGCCACGAGATCCGCACCCCGATGAACGCCATCATCGGCCTGGCCCACCTGGTGCGACGCGCCCCCTTGAGCGAACGCCAGACCCAGCAGCTCGACAAGCTGTCCGATGCGGCCATGCACCTGCTGGCCATCATCAACGACATCCTCGACTTCTCGAAGATCGAGGCCGGCAAGATGACCCTGGACCCGACCGACTTCCAGCTGGAGCGCGTGGTCTCCAATGTGTTTGCGCTGGTCACCGAGAAGGCCGAGGCCAAGGGGCTTGAGCTGGTGGCCGAGATCGGCAGCCTGCCGCGCAGGCTGCATGGCGACGGCGTGCGCCTGGGCCAGGTGCTGCTCAACTTTGCCAACAATGCGGTCAAGTTCACCGAGCGTGGCAGCGTGCGCCTGCGCGGCAGCGTGCTGCCCCAGCAGGGCGATGGTCGTCTGTGGCTGCGCTTCGAGGTGCGCGACACCGGCATCGGTATCAGCGTCGATCAGCAGGCCCGCCTGTTCAATGCCTTCCAGCAGGCCGACGTATCGACCACCCGGCTGTATGGCGGCACCGGCCTGGGCCTGGCCATCAGCCGGCGGCTGGCCGATTTGCTGGGCGGCCGGGTCGGCGTCAGCAGCCAGCCGGGCCAGGGCAGCACCTTCTGGCTCGAAGCGCCCTTCGAGCCCGCCCCGGACAGCCCCGCCACCGATGCCCTGCCCCTGCCCGCGCGCAGCCGGGTGCTGGTGCTGGACGACATGGAAGAAGCCCGCGAGGCCCTGGCCGACCTGCTGCAAGGCCTGTCCGCCCGGGTGGACCGGGCCAGTTCGGGGGCCCTGGCGTTGGAGATGGTGGCCCAGGCCGATGCGCAGGGCGACCCTTACCTGGTGGTGTTCTCCGACTGGCTCATGCCCGGGCTCAATGGCTCGCAGACCTGCGAGCGCCTGCAGCAACTGCCGCTGCGCCAGCAACCGGTGTGCATCCTGGTCAGCGGCAGCAGCGGCTGTCCCAGCGAGGTCAAGGACGACGGCATCTTTGCCGCCTTCATCCCCAAGCCGGTGCTGCCGGCCCTGTTGGCAGACACCCTCTCGACCACCCTGGCCCAGGGCCGCAACAGGGCGCCGCACCAGCCTCGACCGGCCCAGGCCCTGCCCCGGTTCGCCCCCGGCCATCGGCTGCTGCTGGCCGAAGACAACGCCATGAACCAGGAGGTGGCCCTGGAACTGCTCAAGGACCTGGGCTTTGCGGTCGACCTGGCCTGCGATGGCCAGCAGGCCCTGGACCAGGCGCGGCGCCAGGCCTATGAACTGGTGTTGATGGATGTGCAGATGCCCGTCATGGACGGTCTGGAGGCCACACGCCAGATCCGCCAGCTGCCCGGCTGGGCCCGCACCCCCATCCTGGCCATGACGGCCAATGCCTTTGCCGAAGACCGCGCCGTGGCCCTGGCCGCGGGCATGGACGACCACATTCCCAAGCCGGTCGACCCGACCCTGCTGGCTCAGACCCTGGCCAAATGGCTGCCCCAGGCCCTGCTGGCCGAAGGCGAAGGCGACGCCGACACCGCACCAGACACCGCGCCAGACACCGCGCCAGGCAGCACACCGGGCTCATTCAGAGCCCCGCCCCGGGCCCCTCAACCCGCCACCCCCCAATCCGATCTGCGCCAGCACCTGCTCCAGGTGGAAGGCCTGCAACTGGAGGCCGGCCTGCGCTCCATGCGCGGTGACCTGCAGCGCCTGCGCACCTACCTGCTGCGCTTTGCCGCCGAGCACGGGCAGGACCTGCAAAGCCTGCACGCTGAACTGCAGCAACACGAGCACGAGGCAGCCCAGCGCAGGCTGCACACCCTCAAGGGGCTGGGTGGCCTGCTGGGCCTGGAGCGGGTGCAGCGCCTGGCCCAGGCGGCCGAGCAGCAGATCCGACCCGCGCCAGGGGCCGCCCCGGCAGAAGGCAGCGCCGACGCCCAGGCCTTGCTGCAAGCCCTGCAACAGGCCCTGGACGAGAGCTGCCGATCCATCGTGCAACGCCTGGGGCCGGGCGAGAACGCCGACGCCCCCGCTGCCAGCCCGCAGCCTGAGGCCCCTCCTGGGTCACTGGCCCACCTGGCCCGGCCGCTGGCCGCCTGGTGCCAGCAACTGGCGAGCGATGATCTGGATGCCGCAGACACCTTCGAGGCCCTCCGCCCGGCGCTGCACCAGGCCGATCCTGAATTGACACGGCGGCTGGCGCGAGCCATGGACGCGTTTGATCTGGCCGACGCCCTGGCCCTGCTGGCACAACACCCGGACGTGCCGCCGCCAGGCTGAAGCCCGTCTGGGCACCACCGGCCTCAAGCCGAGGCCAGCACCTGCTGCACACGCGCCAACATGTCGTCCGGATCGAAAGGTTTGGTGGCGTAGTCGTCGGCTCCGGCCTCCAGACCGCGCTGGCGGTCGGCCTCCTGCCCCTTGGCGGTCAACATCAGGATGTAGACCCGGGCCAGCGCCGGGTTGGCGCGCACCTGCTGGCACACCTCGTAGCCGCTGAGCTCGGGCATCATCACATCCAGCAGCACCAGTCGGGGTCGGTGCGCCTCGATCAGCGCCAAGGCCTCGCGCCCATTGCCGGCGCTCAGCAAGTTGATGCCCTGGTCCTCCAGATCGACCAGGCTCTCCTCCAGCAGCATGCGGATATGGGGCTCGTCGTCCACGATCAGTACGGTGTTTTCCATGGTGTTCCTTGTTCAAGTCGCGGCACCGCGGTCGGGCAGATCCACCCCCACACGGAACCAGAAACGGCTGCCCTGGCCGCGCACGCTGTCCACGCCCAGCTCGCCGCCCATGCGCTCGACCAGGTACTTGCAGACGGTCAGGCCCAGGCCCACGCCCTCGTGGCGGCGCCCGCGCTCGCCATCGCCCTGTTCGAAACTGGCAAAGATGCGCGCCATGTGCTCGGCCGAGATGCCCTCGCCCTCGTCCCTGACGCTGACTTCCAGCCCGAGCTGGCCCGCCGGCCTCTCGCACAGGCTGGCCGCGACGGTGATCTGCCCCTGGGTGGAGAACTTGACGGCATTGGCCAGCAGGTGGCGCAGCACCTGCCGCAGGCGGCTGAGATCGCCCAGCACACTGGCCTCCAGCCCGGGGCCGATCACCGTCTGCAGCACCAGGCCCTTGGCCTGCGCCCCGGGCAGGGCGGCGGCGGTGGCGGCCTGCAGCAGATCCGCCACGCTGAAGGCACTGCGTTTGCGGGGGCCCTCGTCCTCACCGCGCGAGATCTCCAGGATGTCGTTGAGCATGCCATGCAGATGGCGGCCTGAGTTCTGGATGGTGCGGGCAAACTCCAGGGCCTCATCGTCTTGCAGGCGCAGGGCCAGCAGGTCCGAAAAGCCCAGGATCGCGCTCATCGGGGTGCGCAATTCATGGCCCATGTTGCGCAAGAAGGCGTTCTTGGAGCGGTTGGCGCTCTCAGCCCGGTCCAGAGCACCGCGCAGCTGATCGGTCAGCAGGGCGTTCTCCAACACCACCGCGCCATGCGCGGCCAGGGTGACCAGCAGTTTGAGGTGGTTGGCCTGAAACCCCACCGGCTGGCGGCTGCCCACCACCAAAGCCCCCAGTTCGGCGCGCGGGGTGACCATGGGGGCCACCATCAGACTGGCCATGCCCTGGGCATCACACCCCGCCTCGCCCGCATCGACGATGTCGGCCTGGCGGATGGCACAGGCGCGCTGCGCCACCTCGCCCCCCCAGGGCGCCGCTGCGGGCGTGTGAAGCCCCTGCTCAGGGCCCAGGCCCTGCGCCAGCAGGCTGGCATCGGTGCTCAGCAGCAGCACCTCGAGTGGCAGGGCCGGGATCAGGCGTGCCGCCTCCTGGCGCAACGCCTGCAGCACCTCACGGGCGGGCATGTTGTGGTTGATGACTTCATGCACCCGGAACAGCAGGTTGATCTCACGGTACTTGGCCAGCGCCTCCTCGACCAGCAGGCGCCGCTCCTCCTCCTGCATCCACAGGCCGGTCAGGACGTCCGCCAACGCCTGCGCCTGCGCCGGAGCCGCCAGCCACAGGCGTTCGGGCAGCAGGCAGTCCAGAGCGACCCGCTGCCAGTCCGCCTGGGCGACCGGGCCGTCAGCCGCACCGGCAACCCGCTCCCCCGGCTCGTCCAGCACGCACCAGCAACTCTGCAACGAACGGGCCACGCGGTCCATGGCCTGCCCCAGGGAAGCGCGGTTCAGGGCCCGGCGGGTGGCACGCGCGATCATCGGGCAGGCTGGGCCGGGCCCGTTCCAGTCACCACCAGGTACACGCGCTCGCCTTCGCGGGCGGCCTGCATCGATGACGCCACATGCAGAGGATCTTCGGCCGACGAGAACACCACCATCATCTCCGGCAGGCGCGCTGCTGCCGGTTCTGCCCGATGGGCTTCAGGGTCCAGCACCTCGACCTGGTAGCCCTTGGCACGCAGCATCTGGGTCACGGCCACCACCGGAGCGTCGCGGTCATCCACCAGCAGCATGCGCTTGGTGGATTCACGGCGGCGCAACAGGCCGTCGATCTCGGGCAACAGCACCTCCATGTTGATCGGCTTGGACAGGTAGCTGTCAGCGCCCACGGCCCGCCCCCGCGCGCGGTCGTCCACGATGCTGAGGATCACGATGGGGATCTTGTTGGCCTCCGGGGTGGAGCGCAGCACGGCCGCCACCTCGAAGCCGCTCATGCCGGGCATCATCACATCCAGCAGGATCAGATCGGGCTGCGACTGCTTCACCTGCTGGATGGCCTGGATGCCATCGACGGCCTCGCGCACCAGGTACCCGGCGGCCTCCAGCTCCAGGCGCAGCAAGGCGCGGATGTTGGCCTCGTCGTCCACCACCAGCACGGTGCGCTGGCCTGCCGGCAAGGCCCCCAGGGTGAGGGCAGGCCGGGTGTCGGCGGCCTCCGGGGCGTCCTCGGCCAGCGCCTGTTCGGGCAGGGGCAGCGCAAAGCAGAACGTGCTGCCCTGGCCGACCTGGCTCTCCACCCAGATCTCGCCACGGTGGTGCTCGATCACCTGCTTGCAGATGGCCAGGCCCAGGCCGGTGCCGCGCGGCTTGTCGGTCAGGGTGTTGCCCACCTGGCGGAAGCGCTCGAACAGCTGCTGCTGATCGAACTCGCTGATGCCGCAACCCTGATCGGCCACCCCCACGGTGAGGCGGCCGCCTTCCAGCCGCGCCCAGCAATGCACCTCGCCCTGTTCGGTGAACTTGGCGGCATTCGACAGCAGGTTGATGATCACCTGCAGCAGCCGGTCTGGATCGCCCCGCAACAAGGGCAAGGGGCGCTGGACGTTCAGCTTCAGGGGCAGCTCGCGCGGCTGGTAGATCGCGGCGGTGGCGTCCACCGCGCGCTGCAGCAAGGCCCCGATGTCCACCGGTTCATCGCGCCACTCGATCTTGCCCGCCTCGATCTTGGTCAGATCGAGCACGTCATTGATCAGGTTCGTCAGGCGTTCGCCCTCGGACACGATGATGTCGAGCTGCGACTGGATCTTCTCCACCACCGAGATCGTCTTGGTGTCCTGCGGGTTCAGCGCGGGCAGCACGCTGCGCTGGAACTGCTTGCGGATCACCTTGGCAAAGCCCAGCACCGAGGTGAGCGGCGTGCGCAGCTCGTGCGACACATTGGCGATGAAATCGGTCTTCATGCGCGACACCTCCACCTCATGGGTGATGTCACGGAAGGTGATGACCAGCCCTTGCGGCCCCGCCTGGGCCGACCCGCTGTCCCGGCCCAGCACCGTGGCGACGACCCGCGCCACCCGGCTGTCCAGCACCGCCACCTCGGCCGTCAGCGACGGCGCCGTGCGCTGCTCGTCCAGGGCCTTGGCCACAAAATCACCCACCTCCTCGCCGAACACCGCGCGCACGGGCAAGCCTGGCAGGGGCTGGCCACCGCCCTCCTCCTCCTGGAGCCGGTACAAGGCCAGCAGCGCCGGGTTGACCTGGGTGACCCGGCCCTGGGCATCGGTCACCAGCAGGCCATCGCCCATGTTGTCGAGCACCGCCGTCACCTTGCGCAACAGGGCTTGCATGGCCTCGGCGCGCTGGCGTGCCATCGCGATGCGGGCCGAGGCCAGCAAGAACGCAAAGCCCCCCAGCAACAGCAACAAGGTCAGCAGGCCCACGACCGTGGCCAGCGCGGTCGGGTCGGTGAACCCGGTCGCATCAATGCCCGCGCCCGCGCCGGGCAGAAAATACGCCCCCGCCATGGCCGTGTAGTGCATCGCCGAAATGGCCAGGCCCAGCACCCCACCGCCCGCCAACGAGCCCAGAAAAGGATGCCGACCCAGACGCGTGCCGAGCAGGCGCTGGCGCAGCCACAGCGCCCCGATGGCCAGCAACACCGCCGCCACGATCGACAACATGAACAGATTGAGGTCATAACGCAACACCCCGTCCAGGCGCATGGCGGCCATGCCCAGGTAGTGCATCAGCCCCACCCCGGCGCCCATCACACTGCCGGCCAGCAGCAAGGTGGCCAGGCCGGCCCGGTCACGCGCGGCGACATGCAGGGCCACCGCTGCCGCAGCCACACCTGGCAGCACCGACAGCGCCGTCAACCAGGGCTCGTACTGGATGCCGCAATCGATGCGCAAGGCGGTCATGCCGATGAAATGCATGGCCCAGGTGCCCAGGCCCAGCATCAGGGCCCCCAAGGCAATCCAGCGTGGGCGGTGGGTCTTGTGGTTGGCCATTTCCAGCGCGCAGCTGGCCGCAAAGACGGCCAGCAGCACAGAGACCAGCACCTGGGCGGGCTGGAAGTGCATGTCGTAAGCCCCCAGCACCTCGTCAGGCGATTGGGTGAAGACCAGTGGCAAGGCAGCGGACAGGTTCATGAGATGCCTTCGGTAGGAAGCAGAACGGGGGCACTGAGGCCGGGGCGGGGGGCCGGCACGGTCAGCGCCGCCTGCGGGTCCAGGGGCAGCTGCAGCACGAAGCACGCACCGCCCTGGTCCCGGTTGTGGGCGCTCAGCAGGCCGGCATGCCGGTGCACGATGCCCCAGCTGATGGACAGGCCCAGCCCCATGCCCTGGCCCACAGCCTGGGTGGTGAAGAAAGGGTCGAAAATGCGGCCCAGGTGCTCGGCGGCAATGCCAGGCCCGCTGTCCTCGAAGCGCAGTTCGACACGCGACTCGTCCATCCGGCGCGTGGCGATGCGGATGCAGCCGCATCCCTGCATGGCCTGCACCGCGTTGGTCAGCAGGTTCAGGAACACCTGGTGCAACTGCGGGGCAATGCAGTTGACCAACGGCAGCTCAGGCGCCAGCTCCAGCTGCACCTCGCAGCCCGGCGGGAGCTGGCCGGCCATCAGACGCAGGGTGGCGTGCAGACCTTCGTGCAGATCGACCCAGGCCCAATCCTCGCGGCCAAAACGCGAAAAGTGCTTCAGATCGGCCACGATGCGGCTCACGCGGTCCAGGCCTTCCCGGCTTTCGTCCAGCACCTGCACCAGGTCCTCGCGCAGGTAGGGCAGGTCCTTGTCCTCGCACAGGCGCTGGTAGCGAGCCTGTGCGGGCCCGGCCTCGGCCAGCCGGCACACGGCATCACCGGCCTGCAGCACCGCCATCACATCCTCGAAATAGGTCTTGAGCGTGCCCAGGTTGGAGCGCACGAAACTGATGGGGTTGTTGATCTCATGGGCCACACCGGCGGCGAACTGGCCCAGCGAGGCCATTTTTTCGGACTGCAACAGCTGTATTTGCGCCTGCTCCAGCCGCTGGTTGAGCTCGCGCTGGTGTGCCAGGGCCTCGGACAGGCTCTGCGTGCGTTGCTGAACAGCGGCCTCCAGCCGGTCGTTGCGGACCTGCAACTCGTCGCGACCCTGTTTGAGTTCCAGTTGGGTGCGCACGCGCGCCAGCAAAATCGGCGAACGAAAGGGCTTGGTCAGGTAATCGACCGCGCCCAAGGTGAGGCCCACGCGCTCGTCGTTCTCGTCCGTCATGGCGGTCACGAAGATCACCGGGATCTCGCAGGTCACCGGATCGGAGCGCAGGCGTCGCAGCACCTCATAGCCGTCCAGGTCGGGCATCATGATGTCGAGCAGGATCAGATCGGGTCTGGGGTCCGCAGCGGCCAAGGCCAGGCCCTGGGCCCCGGACTCGGCTTCCAGCACCTGGTACGCCGGGCTCAGCAGGCCACGCAACAGGATCAGGTTGATGCGTTGATCGTCCACCAGCAGCACCACCGGGGCGGCAGGACGCGTCTCAGGCGCACGGGGGAACGTGGTCATCAAGGTCTCCAGGGGCTGGCGGCCCAGGGCCAGCGGATGCGCAGGGTCACCTGAAACCTCGCACGCCATGCCTGGCGCCGCAGCCTCAAATGATCAAATCAATACACCCCATCAAGAGCGCATTGCACTGGCCCTGTTTATACCTTGAAAATACTTTTATGACACATTAAAACCGCATAAATAATTTTAAAAATCATTTATGCGGTTTTTAAATGACACCCTCAGGCAGATCCTGGAGTGCGTTTGACCCGCCTCGGCCCGGCACCCGGCTTGGCTTTGCCCTTCGCCGGCGCGGGCTTCTGGCTGGCCTGGTCCAGCCACAACAAGGCGTCCACATGCGTCACGAAGCGGCGCAGGTAGTCGGGCGACAGGCCCCGCATCAGGTCGAGTGAGCGCAGCAGCAAGGCGTGCGAATTGAGCGGGCCGGCATTCTCAGGCTTGCGGCCCAGGGCTTCGGTGACCCGGGTTTCGGCCCGCAGGCGCGACCAGCCTTCGCGAAAACGGGTCACGCTCTTCATCTCGGGCCGGCCCGCCGGGCTGCGCACGGGGGCGGACACCGCTTCATCGCCATCGAGCACCGGTGCAGGCGCACTGGCCTCGCGCAACAGGCGGTTCAACTCGGCCAGCACCGCTGCCGCTGCGGGGCGGGTCGCCGCCTCGCCGCCGCCGGGCGCGCTTGGCGCAGCCAGGGACGGGGCCCGGGCCTGCTCGAAACGGTCCAGCGCCTGGCCCAGGCGCAACTGCAGCCGGGCCTGCAACGGCCCGTAGTGGGCCTGGGCCTGCAGGGCCAGACCTTCCAGATAGGCCAGTCCGATCGGATCGGACTGGGCCGCGCCCGCCGCGCGCAGGCCCTGCAAACGAGCCAGGGCCTGCGCCAGCGCCTCTGCGGGTGCCGCAGAGGAAGCCGGAGGCTGCGTCATGGCCTGCGTCATGGCTTGCGTCGTGGGCTGCTCCATGGGTGGCGTCATGGGCGCTTGTCGTGGGCGTCCGGCGTCGGGGCCGACTTGGGCACCGGCGCCATCTCCACGCGGCGGTTCAGCACCCGGCCCGCCTCGCTGGCGTTCGAGGCCACCGGCTGCTCGGCGCCGAAAGCGGCTGCAAAGGTCAGCGACGAGGGCATGCCCTCGTCCACCAGCGCGCGGGTGACGGTCAGGGCGCGCTGGGCCGACAGCTCCAGGTTGTCGGCAAAGCGGCGGTTGCCTTCCTGGATCGGGCGGTCATCAGTGAAGCCGCTGACCATCAGCATCTCATCGCGCTCGGCCAGGTACACCTTGAGCGGTTGCACCAGGCTCTTGAGCAGGGCCCTGCCTTCGGGGCGCAGCTGGTCCGAGTTGAACGGAAACAGCACACTGCCGCTGATGCCGATGCGCCCGTTGTTCAGCGTCACCCGGCCCGAGGCCAGGGGGCCGGCCAGGGCTTTTTCGAGCGTCATGCGGCGTTGCTCCTCGGCCTGGCGCTTCTGCACCTCGACCTGCAGGTGGTCCACCAGGTCCATCTGCACCACCAGCACGCCCAGCAGCACCAGCACAAAAGCGCCCAGGAGGCCCGTCATCAGGTCGCCGAACACGGCCCACACCGGGGCGGTCTGTTCCAGGCCTTCGTCCATCTCCTCGAGGTGGCTCATCAGGCGCTCCCGAGCGCCGCGGCCTGGGTCTGAGCCCCGGCCTGCAGGCGCCGCAGGTCATCGACGATGCCGCGCTGCGCGCTGATGCTCAGGTCGATCACCTCGCGTGCCTGGGCCACGTAGTAGGCCAGTTGTTCGTCGCTGCGCGCCATCGACTGGGTGATGGCGGTCTCGACCCGTTGCAGGCCCTCGGCCAGCTTCTCGTTGCTGCTGCTGAACAGCTGCACCCCCTGGTGGAAGGCTTCGCCCAGGCTGGACAGCTCGATCGCCCCACCGCGCAGGTGCACGGCCAGGTCTTCGGCCCGCACGGCATGGCTGCTCAAGGTCTCGGTGAACTGCTGGCCGGCCTGGCCCAAGGTGCCCAGGGCCTGGCCCAGCAGGGCCTGCACGCTGTCGCGCTGCTCGGCCGAGGCCTGCTCCAGGCTGAGCAGCAGCTGGTTCAGGCGCTCCATCAGGCCGCTGCGCTCTTGCAGGGCCTGCTGGTCGCGCTGGTCCAGGGCGCCCATCTGCTCGCGCACCTGGGCCAGCAGCGCGGTGGCAGCCTGCGGCACCTCGGCGGCGCTTTGCATCAGGCGCGCCATCGGGGCCTCCAGGGTCTGGCCCAGGGTGGCCAACTGGCTGGCCAGGGCCGCCTGCAGATCGCCCAGGCGCTGCACCGCGGCGTCACCGCGGCGCGCCTCGTCGTCGCGCAAGGCCCCCAGCTCCTGGCGCCACAGGGCGGCCAGCTGGTCCATGCGTTCGCCCTGCTGCTGCAGCCAGCGCTCTTCGGCGGCGCTGCGGGCCAGGCTCAGCTCGTCCTGGCGGGCCACCAGGGCCGTCATGTCGGCCAGGGTGCGGCGCGCCTGTTCGGCACTGCGCTCGCCCAGCTCGCCCGCGGTCTTCTCCAGGGTCTGGCACAGCTGCTGCTGGCCGGCCAAGGCCTGCTCACCCACGCGCTGCCACTCGGCCTGCAAGGTGCCGGCCATGCTGCCCAGGGCCTGCGACCAGGCGGCCAGACGCTGCCGGTCTGCGGCCTCCTGCTCGGCCTGGGAGCGGATCTCGGCCTCGGAGCGGGCCTGGGCCAGCGCATCCAGCCGGCTCAGCAGGCGGCTGGTCTCGGCCAGGGTCTGGCGGGCTTGCTCGGCACTGCGCTCGGCGATGGTGGCCGCCGTCTTTTCCAGGGTCTGGCTCAGGGCCTGTTGCTGCGCCAGGGCCTGTTCGCCCACGCGCTGCCATTCGCCCTGCAGGCTTTGCGCCACCGAACCCAGGGCCTGGCCCCAGGCTTCCAGCCGCTGCCGGTCGGCCGCCACCTGCTCGGCCTGGGCCTGGGCTTCGGCATCAAGCCGGGCCTGGGCCAGTTGTTCAAAACGGGCCACCAGCTGCTCCAGGTCGGCCCGGGTGCGGGCGGCCTGTTCGGCGCTGCGCTCGCCGATGGCGGCGGCCGTCTGCTCCAGCGTGTGGCTCAGGG
>Ga0209913_1000546_pt1 | contig 30395 bp, 26 predicted proteins | sample PersoiDNA2013203_FD_185805 | JGI IMG/M metagenome (GOLD analysis project Ga0209913, IMG submission 185805) | Permafrost soil microbial communities from the Arctic, to analyse light accelerated degradation of dissolved organic matter (DOM) -... | ecosystem: Environmental > Terrestrial > Soil >... | reverse complement strand
ACCCCTCCCGGAATTTGAATCCACAGCCACTGGCGGCATCAGAGTCTCCAACACCTCTCACCTGGGAAAAGTCGTTGTCCTGTATTTTTATCCCAAGGACAACACCCCCGGGTGCACCACCGAAGCCATGCAGTTTCGTGACCGCTACAACGACTTTGTCAAGGCGGGTGCCACCGTATTTGGTGTCTCACGTGACAACATGAGGTCGCATGACGAGTTCAAAGCCAAACTGGAACTCCCGTTTGAGCTGATCGCCGACACGGAAGAAAAAATGTGCCACATGTTCGGCGTGGTCAAAAACAAGATCATGTATGGCAAGAAGGTCAAAGGCATCGAGCGCAGCACGTTCCTGATTGGCGCGGACGGCACCCTGAAAGAAGAATGGCGCGGCCTCAAGGTGCCAGGCCATGTGGACGATGTCTTGAAAGCGGTCAAAGCGCAGAAAAAAGTCGCCGTACCGGCCTGAGTTCCAATCCACGGTGTTTGTCAATCTGGCCCCGTATCAAGCCGCCCTGTTCTCAAGGCGGCTTTTTGCTTTTAAAGCCTCCCTTTAATTCCCTTATTTGCGAGCAAACTCCTTATGCCATTGCCCCCTGCCCCTGCCAAACGCGCCGCGCTGCTGTCCGAACGGGACTACGATGTGCCGGTCGCAAGGCTGCCCCAAACACGCAAGACTGCGAGCCCATTAGCCGAGCCTCGCCTGACCGAAACACCTCAGGCACGGGTAGCCTCCGAAGTCGCACAGGCCAGCGGGCAGGCCCCTGCCGCGGCGCTTGCAGACACGTCTGCAAGCCGCACCAGAACACCCCGCGCAAGCCCTTCGGCCCGGAAAACTCAGCCCGAACCCGACGTGCAAGTGCAAACGCCATTGTTTGCGCCAGTACCTGCACCAGTACCCGCTTCAACCCGAACCCAGCCGCCCGCCGACATCAAGCCCAAGAAGACCAAACACAACGGGGCGACCAAACTGTTTGTGCTTGACACCAATGTGCTGCTGCACGACCCGATGTGCCTGTTCCGCTTCGAGGAACACGACATCTTTTTGCCCATGATCGTGCTCGAAGAGCTTGATGCCCACAAAAAAGGCACCACCGAAGTCGCCCGCAACGCACGCCAAACCAGTCGTTCACTCGACGCATTGGCCGGCCATCAAGGTACTGACATCACCAGCGGCCTGCCGCTCAACGCCACCGGCCACCGCGAAGCCAGCGGCAAGCTTTTTTTCCAGACCCAACTGCTGGACTACACGCTGCCGACCAGCCTGCCGCAAGGCAAGGCCGACAACCAGATCCTGGGCGTGGTGGAAGCTCTGCGCCAGCAACAGGCCCGCCAACACAAAGAGCCGTCCACCAGCGCGCCCGATGGTGCCGCACGCCCTGGGGCGCATGAGGTCGTGCTGGTGTCCAAAGACATCAACATGCGGGTCAAGGCACGGGCGCTGGGACTTGCGACCGACGACTACCAAAACGACAAAACACTCGATGACGGTGACTTGCTGTACTCGGGCGCCATCGCCCTGCCCGCCAATTTCTGGACCAGTCAGGCCAAAACGGTGGAAAGCTGGCAACAAGGCGCGTACACGTTTTACCGCATCAGCGGTCCGATTGTTGCTAACCTGCTGATCAATCAGTTTGTTTATTTTGAATCGCCCGGCGAGCCCAGTCTGTACGCCCGCGTGACTGAAATCCGGGGCAAGACGGCGGTGTTCAAGACCCTCAAGGACTACACCCACCTTAAACACGCGGTCTGGGGCGTCACCTCCCGCAACCGGGAGCAAAACTTTGCCCTGAACATCCTGATGGACCCCGAAATTGACTTTGTCACCCTGACCGGTCAGGCCGGCACTGGCAAAACCCTGATGGCGCTGGCCGCCGGCCTGACGCAGGTGCTTGACGACCGGCGTTACACCGAGATCATCGTCACCCGCGCCACCGTCAGCGTGGGCGAAGACATCGGTTTTCTGCCTGGCACCGAAGAAGAAAAAATGGGCCCCTGGATGGGCGCGCTCGATGACAACCTGGAGGTGCTGGGCAAGACCGACACCAGCGCCGGAGAGTGGGGGCGCGCCGCCACCAGCGAGCTGATCCGCAGCCGCATCAAGATCAAGAGCATGAACTTCATGCGCGGGCGCACCTTTTTGAACAAATACGTCATCATCGACGAAGCGCAAAACCTGACGCCCAAGCAGATGAAGACGCTGATCACACGCGCCGGCCCCGGCACCAAAATCATTTGCATGGGCAACATCGCCCAGATCGACACCCCGTACCTGACTGAGGGTTCTTCCGGCCTGACCTATGCCGTGGACAGATTCAAAGGCTGGGCGCACGGCGGGCACATCACGCTGGCGCGCGGCGAGCGCTCACGGCTAGCGGACTTTGCCAGCGAAGTGCTATAGGCAAGGTGGCCAGCGCCCGTGATGTCCTGACCCCAGACGCACTGGCCCTGCTGCAGACCATTGCGCAGACCGGCAGCTTTGCCGCTGCCGCCCGCAGCCTCGGTGTCGTGCCCAGCGCCCTGACCTACCGGGTGCGCCAGATGGAGGACGCGCTTGATGTCTTGCTGTATGACCGCAGCTCGCGTCAGGCACGTCTGACCGAAGCTGGTGCCGAACTGTTGCGCGAAGGCGCACGCTTGCTGGAAGAAATTGACGCCGTGGCAAATCGCGTCAAGCGCGTGGCCACCGGCTGGGAGCCGCAACTCACCATCGCCGTGGACAGCATCATCTCCAAGGCCACCGTGATGGAGCTGTGCGCCACCTTTTTTACCCTCAACCCGCCCACCCGCATCAAGCTGCGCGACGAAACCCTGTCGGGCACACTGGACGCCTTGATTTCGGGCCAGGCTGATCTGGCGCTCGGTGTCACCGAAGCCAGCACCAACACGGGCATTCACAGCAAGCCGCTGGGCGACGTGAGCTTTGTTTATGCGGTGGCACCACATCACCCGCTGGCCAACGCACCCGAGCCGCTTAAAGACGAGCTGGTGCGACAACACCGCGCAGTGGCGGTGGCCGACACCATCACCCGCGGTGGTGGCCTGACCTTCGGCTTGCTGGGCGGGCAGGACGTGTTCACCGTGGCCACCATGCAGGACAAGCTGGATGCGCAACTGCGCGGGCTGGGCAGCGGCTTTGTGCCTGAGTGCATGGCCCGCGGCTACATTGAAACCGGCCGCCTGGTCGTTAAAAAAATGGAACGTCCGCAACGGCTGATTCGGGTCAACTACGCGTGGCGCAGCGTCGCCAAGTCGAGTCCGGGCCGTGCGTTGCAGTGGTGGCTGGCCCAACTTGAGAGCCCCACCACACGCATGGCTTTGCTGGAGCGTTACCGAGGCGTGTAAAGTGCATGACATACAACAATCCTTGGACACATCGTTTATGAACCAATCCAGACTCCAATCTCAAAATATTGCCATCATTGGCGCTGGCATGGCTGGCGTTGCCTGCGCCCGTACCTTGGTGCAGGCGGGTCACAAGGTCACACTGTTGGAAAAAAGCAGCGGCATGGGCGGGCGCATGGCGACACGCAGCACCGCCTTTGGCACGTTTGACACCGGTGCGCAATATTTCACCGTGCGCGATCCGCGCTTTGCGCGGGCGTTGGCGACTGTGCCGGGCGTGTGCAAAACCTGGAGCGCCAACACCATACGGGTACTTGACGCGCATGGTCAGGTCGCGGCAACCGACTTTCCCGCCGCCGAAACCCATTGGGTTCCCACCCCCGGCATGAATGCACTGGTCAGCCGCTGGGCGCAACCACTGCTCGATCAACACAGCGTCGAACTGGAAACACGGGTGACGCAGTTGAACCGCGATGCCGTTCATCCGCACCAATGGCAGCTTCACACCGAGGGTCAAGATGGTGCGCAGCATGTGTTTTCCGGCTTCGATACCGTCCTGCTGGCCATTCCGGCAGAGCAGGCGCGCTTGCTGCTGGAGACCTCGCCCCAAGCCGACGGGCTGGCGCGCCAGATTGACCGGGTCGACGCCGCACCCTGCTGGACGCTGATGCTGGCGTTTCCACAGGCCATGCAGCCGGACCTGTCGGCCCTGGGGCCGCAGTGGAATGCGGCGCGCAGCACGCACCACCGCATTGCCTGGCTGGCGCGCGAGTCGAGCAAGCCCGGGCGCGGCAGCGTGGAGCGCTGGACCGTGCAGGCCAGCGCCGCCTGGTCGCAAGAGCATCTGCAAGACGATGCCACGCGGGTGCAAGCCAAGCTGCTCAAGGCATTTGCCGAGGTCACCGGCATCCGCGCCGAGCCCGCCCATATCGATACGCAACGCTGGCTTTACGCCAAAACGACCGCACCACTGGGTAAATCACACGTGTGGGATGCCAGCGCTGGCCTCGGCGTTTGCGGCGACTGGTGCCTGGGCGATCGGGTAGAAAACGCGTTTGTCTCAGGTCTGGAACTGGCGCTGGCCGTTATTTAAACCTTGGACAAGGCATGGTGGCCCAATACATGGGGCGTTTTGCCCCCTCGCCCACCGGGCCACTGCACGCGGGCTCGCTGGTGGCGGCACTGGCCAGTTGGCTCGACGCCCGCGCCCACGGCGGCCAGTGGCTGGTTCGAATCGAAGATGTGGACACGCCACGCTGCGTGGCGGGCATGGACCGGGTCATCCTGCAACAGCTGGCCGCGTGTGGCCTGCACCCCGACGAGCCGCCCGTGTGGCAATCGCAGCGCACCGGGCTCTACCAGCAGGCGCTAGACCAGTTGGTGGCGCACGGACTGGCCTACCCCTGTGCCTGTTCACGCAAGGACATCGAAGCAGCGCTGAGTCGTCTGGGCCAGGCGCGAACGCGCCACGGCGAGCTGGTCTACCCGGGCACCTGCCGCACCGGCTTGCACGGCCGCTTGGGGCGCGCATGGCGGCTTCGCACTGATTTATTTAAGCAAAACAGGCCTCTAGCCCCCGTGGAATATGCGCAAGAAGCTACTAATTTGATAGCAAACAACATCATCCACTGGACCGACCGCCGCCTGGGGGCGCAACAGCAGGACGTGCAAGCGCAGGTGGGTGATTTTGTGCTCAAGCGCTTTGACGGCTGCTTTACCTACCAGCTCGCGGTGGTGGTGGACGATGCGGCGCAGGGCGTCACCGATGTGGTGCGCGGCGAAGATCTGGCCGACAACACGGCGCGGCAAATAGGGTTGCAGCAAGCCTTAAGGCTGCCGACGCCGCGCTACCTGCACACGCCACTGGTGCTGGGTGCCGATGGTGAGAAATTGTCCAAACAAAATGGCGCGCAGGCACTTGATACGACCGAGCCGCTGATCGCGTTGAACAATGCCGCCCGCGTGCTGGGCTTGCAGCCCTTTAGTGGCAGCGTGGCGGGGGCACTTGAGGCCTGGGTTGCAGCTTGGGGTTTTTCCCCCAATCACGCTCTCCCGCCTCTTGCATGTTCTGAATTTGAAAATACATAAACGAATGGCGGTCTGTGGAGAATCAACGATAAGAACCACCGTCAACAAGTAAACGACATCGCAACGGATTCAAGCCGGGCCAGCACTTCCGAACGCGTAGGCGGCACGCACCCGCGGCGCATCACACACAAACTGGCGCTGGCAATGGCGCAGCCCAGCAGCTTCTTGACCACCTCTTCAGAAACGAACGCACTCCCCCAATCCGCAGGCAACTCATGCCCCAGCATGGCCGCAACCAGCCCGGCCAGAAAGCAGTCGCCCGCACCCACGGTGTCCACTACCGCAACAGGCTCCAACTCGCGCGCCTGAAACACTTGACCCGCCCGCGTCAGCAGCGCTGCCCCCTGCGCGCCCAAGGTAAGCGCCAGCACGCTGGCACGGCTGCTTTGCAGCAGGTGTTGCGCCTGGGCTGTTGGGCTGGCTCCGGGCAGGTCCAGGCAAGCCAGGTCTTCGTCACTGGCTTTGATCACATCGGCGAACTGCAGTGCGGTCAGCACATGACGGCGGTATTGCTCCTGGTTGGGCATGACGGACGGACGTAAATTGGCATCAATCACCACGGTGCGTCCAGCGTGGCGCTGCGCGGCCAGCCACGGCAGATAGGTCTCGGCATCATCGGGGGAAAGCGCCAGCGCGCCGGTGCACACCAGCGACAGGGTTTCCACCTGGCTGCAAGCCTGGGTCAATGCGGCGGCCGAGGTGGCGCGGTCGGCCACGCCTTCGCGGTAAAAGGCGTAATCAGGGTGACCCTGCTCATTGACATTCACCACCGCCAATGAAGTGACCTGTAGCACCGCCTCCGGCACCGCCAGATGCACCCCAACTTCCAGCAAACCTTGCGCCAACTGTCGACCAAAGCGGTCCCGTGACAAGGGGTTCAGGTACAGCGTGCCTATCCCTTGACGCGCCAGCGCCCTTGTGAGGTTGTAGACCGCACCACCCAGACAGGGCTCAAACCGACCATCGGCGTGGGCAATGAAATCAATCAGGGCCTCGCCCGCCGTGGCCACTTGAATAGGAGAATTTATTTGCAGCATGTAAGGGTTTTCCATAACTAAAACAACTTGATTTAGTAACAATGACAGGACTATAGTCCAGCCACGCTGATCGAACAAGCGTAATTTCCCGTAGCGGATACCGCGGGAAAAGATGAGTCACTACAAGCAACCCGGCCGCAAGGTCTGCAACCAAGAAGGACACCATATGAAACTCTCTACCACCCTGATTCTGAGCACCCTGACCCTGGCCACCAGCGCCGTCTTTGCCGCTGACCAGCCCGTCATCGGTTTGATCACCAAGACCGAAACCAACCCCTTCTTCGTCAAGATGAAGGAAGGCGCCCAGGCCGAGGCCAAGAAAGCCGGTGCCAAGCTGATGACGGCCACCGGCAAGAAAGACGGTGACACCGCCAGCCAGATCACCGCGCTGGAAAACATGGCCGCCGCAGGTGCCAAGACGATTCTGATCACCTCCACGGGCGGCGCCATCATCCCGACCGTGAAAAAAGTGCAGGCCAAGGGCGTTCAAGTGATTGCGCTGGACAGCCCGTTTGACGGCGCGGATGCCCTGTTTGCCACCGACAACTACAAAGCCGGCGTGCTGATCGGCCAGTATGCCAAGGCAGCCCTGGGCGACAAGCCCGCCAAGATCGCCATGCTCGATTTGTTCCCTGGCCACCCGGTGGGCGCACAACGCCACAACGGTTTCATGAGCGGCTTTGGCTTGAAGGCCAATGATGCCAAGTCCAACGAACTCTCCAGCACCGCCGAGACGGTGTGCGCCGGCGACACCGACGGTAACCAGGCCAAGGGTCAGACCGCGATGGAAAACTGCCTGCAAAAGAACCCGGACATCAATGTGGTCTACACCATCAATGAACCCGCTGCCGCAGGTGCCTACAACGCGCTGAAAAAAGCCGGTAAGGAAAAAGGCGTGATCATTGTGTCGGTGGACGGCGGCTGCCAGGGTGTCAAGGACACCGCCGCCGGCAAGATTGCAGCCACCTCGCAGCAATACCCGCTGAAAATGGCCTCCATGGGGGTGGCTGCCGGGGTTGAATACGCCAAGACCGGCAAGAAGGTCTCTGGCTATGTGGACACTGGCGTGACGCTGATCGCCAACAAGGCAGTGACCGGTGTGGACAGCAAGGACACCAAGGTCGGCTTGGATCTGTGCTGGGGCAACAAGTAAGCGGCTTGCTGTGATGCCGCGGGGTGGACGCCTGTCTGCCCTGCAGATGCCCGGTCAACATTTGTGACGACTGGGCATCAATTGCCACCTCGTTGCCCATCACGATGGCGCAATGATTTAACTTTTAAACCGGAGTCTGTGATGTCCACGACAAACAAACGCCCCATTCCCTGGGGAGCGCTTGGCCCCTGGATCGCATTGGCGGTTACTTGCCTGTTTTTTGCCACCCAGTCAGCGCGTTTTTTGAGCGGCGAAAACCTGTCGCTGGTGCTGCAACAAGTGATGGTGGTAGGCGTATTGGCCATTGGCCAGACCCTGATCATTCTGACCGCCGGCATTGACCTGTCGTGCGGCATGGTGATGGCCCTGGGCGGAGTCGTCATGACCAAATTTGCCGTCGACTACGGCCTGAACCCCTACGCGGCCATTGCCTGCGGCCTGGGCGTGACCACCGGTTTTGGCCTGCTCAACGGCCTGCTGGTGACGCGCATCAAACTGCCGCCTTTCATCGTGACGCTGGGCACCCTGAACATTGCCTTTGCCATCACCCAGATCTACTCTGAGTCTCAAACCATCACCAACCTGCCCAGCGTCATGACCGCGCTGGGAGAGACCTTCAATCTTGGCAGCACCGAAGTCAGCCTGGGCACGGTGACGATGTTGCTGCTGTACGCCATGGCCTGGTTTGTGCTGCGCGAAACCGCGCCTGGCCGCCACCTGTACGCCGTGGGCAACAACCCGGAAGCGGCGCGCCTGACAGGCATCAGCGTGGACCGGGTGCTGGTGATTGTTTACTCGCTGGCCGGCCTGTTTTACGGCATTGCCGCCATGCTGTCGGTAGCGCGCACGGGTGTGGGCGACCCCAACGCCGGGCAAACCGAAAACCTCGATGCAATCACCGCCGTGGTGCTGGGCGGCACCAGCCTGTTTGGCGGTCGCGGCATTATTTTGGGTTCATTGGTGGGGGCGGTGATCGTGGGTGTGTTCCGCAACGGCCTGACCCTGATGGGCGTGGCCTCGGTGTACCAGACATTGATTACCGGTATTTTGGTGATTCTGGCTGTCGCTGCCGACCAGATGTCTCGCAAGGGAGCACGTTGATGAACACGTCCACTTCAAAACCACTCGTGATGCAGACCAAGGGCATCGTCAAACGCTACGGCCAGGTGACCGCGCTGGACGGCACCGACTTTGAGTTGCGCGCGGGAGAAATCATGGCCATCATTGGCGACAACGGCGCCGGCAAATCGTCGCTGATCAAGACCCTTTCAGGTGCCTCTGTGCCCGATGAAGGCGAGATCTTTCTTGACGGCAAATCTGTGCACTTCAAGTCGCCCATCGATGCCCGCCGCGCCGGCATCGAGACGGTCTACCAGGACCTGGCGGTGGCCCCCGCCATGAGCATTGCCGAGAACCTGTTCCTGGGCCGCGAACTCATCAAGCCTGGCCTGCTGGGTCAAATGTTGCGCCTGCTGGACAAGAAAGAAATGCTGGCGCAGGCGATTGCACGCATGCAGGAACTCAAGGTTGGCATCCGCTCGATGACACAGGCGGTAGAAACCCTGTCGGGTGGCCAACGGCAGTGCGTGGCCGTGGCCCGCGCGGCCGCCTTTGCCCAGCACGTGGTGATCATGGACGAGCCCACCGCCGCGTTGGGCGTGAAAGAAGGCAACATGGTGCTGGAGCTGATTCGCCGGGTGCGCGACAAGGGCCTGCCGGTGATTCTGATCAGCCACAACATGCCGCATGTGTTTGAAGTGGCGGACCGCATCCACATCCAGCGCCTGGGCAAACGCGCGGCGGTGGTCAACCCCAAAACCATCAGCATGAGCGACACCGTGGCCGTGATGACCGGCGCCAAGACGGTGGACGAGCTGCCCGCCAACGCCCACGCCTGAAAGTCCACCATGCTCAAAGGAATCAACCCCCTGCTCACCCCCGAGCTGCTCAAAATCCTGATGGAAATGGGCCACGACGACGCACTGGTGCTGGGTGACGCCAACTTCACCGCCATGCGTATTGCCGCAGGCAAGCCGGTGATCCGGCTACCGGGCACGTCCATGGTGCAAGTGATGCAGGCGATCACCTCGGTGTTGCCACTGGCGGCTGACGTGGCTCATCCGGTGGCTTTCATGCAGGTCAGTGGCACAGAGCCCCCTGCCCTGTCGGCCCTGCAACGCGAGGTGCTGGCGCTCGTCAAGCCTGAGCTGCTGAACGGCCAAAGCGCAGAGCCCCTGGAGCGCTTTGCGTTTTACGAGCGCGCTCGCGCGGCCTACGCCTATGTGGTGACCGGCGATCTGCAACCGTTTGGCAACTTTATTTTGCGCAAAGGTGCCATCGGCGAAAATCTACGCCCATGACACCACCGCGCCCCGCCCCAACCGTTGAAGCTCCTGCCCTGCTACGCCCGCGTGGCTCCAACCATGTGGGCATGCGCCAGTTCAATGAGCGGGTGGTACTGCAGGCGATTCGGCTCAACGGCAGTCTGCCCAAAGCGGATTTGGCACGTCTTACCGGCCTCACCGCGCAAACCATCGGACTCATCACCACCCGACTGGCAGAAGACGGTTTGATTCTCAAGCAAGACCGCGTGCGCGGGCGCATTGGGCAGCCTTCGGTACCGCTGTCGCTCAACCCGGACGGCGCGTTTGCCATTGGCATCAAGATTGGACGGCGCAGTGCCGACTGGTTGATGGTGGACTTCTGCGGCCAGGTGCGCCAGCGCCAAAGCCTCGACTATGCGTTTCCCGATGTCCATTCGCTGCTACCCGACATCAAGGACCGACTGCAGGCCATGGGTGATCAACTCGGTGCTTTGAAAGACCGCTTGGTCGGCGTGGGCGTGGCGGCCCCCTTTCAATTGGGCGGCTGGCACAAGATGCTGGGCCTGTCTGAGGCCCAGTCAGAAACCTGGAACCAGATTGACCTGCGTGCCCAAGTGCAGGCCATGACCAACACACCCGTCAGCTTTGCCAAAGACACCTCGGCTGCTTGTGTGGCCGAACTGGTGGCCGGGCGCGGGCGCGACCTGAAGAACTTTTTATATGTGTTTGTCGACACCTTTGTGGGCGGCGGGCTGGTCATCAACTCGCACTTGCATGGCGGTCTGCACGGCAATGCGGGGGCGGTTGCCTCGCTGCCCTCCGGCATGGCACAGGGCGACACACCGCCCACACAACTGATTCACCATGCTTCGCTGTGGGAACTGGAGCAGCTTCTGTTGGCCAAGGGGCTAGACCCCCACGCCGCCTATGACGACCGCGCCCTGGCGACGCCGTTTGAGGCTGAAACCCAGGCGTGGCTCAAGCAAGCCGCCAACGCGCTGGCCCATGCGGTGGTGAGTGGCACGGCATTTCTGGACATCGACGCGGTGGTGATTGACGGCTCGTTTTGCCGACCGCTGCTGACCCTCTTGATCGCAGCAACCCAGCAGGCACTCAAGCGCTACAACTGGGAAGGCCTGTGGCCTGCCAACGTGATCGCGGGGAATGTGGGCCCTGATGCCCGCGCGCTGGGCGGCGCGCTGATGCCGCTGCACGCCAACTTTGCGCCCGATCAGGACTTGTTTTTGAAAGTTGGCGCTTAAGCTGATTTTTGCCGGGCGCAAAAGAGAATCGTCGTTGGGCCGCGTGCTGGACCTGCCCGCTGGTAGCGCCAGGGTGGCGCGGAAGCCCAGGATTCCTCAGTTGAGCGAGCGGGTTGCGTTGGTGGCCCAATCGGCCTACTCTTCAGGCTGATAGGGCAACGGCGCATCACGCCAACCAGAGGAGTCCATGAACCAGTCAAACACAAAAATGCAGCGTCTGGCCGTGATATTTGTGCTCGCCAATCTGCTGTTCAACTACCCCCTGCTGGCGTTGTTCAACCGCGCCATCATGCTGGGCGGCATTCCACTGCTTTATGTTTATGTGTTTGTTGCCTGGGCGCTGCTGATCGGCCTGCTGGCGCTCGTGATCGAGAGGAAATAGCGTCATGTTCAGCGAAGGTCGGACCCCACTGCCGGTCTTCGAGGACTGAATCATGTCGGCCTGGGTCATCATTTTCGTCGGCGCAGCCTATCTGGGACTACTCTTCTTCATCGCCTACCGCGGCGACAAGGCGGCCGATGCCGGGCGCAGCCTGATCGCCAGCCCCTATGTTTATGCCCTCTCACTGGGCGTCTATACCTCCGCCTGGACCTTCTACGGCAGCGTCGGGCGCGCCGCCGCCAGCGGTATTGGCTTCCTTCCGGTCTATCTCGGCCCCACAGTCATGGTCGCCCTGTGGTGGATGGTACTGCGCAAGATCATCCGCATCGCCAAGGACAACCGGATCACGTCGCTGGCTGATTTCATTTCGTCACGCTACGGCAAGAGCGCGGCGCTGGCCGGATTGGTCACAGTGATCGCATTGGTCGGCGTCATACCCTACATTTCACTGCAACTGAAGGCAATTTCCACCAGCTTCGGCATCCTGCGCAGCTACCCGGACATCCTGTCGCTGGCACCGCCGCAGAGCGTCTGGCACGACACGGCGTTTTACGCGGCCCTGATCCTGGCCGCGTTCACCATCGTTTTCGGCACCCGCAAGCTCGACACTGCGGAGCGCCACGAGGGCATGGTCGCGGCGATCGCCTTCGAGTCGCTGGTCAAGCTGCTGGCCTTTCTGGCGGTAGGCATCTTCGTCATCTGGGGCATGTACGACGGCGTGCGTGACGTCTTCGCCCGTGCCGCGCAAGTGCCGCGCATCGCTGAAGTCTTCACCATCGGCGGCGGCTCGACTGACGTCTATCACAGCTGGGCCTCGCTCTTCTCGGTGGCTTTTATCAGCATGCTGGCGATCATGTTCCTGCCGCGGCAGTTCCAGCTGGCGGTGGTCGAGAATGTCGACGAGGCGCATCTGAACAAGGCGATCTGGCTCTTTCCGCTCTACCTCTTCCTGTTCAACCTTTTCGTCCTGCCGATCGCCATCGGCGGCCTGCTGCATTTCGGTGCCGCCATCAATCCGGATACCTTTGTCCTCACCCTGCCCATGGCCGGGCAGCAGAAAGCGCTGGCGCTGCTCGTCTTCCTCGGCGGCTTCTCTGCTGCCACCGGCATGGTGATCGTCGAGGCCATCGCCCTGTCAACCATGGTCTGCAACGATCTGGTGATGCCCGTTCTGCTGCGCATCAAGGCGCTACGCCTGTCTGAACGCGCCAATCTCTCCGGCCTGCTGCTCGCCATCCGCCGCGTCACCATCGTGCTCGGCCTGCTGCTCGGCTACACCTATTACCGGCTGGCAGGCGAGGCTTACGCGCTGGTGTCGATCGGCCTCATTTCCTTCGCCGCCGTCGCCCAGTTCGCCCCGGCGCTGCTCGGCGGCATCTACTGGAAGGGCGGCACGCGAAGCGGGGCACTGGCCGGGCTCGGCGCCGGCTTCCTGGTCTGGGCCTATACCCTGATGCTGCCGGCCTTCGCCCGCTCCGGCTGGCTGCCCATGGAGCTGCTGGAACACGGGCCGTTTGCCATCGCGCAGCTGCGCCCGCTTGCCCTGTTCGGCCTGGAGGGGCTCGACGAAATCAGCCACGCCATACTCTGGAGCATGCTGGCCAACGTCGGCGCCTACCTGACGGTGTCGATCATGAGCGAGCAGAGCGTGGTCGAACAGACGCAGGCGGCACTGTTCGTCGACGTCTTCAAGCATGGCCGCGGCGCCGAGAGGGTCTGGCGCGCGAGCGGCTCGCTGCTCGATCTGCATACGCTGATGGTGCGTTTTCTTGGCGCCGAGAACGCCCGCCAGGCGCTCGTTGCCTACGCCCGCCAACGCGGCCTGGAATGGCCGCAGGAGATCGACGCCGAGCTGTCGCGTTACTGCGAGGCGCAACTGGCGGGCGTCATCGGCGCCGCCTCGGCTCGGGTCATGATTGCATCAGTGGTCGAGGAAGAACTGCTGCGCGACAGCCTGACCGGTCTGCCCAACCGCGCGCTGCTGCTGACCCGGATCGACGATGCCATGAAACGCATCCAGATCGAATCCGGGCACGGCTTTGCGCTTGTCTTCCTCACTCTTGACCGCTTCCGCACGATCACCGACAGCCTGGGTGCCGCCTACGGCGACCAGTTGCTGATCGCCATCGCGCAACGCTTGGGCACCGGCCAGCGCCCCGGCGACACGATCGCCCGCGTCGGCGGCGAGAGCTTCGCCATCCTCCTCGACGAAACGAAGGACGCAGGCGTCGCGACACGTTATGCCGAGCAACTGCAAGCTGCGCTGGCGGTCGGCTTCAACCTGGAGGGGCACGAACTCTTCACCACCGCCAGCATCGGCATCGTTCTTGGCCACTCGGGCTACGTCGACGCCGGCGAGCTCCTGCGCGACGCCGAGACGGCCAGCCACAACGCCGAGCGGCGCGGCGGGGCGTGCCACGAGTTGTTCGCCGCCGATATGCGCGCGCGCGTCGTCGCTCTTCTCGAAATGGAAACCGAGTTGCGCCGGGCAGTGGCGCACGGTGAGGAATTCCTTGTCTATTACCAGCCCGTGGTGTCGCTGCAAACGGGCCGGCTGGCGGGTTTTGAAGCCCTCGTTCGCATGCGTCGCCCCGATGGCAAACTGGTACCACCGAGCGAATTTATCCCACTCACCGAGGAGACCGGCCTCATCGTCTCGATCGGTCGCTGGGTGTTGACCGAGGCCTGCCGCCAGATGCATAGCTGGCAGCAACGCTACCCGGATCACCCGCCAATGCAGATGAGCGTCAACCTTGCCGGGCGGCAGTTCACCCAGCCAGCCCTGCTGCAGCAAATCGAGGCCGCGCTGGCGGAAACCGGCCTTGCCACCAGCAGTCTCAAGCTCGAAGTGACCGAGACCCTGCTCATGGCGCACGCCGAGGAGGCGGCGGTGGTGCTGGAGAAATTAAGCGCCCTTGGGATCAAGCTGCTGATGGACGACTTCGGCACCGGTTATTCATCGCTGTCCTACCTGCACCGTTTTCCAATCAACACACTGAAGATCGACGCCTCGTTCGTGCGCCGCATGGACGTTGACCGCAAGAGCGCCGACATCATCCAGAGCATCGTCACCCTGGCCCATGCCCTGAACATGGACATCATTGCCGAGGGGGTTGAGAATGCCGCGCAGTTGGCACAACTGCGCGCGCTGCAGGTGGAATACGGGCAGGGCTACTATTTCAGCCAACCGCTCGATGCGGCGGCGGCCGAAGCGATGATCGTCGCCCGGCCGGTCTGGTAGCGGGCGCCAAAGGGATTGCGCCCGTCATCGTCTCTACAATCCTGTCCCGTGAACGATACAAACCGCACCCAACCAACCTCCCCTGACAACCCAACGGTTGCGCGCCAACCCCGCATCCGGGGCCGCGCGCCGGAGGGCGTGGCCTTTCCGAAAGAAATCAAGAGTTTTGTGCGCCGCGCCGGTCGCACCACGACCGGCCAGGCCAAGGCCCTGGAAGACATGGGGCCCCAATTCCTGTTGCCCCATCAAACAAACGCTATTGATTTTATAGCTGCTTACGCAGATGCGACGGGGGCTAGAGGCCAAAATAATATAAATCCTGCGCCAGTCATCCTGGAAATCGGCTTCGGCATGGGCGAAGCCACCGCCCATATCGCGGCCCTGATGCCGGAGAAAAACTTCCTGTGCTGCGAGGTGCACGAGCCTGGTGTGGGTGCGCTGCTCAAGCGCATTGGCGAGCAGGGCCTGCGCAACATCCGCATCGTGGCCCACGACGCCGTCGAGGTCATCGACCACATGCTGCCGCTGCAAAGTCTGGATGGCGTGCACATCTTCTTTCCCGATCCGTGGCACAAGAAGAAACACAACAAGCGCCGCCTGATTCAAAGCGCCCTCATTGCCAAGCTGGCCGCACGCCTGAAGGTCGGCGGCTACATCCACTGTGCCACCGACTGGCAGCCCTACGCCGAGCAAATACTGGAAGTGCTGAGCAACGAGCCGCTGCTGAAGAACACGGCCACACAGACTCACCCGGAGCTGGCAGGCTACGCGCCCAAGCCCCATTACCGCCCGCTGACCAAGTTTGAAAACCGCGGCATCAAACTCGGGCACGGCGTGTGGGATATCGTGTTTGAGCGGGTCTGACTTCATCAAACCGCCCGCCCGCAACGGCGTCGGGCCCAGCTGCATCGGGCTGCCCGCTGGCGCCTGGCCCACCACCCTTGATTTTTTGACTGAGCGCTTTCCCGCCATCCCTCGGGACGTCTGGCACCAGCGCATGGCGCAGGGCGATGTGGTCGATGAGCACGGCGTGCAACTCGCGCCCCACGGCGCCTACCAGGGCCACAGAAGGGTCTACTACTACCGCGCTGTGCCGGAAGAGCCGCGCATCCCGTTTGATGAGGTGATTCTGTTCCAGGACGAGCAGCTGATCGTGGTCGACAAGCCGCATTTTTTGCCAGTGATGCCCTCAGGCAGCTACCTGGCAGAGACCGTGCTGGTGCGACTGAAGCAAAAACTGGGCATCGACACGCTGGTGCCGGTGCACCGCATTGACCGCGACACCGCCGGGCTGGTGATGTTTTCCGTGCAGCCCGAAACCCGTGCCGCCTACCACGCGCTGTTCAGCCAGCGCAACGTCAAAAAGACCTACGAAGCAATTGCCCCGTGGCGCAACGACCTGGCCCTGCCCCTGACGCGCCAAAGCCGCATCGTCGAGGCCGGCCACTTCATGCTGCAGCACGAGGTCAGCGGCCCGCCCAACGCCGTGACCCGGATTGAGGTGCTGCAAGTGTGCGGCGGCCTGGCCCGCTACCAGCTCATGCCCGTCACCGGCAAACGCCACCAGTTGCGCGTGCACATGGCGGCCTTGGGCCTGCCGATTCTGGGCGATGGCCTGTACCCTACCCTCACGCCCGAAGGACAAGTCGACTACGAGCACCCCCTGCAACTGCTGGCCCGGCGCATTGAATTTGTCGACCCGGTAAGCGGGCAAGCCCGGCAGTTTGAGAGCCGGCGCAGCTTGATGAGCCTGGCGTGACGCTCCTTATTTGATTCGAGCCTGGCCTTTTTTTACCATCAACAGAATGCAACTTTTTTTTCGTCAGGCCGGCCAACAGGCGTCCCGGCTCATCGTCTGGCTGATCGGCTTTTTTGCCTTTCTGAATGTCTACTCCATGCAGGCGGTGCTGCCCATGGTGATGCAGGATTTTCACGCCTCACCCGTGCAGGCCGGGTTGACGGTGGGGGCAACCGTGCTGGCGGTGGCGCTGGTGTCTCCCTTTATGGGGATGCTCTCCGATGCCTTCGGACGCAAAGTCATCATTTGCGCCTCCCTGTTCGCCCTGACGCTGCCGACGGCCCTGATACCTGTGGCCGGCAGCCTGAACGCCTTGATCTTTCTGCGCTTCCTTCAGGGGCTGGCGGTTCCCGGCATCGTGGTGGTCCTGATCGCCTACCTGTCCGAAGAATTCCATTCTGGCGGGGTCGCCCGTATGACCGCCACCTATGTGGGTGGCACTGTCATGGGTGGCTTTTGCGGCCGTTTTATCACGGGCCACGCCGGTCATTTGTTGGGCTGGCGCGGTGCGTTCGTCACGCTGGCCATCATGAATTTTCTTGGGGCTTTGCTGGTGGTATGGCTGCTGCCAGCCTCGCGTTGCTTTGTTGCCAACCGAAATATCAGAGGTGGGTTTAACACGCTGTGGCGTCACCTGCATCACAAACGACTGATGGCGGCTTGTGCCGTGGGTTTCTGCGTGCTGTTCTCGCTGGTGGGCACTTTCACCTATGTCAACCTGCACCTGGCATCAGCCCCTTTCAATCTCTCTTCCGCTGGCTTGGCCAATGTTTTCAGCGTCTATCTGGTGGGTGTTTTGGTGACCCCGTTGGCAGGACCTTATGTTGTCCGTCTCGGTTTCCTGAGGTCACTCATGGGGGCATTGGCCCTGTCCGCCGCTGGCTTGTTGATGACCCTGTTGCCCTCCTTGACTGCGGTCATCATCGGCCTGACGGTGTGTTCAACAGGCGTCTTCATTTGCCAGTCAGCAACCCTCAGCGCGATCGCTCAAAACGTCAGCGAGGGACGTTCCCTGGCCACAGGCATTTACTACATGAACTACTACGCGGGCGGCGCGGCTGGCTCATTGCTGGCTGGGATGGCCTACGAAGGCTGGGGTTGGGGTGGCTCGGTGTTGTCCATCGCACTGATGCAGGCGCTGGCTGCCGTCATTGCAGCCGTCGCCTGGCGTCAGCCAGCCAAAAACGGGGTTTGAAATGCCTATTGCCAAACCGCCAGGGGTGACGCCTTGTCGGGGTATCAGACGCCCGCGATGACCGCTTCAATTTCTGCGAAGGTTCTCGCCATTTCGTGACCGTGTAACTGCACCCCCAGCTGACGCGCAATTTGCGAGGCCGAAAATATTCCAAGCAAATATTGTTTTTCATCTTTGCCCTGGCCCACCACGATGGCGTGGACCCTGCCATCTGCTTTCAATGAGGCCACGATGTTCCCCACCGAAGCCTTCTTGACATCCTCAATATCCAAAGCATCCATTTTGTCGACAGGCACCATCACATCGGCAACGCGCAGTTCACTGCGCTTGGTTTGACGAGCTTGGGCCACCAGCACGGGCTTTTCCCCGAGGGCATCGACGGTCGTGATCACTCCGATGATGTTGTGGGTCTCCCCGACCACAAATAACATCCGCACACCGCGCACCAGCATGGAGTGGTTCGCTTCATCCAGAGAGGCGTCTGCGTTGATGGTGGCCGAAGGTACCTGTGAAAGGTCGGTCATGACAAGAATGGCGGCAGAATCGACGTTAACGACTGGCGGATTGAATGCCTCCAGCAGATAACAACCCTTGGAGGAAACCGATGTCTTTGGCAGGGGCCGGAATTGCGCGTCTTCGCTCATGTTTGCACCTTGGAGTAAATGGATTTTTCGAGTAGTTTTCAAAGTCTGTCATTCCGTGTCAGCGGTCATTCACTGCGAAATCGCAGCCATCTTCTTTTGGCAAGCTGCTTTCCGGCGCTTCACGACCATTTTCAAACGGTCAAACAGAGTGCCGAGCGTATCCACGTAACTTGTTGTCGTCAACCGGTCAGCATCGGCTTGCCGCTGGATACGCTGGACATTCTGCTTCCCAAGCTGTACCCGCAGGCTGCGACGGTTGTGCTGGAGGGGTAGCCTGGCCGGGCAGGCGTTTGTCAGTTGGCCAATGGCGTAGCTTGCTCTCGCGCTGATTCGAGCCTGTCCGCTCATCCGCGTCACTTGAGGCTCTTGCTCAACACAACGCTTCGATAGACCTTACCCGACCACTGGACCCAACTGACTCGACGGTAGCCTAGGCCTTCATAGAGCTCAATGAGGTGAGTTGCCTGCTCCGCAGTGTCCATCGCAATCTCGTGGAATCCACCTTCGAGCGCCCAGGTTTCGGCGGCTTGCTCGTGAGGCCAGCATGATCACAGCCAGATATGAAGGGAAAGTACTGCACGAAGCGCCTCGCACCGGCGCTCAATCTCGCCCTCAAGCTTCTCAATAACGCGGTGCAGCGCACGGAGTTCAGGCCGGCGAAGAGGATTGCGAGCTACTTTGCATATTCCCCCATCTCCATCAGAAAAGAGCTCGATTGAGATTTCGAGAATGTCTGCGTCGGAATGAGCCACTTCGCGGTTCCTGATGTCGACGAGTTCATCGTGGAGGGCACGCTCGCGCGAGGATAAGACACGAAGGAGTGACCCAGGAACGGTCCTTTCCGCCGCCAATGATTGCCCACGGGAGTTGACGAAGGGACGGGCGTACGCCACTACCAGTGCTGTTGTGAGAGCCTGAAGTATGGGGCTGGGTGCTTTCCTGCGAGGGTAAGGCAAGTTCCTCGTCAGGATCTCATCGATACTCGCCTTGGCTTCTTCCAAGTCGATGCGAGACAGCCAAAGTCTGCGGTATAGCCGCAGATGGGGCTCTTGTTCCGCGTTGACAGGTGTCTTTGCGATCGGCGAGAGCGTGGCACTGGGCATTCGATGCCTACGGTTTGACATGACGGGCAGGTAAAAGGCGCAGCCTTTTACCTGTACCCTCGATGGAAGAGCTGGGCGTCTCTCTCATTAGAAGTGCACAAATTTGTAGTCGGACGCCGCGACAACGGTACTTGCGAAGCCTGCATCTTTACGCATGGCAAGCACTACCGCCGTGTACGCGCTTTTCAGGCGCGGCTGATCTACGGCGCCAGGCTGCGCGGCGTGTTGAACTTGGAGTTCTATGAAGTGACTGAGCGCGACCAACACGCCGTCGGACGCCCATAGCCACGCCGCCGCGTGAGCGGCGTGGAAGCACTCTTTGGCTTCCGGCGTTGCGCCGTGGCCGGAAACGAAGACGCGCAGTGCCGCGCACATTTCTTCGTACACGCGCCGCCGACGCTCAGTGACTTGCCCGTCGGCCAAGAGCGTTGCCTTCAGGTGCTCAATTTCCGAGATGTGAAGAGCCTTGACGCTCTCGACCAGTTCGGTGATATGTGCAATATCTTCCTTGGAGGCAGTGTTCTTCCCCTTCTCTGATACGTAAGACGGCAAGAAGCCGCGAAGGAGTAGGCCAGCGACAAGTAGGCCCGTGAGGCTGGCAACTGAGAGAAAGAGCGCAGTCATTTCCATGGGTGGATTTCGCGGCAAGACGCCCAACGAAACGTCAACCGCAAACCACTGCGACACACATCGGAAAAATCACCGCGAAAAGCACCCGCAAGCTCTCGCTCCACCTGCAAACCTTGCCCGCATAAAAGCAGCGGCAAACCCGGTGTCTTGGTTGATTTGCAGTCCAGCATGGCTTCTCCCGTCTTTTCGTGCTTTGAGTTCTGCCGACTGTACCCGACCGCGCGAGTCTGCGAATTCAGCGTGACGCGGCGTTCAACCAACGCAAATCGGTTTGATATGCAAAATAGGAATGCCTTATCTTTGAATCCTGCAAAGCTAAAAGCGCAACTAGCCCCCATATTTAAATGTGTAAAAGCTATTCTATTAATAGCAAATATACAGCCAAAAACAGCATTGAAGTGTATTAAATGCACATATAAACCAACGGCTATTCCAGCACCGTCAGCATTTCCGCACCCCACGCAATCGACCCTTCCTCAAACAGAATGCCCTTTTTCAGGATCATGTGGTGGATGCGGGCCTCGCGCGACAAGGGCTTGCCGTGCAAAAAATCGCGCTGCTCGATGGCGCGGTAGTGCGCCAATTTTTCCTGGTGCAGGGTGATGCGCCGGCGCAGTTCGTCGCGCAAATCGATCTCGCCCAAAGCGGCGTCGGCGCGCAGTTTCACCATGAACTCGTCGCGCAAGTCCATGGGCGCCGAGGGCTCGCGGGCCCAGCGTGCCAGCTCGGCGCGGCCAGCGCTCAGCACCCGGTACTCGCGCTTGCGGGTCTTGCCGGCGTCGGGTGCGCTGCTGGACTCGATCCACCCGGCCGCATCCATGCGCGCCAGCTCGCGGTAAATCTGCTGGTGCGTGGCGTGCCAGAAATAGCCAATGGACTTGTCAAAGCGGCGCGCCAGGTCGTAGCCGGAGGACAACTTTTCAATCAGCGAGGTCAATACGGCGTGGGCTAATGACATGGGAATTTGGACATGGGAACTTGGCGGCGCGGCAGGAATTTCTGTCTGCCAGTCTAAGCGCATGAGCACAACTATGCAACTGGTTGCATAAAAATCCGAGTTGCCATAAACTGCTGCAACTGGTTGCATAGTTGCCCCGCGCAATGGACTTGTTGCAGCCTCTCGACCACCTTGACCTTTTTGAATGAGGACGACGCCATGAGCACCTACCCCCACCTGCTTAGCCCCCTCGACCTGGGCTTTACCACCCTGCCCAACCGGGTTCTGATGGGCTCCATGCACGTCGGGCTGGAAGAAGCCAAAGACGGCTTTGCCCGCATGGCCGCGTTCTACGCCGAGCGCGCTGCGGGCGGTGTCGGCCTGATCGTGACCGGTGGCATTGCCCCTAACGACCGCGCCCGCCCGATGCCGGGTGGCGCGCGCCTGACCACCGAAGAAGAAGCCGCCAAACACAAAGTGGTCACGCAGGCCGTGCATGCGGCCGGCGGCAAGATCGCGATGCAAATCCTGCACTTTGGCCGTTACGCCTACCACCCCGATTTGGTGGCGCCCAGTGCCTTGCAGGCCCCGATCAACCCGTTCCGGCCCAACCCGCTCTCAAGCGACGAGGTGGTGCAAACCATTGACGACTTTGTCCGCTGCGCGGCACTGGCGCAATCTGCTGGTTACGACGGTGTCGAAATCATGGGCTCCGAAGGCTATCTGCTCAACGAGTTCGTCGCCGCGCGCACCAACCAGCGCGATGACGAATGGGGCGGCGCTTATGAAAACCGCATTCGCTTTCCGGTCGAGATCGTGCGCCGCACACGCGAGCGCGTCGGCAAGAACTTCATCATCATCTATCGCCTCTCGATGCTCGACCTGGTGGAAGGCGGCTCCACGCTGGATGAAGTCGTGCAACTGGCGCAAGCGATCGAGGCGGCCGGTGCCACCATCATCAACACCGGCGTGGGCTGGCACGAGGCACGCATTCCGACCATTGCCACCAAAGTGCCCCGTGCTGCCTGGGCCTGGGTGACGCAAAAGCTCATGGGCAAAGTGAGCATTCCGCTGGTGGCCACCAACCGCATCAACACGCCCGACGTGGCCGAGCAGTTACTGGCCGACGGCTTCTGCGACATGGTGTCGATGGCGCGCCCCTTCCTGGCGGACCCGCTTTTTGTGCGCAAAGCCGAACAGGGAAAAGCCGACGAGATCAACACCTGCATCGGCTGCAACCAGGCCTGCCTGGATCACACGTTTGGCGGCAAGATCACCTCCTGCCTGGTGAATCCGCGCGCTTGCCATGAGACGCTGCTCAACATCGTGCCAGCAGCGACGCGCGGCAGCATTGCCGTCGTGGGCGCAGGCCCGGCCGGTTTGGCCTTTGCCACCACCGCCGCGCAACGCGGCTTTGAGGTCACGCTGTTCGATGCAGCATCCGAGATTGGCGGCCAGTTCAACATCGCCAAGCAGGTGCCTGGCAAGGAAGAGTTCTTCGAGACCCTGCGCTTCTTTGGCCGCCAGAGTGAACTGACCGGCGTGAAGCTGAAACTTAAGCACCGAGTCAGCGCGCAGGAACTACTCAAAGGCGGCTACACCCATATCGTGCTGGCGACGGGTGTCACACCGCGCACACCGGCCATCGAGGGCATCACCCATCCCAAAGTGGTGGGCTACCTGGACGTGCTGCGTGACAAGTGCGCCGTGGGCCCCACCGTGGCACTCATTGGCGCGGGCGGCATCGGCTTTGACGTGGCTGAGTTTCTGCTGCACAGCGGCACCAGCCCGAGTCTGGACCCGGCCAAGTTTTTCGCCGAATGGGGCGTGGACACCAGCTACAGCACGCGCGGCGGCTTGACAGCACCGCACATTGAAAAAAGCCCGCGCAAGGTTTACCTGCTGCAGCGCAAGACCAGCAAGGTCGGCGACGGCTTGGGAAAAACAACCGGCTGGATTCACCGCACCTCGCTCAAAAACCGCCAGGTCGAGATGATCGCGGGCGTGACTTACCGCAAGGTGGACGACGCCGGCCTGCACATCACCGTGGGCGAGCGCGAGATGACCATTCCCGCCGACACCGTGGTGGTCTGCGCCGGACAAGACCCCCAGCGCGAATTGCAGGCCGAACTGGTGGCCGCCGGTTGCAGCGTGCACCTGATTGGCGGCGCCGACAAGGCGGCGGAACTGGATGCCAAACGCGCCATCAAACAGGGTACCGAACTGGCAGTGGCACTGGAAGGCGCCAGCACCGGGGCCGGCACAGCGCCCGCTGCGAAACAGCAACAAGGCTTGCAGCCTGCTGTCGCTGCGTCGCTAAAAAAATGGCACACCATGGTGGCCCAGGGTGATCTGAGCGAGTTGGGCAGCATCCTGAACCCCAAGGCCGTGTTTCGCTCGCCGATGGCGCATTCGCCTTACGCCAGTGCGCAGGCGGTGCAGCTGATTCTGGGCACCGTGGTCAAGGTGTTTGAGGACTTCAGCTACCACCGCGAGCTGACCAGCGCGGACGGTCTGAGTGTGGTGCTGGAATTCAGCGCCCGGGTAGGCGACAAAGCGCTCAAGGGCATCGACCTGATTCAATTCGACGCCGAGGGGAAAATCATTGACTTTGAGGTCATGGTCCGCCCCATGAGCGGCCTGCAAGCGCTGGGCGAGGAAATGGGCAAGCGTCTGGCGCCCTATCTAAGCGCGTACAAGGCCGCCAAAACCCAATAATCTGCAACCCGCATCGAAGGACAAGACATGAGCTACGAGACACTTTCCGTCACCCTGGAAAACCACATCGCCACCGTGCGCCTGAACCGGCCCGAGAAGGCCAACGCCATGAACGCCACCATGTGGCAGGAAATCCGCAAGGCGTTCCAGTGGGTCGATGAAACGCCCGAGGCGCGCGTGGCAATTCTGGAAGGCGAAGGCAAGCTCTTCACCGCTGGCATTGACCTGCAAATGATGATGGGGCTGGGCCCGCAAATTCAAAACGAATGCGATGGCCGCACGCGCGAAGCCTTGCGCCGCGTCATCCTCGATCTGCAGGACACCCTGACCAGCCTGGAGCGCTGCCGCAAGCCGGTGCTGGCCGCCGTGCACGGCGCCTGCGTCGGCGGCGGCATTGACCTGATCACCTGCGCCGACATGCGCTACTGCTCGGCAGATGCCTACTTCACCATCAAGGAAATCGACATCGGCATGACGGCCGACGTGGGCACGCTGCAGCGCCTGCCGCGCCTGATTGGCGAAGGCATGGCACGCGAACTGGCCTACACCGGCCGCAAGTTCACCGCCGAAGAAGCGCGAGAGATGCGCCTGGTGAATCGGGTGTTTGAATCCCGCGAAGCGCTGCGCGCGGGTGTGCTGGAGATTGCCACCAGCATCGCCGCCAAGTCACCGCTGTCGATTCGCGGCACCAAGGAAATGATTACCTATGCGCGTGACCACTCGGTAGCCGACGGCCTGAACTACATTGCCACCTGGAACGCGGCCATGCTGATGTCCAAAGACCTGCAGGAAGCGATGATGGCCAACATGGGTAAACGCACGGCTGAATTCAAGGATTGATCTGGATGATGGTTGTCGAGATTATGATTCATTTAGAATACATCTTTTAACCTCGTCAGGATTTCCCATGAGTTCATGCGCCACCGGCCACGTCACCCCTGAAGCCATTTACCCCTTTGATGCCCGCGGCGTTGCCAAGCGTTTCCGTCACGCCGCCATTTTTGGCGCGCTCGATTCACTGCAGCCCGGTGAAACCATGCGCTTTTGCAACGACCACGACCCGATTCCCCTGTTGAACCAGCTCAGCGCCCGTTACGGCGACGCGGTCTCCATCCAGTATGTTCAGCGCGAGTCCGGCGCCATCGTGATCGACTTCGCACGCCTGTAAGTCAAGCCATAGTCAGTTTCTAGACTTGTTGTCGCGTTCAACGCGGCACGCAAAAAAGGCGCAACGAGCATTGAGCTCGTTGCGCCTTTTTTTGGGGCTACTTCAGGTGGATCAAACTCTCTTGGCTCCGACCAATGAAACCGGAATCGCTTGCTTGACTTTTCCTCCCGTCAGCAAACGCACTGCAAACCAGGCCAGGAACAGGACGCCAACGGAGAACACCACATCGCCCGGCACCCGCATCCAGACCAGGGTTTCCATGAAGTGCGAATGAACGACTGCCGGTGAGCGTGCGAACCACATGCCCTGGGTGATGCTGGCCCAGGCCTGGTAGATACCGGCTGGCACCAGGGAGATGAACACCATCATGGCCAGGCCAATGTTGAGCGACCAGAACATCGGGGCCAACAGCTTGTCAGACCAGGCGGAACGAGCGGATAGACCACGCAGACAAAACAGCAACAGTCCGATGCCCAGCATGCCGTAGACACCGAACAGCGCGGCGTGGCCGTGGGCAGCCGTCATGTTGAGCCCTTGCAAGTAATACAGCGCAATCGGCGTATTGATCGAGAAACCGAGCAAACCGGCGCCGACGACATTCCAGAAGCCGACCGCGATGAAACACAGGATCGACCACTTGTAGGCGTGCACCCAGGGCGCCGACTTGGAGCGCTGATAGTTGCGCCAGGCTTCAACGCCGATCATCGCCAGCGGAACCACTTCCAGCGCCGAGAACATGGCACCGATGGCAATCACGAAAGTTGGCGTGCCCGTGAAGTACAGATGGTGCAAGGTGCCCAGAATGCCGCCGAACAGGAACACGATGGTTTCCAGCACGATCGCGCTGTTGGCGGTGCTGGCACGGATCAAACCGAGACGCGTGAACAGCAGGGCAATAACGGCTGTGGCGAACACTTCAAAGAAGCCTTCCACCCACAAATGCACCAGCCACCAGCGCCAGTACTCGATCATCGAGTAGTGCGTGTGCGGGCCCCATGTCAGGGACGTGGCATAGAAGCCGCCGATGCACAAGGCGGCGAGGAACACCATGGCAATCAGACCACGGCTCTCCGACGGCGTTCTCAGGGCAGGCCACAGCCCGCGTCCCAACAGCGTGACCCAGAACAGCAAACCGATGAACATGAGAACTTGCCAGACGCGGCCCATGCTGGTGTATTCCAAACCTTGATTGCCGACCCAGAAGCTGAAACTATTGCCCAGGTGCTGCAATGAACCGAGCCAGCCAAAAGCAGTGGAGCCGACCACGATGAACAGCAAGGCATAAAACAGCACGTCAACGCCGAGTTTCTGGTACTTCGGCTCATGACCCGAGATCGCCGGTGCGATGTACAGACCGGTGGCCAGCCACGCGGTCGCAATCCACAAGACGGCAAACTGGGTATGGATGGTGCGGCTCACCGTATAGGGCAGGATCTGCGCCAGCGGGAAGCCAAAAAAGCTCTGGCCCTCAACGGCGTAGTGGGCGGTAATGGCCCCCATGCCGATTTGCACCAGGATCAGGCCGATCACCACATAGAAATATTTGCGGGTCGCCTTCATGGACGGGGTTGGCTTCAGATCGAACAGCGGATCGTTTTTGGGCGGGGTCGGGTCGCCCTCTTCTTTGGCTGTAGAGTGGTAGAAAATCATACCGGCGATGGCCGCGATCATGAAAATAATGCTGGCGATCGACCAGATACCGGCGCCCGCCGTTGGTGTGTTGTCGACCAGCGGTTCGTGAGGCCAGTTGCTGGTGTAGCTCAAATCGGTTTCACCGGGCCTGTCGGTGGCAGCCGACCAGGCCGACCAAAATAGGAAGGCCGGCAAGGCTTGCAGATCAAGCGCGTCGGGCAGGGACCCGGCGTTCATTGCATACTGTTCACGCAGTTTGTCCAGTGACGGGTCGCTGCCAAACAGACTGACGTAATGCGCAACGACCTGCGCCACCGCCTCGGCGCGCTCTGGCGAGAGTGTGATGCTGCCGGTGCTGGCGTCATACGTGTTGCGCCGCATCTCGCTCTTGAGGCGCGCGCTGAGTTCGGCTTGTTGCCCGACACTTAACTGCTCAAAAGGCTTGCCAAAATCACGTTGCGCCCACACCGCACGCAGTGCCAGCGCTTCGCGATGCAACCAGTCGGCCGACCAATCCGGTGCGACATAACTGCCATGACCCCAGACTGACCCGAGCTGCTGACCGCCAGCGGAAAGCCAGGCTTCCTGACCGCGCTGAACTTGTCCTTCTGAAAATAAAACAGCGCCTTTGGTACTGACGACTTGTTTGGGAATAGGCGGCGCTGTCAAATAGATCTCGGTGCCGACCCAGCCTAAAACGGCAAAGGACAGTACACAGATGACGGCGAGCCAGGTCCAGAGTTTGCGCGTGGCGTGCATGGCAGGGATTCCTTTATGGTTGAGTTGAAAATCAAGTAAGCGCAGGTTTTTTACAAGGCTTTAACATGTATTCTATGTGCATCTTTCAGTAAAAAGTAATTTGAATGCATCTTTATTTTCCAATTGATAGTGCGTTCTTTTTTTGCAGCACAACCGAGGTTGTGAACCGCAGTCGTTGTTCCACCAGCCCCGTCTTTGCGGACCGATACATTTTTCAGATGTTGTATTCCCCCCCTCTCCCCCAACCCCTCTCCACCCCCGCCGGGGCGGAAAGGGGAGCCAACAGCCACATTTGGCCAACTCTTTAAAGGTAGGAAGTACACGGGCGCAGGCGCGTTGAGGCAACTAGTGACTTGGGCGCCCCGTTCCCAGGTTGCAGCAACTTTGAGGCCAGCGCGCAGTCGAGCGTTTATTTCCCACCTTTAAAGAGTTGGCCACATGAGGCTCCCCTCTTCCGCCCCGGCGGGGGCGAGAGAGGGGTTGGGGGAGTGAGTGGGGGTAAGAACGTTCAAAAAACCAACCCAGTCAAAAACCCCACCCTGGCAGCGCATCCTGCTGGATCACGCCTTTGGCAACAGGGAGATTGAAATCAGGGCCGCCTCGGCTTCACAGCAAACCCCAACTGGGCGAGTGGGTGAGCGCCACGCCGACGATGTAGCCGACGCTCAGCAGCGCCGCCAGAAAAAACGGCAAACGCTGCCCCTGCGGTGTACGCTTGCCCAGGGCGCGCATGCCCAGCAGGATGTACGCCAACAACGCCAGCACCTTGGCCGTGAGCCAGCCATTCACAAATGGATATTGCCCGATGCGCCAGGCCAGCCACAGCGCCGATGTCAGCAGCACGGTGTCGATCAGGTGCGGCGCTACCTTGAGCAGCCGCCATTGACGCCACGGCTGCGCCAGCAGCTCCAGTGTGCCCCGCCCAACAAACAGGCTGACACTGAGCACGACACAAGTGACGTGCAGATATTTCACCCAAAGATAGTCCATGCGGAGCCCCCCAAACCGTTGCGACGCGCCTCAACCGTCCTTGCCATCCAGACGGGTGCTCATCAGCCAGGGGGTGTAAATCCAGAGGTAAATCGAAAAGGCGGCGCTCCACAGCGCGGCGCTGGCAACCAGCGCCGACGCGTACAGCACAGGCGCCAGCAGCGGCAAGAAGACCCGCAGCACGGCAGCCGTCATGACCAGTGCATAGGCCATCACTTCAGGGCCAGCCACCGCCAGCGGTCGGCCGGTGTGGCCGCGCGCCGTGCGGGTGATCATGCCGATGATGAGGCCGCCGGTGGCCCCCACCGCCAGCGCATGCACGCCGGTCGACACCGGCACCCAGCCCATCTGGGCCAGCGCCAGCAGGGCCAGGCCAACCGGAATCCAGGCGTAGGCGGCATGCAGAATCCACAGAATAGGCCGCTTGAGCGTCACGCCAGGACGCCAAGCCAGCAGGCGCCGAACCTGCAACGCACTGGCCAAGCCCAGCACAATCAGACCGGCCAGGCTGGGCGGCGCCAGCACCCAAAGCGCCAAACCCAAGCCCGTGACGCCCAGTGTGACCCGCTCCAGCCACACCGGAGCGACCAGCTTCAGGCCCGGCGTCACCGCCATGGTGAAAAACGGAATGACGCGCCCGGCCATCACACATTCGATCATGATGATCAAGGCCAAACCAGCGTACAAAGGCGTCATCGCCGACAGGTTGAGCACGCCCAGCACGGCCAGGTGGAATACCAGATTGGCGCCAGCCAGCAAGGCCAGAATCAAGCCGATTGGCAAGTTGCGGTAATTGCGTGCACGCAGCAGCAGCGTGACAAGAATGGCTACCACGATCGGCAGTAGCGCCATGTCCAGCACGGCATAAGCCGCATAGGGCCCCGTCACCGAGGCCACTCGTGCGCCCAGCCATAACAGCGCCAGGGCCGCCAGCGTGGCGCCGCGCGGCGTGGCCAAACCGGTCCAGGCTTTGCCGGCTGTCATCAAAAAGCCCACGATGATGGCCACTGCAAAGCCAAACAGCATCTCATGGGCGTGCCATAGCAGGGGCTGTGACGCCGGTGTGAGTTGCAGCCAACCCAAAAAAATAGACACCCACAACGGCACGATCAGCGCCGCGAGCAGCGCACCACCAACATAAAAGGGTCGAAAACCCAATCGCAAAAATGGCAGGCCTTGGGGCCGTTGGGCGGCAGCTTTGGTTTCAGAAAAGAGGGGCAAAGACGTTGGTTTCATGGCGGCGGGATGACAGACACATCAACTATTTGAAAAAATACATTTTATATGCATCTTAAGACAAACTGCGATAAAATTTACAATAAAGCAACCCTGAAAGCCCCCATGAGACTAACGGACTACACCGATTACACGCTACGGGTTTTGATGTTCTGTGCCCTCAACCCTGATCGCTCAGTCACCATTGCCGAACTGGCCGAGAGCCACGCGGTTTCCAAAAATCATTTGATGAAGGTCGTCAACGATCTGGCCCGCCAAGGGCTGTTGCAGACCACGCGCGGGCGCGGTGGCGGCTTGCGCCTGCTCAAACCAGCGGCTGATATTCGCATTGGCGATGTGGTACGCCAGAGCGAGACCGATTTCCGGCTGGTCGAGTGCTTCGACCCCGGCCACAACACCTGCACCCTGACCGCCCAGTGCCAGTTAAAGCAGGTGTTCTGGACAGCAAAGCAGAACTTTCTGGCCGAGTTGGACAAGGTAACGCTGGCTGACGTCACCCGCGCAAGGCCCGCCAGTCAAGGCCCTGGCCATGCCGTAGGCGGTGGTGTCAAAGGGGTCGCGGTGAGCGCGATTAAACGTGCGGCGTCCAGGTGAATCAACAGAAATTTATGAAAAATCAGGCTGTAGCCACCGTCAAATAAGCACATACTGCTATTATATATATAGCATAACAGGCTTTGATGAAGAACTCGATACAGGCTGTCGTTGGCAGCTGACGCCACTGTCACCGTCGGTTTAAGCGGCTGACGTCGATTA
>Ga0209913_1000544_pt1 | contig 30532 bp, 27 predicted proteins | sample PersoiDNA2013203_FD_185805 | JGI IMG/M metagenome (GOLD analysis project Ga0209913, IMG submission 185805) | Permafrost soil microbial communities from the Arctic, to analyse light accelerated degradation of dissolved organic matter (DOM) -... | ecosystem: Environmental > Terrestrial > Soil >... | reverse complement strand
GGCATTAGCTCCCCCACCTTGCTTCGCGTATCCAAGCGCTTTGAGGGCGAACAACACCGTCATAAGGCGCTTTAAATTGACGAAAAATAGCTGCGCAAAAGCGTTTCCTGATCTGACTAAAAAAAGGCCCTTTTGTGCTCAAACCAAAATCACTTGGTCAGCCAGGACTCGACGGTGTCAGAGCCATGTTCAGCTTTCCATTGCTTCAGGCACCTGTGATTCCCGCCCTTGGTTTCAGGTGCTGTCAGGAGCAACTCTGGTTGAACTTAGTTGAGTTGGCAGTCAGTTTGTCGATCACCTGCATATTTACCGTCAGATCGCTGGGAGGCCAGAGTCAAGGTGATGGTCGTGGCTCCTGCCCCAACAAAATTCAGATACTCAAGAGCTCGGTCACGGGTAGTCGATTGGTGGTCTTCATCTCACGTAGGGAGAGGTTCGAGCGAATACTTGAAACGCCTGGAAGCTTCCTCAGCACTTTTTCGACAAAGCGGCTATAGCTATCCAAATCCCTTGCAACCACCTCAAGTAGAAAGTCCGCCTCGCCCGTTGTGTTGTGGCAACTCAGTACCTGTGGGGCCGACTGGATAATCTTCTCAAACGTAGCTGTGGCTTCTTCACTGTGATCTGTGCAAGAGATCTGAACAAAGGCCTTTAGACCTAGCCCTAGTTTCTTTCTATTGAGAATAGCTTGGTATCCCTCGATAACACCGCATTCTTCAAGACGTCGTTGTTTGCGCCAACAGGACGCTTCGCTGAGGGAAAGCTGCTCGGCCAGCTTGACATTCGATAGCTTGCCGTCGCGCTGCAGACGCTCTGATATTTCGATATCAATTTTATCGAGCCGCTCAATCATGAAATAACCCATCAAAATTATACAAATTAATGAAGACTAATTTCAATTCTTGCATTCCGTCAATTGCAACTTGAAAGGTAATTTCAAGGTGTTCATTCATAATGGACATGACTGGATCGTGCCGCTTCGAAGCGAGTCGAGTGTGAGGAACACCGCACGGCCGAATAGCTCAGTACGGGTAGCCAGTTCAGCCCGCATCGACCGGTGCAGGACATACTTCGCATAGCTCATCCCAACATAGGTGATTTGAATGAAAGCAGTCGTCTACGAAGCCTTTTCCAAACCGCCGCGCTTGATGACCGTGGCGGATCCGACCCCGAAACCTCATGGTGTTGTAATCCAGGTTCTTGGCACCGGCGTGTGCCGCAGCGACTGGCACGGTTGGAAAGGTCATGACCCGGACATTGAACTGCCGCATGTACCGGGCCATGAGCTCGCAGGGATCGTGGCAGAGGTGGGCAAGGACGTCACGCGGTGGAAGGTCGGAGACCGTGTGACCGTGCCGTTCGTGGGTGGCTGTGGGGCTTGTGCAGAATGCAACAGCGGCAATCAGCAGGTCTGCCACACGCAGTTCCAACCGGGCTTCACTCATTGGGGGTCTTTTGCCGAATACGTCGGCATCCATCAAGCCGACCTGAACCTGGTCACACTACCTGAGAGCATGGACTTCGCTACCGCTGCGAGCCTAGGTTGTCGCTTCGCCACCGCGTTCCGTGCAGTCGTTGACCAAGGCAAAGTCAGCGCCGGTCAGTGGGTAGCGGTTCACGGTTGCGGGGGGGTCGGCCTGTCTGCCGTGATGATCGCGCAAGCCATCGGTGCGAACGTCATAGCCATCGATATTTCCCAGGAAAAACTCGAACTGGCTCGCTCGCTTGGTGCTGTCGCCACCGTAAATGCCGACTGCGTCGCGGACGTCACCGAAGCCGTGCTGGAAATCACTCAGGGTGGCGCCCACGTATCGCTGGATGCATTGGGTCATCCAACCACTTGTTTCAACTCCATCAACAACCTGCGCCGTCGCGGCAAACATGTCCAGGTGGGTCTGATGCTCGCCGAGCATGCCACGCCGCCGATCCCAATGAGCAAGGTCATAGCGCACGAACTTGAGATTTACGGTAGCCACGGCATGCAAGCGCATCGCTATGACGCCATGATCGAGATGATCACCTCCGGCAAGCTGGCGCCAGAAAAACTCGTGGGGAAAACCATCAGCCTGGAGCAGTCCATCGACGCGCTGATGAACATGGATCGGTTCGAAACGACAGGTGTAACCGTCATAACGGAGTTTTAATCACTGGAGGAAGAAATGGGCACGCTGCTGGGAGGAGGTTCGTTGTTGCTCGGAGCGCTACAGGCGCAGCAAAAGCTAAAGCAAAAAAATGGGCGTTAAACTCCCTTTTCTACTCAACCCAAGGCTACTTGGTAAGCCAGGACTCGACGTGCGACTTCAGATTCTGACGCGATCGAACAACTCCAGATGTTCCCTCACCTGTTAAGCACTCGGAGTCTTTTCCCTTCTCATCTGAGTTACCAGAGTGAATCTATCCTCTGGATGCGTCGTTTCAGACACCACCATCAGAGCGCCCTCTTCATCTCGATATTGACGAACAATGTTCAAGCCTGGGGAGCCGAGCTCGGCATTGAGGTTTTTGGCTATTTCGGAGGTCAACAGAACCGCACGTACCTGCTGATCGACCACTTCAATATGCCGACCGTAGCGTTGCTCAATCAGCGCGGCAATCAGTTCGTCTGGGTGCTGCTCGGCCAGTTCAATGACCTCGGTATAAATTTCTTGGGCATAAACATCAGTCCAGCAAAGTGGTGCGCGTAGGTTTTCCTGATCGACCCGAATGCTCGACACGCAAAAGTAGTGCTCGCCGGGTTCCAGCCCCAAACGCTTAGCCAAAGCAATGTCGGCCACGAAGTGCCGCACGCTCTGAATACTGCGGACTTGGGTTTCGGCCAGATGAACCAGGTCTGCTACCGAAGCCAGTGACTGTGAATAGCCACCCTTAGGTGTGGCGGACTCGACTCGTGTACCTACCCGTTTGCGCCGTGAGACCAGTCCTTGGTTCTGTAACTGGGTGATGGCAGCACGCACCGTATGGCGGCTCACATCATACAGCTCGCACAGCTCGAACTCCGTGGGCAGCAACGTCCCCACCGGGAATCTCCCGCTGGAAATCCCCTCAATCAAGTCTTTTGCAACGACCGCATAGCGCGTCTGGTTCATACCTTTCATCAGTCCAAAGCGATCACCGAGTTGACAGTGTATCAGTCAGCGCGCAATTATTATGTACGGACATATTGTATATGTCCGATCAATAACAACATATTAGGATTACCCCATGTCCAGCACTGTCTTCGACTCCGCCCTCTTTCGCGACATGTTCGGCACCGCCGAGATGCGCGGTGTGTTTTCCGATAAAGCCCTGATCGAACGCTATATCGAAGTGGAAGTAGGCCTAGCCCGCGCCGAAGCACGTTGTGGGGTAATCCCTAGCGAGGCCGCCGAGCAAATCGCCGAACTCGCAACCTATGCCTCCCTCGACCTAGCGTTAATGCAGCACGAGACCGAAATCGTCGGCTACCCGATCCTGCCTCTGGTTGAACAATTGTCGAAAACCTGTGGCGAAGCGGGCCGCTACGTTCATTGGGGTGCCACCACCCAAGACATAATGGATACGGCCGTTGTGCTGCAAGTACGTGCGGCACTGGCGCTTGTCGAGCGGGATATCAAGGCAGTACGTGGCTTGCTGGCTGATCTTGCAAAGCGCTACCGCGATGCACCGATGGCCGGGCGCACCCACCTCCAACACGCTCTACCGATCACCTTCGGCTACAAATGCGCGGTGTGGCTGAGCATGTTCGACCGCCACGCCGAGCGCCTGGTAGAGCTGCGTCCGCGGGTCGAAGTCGGCCAGTTTGCCGGGGCCGCTGGCACCCTGGCGTCACTGGGTGACAAAGGCTTGGAAGTTCAAGAAGCTCTGATGGCAGAGCTGGGGCTGGGCGTGCCACAAGCTACTTGGCACGTGGCCCGTGACGGTCTGGCTGAAACCCTGAATTTCCTCGGGTTGGTCACCGGTTCCCTGGGTAAAGTCGCTGTCGACGTCATGATGATGATGACCAGCGAGCTGGGCGAAGTGTACGAGCCCTTCGTTAAGGGCCGTGGTGCCAGCAGCACCATGCCGCAGAAACGCAACCCGATCTCCTGCGAACTGATGTACGCCGCTGCCAAGGGTGTACGCCAACATGCAGGTCTGATGCTTGATGCAATGATCCAGGACTTCGAACGTTCTACCGGCCCTTGGCAAGCCGAATGGATCGCCATCCCTGAAGCCTTCGCCTTGAGCGCTGCTTCTCTCGGCCAGGCAAAATTCATGCTTGCTGGACTGGAGGTACGCACCGAGCGAATGCGCAAAAACCTCGATATGACCCAAGGCCTGATCGTCGCCGAAGCAGTAATGATGGGCCTCGCCCCAGCGCTAGGTCGTCAGGTGGCGCACGATGTGGTGTATGCCGCCTGCCGCATGGCAAACGATGAAGGCACCAGCCTGCTCGATGCGTTGCTCGCTCAGGGCGAAGCTACCGCACAACTGGACATCGAAGAACTCAAGCGTCTGACCGACCCATCTAACTATTTGGGTCTTGCTCCCCAAATGGTGGATATCGCCCTGTCTCGAGAGGGTTCTGTTAAGCGCTAATTTTACGGGGCTCGTAAATGGTCGGGCCCCTTCTGCACTTTACTCGCAAATAAAAACAACGAGATCGCAGACATAACCACTATCAACAAAAAGCCGTTCTACAAAGACCTTACCTTCCAGGTCGTCGCAGCCATGGTGCTGGGTATTGCCTTCGGCTTTCTGGCTCCAGAGCTGGCGGCCAAATTCAAAATTCTCGGCGACATTTTTCTCAAGCTGATCAAGACTGCCGTTGCCCCGTTGGTGTTTTTCACCGTCGTCCATGGCATCGCCTCGGCTGGCGACATCAAGCGGGTCGGCAAGGTTGGTTTGCGTGCACTGATCTACTTTGAAATCGTTTCTACAATCGCCTTGGCCATCGGCCTGCTGTGGGGCAATCTACTGAACATCGGTTCGGGCATGCACGATGCCCATCCGAGCAGCGCGACTGCAGCGGCGGCCAGCGCGGCGGTTGCCAAGGGCCACGCTCCGGCCTCGACGATGGACTTCATATACGGGATTTTCCCTGACAACTTCGTCGGCGCATTTGCGGGTGGGCAACTGCTGCAAGTATTGGTGATCTCGGTGCTGTTCGGTTTCGCCCTGCTAGCCCTGAAACCCGAACGCCGCAGCGTGATCGAGGATGGCCTTAGCCGCATCTCCGAATGCTTCTTCGAGTTCATCAACCTGATCATGAAGTTCGCTCCACTCGGCGCCTTCGGCTCGGTAGCCTACGCCGTGGGCAGCAACGGTACAGCGGTGCTGATGTCTCTCGCCAACCTGGTGCTGATGTTCTACGTTTGCGTCGCGTTTTTCATCTTCGTGGTGCTGGGCGTGGTCTGCCATATTTCAGGCTTCAGCCTGTGGCGGTTCCTCAAGTACATCAAGGATGAAATTTTCATCGTGCTGGGCACAGCGTCCTCGGAAAGTGCCTTGCCACGTCTGCTACAGAAGCTGGAGAAATTCGGTTGTTCTAAGCAGAGCGTCGGCTTGGTCTTGCCCACAGGTTATGCCTTCAACCTGGACGGCACCTCTATCTACATGTCGCTCTGCGTGCTGTTCATCGCCAATGCATACGGCGTACCGATGAGCTGGGAGCAACAACTGGGCACCATCGCCATCATGCTGGTGACGTCCAAAGGTGCAGCAGCGGTTTCCGGGGGGAGTTTCGTGGTGTTCGCCGCCACGGTAACAGCGATTGGCGTACTGCCAGTGGAAGGCCTAGCCTTGTTGTTCGGCGTCTATCGCTTCATGTCCATGGCCATCGCCACCTGCAACACCATCGGCAACAGCGTAGCGACCGTCGTGGTGTCGAAGTGGTCGGGGGAGTTTGTCGAACAGACAGCAAAGGCAGAATACAGCAGAGTGTTTGGCCGTAATCCGCAGGCGGCGCTTTGACAGGTCTAATGGTTATTTGAAACCTCAAAGCCCCTCAGACTGACTACAGATCTCTAACAAAAGGCCCTCACGGGCCTTTTCTTGTACTCAAAAAAATCACTTGGTCAGCCAGGACTCGACAGTATCGGAGCCGTGTTCAGCTTTCCATTCTTTGAGGCCTTTGTGGTTGCCGCCCTTGGTTTCGATGATTTCACCGGTGTTCGGATTTTTGTAAATCTTCACTTGGCGTGGTTTACGAGTTCCGGTCTTGGACTCGGCTGCTGGTGCGCGACGACCAGACTTCGGATCCAGCAGGTTGATCACGTTCGGCAGGCTATAGCCGTACTCGGCAAGTAAAGCACGCAGCTTGGTTTCAAATTCGATTTCTTTCTTGAGGCCAGCATCGCCTTTCAGGGCTTCGAGCGCTTGAAGCTGTTCAGCTAGGTGTTTTTCGAGTTGGCGAAACTCCGCAAGCTTTGACATGTAATTTTCCTTTGATCGACGAGACGGTATATACAAGCTTTCATACTAAAGGTTTGGTCAGTATACATCATCTAAACAACGAACAATTTCCAACCGAATAAATTCTTCGCAAGAAGACATCCATGGCGCCATGTTCGAGGAAAGGTTACCGAATCGAATTCACGTCAGGGACAACCCGCCATGACCCAGCTGCACATCCATCTATCGGTATGCGTGAGTGACGGATTTTTCTTAATGAAAGCGATATATTTTTCCGCTTCATCCTTAGCAAGAATCTTTAAAGAGTATATATAAGCCCTTCTCTCCCATGAAGCAGACGTCAGAACCTTCTGCTTTGCTTCTTTTGACCAAGCTATGTTTTTCTGAAGCAACGCGGCGGCGGCTCCAGATGAAACCGCTCCCTCATAGACGTACCGCCGTATATTGAGGTCAGCTAGCAGTATTGCATGACGAGTGAATAGCCATTCCATCCAGACTTTGACACTTCGCTTTTTAAAGCAGCTTTCCTGGCACAACTTTGAGAGTAATGGCGTGAGGCTTTCCAACACCTCAGACGGCAATGAAATCAGATATAAAGACACATCGTTGATTATAGGTACATGAAATTCTATATCGCTAAGAATGGATTCGGCGAGTTCTGGCGCCTGTGCATACTTCGCCCTTCTTATTATTGCTCGCAATACCGCAAGATCTACATAACCAAAATTTCGCGCTCTAATCAGCGCGTCTAGCAGCGCTTCACCCAGATCATCTTCATCCGAAGAAGCTTCGCTTCCATGACTGGCATCGTTGTCAACTCCCATCCACTCATATCGTTCATATTCGTCCTCATCCGGCTCCTCATACTCTGACTCATAAGTACCATACTGGTTGCCAGCTTCAATTTCATTTAAAATATCAAGCTTTTCCATTTGATACTGATTTTGAAGCTCTTCGTGAAGAAACTCCTCCGCAGTTCTGATCGAAGTTTTCTCTGATACAAGGCCAAGCCGATGTTGATCGTGAAGATAAACTACTAGATTTTCTAGTATTTCGGATAACTGCTCTTTAGAATCTGAGAAAATGCGAAAATCATCTACATATCTAACATGCTCAACGTGATGATTTGAAATGAACTGATCTACATCGATTAGAATTGCCTCTGCCAAGATGATTGACGCGGCCGGCCCGACAGGAATACCCTGAGACGCTTTATTATTTAGCCTTGATAGAAAGCCCTCAATCTCTTTCCCAAGACCATCTGGAGCCCCTACAGACTCAATTACGTTACCTACTCTATGGAGATATATTTGATTATAAAAATCACTGATATCGGTAGAAAGCACATACTCATAAACACCACTTAGTCGTTCACAGCTTTCCCTATATGCGGGGAAGCCCGATCCTTTGGCAAAAAAGCTATTATCATCCACTTCTATTCTATATGAACACGCAATAGATGAAACCATGCGAGAGCTTTCAATGTTTTCCGCAGCCAAATAAACCAAGGCCGTATATATTATTGAATCCAGAGGTTCTAACTGATGGACAATACGATACCCTCCACGTGCTTTCGCCCATGGAAGAACCCGAGGATTTGTAGTATGCACATTAGCGAGATTTGTGGTTAAGAGATAATTCTTAACCTCCGCCCACGAATGCCATAGGGAGGAAAACTCAAAAGGCTTCGGATAAAAATCTGTGTCGTAAAACGCGGTAATGTGATTGCGCGCGAACTCTAAAGACTCATCTGTCAGCATCATTTCTAGCGATCCTTGCTTAAATTTATCAATGTTATATCAACATTCTGACAAAAGAGCTAGGCCTCACAGAGAGGCGATATTTTAAGTTTATTGATTAATATCGTGTGCAGCGCTTGCTGCTTTAGGTCAAGCATATCCCAGCGAGATAAATATCTTACTTACAGTACATCGTCCAAAGCTGATCAACTCGCGCGGTGAAGCTTTGGCCCATCATATGCCTGCGCATTCCCCAGTCCGGATCAGTTGGTACACTCGTCAAACGCATCGTCCCCCTGCCCTACCGACCATTGATAGCATCCAGAACGCCCACCACCTTTGCTATCGATTCTGGCTGAGAGATTGCAAAGAGGTCTTCGGTGTACTCGCCTTTCTGGCATAGCATAGATGTACCAGGAGCACCTCAGCCTTGCTGTACTTGAACCCCGGTCGGAAGACTAGATCAACCGCGTCTTCCGCAGCCTTTTTCATCAAACGAACGTCGTCCTACAGCCCCAGATCTCGCTCTAGCTGATCATCCTTCATCTCGTCGGTGGCCTGCCCCGCCCCCATAAGGTGCAACTGCAATTGGTCGCGCAAATGCATTCTCAGACGAGATCTGAGCTCGACGTAGCCTGCATTTGGGCCTCCATAGATATCACGACGCTTCAGAACATTACGCAGCACCCTGATGCTCTCAGCGCCGATCCCTGAGGCGTGTAGCCGCACGGTAGGATCGAACCCAGGATATCTCTTGAAACTGTCGACCGACTCGTCAAGCAGTCGCACAAACGTCGCCATGTCACATGCCTGCTGCACTGAGCGCCAAACCTTAAACTCAATCTCATCTTCCATCTGCTCTCTCCAGTTCATATTCGGACTTCACTCGCACGAAGTTGTCCGACACGGGTATTTTTTAAAAAAATCACTCGTTGTTTGAAATCAAACTGGAAAGCAGCGGCTTACGCCGCAAAGGGTCGATTTTGCTATGCCCATAGGGCCGTCACGCATCAGCGTCAGCAGGATACATCGCAAAAAGGCCAGAAGCAGGAGCACTGCAAAAGCAAAAACCAACACCGTTGTCCTTATCAGGATCAGCGGAAGATGGGGCGCCGAGATCGCTGCTTTTTTTGTTGACCTCAAATATAAAGATCCGTCGCTCAAAAAAAATTTCAAGGGGTCTCTTGAGAAAATATTTTTGTTGACGTGGCCGAAGCATTAGAGGCTATCCCCCCTCTGCCGCCTAACCCTGCGAGAACGACAGATCTGCGAAAGCTTTGAGCAGAGGCAAAGCTGCAGGCGTACTCAATCGTCCGGCCCGTTATGTGCTCCAGCTTTTTGGCTGTAAAAATCAATCGAATGTCTCTATCCACGCTTGAGCGATTTAACCCGTTGGACAAAACGGCTAAAGCCAAAGCGTTCGATCACCGGGATGACTGTGACAGCTAGCGTTTTTGGGCTCTCTGATAGACTTTTTTCCGATCAGAAGCGCTGCGTAGCCCATGGCTCTATGAATGCATTTATCGGATACTTCCATTACGCCAGCACCCACCTTTCAAGGTTGAAATACTCATGGCAAGGAAGAAGGCAAAAAGCTCCAGCGGCACCGGTATCCTGATCATTTTTGCACTGTTTTTTGGTGCGCTCGCTTCGATCCCAAAAAACGCATGGGTCGCTATCGGCGTCGTCGCTAGCATCGGCTGTGTTATGTGGCTATTAGCCACTCGCACTAAACGGCAGCTTGATCAGTTACAAAAATCTGCCTCAGCGACAACACCTCTGCGTGAGTCGCGCGACAAGAACGTGACCTTCTCCATGCAAGAGGTTTCGTCGAACAATATGTCTGAAAAAGCCTCCGATTTTTATACCGTCCAACTCGGCTCGCCTTCTTCTGCACCCTTCAAAATCCCAGACGCAAGCAAACAGAAATCAGATAGCCGCTGGGTGCCGGCGGGCGAGTTAGTTACCGTCGCTGGTTTTTCACTTCCAGGTGGAATGCTTTACGTAGGAAGCGCGCTGGGCCGATACGATGCGCAAGAACCATCACTGCTCAATGCCAAACTGCGGATAGACAAGTCGTCCGTTGATATTGAAGAGCGGCTGATGTCCTACTGGCCGAGTTTTCATTCCATATCGCCTGAGGCTCGGCGCGGTTACCTGCAATGGCTAGAAGGCGGACGCCGAGATCCGCTGGCTGACACTGGCTACGTCTTTCTGTTTTTCTATGGCCTTGAGCGCCGTGCTCTCGTTGATGCGGTAAGCGAACCTCAAGTGAAGGCCGAGATTCCCCTAATCGTCAAAGAAGTACAACGGCTTCTGGATATCTATGGGGACAATCGATCATTCAGGAGGTACGCGGAGGGCTTTTTGGATTACCTGAGCAATCACACGCTCGATCCTAACCTTTACCTTGGCCCACCTCCTGATGCAGCTGCTTACAGCTACGAAATGCCTCTCCTACTGCGTATTGGTTTAGGGCAACACGCAGCAAACAAACGACCACTTGATGCCAACTGGGCATTAGCTTGGGCGTTAGCTGACCCCAATATCAGCAAGCGCACCCCGGTAACTCGGTGCAAGAATGTCTTCGCCGCGCTGTTCAGTCTCAAGTACGCCGGTACACATCCTTCTGGTCTAATGCTCGCCCAAAACAAGACCAAGCTTAAAGCCAGCTATCGACCGGCCTCGGCAGTACTGATGGCCTCCTCGCTTAACGTGGGTGATCTTCCTGATGTCATGGCCACGTCGGGAACGCGCAAAAGTCTGCAGTCTTTAGTGGAACTATGCACCAGCGAACTAGAACCCTACAGCCGTTATCTAGGCCGAAACCCTGAAAGCGCAGAAGCCCTTGAAGGCCTGCTGCAACTTCCTGTCACCCTATGGCCAACTACAGCCCTTACGGAGTTGGATGAGCTTCAAAGCAAAATCGGTGACGATCTGATTGTCATGAGCTTTGGAGAACTCGCCGGTCGATTCAAGAACGCCGGTGTGTTATCTCGTGACAAGGTTCTCGCCCTTGCCCGTGCTTTGGAATCACTTCATATCGGTATGGAGCCTGACGTACTCGCTGGGAGCAGGACTCCAAAAGCTGAAGATCGTATCGCGCTGTTCGTGACCCAACCTGAGGACGGATCACTGCGAGCGTCAGCGGCCTACAACGCGGCCTCAGTCACACTTGATCTGGCCAGTTCAGTCGCCTCCGCCGACGGAGATACATCCAATGAAGAAGTCTCACTACTTGCTCAGCACATCGACTCCTGGAGTCACCTGAGCGTTGCACATCACAAACGTCTCAAGGCGCACCTGCAGATTCAAATCCAGCAACCACCCACGCTGGCAAGCTTGAAGAAAAAGCTCGATCCGTTAACTGTCGAAGCCAAGCGCACGATTGCCAGCTTCCTGGCTCACTTGGCGCAAGCCGATGGGATCGTCAGCCCTGCTGAAGTGAAACTTCTTGAGCGTGTTTACAGGGCCCTGCAACTGGATAGCCAGTTGCTTTACAGCGATCTTCACGGCGCCGCAGCCGGGGCGGCTATTACCCCCGTCAAACCAGCAACAAGCTCTACTCCATCCGAGCCCGGCACACAGTCAGCCGCCGTTGCAAAACAGGGCTTCGTGCTCGATCACAAGCGCATTGCTGAGCTGCAACGTGAAACGGCTGAAGTCTCTGCCCTCCTTGCCCAGGTATTCACTGATGACCAGGTTGAGGAGCCGGAACAGGCCGTTGAGGCTGTGGAATCGTCAACCGAATCCGCTGCTGACGTTGCCGGCCTCGATCTGGAACATTCTGCATTTTTGCGCCTGTTGATTTCCCGTACCGAATGGAGCCGATCCGAACTGGAAGCCGCTGCCAGCGATATGGAGCTGATGCTCGATGGCGCCCTGGAGCAAATTAATGACATGGCTTTTGAACGATTCGACATGCCCGTCACCGAAGGTGATGACCCCATCGAGATCAATACAGACATTCTGGAAGAGTTAGCCCTATGAGCACTATCAGAGCCAAGGATCGCGATGCGGTCATCCAGTCGTTGCGCGCCGGCGTTGTTCCTCGAGTGGGCCAACACCTGATTCAGGTCGGCCGGGTAGGCGAACTTGATGCACTAATCAAGGACGTCAATCGCCTGGTCGAAAGCGGATCGGCATTTCGAATCGTGATTGGTGAGTACGGTGCAGGCAAAACGTTCTTTCTGAACTTGGTACGAGCCATCGCCATGGAGCGCAAACTCGTGACCATGCATGCCGACCTGAACCCTGATCGCAGACTGCATGCCACTGGAGGACAAGCACGTTCGCTTTACTCCGAGTTGGCCAAGAACATGTCGACGCGTACAAAGCCCGACGGCGGGGCCATGCAAGGCATTGTTGAGAAATTTATCTCGCAAGCCAAAACCGAAGCCAAGGCCGCAGGTACTGACAGCGAGACCGTCATTCGTGCTCACTTGTCCGAGCTGACCGAGATGGTCAACGGCTATGATTTCGCTGAGGTGATCGCCGCGTATTGCCGGGGTTTCGAGGAAGGCAACGAGCAGCTCAAGGCCGACGCCATTCGTTGGTTGCGTGGCGAGTTCACCACCAAGACCGATGCCCGTGCAGCGTTGGGCGTACGAACGATCATTGATGATGCATCCGTCTACGATCAGCTCAAGCTATTGTCGAGATTCGTCAGGCTCGCAGGTTTCGGCGGTCTGATGATCTGCCTCGATGAACTGGTCAACCTCTACAAGCTGGCCAATACGCAGGCGCGCAATGCTAACTACGAGCAGATTCTGCGCATCCTCAATGACTCGTTACAGGGATCGTCTGAGGGCCTGGGCTTCGTTCTGGGGGGCACCCCCGAGTTTCTGATGGACACTCGCCGAGGCCTCTTCAGCTACCCTGCCCTGCAATCGCGACTGGCCGAGAACTCGTTTGCGAAATCAGGACTGGTGGATCTATCGGGGCCGGTCATTCGCCTCACCAGTCTTACCCCGGAGGATTTCTACGTATTGCTTCAGAAGCTTCGTCACGTGTACGCAAGCGGTGATGCTGAGAAGTATTTATTGCCTGACGAGGCGCTCCCATTGTTCATGGCGCACTGCAACCAGCGCTTGGGTGAGGCCTATTTCCGTACACCTCGCACGACGATCACCGCCTTCATCAACCTGCTGGCCATCCTGGAGCAAAACCCGGGTGCTGATTGGCGCGCACTGCTTGGCGCCGTAGAAGTAGCCAAGGACTTGGGTGGCGAACACGATACGAAAGTCGAATCGGATGATGAACTTGCCACCTTCACACTCTGAATCTTCAGGCTTCGACCAGCTAGAGCCCCGAATCCAGCGATGGATCTGGGCTGAAGGCTGGACGTCTTTGCGAGACGCCCAGGAAAGGGCTGTGCCGGTACTGATGGCAGCTGATCAGGATGTCATCATCGCCGCAGCAACAGCAGCAGGGAAAACCGAGGCCGCCTTCCTCCCCATACTCACCCATTTACTCAACAACAACGACCCGCCCGGTTCAGTGTTGTACATCAGCCCGCTCAAGGCCTTGATCAATGACCAATGGGACAGATTAGGCCGCCTCTGTGAGCAACTTGAAATTCCCGTAGTGGCTTGGCATGGGGACATTTCATCGAGCAAAAAGCACCGCTTTCTGAAGTCCCCCGAAGGGGTGCTTCTGATCACGCCTGAATCCCTTGAGGCACTATTCGTCAATCGAGGCTCCAGCCTTGCGGGGGTGTTCCACAATCTGCGCTATATCGTCGTGGACGAACTGCATGCGTTCATTGGAAGTGAGCGAGGCAAACAGCTTCAGTCCCTGATGCACCGTGTAGAGCTCGTCGCCGGGCGTCGACTCCCCAGGGTCGGGCTTTCGGCCACACTCGGCGATATGACGTTGGCATCAGAGTTTCTGCGCTCAGGAGGTGTCGACAGGGTGACCGTCATTGAGTCCAAAGACTCGAACCAGACACTCCAGGTGCAAATTCGCGGCTACATCCAGCCGCCGATGAACGAGCTCAAAAAGCCTTCCGTCCAGCTCTCTAATCAGGAAGGCGATGACGACGAGACGGAAAACAAAGAAAGCCCTGACTTCGCGATCGCTGACCACCTCTATAAGGTTTTACGCGGCAGCAATAATCTGATTTTCCCCAATAGCCGACAACAAGTTGAATGGTATGCAGACCAACTGCGTCGGCGCTGTGAGAACGATGGTGTACCCAACGAGTTCTGGCCACATCACGGCAGCCTTTCGAAAGACCTGCGCGAGGAAGCTGAGCATGCCCTAAAGGCAGGCAACCAAGCGGCATCGGCCGTATGCACCACAACGCTTGAGCTCGGAATAGACATTGGCAGCATAAAGACTGTGGCGCAAATTGGCGCCCCACCCTCGGTGGCGAGCCTGCGCCAAAGACTGGGTCGCTCGGGTAGACGCCCTGGGGAAAACGCGATCTTGCGCGTTTATTGCAAAGAGTCACCACTCAAAGATGGATCAGGCATTTCGGATCAGTTGCGCCAAGGATTGGTTCAGACCATTGCCATGGTTCGCCTTTTAATAGGAGGGTGGTTTGAGCCTCCCCGGGCCCAGGGTATTCATGCGTCCACGCTCGTTCAGCAATGTCTGTCCATTATCGCTCAATGCGGCGGTGCATCTGCTGCTGATCTTTGGAAAAGCCTGATCGCCGAAGGCGCATTCCGAAACGTCGAAAAGTCAGACTTCGTCAAGCTGCTCAAATCGTTGGGGGAGCATGAACTAATCGTTCAGGACAGCTCAGGATTGTTGCTTCCAGGGACAGTGGGAGAGCGCCTGATCAACCACTATGAGTTCTACAGCGCATTCACCAGTGATGAGGAATTCCGCTTGGTCTGCGACGGTAAAGCACTCGGCTCAGTCCCTGTAAGCCGGCCGCTGATCAAGGATCAACGCATCATCTTCGGAGGTCGAAGGTGGCAGGTTCGTGATGTTGATCTACAGGCCAAGGTAATCATTGTTAGCGCCGCACGCGGGGGTGCCCCTCCTCAGTTCGATGGTCTGGGTGCCATGGTGCATGACAAGGTGCGTGAAGAGATGCGAGCCGTCCTGGCTGACCAGCGCCCGTGTCCGTTTATTGATCACGGTGCGCAAGAGTTGCTCGATGAGGCTCGCAAGACGTTCAACGCATTGAGCCTTGGAGATCGCTACGTCATTGAGTCAGGCAGCAAATGTTATTTGATCAGTTGGCTAGGTGATTACGCCAACGATGCGCTGCGCCTGTTACTTAATCATGTGGGGCTTTCTTGCGATAACGCAGGCTTGGCGATCGAGGTTGACGCCAACATCCAACGAACCTTGGCGGCACTCAAGGATGTAGGTGACCTGGACGCAAGCGAACTCGATTCGATTTTGGCGAATGTGGAAAACATGCTGCGGGAAAAATGGGATTGGGCGTTGCCAGAGTCGTTGCTGATGAAATCGTTTGCTTCGATATCATTGGATATCTCGACCGCGATCACGTTTGCGCAAAGGCAGGCCTGAATGTATATAAGCGCTGAATGATGGCCAATTCAAGCTCCCTATATACTACCGCCCCCTTATCACGTGGGTTTGCGTGGCATGTTGGCGAAGGCAAATTCACAGTGGCCCAAATGTCTGTTTTCATGGATTCAACAAGGAGCTATCCGTGAGTTCATGCGCAGTCGCTTGAGGGTGACCAGTTGACGTGATCGAGGCATCGTACGCTGATCCAACGCTCCCCTCCCAAAGTCCCAGCCTGTCCACAAACCTCGCACGTCGATAGTGACCTTTCTTCTGCCCTCGCTACTGCTTCACGGCACGTCGTATCACCACCAGAATAGTAAAACCGCAACCCACCGAATTTTTCCTTGACCTGACGGACTTGGATTGGCGGTAGCTCAGGCTGAGTCCCCATTTGAGTTTTCAGCGTGCGGCACAGATCATCTATCAAATCCAACCAGCCCGGCAAACAGGCGATTTCGCGAAGGGGCGCGTGGGAGAAAAACTCCGGATAGCGATCGCGCAGGATCGGCAACAGATCTTCAATCATAGGATTATTGTTTCCGGTTTATGTATGCGGCCATTGACTGAACAGCGGGCAAGCTCACGTGTTTGCGAGCACCTCGGCCGGCCAGAATGTACAGCTTGTCTTTGCTTTCAAAAAAACATCCGTGGATGTCTTTTTGATAGCTCGTGATGAAACTGTCGCCATTTGAGAAGCGGGCCTTACTGTCGAACACGACCTGATGGACATACAGGACTGAAGGCTGCAGGCCCTGCCCTCTTATCTCACTCTCTTGGGCCTCAGGGAGCAGGAGATCTAGAACCATCCAGTTTCGCACAATGCAAAACGGCCGCCCCTCGAACTCCTCGCACGCCAGCTCAATGAGTTCGTCATCCTCTAGCCTGGACCCACCCAGCATCTGCGCGGGGCCATACAGCACATCTTCAATCAATTCTGCTTGCACACAGTTGCCTAGTTTTTAAGACGTTTAATGCGACACGAATCCAAAGACCTGCGGGCCGTGCATCGTGGGAGTTGGGTAACCTTGGCTGCCCAAGCTAGTGGATGATATTGAGTGTGGGCACGGCACCATTTTCATACCACCAATGGCATATGACATATCGGTTGCCGTTGTAGGTTTCGCACAGCCGATACCCCTGCAGCTCGACCATTCGTTCTATTTGAGAAGTCCGGATTGATAGGCCATCCACAAAGCGACCTCGTGCTTCTGAAAAAACCACGCCAATCACGCAGGGTGGCTGAAACTCAGCGCAGCAAAGGTAACCAGTGACCGGCACACCAAAATTAATCGCCTGCGCGTCCAATACGCATTTAGGGAAAGCCATTTTTTATTTCCTAAGCCTCAACTATTGATCACAAGCGGACTGCAAGACAGGCATCAATGCACCTTGTCGAATAGATCTATGCATCCTGGATACAGCGGTCAGATTTCAATCACGAGATTCGAAATGAAGCCTGTTTCTTCTCTGGGATAACCACGCGGATTTGAAATGAGTCGGCATCCACTCAGCTCGATATCCACGGCACGATGTGTGTGACCAAAGATCCAAACGTCCACCATTGGAAGAAGCGAGTGCCACCTGTTGGTATAGGCTGCGCTCAAATGACCGTTGTGCTTGTCGCCAACCACCTCCGGAACTGGGCAATGGTGTGTGATGACCACCGTTTTACCTTCGAAAGGCTTGGCAAGTTCGCCAGCCAAAAAGTCAAATGCTTCGTGGTTTCGCTCGATCACATCTGATGGGCGCAGTCGTCGAAATCGCTCTTCTGCTCTGATCACCTGGAAGTCGTTCATCCACAGTCCGCAGGTCACCATGGCTTCCACCGTGTCTCCGGTGGAGGAGAAATCCGTCCAGGCCGTTGTGACCAAAAACCGCGTTTGGTTGCAAATCCAAACCTGGTTTTCTAGGACGTGCACGTGAGGTGCGGCAACCTCCCGCATTTTGCGTAGGGTGTGGTCGATGTGGCCTTTGTAAAACTCGTGGTTGCCGGCGCAATAAATGACGGGCTGGCTGAACGTTTCGTTCGCCCAACTGACGCCTCGCGCCTGGATGTCGATGTCTCCGGCCAGCACGACGATGTCTGCGTCAGTCGAGGGCGGTTCGAAGATCGCAAATTCGTTGTGCAGGTCTGAAAGCACATAAAGCTTCATCTGTATCCCGATATCGATTTACAGCTAAATTGATGGAACAAATAACGCGACGAGACTGAGCCCTCGCAGAGTCTTAATCCGCAAACGAGCCGGACGATCCACTCGCATGAATATATACATTTGAGTGGATCATGGCAATCACGGCATACAGATCTGTTTTAACGGAACGGAAAAATGTCTGTGCGCACCGCGTTCGCCGTAGCGCTGAAGCTTTTGCGATCAAAGCGTGGCCTCACGCAGGACGACCTAAGCAAAAAGGTCGATCAATCGCATGTGAGCCGTATCGAAAATGAAAAGACCTCCCCTAGCCTGGATGCCATCATTGAGCTCGCCCGAGTTTTGGAGTTGAGTCCCGTAGCCCTCATGGCACTGGTGTGTGGTGCACAAGACGGACTGAGCGCCGGCGATGTCCTGAAGATCGCTGAAAAGGATCTCCAGGATATGGCGCTACTGCAGGCTTCGATTCCGCTGGAAATTGAAGAGACGCCTCACCCTCGGGTTACCGCTGCGGCAAAAATGCGAGAGTCAGTTCAAGCACTCAAAGAAAAAGGCCTTTCGCAGGCTGAAATAGCGAGGGAGCTGGGGATGGCAAAGACCACGGTTCAGCGTCATTGGCATCGATCGGGCTAGTTTTTATTCTTGCTACGCCCTCACCCGCCAACCACTCCAGGCCATCATCGAACCGCTGCTATGCTTTGCTCTCCATCCGAACGGAGTCGAGTCATGGCCGAGCAATATTCCCTTGCCGACGTACTGTCCAGAATGTACGAAAACCAACTGGCGATCGAGACCGCGTTGATGGAGCTCGTCCTACTGGAGGAGCAACGCGGATCATCTAATGCTTGTGGGAATGCGCGCGGGGCACTTGAAAGAATTGGTGAGAATGCCGGGCACATCAAGCAGGGGATTGCGAGGCAGGGGGGAGCTGCAGGCACTTCAGAGTACTGAGCTCTGCTCTTTCGTTTAGCTTCGTCGCAGGAACGATGCATTGCTTCGCAATTGTGCTGCGTTATCCATGCAACGACTTCATTACTCACGCCGGACACGCTGAGGAAACTGGTCACTCAATCACTGCTGGTTCCAATACCCACCGCTGACGGCCCATTGATTGTTTGCCTCGACAGCAATTTGCGCACGTTTTACGGTGGACTCAAGGACAGCCCTGGCCAGGGCCTTCCCCCCTTGCCACAAGGCGCAGCGATTGTCCGGATCCGAGCAGATGAGGATGTCGCGCAAATCAGCGGCAACCACACGTCTCTCCCCACGCGCCTCACTACATTGGCACCAAAGTCGGTGTGTTCCAGTCCTGCGAAAATCCGGACGTTTACTACTTCATTTCACCGTCCAAACAGTTCGGCACCGTTCGATCACAGCGTCACAACACCCGGTACGACGTTTCGGATCGAGACTTGCGAGATCCATGGCAGCAGCTGGGTGTCACGGAAATCACCATTATTGAGCCAGGGACTTTTGCCTCTACCACCGCCACGGCCGAGCAGGTTGCATTGCTCTGCAGGAACGCTCCCTTCTGGGATGGCCACCTGCGTCTGTCCGGCCCGATGCACTTGGGCGCACAGATCGCAGGAGACCATCCGATTCTGGAAATGCACAGGAAGGCAGAGGCCAATCGAGCAGGCTGAGTTGATGGATTTTTGGACAGAAAATGCTACTTAACGGGGCTCATGGGTAGCCCTACTGATGGTAAACGAGGCATGTGATTAAGCTGGGTTTCACCCAGCTACCCGACAGCGCGCAGAGTAAACCATGGAAGATTACGACGCAGAATCCGCATATCAAACCCCTGAAGAAATTGGCCAAATGGAGATTTACTCGGTTCTCAACACCTTGGGATTACGAAAATTACAAGATCCAAAAACGCATCGAAGAAGTTGCCCAGCTCATCGAGAATCCAGAGCTGGTTACGACGATGAAAAATGACCTAAGGCGTACCCAAATACTTCACGCAAATAGAACTCCTACGGATGTCGCTCGCCAAACACCAGATGAGAAAGCGCCCCAACGCCGCCGTTCTTATGCCTACCGTCGGGTACATGAACCGGTTGTGCGGCTCCTTGGAATACGAGATCAACAGCGATCAGGTCATCATCTGCAATCTGAGCCGCCGAGACATCGCTGATGGAATTCGAGCTATACCCGCAATGAACGTCCCGTCCGATGAAGACCTCCACTCATTTGAAACCGCAATGCGCGGGCCGGGCGATGATGAATTCAAATCTTCGTTTCGAACGTGACGTCACTGTGGCAGGAGATGGCACTTTTTACGTCGAGCAAAGATTGCCCCACCACTCACCGACGAAAACGCGTCTTGCGATGCTTGGGTTTCGCCGGTGCCTCAGTTTTCACTGCTACGGGCAAAGACCAACACGGCAACGCTGGATCGATATGACGAGTCGCCTTTTCCATCGCCGTCCCCCGGTTGTCGTCTTTGTTGATGTACCAATAGCAGTACGTGATAGCTCGGGTGATTGCGACGTACGCTGTACGTAACGCTTCTTGGCATTGAGCCGTATCAAATGGCTTAGGATCATCCTCGACTGACATTCCGGCCTGTTGATACACCTGATTTTTGTAGGGCGAAGAGGTAGTCATCTCGCAATCACCAATCAAGAACACCGCTTTGGCTTGTAGCCCCTTCGAGGCATGGTAGGTAAGCAACTTGATATCGTTTTCTCGATCTTCACGCTTCGCCCGGCTTATCAATGGCGCAAGCAATGGCAACACTTCCTCTTTGCTTTTCCCCACGCGGTATAACACCAGGATCGAATGACCTGCTTCGTAGTGCTTCAAAGCGCGATCAGCCAGTTGCTTGTCATTGCGACCCACTACGCGAACAGGCACCTGAGCACCCGTAACCTTCTCGTTGACCGCAACGCCTTGCTTGTTATCGAAGCCGCCTGTTGATCGGACGATGGCCTCGGCAGCATCGATCACTAGCTGGTGAGATCGATGATTCTCCTGCATAAATACTCTTGTGCTTTTTGGTGAGTTAAATACTTCATCAAAATGCATGAAGAACTTGGGCGAGCTTCCTCGCCATCCATAGATACTTTGCCAGTCATCGCCCACCGCCATCAGTGAGGCGTATTTGGGTTTACCGCCGGCCTCCACGCGAAGTCCTCGCCTTTTAATTTCGGAAAAGGCTGCGCAGATCCAGGAAATCGTGTTGCTTCCAACATCCTGAAACTCGTCAATCAAAAGGGTTGTCATTGGCCGCAGGACACCTTCAGGGACTTGTTTTAAGTTTTCAGCGCCCCTCTCGCCGAACATCGCGAACATGCTGTTGAAGGTCATAATCGGCGGATTCATGCTCGACAGTTTCTCTTCAAAAGCTGGCCAATAGTGGGCCAAGGCCTCAAAGAACCAACTGTCGGGATCACCCTTTAAAAACTTCATTTTCTTGATCGATTCGACGACATCTAGGCCCAGGTTCTCAATGAACGAGGCGGCGGCATAAAAAGCCTCCATGATGTACAGCGACCCGATCTCGCCGGTCACTTTGTAGCGAAACTTGGGGCAGCAATTCACAAGATTGATCATGCCTTCGACGGTGTCATAGGCGTCGTTGTAGTCATTGAGGATGATCACTGGTCGCGAGCAAAACGCTTGAAACATGGTGCGTTTCATGGTCACTTCACCCTTAAGCGTCATGCTGATGTCAGCATTGCGCTTAAGGTCATGCTGTTCGGTATGATCGACACCGAGTAATACGAAAGCGTCCAGTGCCGGTATGTAGCCATTGGCGGAAAACTGGTGTTTCAAAACCGTGATTTTCTGGCGAATAGGTTCAACCCCGGCCAGCGGCCACTTTCCCGCGCGCGTCCATTGCTGTTCAAGTAAGTCGCAGACTTCACCATCTACTTCGGCCATGTCGCCGGCTCGCTTCACACGCTTCACGACATCTGCATTTTTTCGATCCAGCTGTTCAAGAACCGCCGCGCGCCGGAACAAATGAGTGATCAACTCTTTGAACCGAGGGTTGCTCAGATACAAGTCCTGATAACAACCGTTCATCAGATCCAGCTGTGGCTTCTTGAGCTTAACCTGAAACATGGACTCCGCTTTCTCATCTTCCTCGTCTTCAAGATCTAGAAATTCGAACGCTTGAGTGCGCCGCAGTCCATCAATACTGCGTACAAAAGAAAGGATTCTGGAGTGGAACGTGCGAACAATATTCAGCGACTGTTTTTCAGGGATTTCATGCTCCCAAAGAAGGAAAACCTCTCGCAACTTCTTAGCGAAATCCAGCTTCGATTCACGCGTAAATGTCACTACTGTCAGGCTCGAAAACTCAATTTCAAGGTAGTGGTATAGCACCAAAAGGCGGACGACCATGGTTGTGGATTTTCCGCTGCCAGCGCCAGCAACAACGGAGGTAGTCGGCGTCCTAGACAGGATCATTTTCCATTGATCAGAGGACGGAGGTTGGTCAGGAAGCAAACGGGCCACATCGGCGCGGATTCTCTTCTCCATCTCATCGTCGATTGGAAAGCGCCAATCCTCAAACAACCCAGGCTCCTGTGTCTGAGGTGCGCCTACAAGTGGCTTGGGCCCGGGACGCAGCTCAACAATTTGAGTGCCTGCTTTTACACCAGCGTCAAAACCCTGCGTGTAACCATCCTCTGAGCCTTGCTGATGGCCCACGCCCCGGCCCGCTCGCCACGCGGACGCTTGTTGGATATTAAGGGCATCCAGAATGTTATCGACAATTCGGGCAATGAGCCCTTTCTTGTCGTGAGGATCTTCAGACCGCGTCGTTCGATGTTCAGGGCCAGACAATTCCGCTACCTCGTGAGCTCTATGTGCGGTCGAAGAGTATCTTTCGGTGACAAAACTTCCTACTGCCGATAGGTGAATTTCCCAGATTTTCGCGACAGGGTGACGCGCAATGATCTTCCACCCTCTTGCCCCTCAACGAGAAATGGTGGCCCAAGGCACGATGGGCGCTGGCCCAACTCAGCCCAACTACACCAAAATATCTGCAGTCCCTTTCGATCGGGCGCGATCACCTTTGTGCTAACGCGTCACGTGATGCATTGCAGCGGAAAAGCAAGCATCAGTCAGAGACTTCGTCGCGGCAGATGCGAACCTGAGAGCATCCTTCGACATCCAAACTGTAAATGATGTTGGCAGTTTGCTGGTTGCGCACCCAGAACTTGATGCCACGATCGTCAAATTCCTGCACGAAAATGAAGCCTCAAGGAAGATGTTGAGTTACTTGATGTAGAGATGTTGTGATCCTCATGGTTGACACGGGTTACTCCTGATTGCTCGGCTGAGGTACCGCTGATCGAGACGTTTCAGATCATGGGCGTCAGCATTCCAGGAGAACAGCCCACAAAAAACCTCCCGGGTAGGAAGCACCAACAAATTGATTATTAAATAACCGGCACCCAGAGAAAAACCATCATGAAGAGCACTCAATAAACTCCTCGACGCTTTGATCAGGATTGGTCACTAGATCGTTTACGTAGCCTTCTTGGGCCAATAGAAGCAGCCTGGCTTGGTCTATATAATGGTTATAGGTGGTACTAAAATTATCGTGGCCCATCTGTTGAGTGATAGCTTGAATAGCTGCCATATCTCTGATAACGGTAGAGTCCTCAAGCAGGCCCTGTTTAAACCGCTTGATTAAGAACATAGTTGGCCACCAATGCCTGGCATCATAGAACACCACGGATTCACGGAATTGACTGTTAGTTGCCATCGCCAGTTTTTTCGCCGCAAGTGTTCGATCTGAAATCATTTTAGATGTAATAGGCACCCCTCGCGCTGTCAAAAACAATATGGAGGGCGGGCACTTTTTCCCGTACCGTTCTTTGTACAACCTAGCACGCTCCTGATAATGCGGTTTTATATAATGCTCTTCCAAAGCTTTCAAATCGGCCATGTTCACCCGAATGGTGCGGGATTTGTGCCCCTTACTTAAACTTATAAGATAGGAGACAGTAGCGCCTTCTCTTGCCATATTTTCATATGGCTGGATATGGCTGTTCGCTCCGGTGCCTATGTATGGAAACTTACAAAGTTCTGAAGGTCGCATCGCAGTACCCAGCGACAGCTTGAAGAGCGCCGCATATACCGGATCTGGATAGCTCTGAATCAGTGATTTGATTTCGTCATTCGTGATCAGCGAATACGACTGGCGTTGCCGTCTTTCACGATCAAGCACTGTAATGTTTTTAGAGTCAACGGCAACCTCAGCCTTGCGCTGAATGTGACTTAACAAATGGTCACTTTTGAAATTAGCTACCCACGTTTTGTATTGCACATCAACACAGGTTTCATAGTGCTCATACTTTAGCCACGAAAAAAAATTGAGAACACGCTGCGCGTCATTGAATATGGTTTCGGAAGTAGGAAACGTTTTCTGCGCTTTAACACGAGCAGTTTGCCTCGCCTCCTGCCAGCTCTTAATATCCTCATTATCAGTAATATTATGGTAACTACCAACGCCAACCAACTTAAACTTATCAAGCGTTGACAAATAAGAATAGAACACAGAAAGAATGCTTGAATATTTGTTTGACGTCGCCTCTGAGGAGCGCGTAATGTCATACAAATACAAGTTAACGTGACTAATTAAAACTCTTTTCTTGCCCTCATCGGCGATCAAAATGTAATGAGAGACGTCTTTGCCCCTGATCGTCTTGTACGATACTAATTCACGGGATATCTGGAGCATTTAATCACCCTGCTCCACTTTAAAGACAATTACGCGTCTAAATCCATCATACACTGTAGGGAAAGGTTCTTTATCCGCAGTTTTGAACTCAAACTCTGGAACATCATGAAATAGAAACTTTCGCTGAGCCTTGATTACAACATCGCTTTCAGCGTACGGCGCATAAATCTCTACCGCAGTAGCTCCCTTCAGGCCGACTACGAACGCCTTCAGTTCACTTCTGGATAATAAGGGGATGCAAGTTACGACCCTAGGTCTGGTCGCACGTGCGAACTCAACGTCTACAAATTTATCAAATCGACTAAGATATCGCTCTTGGAAAATAATTACTGGCACAGCTTCTTTTCGAAGAAATTTATTTATTTTTTCTTGGGTACGATGTAGTGCAGCTTTTTTAAGCTCAAGATAACATTCAATATCTTGATCTTTCGCATAACAGGATTTCGCGTCAGTCAAATCAACTTCAAACTTTAGAACCACATTTGCACTTGCCCCATCACCACTTTCACCGCTACCAAAATGCACACCACTAGACACTAAAGAAAGTTGGCTCTTTAGTTCGTCCTTCTCCCCTTTAAGAATCTCGACCTGTAGCGCTTTTTTCTTTAATTCCTCTCGCAACAGATCAGAGTATTTTATGCCAAGATCGCGGTTCATCAATGTAGTTATGTGATTCTGTTTTATCTTTTCTACCTCCGCCTCCATACCGGCACGAAGATTGGCTATCGTATCCTGTAAGCTACGTATCAATTTCTGACTTTGAACAATCACATGTTCTGCTGGCAACGTCTCCCTTACCAAAAGCTCATCCACCGGCTTTTCACCGGTAATGTAGGCCTTCAAATGTAGGTAGCTTTTATGAAATGCCTGCCGAGATATGTCCGCCCGATCGGACACGACCTGTATGGTCAACCGCTCTTGAGCACCGCTCAAATAATGGTCGATAATAATCTGTACGATCTTCGCTTCGGTATCACTAGCGGCCATGTTCAACGCCTTTATTAATAGCCATATTGTTCAATTGTTTATGACGTTCAAAGTCTGCCAACAGACGCTCATTGGCCTCAATTTTTTTCTGCAACTCAAACGCGGCAGCATTGGTTAGCTTTGACTGACCTGCCATTACTGAGCGATAAAATTTAATATTGTGCTGAAGGGATTCTTCGGACTCGCCCGTCGCTACAACGTACTGGCAGTAAACTTTACAGTTGGAGACGTCGGGTTTTAACGGGTAAATCAAGTCAACCTTGCCCTCCAAGCATGGGGGCAATTGCGCTTCATCGAACGAGTCGCCAGTAAGACAGAACGTATTGAGCACTGTGCGCTGAATGAAAAACGCCCCACCCCCGTCCAAGATGTGGGAGACGTAATCCAATACCGTCAAACGCAGCATCTTGCCTGTGAACAATTCAGGGCGGGACAGTACGTCCGTTGCGAGCTTATCAACCGAATTCCCTGAATACCTTCCCGCTTGGATCTCCCGAACGACATTCACAAAATCGGCCGTGTAATGCTCTTTCATAGCCTCAACGATCGAAGCCACCAGGTACGGGTTGCGCGCAATGTACCTTAACGACATTTTGTAAGACTTGTGTCCAAACAACATGCGGATCAGATCAATATTGCGCTCAGAACGATTGATGAGCATTTCCGCAATGGTTTTCCGGAACCTGTGAGGATGGATCGAATCGACACCAACCTCCGCACTGAGATTCGACGCCAACTTTTTAATCATACGGTCAACAAAATTAACTTCTCTTGGCTTACTGACCGGTTGAAACAAATATCCTTTTCGTAAGAACCCGCCAAACTCTCGAAGAGCACGATACGAAAAAATTTGCTCGCCTAGAAAATCGGGAATGGAGATTTCATCGGCTTCACCAAAATAGTTCGGATCCGACGCGGTTTTGAACCGCGTGATACTCACGTACCAAAGACCATCCTCTTTCTGAAAAACATCATTGAACTCGATTAGCGAAAGCTCACTGACTCGTAATCCCGTCATCAACGAAAATAAGATGAAAATACCGTTGCGGATTTTGTCCAAAGCCAAACCATACTTCGCTCGCCAGAAGTAAGTGTAATAACGGTCGTTACTAAGTGATCGGGAAAAACCTACAACAGGGGTCTCCCCATCAACGGTTTTGCCTAAAACCGCTTCGAATTCTTCGTCAATGCAGGTTCTGTTTGTTGCCGTGCCCCTGGTTGAAGCTCCCCAACCCTTTAAAAAATCGCAGACTTCCTCCACAACCGGAATGGCTTTTTCAGTCCAATGAAACGCGTATGTCAGTAAAGATTTTAAGTCATCTTCAGAAAAGGGAGTCCAGCCAGTACTTTGCGATTCAATTCTCGCGTACACATCCTGCTGTCTCTCCTTAGTATTCACGTCCACAGCCTTGACCTGCAAACGATATTCTTGCGGAATCAGCTTCTGCTCTGACAAGGAGATCCAAAAGTTAATATAAAAAAACAACAACCAATAGGCGCGTCCAGCCCCCTTATCTCGTGCATCGTCCAACGCAAGATTGACCATCTGAGTCGTAATCACTTGCAGGTCATCAGGCCTGGCACTGAGATCGTTTTCCCGCAACAGATACTGCTCAAGGTAGCCATGAGATGTCGCATATGTTTGCGTCGAAATAAAACTACGAACAGTCCCAAATGGATGAAAGTTGGGGATCAGATGATAGACCATGGCTTTTTTGAGATCATTACTGCCAGCCATGGCGCTATTGAAAAGTACTTGAACAATAGTCTGACCGGGTCGGCGCAACAAAACCCAGCGATCCTCATGGTATTGCGCATACTGTGATACCGGAAAATCGCCCCCAGGATTCAACTTCAGCTTGGATAGCAGCCCACTGAGAACCTGAACCTTGGCACCTTGAGCGACTTCGTTCAGCTCTGTGAAGTATGCCTTAGCCGCATCACGCGCTTGGTTTTCAATTTCTTCGATGAGCGCATCGAAGGATTCGTCTTTTTCTTTCATCCCTCAGACCTCATTAATCTTCGAAGAAAATACGCAAGGAACGCATGTCTACAGGTAACAGCGCATCGTAACGGCGCAAGTAGTTTCGTGCGATATCCAATGCTTCCTGATCACCCCAGCTGTCCAGCACATATTGAATAATCGTCATCTCTGCAATGGCATCCGGATCGAAGTCAGGATTACGCTCAGCATTACGCTGCAACAAAGCTAGCCGCTCCATTAGATACGGCAGCGAATCTTCCAAAATATAGATTTGGCTGCAAAATAGGCACTTTTCAATCCTTGAACAACGCGCATCTCCAACCGCGATAACTCCAGGGTATGTAGGATTAAATGAATCCATGCAAGCCCACAACGGCTTCTCATGACCTGGAATCGTAAAGAGTCGGAACTGAGACACTTTGACTGCGTCGAAGTTATGATTAGCGAGCAAGCCTTGGAACTCACCATTGCGAAACATACCCATCAGTTCCTCCTGTGCAGCTCGCAATCTCACACGACGACGGGCCATTGCAGCTCCTGAACTGTCATAACTGACATCTGTCGTTTCGACTTCGCTATGGCCTTGCGCTAGCGCAATCAAGCTAAGAGGGTGGCCACGTTTGTTCCGGACGTATTGAATCCAGGTGACCCGCAGCCTTCCGTCAATATCCTCAGCCGACTCCAGGCGATTACCCGAATCAATAATATTTGCTGCGTTTAACAACTCTCTGACAGCGTCATTCCAGCCTGTCTGGGATGTAAGCGAAACTATTCTACCAGGGTGTTTTTCCGGATCATTCATCCACCCACGCACACCTCGAATACCCAGAAAAAGGGGGTTTGCCGGTTTTTTTGGATTTGGTGTGTGTGCGTCACGAGGTTGCTTACCAAGAGGTTCGGATAGCGCCTTGGCTAATTGAATAAGATTATAACTTGAGTACTTATCAGCCTTATCAGTGAATGCAGAAAATTGTTTTGGACTAAAATAGGGTAACTTATTGCTCTGCGACTTTTGTTTCTCAGAAACGATGAGTAGCTTTTTACTCGAAATCGAAGTGGTCAGGACGTGCTGATATTTGTCCTTGTTTAAAGCCAAAACTGTTTCTTTGTTCCAACCTGTTTGCAGCGTTAAAAAAACTGCAATCGCCACTTGGTCGGTCAGAGTTGGATAGTACAGGCTTAAAAGATCTTCAAACTCGATGGAGTCTGGAGAGAACTGTCTGAGTGCTCCGCGTTCTCGACAAACCGAATACACGAAGTCGACTGGTTCTCGACCGCTAGAACTTAAGGCTTTGCTCAGCGCATCGTCGTAGCGCGCTGTGAAACTCTTGAGCGTTACGTAAAAAGGATGGCCGTACTGCAGCAACGTCGCCAACGCTCGCACAGGATCAATTGTCCAAGCGATTGGGCGATGGGCGGCTTTATTGCGCTCCTGATTCGTGTTCTTCTCGGTGGGAGGTTCAGCAAGCTCCCTGCAAAATTCTCGCACCTCATACTTTTCGTAAGGCACGCCTTGCTCGACCGTCTTTCTGAATTCGAGCTTGACCCGTAGCTTGTCGATGTAGTCTTTCAAAAACGCCGTCAACTGCTCGTAAGCCGGCTCGCTCAATGGTTCTCTTGGAACTGACGCGGGGGCTGCAATGAGCGGCAATGTCAGCAGCGGCATGCCATCATTGAAGGATTTAGCCGTATTGACCAACGCGCCTTTTAGACGAACCGCAAGATCAGTAGAGAGGTTGTTGCGTTGGAGGTATTGTTCAAACGAACGGTATTCCTCTGCTCCCATCCGCTCAAACGAAACAATATGCAATTCCGGATGACTTTGACCGCTGTGCTCAACGACGAAATCAAGAAACCGATTGATTGCCGTCCTGATGCCGTAGCCCTTGGAATATGATCGCTCGGGAGCATACTTCGTGAATACGTAGTGAAATCCAGCACAGAGGTGATTGGAGAACGAAAACAGCGCGTGTTCCAGATAGCTACAAGGGATCGAGGTGCCATCTAACGAAGTCACGGCAGTGATTTCATGGTTCATCTGCAGATAACGCATCAGAGCCGCCTCAGCCGATTCTATTCAATAACGCCTGCACTGCCAGGCTTACCTGAGCGATCACGTCCTCAAGAGGCTGTGAGGAGTCCACAACCGTAAAATTCTCTGGACTCTCTTGGGCTTGAACAAGAAATCCATCTCGTGCCCGCACCAAGAAATCGAGTTTTTCCTGTTCCATACGGTCAAGCCCCTCTCCCCTCGAAGTGACTCGTGCCATGCCGATAACAGGGTCGACGTCCAGGATGATGTTCAGATCAGGAGAAAATCCGTCCAACGCCAGATCGTTGATCGTGCGCACCAGATCAAGGGGGATGCCACGACCATAGTGCTGGAACGCAATGGTGGCTGGAGTGAAGCGATCACAGACGACGATCGTCCCCGCTTCGATCGCAGGACAGATCTTCTCTTTGAGGTGCTGCGCGCGGGCAGCAGCGAACAGCATCAGTTCGGTTGTTGGACAAAGCTCTGGGGTCTCGGGGCTTAGCACCACTTCCCGAATTTTTTCGCCGATCGGGGTACCGCCGGGCTCGCGGGTAACTAAAACCTTTTTCCCGGCTGCCAACAACTGTTTCTCGATCTCTCGGATGACGGTGGTCTTACCTGCGCCATTGTTCCCGTCACACACGATCATGCAGCCCTTGCCCATCACACCACTCCCCGTCAGCCTTTGGGTACTTTTCTTAGTACTCCTAATGGTTTACATATTGGGGAGGGAGCGATGTAACTGTCAAGGTTGACATAAAAGCTAATAGCGATGTAAGGCGCCTTCCGGCGCCTTCCAGGGTAATAAACAAGCCAGTCACAGGCAGTCCTTAGTCAGAGTCATTGCGGGCTTTGCGGTGCGGCGGCGTCCGGCGCAGGCTCGGCGGGTGCGGCGGGTGCGTCGTTCGTCGGCGTGGCGTCTTCCAACGGTTTCACCAGCGGCGCCGGGCTGGAACGGTAATCGGCGCGGCGCTTGAGCTGGAACTCACGCACGGCGGCATTATGCGCATCCAGGTCATCCGAGAAAATATGGCTGCCATCGCCCCGTGCAACGAAATACAGGCT